>Ga0210384_10005053_pt1 | contig 14515 bp, 17 predicted proteins | sample IncBWH2MmetaG_FD_160574 | JGI IMG/M metagenome (GOLD analysis project Ga0210384, IMG submission 160574) | Forest soil microbial communities from Barre Woods Harvard Forest LTER site, Petersham, Massachusetts, United States - Inc-BW-H-2-M | ecosystem: Environmental > Terrestrial > Soil >...
CAGGCGAAGCGGCATTTATTCTGGATTGCCTTTGCAAATGTCTTCGCAAATCTCAGGTAATTTTTCTTTTGCCCGTTCATATTCTTCTTTTTCTTGTTGGCGCAGTGCCTTGAGTTTCTCCGGGTCCGTTTCTTTCGCAATCGCTTCGCGGATTTTGTTCAGTGGCTCAGCGAATTTGAATTTCGCCCTCTCTAATGCGGTAGCATTACACCTGCTGCTGCATTCACTGCGAGTGCTTGCTTTCCTCTCTTGAGCCCCGCTCGCGTTAGCGATTAGCGCAGTTCCAATTAGGATGAGGAGTTGGATTTTTTTTATACTCATGCCTGAAATTCTTCTCAGTAATTGTTGTGAAAAATCACCCAAAAAGCCAATCTGATCACGAGAAATTTTCCCGTGATTCTGGATCAGGCGAAATGGCATTTATTCTGGATTGCCTTTGCAAATGTCTTCGCAAATCTCAGGTAATTTTTCTTTTGCCCGTTCATATTCTTCTTTTTCTTGTTGGCGCAGTGCCTTGAGTTTTTCCGGGTCCGTTTCTTTTGCAATCGCTGCGCGGATTTTGTTCAGTGGTTCAGCGAATTTGATATTCGCTCCGTCTAATGGGAAAGCATTACACCTACTGTTGCATACACTACGTGTGCTTGCTTTCCTCTCTTGAGACCAGCTCGTGGTAGCGATCAGCGCGGCGCCAATTAGGATGAGTAGTTGGATTTTTTTTATGCTCATGCTTGAAACTCTTCTCAATAATTGTTGTGAAAAACCATTCAAAAAACCAATCTCGTCACGAGAAATTTTCCCGGGATGAGACGAGTACTTAAATTATCCTGTGCACGAATATGTACAATATTCAACTTCTCCCCAGCCGAAGACTCCTGCACTGGAAGCAACACAGTTCATTATTTCTAGGGATACGTCGCCTTTGTCAGCAGCTTACGCAGCAGGGAAACAGCTCAAAAAAAGGCAATGATTGATTTACGGAATTAAGTTATCTTTGTTATAAGTTGCAAGGAATTTAATATTACCATTGTGTATCTTTTTGTATCAATATAATTCGCTTTGATCTAATTTGCCCGGCCCCCTTAGGAGGTGGAGAATCCACCTCCTAAGGGGTTAAGCGTGACAACAAGAAAGCGCAGAACATTCGATCCCAGGCTGAAGCTGGTAGGGGGTGAATGATAAAGAGGCAGGGCCAGAGCATCTAGAATGTCGGCGACAGCATGAGCATCGGCCAGACTGCGATCCGTCGCTGGCTGGCGCAGTACGGTGCTGAGCAGAGCGGCCAATCAGGCCTCGCGCGTCAGGAGGCCTGAGGGCGGACGGGAGTTGCGCCCGCTGAAGAGGTATGGCGGCGCGCGCAGCACTTGGGCGGCCTTATATCGGGCTTCAGAACTTATGTCGGGCTTCAGAAATAGAAAAAGGCCTGCCACCTCATCGGTGGCAGGCCTTTTTCTTTACGGCATATGCCTTACATTTTTTGGTCAGCCTCGTGCGCCTGCTGGTCCGCATGGTAGCTGGAGCGCACCATCGCGCCGACTGCCGCGTGTGCAAAGCCCATCTTGTACGCTTCTTCCTCATACATCTTGAAGGTATCCGGATGCACGTAGCGGCGTACCGGCAGGTGGTGGCCGCTAGGGGCCAGGTATTGGCCTATGGTCAGCATGTCGACGTTGTGGGCGCGCATGTCGCGCATCACTTGCAGCACTTCTTCGTCGGTTTCGCCCAGGCCGACCATGATGCCGGATTTGGTCGGGGTGTCCGGATGCATGTCCTTGAAGCGTTTCAGCAGGTTCAGCGAGTATTCGTAATCGGAGCCGGGGCGCGCTTCCTTGTACAGGCGCGGCGCGGTTTCCAGGTTGTGGTTCATCACGTCCGGCGGCGCCGCATTCAGGATTTCCAGCGCGCGGTCCATACGGCCGCGGAAGTCCGGGGTCAGGATCTCGATGCGGGTGCTCGGTGACAGTTCACGCACCCGGCGTATGCATTCGGCAAAGTGGGCGGCGCCGCCGTCGCGCAGGTCGTCCCGGTCGACTGAGGTGATGACGACATAGCTCAAGCGCAACTGGGCGATGGTTTTTGCCAGGTTTTCCGGTTCGTTGACGTCCAGCGGATCGGGGCGGCCATGGCCGACGTCGCAGAACGGGCAGCGGCGGGTGCATTTGTCGCCCATGATCATGAAGGTGGCCGTGCCTTTGCCGAAGCATTCGCCGATGTTCGGGCAAGACGCCTCTTCGCATACCGTCACCAGGTTATTGGCGCGCAGGATGTCCTTGATTTCATAGAAACGGGTGGTCGGCGACGCCGCCTTCACGCGTATCCAGTCCGGCTTGGGCAGGCGCTCTACCGGGATGATCTTGATAGGGATGCGCGCGGTCTTGCTGGCCCCTTTTTGCTTTTCGTTGGGGTTATAGGCTGACGTTGAAGCCGGTGCAATCGGTGTCTGTTCGGTTGTCATGATGCTATGTTTTTTTCGTTCCGTAGAACGATGTCGGTAAATGAATTCTGCAATCGGTGAGCAAGTGCTAACTGTACTTCTGAAGTCGATGCTGTAACGCCCAGGGTTTGCATATCCACGGTGGCCAGGCCTTCGTAGCCGCATGGATTGATCCATGAAAAAGGCTGCAAATCCATCGCTACGTTCAGCGACACCCCGTGATAAGTGCAGCCATTGCCGCGTATCTTCAAGCCCAGGGCGGCGATCTTGGCGCCTTGCCAGGCACCGTCGGCGACATAGATGCCGGGCGCGCCGGGCTTGCGCACGCCAGCCAGATTATACCCTGCCAGGGTGTCTATCACGGCTTGCTCGATTTTTTGCACGAATTCCCGCGCAAATACGCGCGCTTGCGGGCGTTCGCGGCGCAGGTCCACCAGCAGGTAAATCACGACCTGGCCGGGGCCATGGTAGGTGACTTCGCCGCCGCGGTCGGTTTGTATGACAGGGATATCGTGCGCGGCCAATACGTGCGAGGGATCGGCCCCCAGGCCCAGCGTATACACGGGCGGGTGCTCGACGATCCACAGTTCATCTGCGGTGGAGGCGGAACGGCTATCGGTAAACGCACGCATCGCATCAAAACTGGCTTGATACGCTTCTATGCCGCGATGACGGAGGACGGGAATGCTGGAGATGGCGGGAGCTGCTTGCATAGGCTGTAGTGTAACCAAAATGCAGCTTTACCGCTTGCACGCTGTTGAGCTTGCCTGAATCAGGCGCTCAACAGTTGCGAGAGGAAGACATGCTTAAGCCGTCTGTGCTTTGCCGGCGCCCAGGCGCGGTGCAGCATTGCGTTTTGGCAAATGAGCCGGAGTTGCTAACGATTTGCTGCCGGCCGCTTCGATCAGGCTCGCTTGCTTGTCCGCTTCAATCACGACCAGGCGATCGGCGGGCAGGGTAAAGGAATCGCCTGCGTTCAGCCAATGGTCGGCAGACCAGCCCTCTACTGTGAGCCAGACGCGGCCGCTGGCGACGTGGATCGCATGCGGACGGCTGACCTTGCCGGAAACTGCCGCGCCGGCGGGAATGGTGTATGATTCTTTTGCGAATTTAACTAACATTTTATTACTCCTTTTGTATCTTGCTGTGCAGCTTCAATATCAACGTACCGCTACTGGCGGTGGGGTGTAATAAGAATGGTGCAGTGCGATAAACCCATTGTAGGCGCTAATAGTTGCTTTTCAAAACGAGTAATATTCCATTCGCTTGCTAATTTAATTCACATTAAATTTCATGAACCGGTCATCAAGGGCTGATAATGAGTGACTTTCGCCGCCTCCCTAATCTGGCCGCTTTGCGGGCTTTTGAAGCTGCCGCCAGGCATCAAAATTTCTCTCGCGCATCGGAAGAAATCCATGTCACCCATGGCGCGATCAGCCACCAGGTGCGGGCGCTGGAGGAAGAGCTGGGGGTGCAATTATTCAGCCGGCACGGCAAGCGCATTGCCATTACCGCCGACGGCGAGCAATTCGCCGAGGCAATCCGCTCCGCGCTGCTGGATATCGCCAGTGCGGCAGAGCTGCTGCAAAGCCGCAACAAGCAAAAGCGGCTTGCCATCACCGCGCTGCCTTCCTTTGCGGCCAGGTGGCTGTCGCCGCGCCTGGGGCGCTTCATCGAGGAATATCCCGACCTGGAAGTCAGCCTGCAATCGAGCAGCCATTTGACCGATTTTGCCAGGGAGTCGGTGGACATAGGCATACGTTTCGGCAGCGGCCACTATCCCGGCCTGATTTGCGAACATATCCTGGATGACATCTATTATCCGGTCGCCAGCCCGCGCTTCAATGACGGCAAGCTGCCGCGCACGCCGCAGGAGCTGGCGCAGGCCAACCTGTTGCGCTGCGATGAAGAGCCTTGGGAGCCGTGGTTCCGCGCTGCCGGGCTGGATACGCCCGAGCCTACCGGCGGCCTGGTGTTTCAGGATTCATCGATGCTGGTGCGGGCGGCGGTGGAAGGGCACGGCATTGCGCTGGGGCGGCGCAGCATCGCGCACACGGATTTGATGACCGGCGATCTGGTTCGGCTGCTGGATATTTCCGTGCCTTGCCCCAGTTCGTATTACCTGGTGTACCAGCCTAATGGCTTGCAAAAGCCGCAGGTCAAGGCGTTTCGCGCGTGGCTGCTGGATGAGATAGCGAAATCCGGCTTGATGTAGCGCGCCGACGCATGGCCGGCGCTACGGGTGAGCGGCCTATAGCACTACCTTGACCATGGGATGCGAGGACAGTTCGCGGTATAAGTTATCCAGTTGCTCACGGCTGGTGGCGCGCACGGTGACGGTCAGCGCCAGGTAGGTGCCTTTGCTGGACGGCCGCATGTCCATCTTGCCTGCATGGAAAGTCGGGTCGTGCAATGTCACCAGTTCCACCATGGTTTGCGCAAAGGCGTCCTGCATCACCCCCATGATCTTGATGGGGAAGTCGCTGGGGTATTCGATCAGGCTTTCTTGCACTTCATTCGGTGTGTTGGATATAGACATTGCAATCTTCTTTATTTGCTATCGAGGTCAGGCAGCCTTGGCCAGTTGATAGGCTGCGTATAATTGTTGATAAATGGGGCCGGGTCGGCCTTTTCCAATAGTCTGATCGTCTATGCTGACCACTGCAAGCACTTCTTTGGTGGCGGATGACAGCAGGACTTCATCGGCGGCAAACACTTCCTCGCGGGTAATGCGGCGCGCGATTAGCGGGATATTGTTGGCTTTGCACAATTCTTCTATCAGGCCGTAGCGTATGCCTTCCAGGATCAGGTTGTCCTTGGGCGGCCCCATCAGCACGCCATCCTTGGCTACCCAGACATTGGATGACGAAGCCTCGGTCAGGAAGCCGTCGCGGAACTGTATGCTCTCGGTCGCCGCGTGCTCGGCGGCGTTCTGCGCGGCCAATACATTGCCCAGCAGCGAGGTCGATTTGATTTCGCAGCGCAACCAGCGCTTGTCTTCCATCGACACGCAAGCCGCGCCTTTTGCACGCACTGCGTCGGACGGCAGCGTGATCGGGTTGGTCATGATGAAAACGGTGGGTTGCACATCCTTGGGAAACGCATGCGTGCGTTTCGCCACGCCGCGCGTCACTTGCAGATATACCATCTGGTCTTCCGCTTCGTGGGCATTCATCACCCCGGCGATCAATTGCAGCCATTCTTCCTTGCTGTGCGGGTTCGCGATGCTTACCGACGCCAGGCTGCGAAATAGCCTGGCCAGATGCTGGTCGGCGCGGAACATCTTGCGGCCGTAGACCGGTATCACTTCATAAATGCCGTCGCCAAAAATGAAGCCCCTGTCGAGTACCGGGATTTTTGCTTCAGAGATTGGCGTATAGGCGCCGTTGAGGTAGACCAGGGGATCGTTCATGGCAGGATGCGGGTGGAGTGGAGAGAAAACAAATTTTACACAGAAAAATCTTTTGCCTTATGCAAATAAAGAATGGCGCCTGGCGTTCTCACGCTGTGCGCCATTCTTGTCAAACAGGAATACTGCCGAGTTTATTTGAACAACAGGCGCAGCGAATCCCAGGCGCGGCCAAAGATGGTGGCCTGGTTCACTTGTTCCAGGGCCAGCACCGGAAATTCTGCGACAGGCTTGCCGTCCAGCATCATCTTGAGCGAGCCGACCTTGCTGTTTTCGGCAATCGGCGCGACCAATGGGTCTTTACGTTCCAGCGCAGGCTTCAGCTTGGCAGCGCTGCCTTTCGGCAGGGTGACATACAGGTCTTGCGTGAAGCCGATTTTGATCTGGTTCTGGGTGCCCTTCCATACTTCCGGCGTCGCGATTGCCTGGCCCTTCGCATACAGTTTGACGGTGTCGAAATTGAGGAAGCCCCAGTTCAACAGTTTCATGCTTTCCTGCGCGCGCACCTGGTCGCTGCTGGCGCCGGTGATGGCCGAGATCAGCCTGCGCTGGCCGCTGCCGTTCGGCCGCATCGACGACGAAACCAGGCAATAGCCGGCGGCTTCGGTATGGCCGGTTTTCATGCCGTCCACGGTTGGGTCCAGCCACAGCAGGCGGTTGCGGTTCGGCTGCGTGATCTTGTTATAGGTGAAGCTCTTGGTGGAGTAGTAGGTTTTGTAAAACGCGGGGTAGTCGGTGATCAGGCGGGACGCCATCACCGACAAGTCCTGGGCGGTGGAATAATTTTCGGGATTGGGCAGGCCGTGCGGATTGGCAAAATGCGTCGCCTTCAGCCCCATGCGCTCTACTTCGCGATTCATCTGCACGACAAAGGCTTCTTCGCTGCCGGCGACGGCTTCTGCCAGTGCGACAGCGGCATCGTTACCGGATTGCACGATCAGGCCGTACAGCAGTTCATTGATGGTGACCGGCTTGTTCGGCTCGATGAACATCTTGGAGCTGCTGGAATCCACTTTCCATGCATGCGTGGAGACAGTCACGGATTGCTGCAAATCCAGCTTCTTGTCCTTCAGTGCCTCAAACACCATGTAGGCCGTCATGATCTTGGTCAGGGAGGCAGGTTCTATGCGCAGCGTGGGCTCCTGCGAGGCGATGACCTGGCTGCTGGTGGCGTCCAACAAGACCCAGGACCTGGCGGCGATGCTTGGCGCCGGCAGGGTTTGCGCAGTAGCGATGGATACGGTCAGTAGGCCGGCGGCGAGGGTTGCGAGAAATTTTTTCATGGATGCGATAAATGGTGAAACTGAGATTGAAACTATGATTGAAACTAAATAAAAGCCAGTTGGAAACCGGACTACGGCGTGGGGCTGCGGCCCCACATGCCGATAATCAGGTTCTTGATATGCTGCAGGCGGCGATGGAAAAAATGATCGGCGCCGGGGATCACAATCACCGGGATATCCTGCGGCCTGGCCCAGTCGAATACGTGCTGCAAGGGGATGGTTTCATCCAGCTCTCCGTGGATCAGGATGGTATCCGCGGGCACCTGCGGCATGGGCCACTTGCCGGCGGCAGTGCCGACCAGCGCCAGGCGCTCGGCCGGACGGCCTTGCGCGATCAGCCTTTGCTGCAGTTGCGACTGCACGAAGGTGCCGAAGGAGAAGCCGGACAAGGCCAGCGGCAAATCCGGATATTGCTGGCGCACGTGCGCCAGCAGGATTTCCATGTCGTCGGTTTCGCCGGCGCCGGCGTCGTGCACGCCCTCCGACTTGCCCACGCCGCGGAAATTCATGCGCACCGCGACATAGCCCAGCGCGATGAAGGTGCGCGCCAGGGTTTGCGCCACTTTATTATCCATGGTGCCGCCATACAGCGGATGCGGATGCGCCACCAGCGCCAGGCCTATGGCTTGCGGAAATTGTTCGGGGTCGGGTAGGTCCATCGCGCACTCGAGCCGGCCGGCTGCACCGGCAATGAAGAACTGCTGGGTATGGATATTCATGGGTTTGCCGGCCTCAGATCTTCAGCCGTTCCACGACTTTGCCGCCGATCAGGTCGACGTCGATGATCTCATCGATATCCTGCTGGTCGACGTAGGTATACCAGGTTCCCTGCGGGTAGACCACCAGCACCGGACCTTCTTCGCAGCGGTCCAGGCAGCCGGCCTTGTTGATGCGTATCTTGCCGTGGCCGCTCAGGTCCAACTGCTTGATTCTCTTCTTGGCATGTTCCTGCGCCGCTTGCGCTCCGCGGTCGGCGCAGCAGGGGCGGCCGTCTTCGCGGTGGTTCAGGCAAAAAAACACATGCTTTTCGTAATACGGGGTGTCTGACATAGAAACTCGTTTTATCTGGGGGTGCCTATGCAGAATACGCATAGTTCCTCATGGAAGGATAGATGAATGCATTTGTGCCATTACAATAGGCCATATGATACATCGGAGCGTACCGGCGGTCACAGGTCAATTGCGCGCCCTATGTTACCAGCTGTAACCGGGAAGCGTCGCCGGCCGGCTTAAGAACCTGTTCACGATCTTACTGCGCGGACGCGATCGGGGCTCATGCGCAGCTCTTCACCCGCTGACGCCCGCTCGCTACAGATGGTGCTCAGGTTTTAAGGCGGCTTGGCAGCCTGCCGGTTGGCTGGATTGCGCAGCAATGCCCACAGTGCAAAAAACGGCCATAGCAGCGACAAGAACTGCGCCGCGCCGTTAAAGTTCAAAAATTTACCCTGTACCCAGGTTTGCAGCGTGACAATGAAATACGGATTGCTCGGCACCAGGTTGACGAACAGCAGGCTGATCAGCAGCATCAGGACCGACAGGCGCCTTTGCACGTGGGTAGGGGCATAGGAAAAACCGTACAGCATAATGCTGGCGATCAACAGGCCGCCCTGCGCGCCCGGCGTCAGCCAGGAAAACGCATATTCGGGCTTGAAAAAAAGCGCACTGGCCATCGCCTTCACGCTGAGCGCGGCCAGCAGCAATAGCGCGGCAACCCTGGCTTTGGGCGCATTTTTATCGAGGATGAACAGGCACATCAGGATTGCCCCTGTGCAGCCGCACGCGGTGATGATGGTCTCCGACAGCCAGTATTCTTCGGCGCTCAGTTCTATGCCGTTGCGTAAGATGGCCGCCAGGTCGACCGAGGTGTCAAACAGGTCGCCGAGCCAGTCGGACAAGATGGGCAGCAGCTGGCCGTGGCCGAACAGGTAGGCTTGCGGATAAATCTGCGCCAGCGGCCACAGGCCCAGGATCACCATTTCGCGGCTGGCCTCCTTGGATAGCCATTGCTTGCGCAACAGCCGCAGGCGCCCTTTTTCCAGGATCAGCGGGGTCAGCAATACGCCGAGTATGGCGCCGATCAGGCCGCCGGTGGAGTTGGTCAGGAAATCCAGCAGGGAGGTGACGCGGCTGGGCAGGAAATACTGCACCGTTTCCATCGTGCCGGAGATCAAGACCCCGATCAGCGTGGACAGGGCGATCGCCAGCCAGCGCCGGCACCATGGGTACAGCACGAACACCAGCAACATCCCCAGCGGCACATAGCCGACGATATTGGTCAATACGTCAAACCAGGTCCAGTAGCGCGGCCATTGCCGGATCACATCGGTCAGGGCTGCGAGATTATTGTTCTGCCAGCCGGAAAACGGGTACCAGCTCGCGTACACGATCAGGAACAGGTAGGCCACCAAACTGGCCCGGGCAAAAGGGGAGGATCTCAACGGGGCAGGCGGGTGGGCCGGGGGCGGCACGGTGTCGGTCATGTTAAATCAAGGCAATTCAAGGCTATTCGGTGGTGCAGGGCTCAGTTCAGCGGCAATCCCTGCAGCCACAGGATGATATTGTCAATCAGCGCATCGCTGGCAGCAGCCATCGCCCTGGCGCCGGCGGGCGCGTCCGGGCCGGCGGCTGCCTGCTGTCTGAAGCTTTGCTGCGCGACCAGGTGCCTGCCCTTGAAGACGGAAGCGCGCACGCTGACGTTGGCAACACTGTCATTGGCCGATGAAAACAATTGCGAAAAATCATCCAGGTCTATCTTCAGCAGCGGCAGGTTGGCGACGCCGTCGGTGGCGGAGACTATCACGCCGCCCGCGCCGGCAACCCGCATTTTAAGCCGCTGCGTCAGCAGTTGGGCCGGCGGCATGTTCCAGCGATGCTGGGCATACGAGCGCGGCTGTTGCCCGTTTTCATATTGCAACCTATACAACATGTAGTTGCTGTCCAGCGCAGGCGAGGCGCTGATGTCTGCCAGGCTGACGGCCGGGATGCGGCCGGTTTGCGCCGCTGGCGGCGTTGCAAGGGCAGGCGCCTGGCCCAGGTCGAATAACTGCACCGGCGGTGCCGCAGTGGTCGAGCAAGCCAGCAGGCCCATGCACAGGGCGGCGCCAAGCAGCAGTTTGATGAGATGGAGGGGTTTCATGTGTAGTCTTTCCATTATGGCTTCGGTGCGGCGAAGCCGGGCTCGCCGGGGCCGGGCACGACCGGCGGACTGCCGAACAGCAGGCTTTGCGGCCTGTCGTTGATCTTGTCCACCGCGCGGTTGATATTTTTGAACGTAGTGCGCGCATCCGTGGCGAAAGCGTTGACTTTGGGGAGCGTATCGTCACTCAGGCCAGTGCTGACCTGATCCATCGATTGCGTCAACGTCGCCAGCGGGCCGTCCGGCGCCTGCATGGCAGTCACCAGGCCGTTAAGATTCTTGCTCAGCCGGCCGGCGTCGTCGCTTAATAGTTTGAGCGAACCCAGGGTATGTTCGGCCTGGTCGGCAACCGCAGGCAATTTTGCCAGCGTAGGGTCCAGCTTGTCCGGCAATTGCTGCCATTTGATGGCCGCCTGGTTGACATTTTCTATCGCCGCCGACAGGGATTTTTGCTTGTCGGTATCCAGCATATTGTTCAGGCGCTTGGTCAGTTCTTCTACCTGCACCATGATCGCGGTTCCGCGCTGCTCCAGGTTTTGCATCAAGCCGGCCTTGAGCGGGATGCGCGGCAAGTCTCTGCCCTTTGCCGCCACCGGCGCCGGATAGCTGCCGTCGTCGTCCAGTTGCACGTAGGCGATGCCGGTGACACCCTGGTAACCCAGCGTGGCATAAGTGGATTGCGTGATCGGTGTATCCGGGGAGACTTCTATCCGGATCACGATCAAACCCGGCGTATCGGCGGAAAATTTGACGTTGGTGACATTGCCGATCTTGATGCCCTTGTACCTGACGGCCGCCTGCAGGTTCAGGCCGGTGACCGACATCCTGGTGGCGATTTCATACGGCGTGCGCTGTATTTTGTCCCTGCCGAACCAGACGGCGATCAACACTGCCGCAAGCAGCAGCCCTAGCGTAAAAAAGCCCGCCATCAAGGCATGTGATCTGTTTTCCATTTAATTTTCCTTGTGTTGTTGCGGATGGTCGGGGACGGGCCCCTGATCCGGCTGCTCCAGGACTTCCATGGCCCTGTTGCCGCGTCCTCCCAGGAAAAATCTTTCTATGAAAGGGTGCTCTACTTTCACCACTTCTTGCGGTGTTCCCACGGTCAATACCTTCTTGTCTGCCAGCACGGCGATCCGGGTGGACAGCGCAAACAGGCTGTCCAGGTCGTGCGTGACCATGACGACGGTCAGGCTCAATTGTTTGTGCAGCGATAGTATCAGCTTGACGAAGCTATCCGAGCGATCCGGGTCCAGGCCCGCGGTCGGCTCGTCCAGGAACAGCAGCTCCGGGTCCAGCGCCAGCGCGCGGGCCAGCGCGATGCGCTTGATCATGCCGCCGGACAAATCGGACGGCATTTTCCTGGCGTGCTCAAAGCCGATGTCGGCCATCTGCAATTTCAGGTAGACCATGTCATGGATCAGCGCTTCCGGCAAGGTCCTTAATTCGCGCATGGGCTGCGCCACATTATCGAACACCGACAGCGCCGAATACAGTGCCCCATGCTGGAACAACATCCCCGAGCGCTTGCGCAGGTATTGGATATGCTTGGCCTGCCTGGAATGGATGTCTTCGCCCAGTATTTTGATGGTACCCCTTTTCGGCACTTCCAGCCCCAACATCTGCCGCAGCAACACCGTCTTGCCTGAGCCCGAGCCGCCGACGATGGACAGGATTTCGCCCTGGCGCACCTGTAAATTCAAATTGTCGTGCACCACGGCGCGGCCAAACTGGGTGCGCAAGTTCTGGATATCGATGATGGCGGCGTCTGTCATCAGTAGCCTATATTGCTGAATATGACGGCAAACACGGCATCTGCGAGTATCACGACGGTAATCGAAATCACCACCGAACTGGTGGTGCCCTGGCCCAGACTCTCGGTATTCGGCTGTATGCGCAGGCCGAACTGGCAAGCCACCAGCGCGATCAGGATGCCGAACACGACGCCCTTGCCCAGGCCCAGCCAGTAATTGGAGAGTGCGACAGCTTCCGGCAATTTGTTCAAAAAAAACGCCGGCGACATGTCCAGTTGGGCCTGGGCCGCCAGCATGCCGCCCAACAGGGCCATCGCATCGGTCCAGATCACCAGCAAGGGCATGGCAATCGCCAGGGCCACCACTTTGGGCATGATCAGCCGGTAGCCCTGCGGAATTCCCATGACGGTCATCGCGTCCAGCTCTTCGGTGACGCGCATCACGCCCAGTTGCGCGGTGATCGCCGAGCCGGAGCGGCCCGCGACCAGGATCGCTGCCAGCATGGGGCCCAGTTCGCGGATGATGCCCATGCCCAGGATATTCACCAGGTAGACATCGCCGCCGAAATTGCGCAACTGATTGGACGACAAATACGACAGCACCACGCCGATCAGCGCGCCGACCAGCGCGGTAATGCCCAGGGCCTGGAAGCCGGTGCGGTAGATATTGGAGGAAATTTCTTTCCACGGGCCGCGCAGCGGGTGGCGCGCAAATCGCAGCAGGTCGAGGGCCAGTTGGCCGAGCAGGCCGACAAAATCATACAGGTGCTCAAAAAAGCTCAGCATGACCCGGCCCAGCAGCATCACGCGGGTCAGCCTGGGTTTGGGCGCGCGCGGGATGGGCAGGGCGCTGACTTGCTCCAGGCGCGCGAACAGCCCTTCGTGTTCAGGCCGCAATACCAGGTGTCGCGGGCGTCTTTTATCCCAGGCGCGCCATAGCATCTGCGCGCCTATGGTATCCAGCGCGGTTATTTGCGACAGGTCCCAATGCAGGTCCGCATGCGCTGCGGTTTGCTGCAAGCCGGCGCTCAGCCTGGGCATGACGTCTTCTTCGGTCATGGTGCAAACCAGCCACGCACCGCCTAGCACTGCAGCCGCATGGTGCTGGTCGCTGAGCGTGATGGTAGGGGGACGGAAGCGAGGCATACCGCCAGTGTAAGGGAGAAACTGTTGCAGATGCAATTCTTGCAAATCGCCACAGTATGCCGGCACGGCCGGCTGTTTTCAGTGTTTTTCATTGGCTTGCTTAAAAAACACTTGTACTATCGCAATTCGAATTATTTTTGCCGCCTCCTCCTGATAGAGATCGCATGACTTCAAGCTCTCCGCACCAAGCCGGGCATTGCGCCAACTGCGGCCATCCCGCGCCGGAAAATTTCTGCCCTGCCTGCGGCCAGAAGACGCATATAGAAACGCCTAGCTTATTTGAATTTGTCCACGAATACCTGCACCACTATGTCGCGCTGGAAGGTACGCTGACCCGCACGCTGTGGATGCTGCTCAGCCGTCCCGGACGCCTGACGACAGAATATGTGGCGGGCCGGCGGCAGCGCTACATCAAGCCATTGCAGCTGTATCTGACGATCAGTTTTCTTTTCTTTGTGCTGCTGGGCTTGTTTGGCTCCGCCATTAATATCTCCGGGGCCGGCAACGGCGCACCGCCGAACGCGGTTCAGATCGTCAAGCAGGAAGTCGGGAATAGCCTGGGCACTGGGCTGGATGCCTTGAGTCAGAAAGAGGGCGGCAAGGCCGCCGCCATCGATGGCGAATCGGCGCAGGACAGGGCTGAGCGCGAGCAAGAACTGGCTGCAGACCGGGAAGCGAGGGCAAAGGAGCTGGCTGCCGAGGCCCGCAAGGCACAAGCGCCGCATGGAACAACCGCGATGAGCGACATTGCCGCCGTCAATGCCTGGGGCGAGCGCTTGAATCAGCTTCAGGAGGATTACAAGGCCCGCCCCGCCGAGACCCTGGCGCAGTTGCAAAAGGAGGCGATGCACAGGCTGCCGTATGCAGTTTTCGGCCTGATGCCGATTTTTGCATTCCTGCTATGGCTGATCTATTTCCGCCGCCGCATGGTATATGGCGTGCATCTGGTATTTGTCTTGCATGTGCACGCTTTTGCATTTTTGATGTTCATGCTGTCGCTGCTGCCTTTCATTCCCGGCGGGGTGCTGGCGGCTGCCTTTGCCGCCTATTTTGTGGTCGCACTGCGGCAGGTATACGGCGGCCGCTGGACTCCGCAAATCCTGCGCGCGGCATTCCTGTTTAATGTGTATTCCGTATGCATCGCCTTGGCGATCGCAGTGCTGCTGGGAAGCCTGGTGTGATGGCGTCGGCGGCCGCATCGGGCGCCGGCCCTATTTATCCTGTGCCAGCGGCTTTTTCTTGTCGATGACTTCGCGGCAGTCGCCCTTGAAGCTCGCGTTGTCGTAGTTGCTCCAGCCGTAACTGTCCACGTAGCGGATGTGCGGTTTGAGCTGATCGCTGAAGAAGCTCCACTGCA
>Ga0210384_10005054_pt1 | contig 14512 bp, 14 predicted proteins | sample IncBWH2MmetaG_FD_160574 | JGI IMG/M metagenome (GOLD analysis project Ga0210384, IMG submission 160574) | Forest soil microbial communities from Barre Woods Harvard Forest LTER site, Petersham, Massachusetts, United States - Inc-BW-H-2-M | ecosystem: Environmental > Terrestrial > Soil >...
CGGAATGCGTTGTACGTGCTGTCGAAGACCAGCACCCAGCCCGGCACCGTCTTGCTCGGGTCGTCGAGCACCAGGTGGCCGGCGTAGCCCGGCAGGCCCTTGGCCTTCGAATCGTCCACCGCCACGACCGTGGATCCGTTGCGCGTGGGCGGGATCTTCGGCGCCGCGTAGACCATGCCCGGCACCTTCGAGTCGAGGCCGTAGATCGCCTTGCCGTCGGTCTTGTCGGGGATGTCGATCGCGTGGGTGTCGATGCCCACCTGGCGGCGATCCGCCGGCTTCTTCACCGGCATCGCCTTGAGCTGGTCGGCGGTGTAGCTCGCGCTGAGGCCGCCCTGCTTGACGATGTCGCCGTAGCTCACCGACTTCGCGCCGGCGTGCACGCGGCCGGCCGCGGCGGTGCAGGCGGCCGCATCGGCGCCCAGCATCTTGGCGCCGGCGGCGATCAGCGCCTGGCGCCCCGCGGCGCCGGCCTGGCTCAGCATCTGGAAGCTCTGCCACACCGACCAGCTGCCGCCGGTGACCATCAGCCCCCACTTCGGATCGCTGTCGACATGGTGGATGCGCACGTTGGCCCAGTCGGCCTCCAGCTCGTCGGAGACGATGCGCGCCAGCGCGGTGCCGACGTGCTGGCCCATCTCGGCGCGGATCACGTTGACGGTGACGATGCCGGCCGCGTCGATCTGGTACCACATCGTCGGCTCGAAGTCGCCGGACTTGACGGCGGCCTGCGGGCTGTCGACGCCGAACGCGTCGCGCGTGAACGCGAACACCAGGCCGGTGGACGCGGAGGCGACCAGGAAGCCGCGGCGCGAGACGCCGGCCGCGGCGGCGGGGCGGATCAGGCGATCAAGCATGCTTGGCCACCTCCGGCGCGACGCCGTGCATCTCCACCGCGGCGATCTTGATGGCGCTGCGGATGCGCACGTAGGCCATGCATCGACACAGGTTGCCGCTCATCACGCCGTCGATGTCGGCGTCGCTGGGCTGCGGGATGTCCTTGAGCATGGCCGCGGCCTGCATGATCTGGCCGGACTGGCAGTAGCCGCACTGCGGCACCTGGCAGGCCACCCAGGCCTTCTGCAAGGGGTGCGAATTGTCGGCCGACAGCCCCTCGATGGTGGTGATCGCCGCGCCGTCCACCAGGCTCACCGGCGTGATGCACGAGCGCGTGGCGCGGCCCTCGATGTGGACCGTGCAGGCCCCGCACATCCCGATGCCGCAGCCGAACTTGGTGCCGGTGAGGTTCGCCGTCTCGCGGATCACCCACAGCAGCGGCGTGTCGTCGGGAACCTCGGCCGACATCGGCTTGCCATTGAGCGTGAAGGTGGTCGTCATGCGGTGGGCTCTTCGAAGGCGGGGTTGCGGATGGCGTGCGGCGCGGTCATGTCGTCTTGCCGCCGCGGACCCTGGCGACGACGCCGGCGACGTCGTTCCACGGCGGCAGCGTGGTGCGCGACTTGCGCAGGTAGACGGCGATGGCCGCCACGTCGTCGTCGGACAGGCCGGTTCCGAACGCCGGCATCATCGTGCCGGGCAGCCCGTCCTTGACGCTGACGCCGTGCAGGATCACCTGGACGAGGTTGGTCGGGTCGGGCGCGCTGACCGAGCTCTTCAGGCCCAGCTCGGGGCGCGCCAGCAGCGGCCCCGAGCTCGGGTTGTAGTGGCACGCGGCGCAGGCCGACATGTAGAGGGCGGCGCCATGGTCACCGGCCTGCGACGCGTCGTAGCGGGACCTGGCGAGCGCGTCGCCGACGATCTGGCCGACGTCGGCCTTGCGATCCGCCGAACCGTTGCCGCTGGCGATGTAGAGGGCCACGGCGTTCACGTCGGCGTCGTCGACCCGCGCGTAGCCCTGGTGCACGACGTTGGACATCGGGCCGGCCGCGACGCCGTGATACGCAGTGCCGCCGTTGCGCAGGTAGTCGTGCAGCTCGGCGGCCGACCAGGGCACCGGCGCCGTGTTGGCGGCGGTCAATGCCGGCGCGAACCAGCCGTCGATCGAGGCGCCGGCCAGATGGGCGTCCTGCTTCTCGGCGCCGAGCGCGCCACGCGGCGTGTGGCACGCGCCGCAGTGCGACAACCCTTCGGCCAGGTAGGCGCCGCGGTTCCATTCGGCGCTCCGGTCGGCCACCGGCTGGTAGCGGCCTTCCTTGAAGTACAGCAGCTTCCAGCCGGCCTGCAGCAGCCGCACGTTCAACGGGAAGGGTACGGTGTTGGGCGGCGGCGCCTGTGCCACCGCGGGCCGGGTCATCATGAACGCGTAGAGCGCCTTCACGTCGTCGTCGGAGACCTGGGTGAAATGGTCGTACGGGAAGGCCGGGAACAGGTGCGAGCCGTCGCGCGCCACGCCCTCGTGCATCGCGCGCGAGAACGCCTCCAGCGACCAGTTGCCGATGCCGGTGGCCGCGTCGGGCGTGATGTTGGTGGAGTAGATGGTGCCGAAGGCCGTCACCATCGGCAGGCCGCCGGCGTAGGGCTTGCCCTTGGGCGGCGTGTGGCAGGTGAGGCAATAGCCGGCGTCGGCCAGCTTCTCGCCCTTGGCCACCAGCGCCGGATCGAACGACGTGGCGACGGGCGGCGCGATGGGCGCGATCGCGGAGCGCCAGGCCCAGATCGTGAAGACGACCAGCCCCAGGACGACGATTCCGAGGAGTGTTGCTAGAGCTTTCGCCAGTCGCCGCATCGCCGATGTCCTTGCCGGAGGGTGCGGCGAAGTCTCCCACCTTTGGCGTCCGCGCGCCATGGTCGGATATTGCCATCGGAACAACGGGGCGTTTCACCTCGACAGGTGCCGAGCCTCGGGCAAGGCGGCGAGGCTGCAGCCAACCCGGGCCGCCGATCGCCCGCCTCGGCAACCAATTCATTTCCATGCGAGGATGGCCGGCGATCGAGCAGGTTCGGTCGAGCATCCGGATCGAGAAGGAACCAAGATGGCGACGACGTCCGTTCCAACGCTCTACGAGTGGGTTGGTGGCATAGAGGCGCTGAACCGGCTGACGACGCGGTTCTACGAGCACGTGGCGCAGGACGACCTGCTCGCCCCGGTGTTCGCGCACATGGGCGCGGATCATCCGCGGCATGTGGCCGCCTTCCTGGCGGAGGTGCTGGGCGGCCCGACGACGTACTCGGACGAATTCGGCGGCCATCCGCACATGATTCGCCAGCACCTCGACCGCCATCTCACGCAGGCCAAGCGGCGGCGCTGGGTCGAGCTTCTGCTGGCCACGGCCGACGAGCTCGGCATGCCCGACGATCCGGAATTTCGCTCCGCGCTCGTTGGCTACCTCGAGTGGGGGTCGCGCCTGGCGGTCATCAACTCGCAGCCGGGCGCCACGGTGGATCCGCACGCCCCGATGCCCAGGTGGGGATGGGGCGAGGTCAAGGGGCCGTACACCGGCGCGTAGTCGCGCGTCGACTCGGCGCGGGGCAGGTTCAAGACACTGCCGCGTTGACCTGCTCAGCCTTCAGGGCCGCTGCCTGCCCGGTGGAGCGCGAACGGCAGGCGAGGGCCGGACCCGGTCACGGCAGGACTGGAAGCCCGGTCATTGCTGGTCGCCATCATCGTGGCCATGGTGCTTGCCGTTGTCGTGCTTGTCCTTCTTGTCTTCCTTGTCATGGCCATGGTTGTGCTTCTTGTCGCGCTCCCAGCCGGGGTGCTCTTGTTCGTAGCGTTCCCGCACCCATTCGTCCTTGACGAAATAGACACGCTGGCCGCACGCGTGGTACTGGCCGCAATATCGCCGCCAGTCCTGCTGGTGCGCGGGCGGAACGTAGAGGTAGATGGGCGCCTGCTCGACGTATGCGGGCGCCGGGGCAACGATGATCGGCTGCGCCTGGACGATGGCGACGCTTGGAAGTTGGCCGATGTCGATTCGCCCGTAGATGCCGGGTTGATTGATGTCGATATGCGCGCTGACGCTCGCCTGCGCAAGGACGGCGGGGGAAAGCATCGACGCGAGTACAAAGGCTGCGAACTTGGTCATTCCGGGCTTTCGAAGTGAATCGGGGCCGGCTCGTCGGAACCATGGCGACGGGGTTCTCGATGGGCTCATTCGCATAGTGTGCACCACCCGTGCGACCTGAAACCGGACGATCGCGGGTGGCCGGCCCGAGACATGCCCGAGCAACGCGGAAAGCTCGCGCCGCAGGCAGGCCGCCCGAAAGCGGGAAATGCCGCGCGGCTGCGCGTAGTCACTATGCCGGCATGTCCGACTTTGGGCGATGATGCGCGGCTCGAACCCGAGGAGGTCTTTTGAAAGAAGTCGCCCCATCCAACAACGAGCTGACCCTGCGCGGCGTCGTGCTCGGCTTGCTGATCACCGTGCTGTTCACGGCGGCCAACGTCTACTTCGGCCTCAAGGCGGGCCTGACGTTCGCCACGTCGATCCCGGCGGCAGTCATCTCCATGGGCCTGCTGCGCTATGCGCGCGGCGTGACCATCCAGGAGAACAACATCGTGCAGACCGTCGCCTCGGCGGCCGGGGCGATCTCCTCCATCATCTTCGTGCTGCCCGGCCTCGTGATGATCGGCTGGTGGAGCGGCTTCCCCTACGTCACCTGCGTCGCCATCTGCGCGCTGGGCGGCGTGCTCGGCGTCACCTACTCGATCCCGCTGCGCCGCGCGCTCGTGACGACGTCCGACCTGCCCTACCCTGAGGGCGTGGCCTGCGCCGAGGTGCTCAAGGTCGGGGCCGGCGGAGAAGGCGCGGCGGCGGAGAACCGCGCCGGCCTGCTCGCCATCGTCTGGGGCGGCATCGTCTCGGCGGTCTTCCAGGTGGTCGTCGCGACGCAGCTCTTCGCCTCCGACGTGCTGGGCTACTTCCGACTCAGTCGCAACACCAATGCGGCTTCGGGTGTCGACGTCGGCCTCTCGCTGGCCCTGCTGGCCGTGGGCCACCTTGTCGGCCTGTGGGTGGGCTTGGCCATGCTCGTGGGCGTGCTGATCTCCTGGGCCGGCGCCGTGCCGTACCTCACGAGCCTGCTGCCCTTGGCCGGCGGCGCCGACGTGGCGGCGGTCGCGAACCATGTCTGGGCCAAGCAGGTGCGGTTCATCGGTGCCGGCGCCATCGCCGTGGCCGCCGTGTGGACGCTGGTCAAGCTGGTCAGGCCCGTCGTCACCGGCCTGGCCTCGGCCATGGCCGCCTCGCGGGTGCGCAAGGCCGGCCAGGGCGCGACGCTGCCGCGCACCGAACAGGACTTGCCGATCGGCTGGGTCGCCGGCGTCACGCTCGCCTGCCTCGTGCCCATTGGCTGGGTCCTGGCGGACATGAGCGCGGGCGCGGGCCTGGGCTCGGCCACGGTCGTCCTCGTGGCCGGCGCCATTGCCTTCATCGCGCTGATGAGCTTCTTCGTCGCCGCCGTGTGCGGCTACATGGCCGGCCTGATCGGTTCGAGCAACAGCCCGCTCTCGGGCGTGGCCATCATCGTGGTCGTCACCGCGGCGCTGCTCATCGCGCTCGTGGTCAAGCCCATGCTGCCCGCGGGCGCCTCCCAGGCGCTGGTGGCGTTCACGCTGTTCGTCACGGCCGTCGTCGTCGCCGCGGCCACGGTCGCCAACGACAACCTGCAGGATCTCAAGACGGGCCAACTGGTCGACGCGACGCCGTGGCGCCAGCAGGTGGCGCTGGCCATCGGCACGGTGGCCGGCGCGCTCGTCATCCCGCCGGTGCTCGACCTGCTGCAGAAGGCCTACGGTTTTGCCGGCGCGCCGGGAGCCAGCGCGACCAAGGCCCTTGCCGCGCCGCAGGCCGCGCTGATCTCGGCCCTGGCCAAGGGCGTGCTGCAAGGCGACCTGGACTGGAGCCTGCTCGCCAAGGGCGCCTTGCTTGGCGTGGCGCTCGTCGTCGTCGACGAGGCGATCAAGCGCCTGCGCAAGCCCGGCAGCCACGCGCAGCTGCCGCCGCTGGCCGTGGGTCTTGGCATCTACCTGCCGATGGGAACGACGCTGATGGTCATCATCGGTGCCTTCGTCGGCCGGCTCTGGGATCGCCGCGCCGACGCATCGGCGCGGCCGGCCACGCGCAAGCAGCTCGGCGTGCTGCTGGCCAGCGGCATGATCGTCGGCGAAGGCCTGTTCGGCGTGGCCCTCGCCGCGCTGACCGTGTTCAGTGGCAAGGACGCCCCGCTGGCACTCGTCGGCGACAGTTTCGCGGATGCGGCGTCGTGGCTCGGCGGCGTGGGCTTCGTGCTCGCGGCCGGAGCGCTGTATCGCTGGCTGGGGCGGATGAGCGACAGGGTGGCGGCGTAGAGGCCGCGCGAACCCATGGACGAAGACCTCGAGTCGCTCTCGCGAGACGGGCTTCTGGACGAAGTCCGGAAGTTGCGCGCCGCCATCCGGGCGCATCGCGACTCGACCGGACACGACCTCTGCTGGCACCAGCCGGCGCTCTGGAACTTGCTGCCCGAGGCCGTTGCGGCTCACATCGCGGTGCCGGAGTGGCCGCAGTTCATGCGTGGGTGCGTACGCTACCGCCTGTCGCTGGACGAGCAGGCTCCGGAGGCTCGGCGTCAAGCCATCGAGTTCGAAGAGCGGGCAGGGCAGGGGCGGCCCGACCCAGCCGCGTAGCTGCACGCAGCGAACCCCGATCGAGGCCTGTGCGAAGAAGTCGCGCGGGCCACGCCGCCACCCCCTTTGGTGGGATGCGCGCGAGCGCGCCCGTGGCGATACTCCACGATCGTCGGGGCTCTGCCGGGTGGGAGTCGATCGCAGGTGAGGCGGTGGCCCGGAGCCACGGTTTTTGCAGAAGAACATGATTTCAATTTCCCAGGCTCAGTGGGATCAACTGGGCCAGAGCAACTTCGCGTCGCGGATGGTCGGGATCCTTCGCGAGCAATTCCCCGAACAGACGGCCGCATTCAGCAGCGACCAGCTCGCCGCACCCATTCCAGCCCTCGTGGTGCGCGCCGCCGGCTACGGGCTCGTCGACGAGCAGTCGGCCGCCATCTTCGTGCTGAATACCTGGCTGCTGGGCCCCGACTTCGACCAGCGCATCCCCGGGCTGCAGCAGATCCTGAGCGCGACGCAGCTGTCGCCCGGCACCAAGGCCGACGCGCTGACGAACTTCTCGGTCACGGTCTTCCACGAGCTCGAGCAAGCCAAGGGGGCGGCATGAGCTGGGGGCAGGATCCGAATCCGTACGGCAACCCGCTGCGCGATCTCTGGGACGCCGGCACGCAGGCGATCAGCTCCAAGCTGAACGCCATCGGCTCGGCGGCGACCGCCGCCAAGGACAAGGTGGTGTCGCTCGCGCAGTCCGCGGCCGAGGCCACGGTGTCGGCCGGCAAGAAGGTGGCGGCCGGCGCCTTCGTCGGCGCCGAGGGCGCCGTCGCCGCCACGGCGGCCGTCACCGGCTATGCGGGGTATCAGGCGGTGGTCAAGCCGGTGGCGGGCGCCGTCGGCGCCGTCCAGAAGGCAGCCGCGGCCGTCAAGGACAGGTTCTCGCCGCAGCGGCCGGCGCTGGTGCCGTGCGTGCCGTGCCAGGAATGCATGGATGCCAAGCAGCGCGCGACCCGCATCGAGAAGCGCAACCAGCTCATCGCGCAGGCACAGGCCTCGCCCGACCCGGCGGTGCAGGCCGCCGGGACGGAGCTCAAGAGTGACATGCATGCGGTGGAACTGGCGTCGCTGTCGCAGGACACTTACAAGCAGTACGACCCGAACGCCACGGACAAGACCCCGCCATCGCCGTGGCACGCGATGACGTCGGATGAACTCCGAGACGCTGGCATCCGGCCCGAGGAAATGAAGGCTGCGCGCGCGGTGGTCTACACGTGCCCGGACGACTTCCCATTCGACCCGAAGACGGTCGTTGCGTTCCAGGGGACGACCGCCGATCCCGACGACATCCTGGCCGACCACGACCAGGCTCTCGGCCTGAAGACCTCGCAATACGAGGCCGCCAAGAGGCTGGGCTCCTCGATGGCCGGCAACCCGGCGTTCGAGGGCGCCGAGGTCACCGGCCATTCGCTGGGTGGCGGCAAGGCCCAGGCCGCGGGGGTGCTGGCCGGCCTGAAGGGGCAGATGTTCAACTCCGCCGGGCTGAATCCGAAGACGATGGGCCTGCCCGCCGACGGCCTCGATCAATTCGCCTCCGATTTCAATCAGTACCGGTCCGACGGCGGCCTGAGCCAGGGCTACGGCGATCCGCTCACCGGCACCCAGAACTCGCTGGGCTTCCAGAAGGTTGTGCTCGGCGTGGTCAAGGGCGCGTCGGGCGTGATCAAGGCCAACCAATGGGCCGGCGACCAACTGGGCGTCTCCGATGCGGTGGCCGCGCGCGTCCCACAGATCGGCAAGGACCTCGTGCAACGGCTGACCGGCATCACTGCCCAGGAAGCCCAGAACAACTTCGACTTCAGCGGCGGCAAGTGGTACATCCCGCCGGCCCTCGGCGACGTGCGGGGCGTGCCCAGCAAGAACGCGGACGGCTCCCCGTCGAGCCTGGCGGCGCAGCACAGCATCGTCAACCTGCACCAGGGCATCGAGTCGCGCAAGGCCGCCGACATCCAGACCATGCTGGATGGCACCGGCAACCCGGCCCCCGTCACCGACTACATTTCACTGTCCAAGGGCTCCCAGGGCGCAGGGCAATGATTCCCAGCCATCCCATCCGTCGCCGCCTGCTCGGGGCGCTCGCCCTTTGCGCCGCCTGTTCGATCCTTCCCTTCTCCCGCGCTCAAGCCATGCCCTATCCGAACAAGGTCTTCACGGATCCCGCCGTCGTCGAACTCGCCAATGCGTGCATGGACGGGAAGCCGGAGCGCGTCGCGGCCTTGCTGCAAAAGGGCGCGGATGTCCGCGCCATCGGCAAGCGGGGCATGACAGTCCCCCATTTCGCCCTGCTGGCCCGGGCGAACGCGCCCCAGGTCATGAAGCTGGTGCTCGATGCCGGTGGCGACCCGGTCTCACTCCTGGACAACGGCGAGACCTTGCCCATCTACGCCGTTTCGCGCGACAACGCCGACCCGGAAGTCGTTCGCGTGCTGCTCGATCACGGGATCAGTCCCAGTTGGCTCCCGACCAAAGAGCCGTTCACGAGCTCGTCGCTGCTGATGGGCGCTGTCTCGGGTCACAACCGCCCCGTGGTGCGACTGCTGCTGCAGCGCGGCGCCGACGTCAACTATGTCGATGGCTTCACCGGATCGGCCCTTCACTACGCGATGATCGCCTACGAGTTCGGCATCGCCGCCGACCTGGTGGACGCGGGCATCCGACTGGACCTGACGACCAACAGCCGGCCCGACGCCAAGCCGACGTCGCCGCACAAGACTGCGCTAGGCCTGTACTGCGAGCGCGAAGGCGGCAAGCGCGGCGCCAACCCGCTGCCCGAGATCGCGGCCGGCTGGCGCGAGCTCGAGGCGGCGCTGGCGCGACGCGGCGAGAAGATGCCCTGCGCGCTGTGAGCCACCGCCTCCGACGCCACGGCTGACTCCGCCGGGTGCCGCCTGCGCCAGCGGGTCGACGAAGGAGCGGCGCAGGCTGGCGTCGTGCATGCAGGGTGGCCTGACGCATGTCCGCGTCCTATTGCGCCGCTGGCTTCTCCTGCGCGACGTCCTGCAGGTACGAGGCCGAAAGCGTGCCCTTGGCCTTCGCGAGCGTCAGCATGGTCGGATAGAACTGCACGAAGGTCGAATCGACGGCGCCGTGCGCCTTGTGGCAGCTGTAGCAGTCGTTGTCGCGGGAGATCATCGTGGCGGGCTTGTCGGCATCCTCGAAGGCGAAGAAGGCCCAGCCGTCGCCTCCGAAGCGGGCGACGTCCTTGGCGTGCACCTCGAGGCCCATGAGTTCGGCGTCCTGGAAGTAGCCGCGCTTGTTGATCGAGCCCTTCGTGTTCGCGCCGCGCACCTCGAGCACCATGACCGTCTTGTCGGGCCATGTGCCGGTGCGCTTGAAGGCCTGCCATGCCGCGGGGTTCACGAACACGCTGTCGAACATGTGGTGGCCGGGCAGGTTGACGCGGCTGTAGCTCATGTCGATGCCGGTGGTCACGTAGATCCACTCGCGGTAGTCGGGCGGCGCACGCAGCTTGTCACCGTCGTAGGCGAGCGGCGCCGATGCCGCCTCCCCGGGCGTGGACGCGGGTGTCCGCATCGGCGCCGCCTGATCGTCGTAGGAAGCAGCACGGGATGCCGTGATGGACAGGGTCGCGGAAAGCACCGCGGCGGCAAGAGCGGGAGAGATTTTGATCATACCGCGATGATGCGCGCGGGCCGCCTTCGCGGGCGAGTGCGTCGGCTGCACGAGGACGTCGATTCGCTGCAGCGGCCGCCCCGCACGCGCACGAGCGCGTACCATTCGCCATGCCTTCCAAAGACCGCTTCGTGCCCGGAACGCGCTGGGGCTCCATCGGTGCCATCTGGGGGGGTATCGGCCTGGTCGATGCCACCCAGACAGTGGTGTCGATGAAGGCCATGGGAATGCACCACGCCTGGGTCGAGCTGTTCGTGTTCCAGCTCCTGGGCTGGCTGCCCTGGGCGCTCGCCACGCCCTCGGTCATGCGGCTGAGCGTGCGCGCGCCGCTGCGCCTGCGCTGGCAGAACGGGCGCGACGACACTGCCTCGGCATTGCGCGCATGGGGACTGCACGGCGCGAGCTGGATGGCGTTGTCCGTGGTCGCGTCACTGTGGATCGGGCTCGTGGAGCACCTGCTCAACCCGTGGAATCCGAACGCACCGCCGCGGCCCGTCCTGGAGCTGTTCCAGCGGCAGGCGTACACATGGCTTCTCCCGTCGCTGTTCGTCTACTATTGCATCGTGATGGCCGGCCGCATGCTGGAGGCCGGCGAGCGGCTTGCCGCGCAGCGCACCGCGTCCGCGGACCTCGCGCGCCAGCTCGCCCAGGCGCAGCTCGACGCCTTGCGCCACCAGATCGAGCCGCACTTCCTCTTCAACGCGCTCAACGCGATCGCTGGTCTGGTGCGCGAGCACCGCGAACAGCTTGCGGTCGAGACCATCGCGCAGGTCAGCGAGTTCCTGCGCCACACGCTGCACGGCCCGGCGACCCAGGAGGTCCCGCTCGAGGAGGAGCTGCGCTTCGCCGGGATGTACCTCGACATCCAGAAGCTGCGTTTCGGCGAGCGGCTGTCGATTCGGCTGGGCGTGGCGCCCGCGCTGGGCCGTGCGCTGGTGCCGCGGCTGATCCTGCAGCCGCTGGTGGAGAACGCGATCAAGCACGGCATCGCGCGCCGCGCGCAGGCCGGCTCGGTGGAGCTGAGTGCGGAGCGCACGCCCGCGGGCCTGGTGATTTCGCTGTACAACGACGGCCCGGCCATCTCGCCCGGCGTGCTGCGCGAGACGGCGGCCAACGACGCGGTCCGACCGGAGACCGGCTCGCGCAATGCGCCTGCGGGCCACGACGACAGCGGAGGCGGGTCGATCGGCCTGACGAACGTGCGCAATCGGCTGCGCGGCCTCTATGGCGCGGAGGCAGCGCTGGATGTCGCCAATGTCGATGGTTCTGGCGTGCGCGTGACGATACGCCAGCCGTGGCGGGTGTCGGCCGGGGCTGCCCCGGTCATGAACGCGACATGAGGATGCGCGCCGTCATCGTCGACGACGAGCCTCTCGCGCGCAGCTCGCTGCGCGTCCTGCTGGCGCGCGATCCCGTGATCGAACTGGTGGCGGAATGCGGCTCGGGCGAGGAGGCCGTCGAGTGCCTGTGCCGGCTGCGGCCGGAACTCCTGTTTCTCGACGTGCAGATGCCCGAGGTCGACGGCTTCGAAGTGCTCGAGCGCCTTGGCACGGACATCCCGCCGGCGGTGGTCTTCGTCACCGCGTTCGACCAGCACGCGCTGCGCGCCTTCGATGCAGGCGCGCTCGACTACCTGCTCAAGCCCTATGCCGACGCGCGCTTCGGTCTCGCGCTGGCGCGCGCGAAGGAACAGGTCGCACGGGCCCGGGCCGCACGCGGCGCCGCGGCCGCGTCCACGCGCCTGGCCGTGCGCAGCGGCCGCGCGGTGCACTTCGTGGCGCTTGCGGACGTCGCCTGGGTGGAGTCGGCCGACTACTGCGTCGACCTGCACGTCGCGGGACGCATTCATACCCTGCGGCGCAGCATGGCCTCGGTCGCAGCAGAGCTCGAGCCCGCCGGCTTCTGCCGCGTGCATCGCACCGCCATCGTCAACCTGTCGCATGTGCGCGCGCTCGAGGCCGGCGCCGACGGCGAAGCCGAAATCGTGCTGCATGATGGACAACGCCTGCCCACGAGCCGACGGCATCGGCCGGCACTGCAGGAGCGCCTCGGACTGCGGGCTGGGTGATCCTCGCCTTCGACGGCCGCTCCCAGGCTGACGAGGCCACCCCTCTTTCATGGTTCATGGCGCGAGCGCCTCTTCGCGGCAATGAGCCGGAATCCAGGCAGCGCGGTCGAGTTCTTCGAGCCACCGGACAACGGGGTGATCGAGCCGGGGACGAGCGTCCTGATCTGACGCGCTCGCACGAGGGCGTCGCCCTTGCTCCGCGGACTTCGGCGGGCGTCCCGGCGACGGGGCATGAAGGCAGAAGACGGAACGTCCACATGCGACGAACGTTCGAGCCCGGCCGGTTCCGTTTACGCGATCTTTATGTGCACGGCCGGAAATTTACCGACATCTTGACGCGCGAATTTCTACAGTCCATGTGTCTTGTTCTGGAGGGCGTCCCATGGATGTCGTTTATGTCGTGCTCGCCGTGGTGTTCTGGCTGTTGATCGTCGGAATGGCCCGCGGCTGCGCGTTGCTCGTCGGAGGAAAGAAATGACCTGGCTCTACATCCTGGGCGGGGTGGTGTCGGTGGGCCTGCTGGTCTACCTGGTCATCGCGTTGCTGCAACCGGAGAAGTTCTCGTGACCAGCCATTCATGGTTCCTGCTGGTCGCCTACAGCGTCGTGCTGTTGGCGCTGGCCGTTCCCACGGGGCGCTACATCGCCGACGTGATGGAAGGAAAGTTCGGGTTTCTCTCCCGGATCGAAGGCGGCATCTACCGCCTGTGCGGCGTCAAGGCCGATGCGGACATGGGTTGGCTGCACTACGCGCTCGCCATCCTGCTGTTCAACGGCCTGGGCGTGCTCGTCGTCTATGCCGTCCAGCGCCTGCAGCTCTGGCTGCCGCTGAACCCGCAGGCGATGGCCAACATCTCGCCCGACTCGTCGTTCAACACGGCCATCAGCTTCGTGACCAACACGAACTGGCAGGGCTACAGCGGCGAGCAGGCGATGAGCTATCTCACGCAGATGCTTGCGCTCGCCGTGCAGAACTTCTTCTCGGCCGCGACCGGCATCGTCGTCGTGATCGCGCTGATCCGCGGCTTCGCCCGCCACTCGATCAAGGGCATCGGCAACGCCTGGGTCGACCTGACCCGCGTGACGATGTGGATCCTGATCCCGTTGTCCTTTGTCTACGCGGTGTTCCTGGTCCAGCAAGGCGTCGTGCAGAACTTCGACGCCTACAAGGACGTGCCGACCCTCGAGGTCAACAAGTGGCAGGAGCCCAGGCTGGGCGCCGATGGCCAGCCCGTGAAGGACGCCAAGGGCGCGCCGGTGATGGAGGACAAGTCGTCCGATCACCAGACCATCGCCATGGGCCCGGTGGCTTCGCAGGAAGCGATCAAGATGCTCGGCACCAACGGCGGCGGTTTCTTCAACGCCAACTCCGCGCATCCGTACGAGAACCCGACGCCACTGACGAACTTCGTGCAGATGCTGTCGATCTTCCTGATCCCCGGCGGCCTGTGCTTCGCGTTCGGACGCATGGTGCAGGACCGCCGACAGGGTTGGACCGTCTACATCGCGATGTTCGTGTTGTTCGTCGTCGGCGCCGTCGCGGCGATGACGTTCGAGCAGCAAGGCAACCCGCAGTTCACCGCGCTGGGCGTCGACCAGTCCATGACGGCGACGCAGCCGGGCGGCAACATGGAAGGCAAGGAGACGCGTTTCGGCATCGCGGAATCGGGCCTGTTCGCCACCATCACGACCGATGCCTCCTGCGGCGCCATCAATTCGTGGCACGACTCGTTCACGCCGCTGGGCGGCATGGTGCCGCTGGTCAACATGCAACTTGGCGAAGTGGTGTTCGGCGGTGTCGGCAGCGGCCTGTACGGCATGCTGATCTTCGCGATCCTGGCGGTGTTCATCGCGGGCCTGATGATCGGCCGCACGCCGGAGTACCTGGGCAAGAAGATCGAGTCGTACGAGATGAAGATGACGTCGATCGCCATCCTCGTCACGCCGCTGCTGGTGCTGGCTGGCACGGCCATCGCGGTCATGACCGACGCGGGCAAGGCCGGCATCGCCAACCCGGGCGCGCACGGCTACTCCGAGATCCTGTATGCCTTCACGTCCGCGGCGAACAACAACGGCAGCGCTTTCGGCGGCATCTCGGCCAACACGCCGTTCTACAACGTCATGCTCGCCATCGCCATGTGGTTCGGCCGCTTCGGCGTGATCGTGCCGGTGCTGGCGATCGCGGGATCGATGGCGGCCAAGAAGCGCATCGCCGCCAATGAAGGAACGATGCCCACCCATGGCCCGCTGTTC
>Ga0210384_10005056_pt1 | contig 14503 bp, 12 predicted proteins | sample IncBWH2MmetaG_FD_160574 | JGI IMG/M metagenome (GOLD analysis project Ga0210384, IMG submission 160574) | Forest soil microbial communities from Barre Woods Harvard Forest LTER site, Petersham, Massachusetts, United States - Inc-BW-H-2-M | ecosystem: Environmental > Terrestrial > Soil >...
AAATGGTGCCGGAAGTCAACCACAGTACGAGCATCAATATCGATTTCATTTTCTGCATGAGTACTTCTCCTCCTGGCGGCAAAGCTCTGGACGCTTTGTCGCTCTATCCATTACGCTACAACTTAAAGTCGACTTTAAGGCAAGGGGTTTTTGTAAAGAATCTGTCAACCTTCGGATGTTGATCGGAAAGGGGTAATCTAGAATGTCCTTATGCCAGAATTAACGATTTCCGAGGTGGCGCGACAAGTTGGACTCCAGGCATCGGCGATTCGGTACTACGAGAGAATTGGATTGCTTCCCCGGGCCCCGCGAATGAGCGGGCAGAGACGATATGACACCACAGCGCTTTACCGTCTGGCAATCATTCAGCGTGCGCGTCAACTCGGTTTTACATTGACTGAAATCCGACACTTGTTCTTTGGTTTTCGCGACATCACTCGCGCTTCGGAACGCTGGCGAACGCTCTCCCAAAGAAAACTTGCGGAGTTGGATCATCTGATGGATGGAATAAAAGCCGTGCGAGGCGTGCTCAAAAAGTTGATGACGAAGTGCCGATGCGACACCTTGGACCAATGTGGCAAGGGCATATTTCAGAGCATGAATAGAGATGTCGTAGCTAGGCCGCTCCTTGCAAGTCATCGACATCGGGGAAAATATCCGACGAGTTTGCGAACCTGACGCAGTAGATGCCCTAAGAATTGTCTTTGGAATACCGGCCTTCCGCTATCGTCCCTTAATCTCCGCCAGTTCAGAGCTTTTCTTTCAAAGACTTGGGGGGATACCCTTCGGGCAGTTTAGAACTCGTAGCCGAAAAACGGCTTTCCAGGTTAGCCGCGTGCCCCACCCCTCATCCGGCTTGACAACCGACAGTTGGCTTATTAAGCTTTGGTTCCCCCCAAATCTGGCGTTAAGGAGTTACTTGAATGCCAAAATCCAACGATGAACCGAAAGGCTCTGCCGGCTCCAAGCTTGATCGTCGAGCAATGATGCGTACCGCGCTGGTAGTAGGCGGGGTATCCGCGCTCGCTGGCGCCGCGGCGGCTGCGCCCCGAGAATCCGAAGCCGTTGTCGCAGAAAGAGAATGGGCCAGAGCCCTGGCAAGACACATAGCCAACCAACTGCCGGAGGCTGTGCGGCAACTTCCTGACCTGCGGTTGACGGAAGAGCAGGTTGAAGAGCTACGCAGAGTGTTCCAGAATACGTTGGTCACCAACATGGGCTGCGAAGTTCCTCCCAGCTAAATTGGCAGCGATGCATCAGGGCTGAGAGTAGTGAGCTTGTGGTGTGTCAACACCGTTCAGTCGCAGTCCACACGTGACAACCATGAAAGTTTGCCTCATCAGTGCGCCCACGGCCAACCAGTTCGATCACCAGGCCGTGGGGGAAACGGATGCAGCTCGCATTATGGGCGAGCTTGCACCTGTCGGCATCCTCAGCCTTGCTGCCGTGCTTGAAGCCAGGGGCTTGCAGCCGGAAGTTGTGGACCTCAATCGCGTTTACTACGATTGGCGGCAAAAATCGAACCAAAATGAAACTGATTTTTGCAGTTTTGCCGGAGCCTACTTCGCCGGGCGCGATTTTGATTTCTTTGGCTTCAGTACGGTTTGCAGCAGCTACCCGCTGACGCTTCGCATCGCCGCTGAGGTCAAGCGAGTGCATCGTACGTCAGTGGTCGTGCTGGGCGGCCCCCAGGCGTCCGTCGTGGATGTCTCCACCATGCGGGCATTTCCGTCGATTGATCTGGTTGTTCGCGGTGAAGCGGAGGAGAGCCTTCCTGCTCTTGTCGATGCGCTGGCCGCAGGCAGCTCTCTCGCAGCAATCCCAGGCATTACGTTTCGCCGGCATGAAGATGGAGAAATCGTGCGCAGCCCGGATGCGCCCCTGGTTCTCGACCTAGACGCGCTGCCATTTCCCGCTTTTCATCTCTTTCCCGACGTTCGTTTCTGCCGCCACTTTCCGCTGGAGTTAGGGCGCGGCTGTCCCTTTGCCTGCACGTTCTGTTCGACCAACGATTTTTTCCGTCGCCGCTTCCGGCTGAAGACGCCGGCGCAGATGATTGCCGATATGCGAAGGGTCAAGCAGACCTACGGCATCAACTCTTTTGAGCTGGTGCACGATATGTTCACGGTCGACCGCAAACGGGTAGTGGAGTTTTGTGAAGCCCTGCTGGAGAGCAAGGAAGAGTTCACCTGGGGCTCGAGCGCGCGCACGGACTGTATTGACGAAGAGCTGATCGCGCTCATGGCCAGAGCAGGCTGCCGCGGTATTTTCTTTGGCATTGAAACCGGCTCGTCGCGAATGCAGAAGATCATTGACAAGGGCCTTGACTTGAACGATTCGGCGGAGCGGGTCCGTTCCTGCGACAAGTTCAAAATCAATACAGCGGTTTCATTGATGGCCGGCTTTCCCGACGAAACCATGAACGACCTGCGCGATACGGCAGCATTCTTTGTGGATTCACTGCGTTATGACCACGCTGATCCTCAACTCAGCATCCTGGCGCCGCTGGCGGATACTCCCATCCAGAAGCAGCACAAAGACTCGCTGGTCCTGGATGACGATGTGGCCGATATGTCTTATCGCGGATGGCGGCAGGAGCCTCAAGATCATGCGATGATTGCTGACCATCCGGAAATTTTTTCCAGCTTTTACTCTGTTCCCACGCCATACCTCGAACACGAATTCCTCAAGGAGTTACGCGACTTTCTTCTGACCGGCATGAGAGCATTTCGCCGGCTTCTCCTGGGACTCCATCAGGACAGCGGCGACGTAGTGGACGTGTTTCAACAATGGCAGCAATGGCGGGCAAAACACGGAGTACATTTTTCCAACAGCGATCGCACCGCCTACTACGCGCAAAGCGGCTTTCCAGCAGACTTCATCGAGTTTGTCAGGCTGCACTACATCCCTGCTGTGAGCAAGGCGCCGCTTGCGATTAGCGCGCTGGCGGAATACGAAGCCGCATTGCTTGGCCGCGATCATGAATCGGATCAAGAGCAAGTCTCCGACGACATTGAAGATCTGATTTCTCCGGACAGCCGTCCCCAGTTGCTTCCGGGAGTAAACGTCATCAAGGTTCCGGCCGATTATCAGGAGATTGTTCGGCGGCTCCGGCAGAGAAGCCCGTTGCATGACATACCCGTCAGGCAAGTGAAACTCGCAATTCGCAGAACTGCGGCGGGGCCAGCGGAAGTTCGCCAGCTCTCGCCGCTCTCAGCCGAATTGCTTGGCCTTTGTGAAGGCAGCTTGACAGTAGAAGAGATTGCAGCAGAATTCCGGCAAAAATTAAGATAGAAATCTCCGGCATTCCGGCCGACAAGCTATGTTTAGCGGGGCTCGAGATACTGCGCCAGCAGCGCCTCATAGGCCTGGCGTAACCGAAATCGGTCGTCCATTGACTTGAGTCTGGCCGAGTTCGGCTCCAAAGCGGAGCCTCACCGGTTTGCACCATAATGGTGTATAATACATGTATGGCAGTAACAAAACAGGTGCGACGAAGCGTGACGCTTCCTTCGCAAGTTGACAAACAGATCGAAGCGATTGCAAAGAATCGCCGTCTTAGCGGCAACCGCGTTTTGGTGGAACTTGTTGAACTGGGACTTGACGCTCGCAAGCAGAAAGAAAAGGCGTTTTTTGAACTCGCGGAGCGGTTCCGCGATTGTGATGATCCCAAACAGGTTAAGCAACTAGGAGACGAGTTAGGGCGTTTCGTCTTTGGTGAATAATGCCGAAGATCGAAACGTGGTCTCAGATTCCTAATGCTGTTCGCGAGCATCTAATCGAGCGTATGCGCGACCGTAAGATTGGATTGGACGACCTCAATCGGCTCCGCGTTTGGATGGAATCGAGGCCGGACGTGCCGGATGGCCCCTGGTACAAGGATTTTGGGTCGTTTTAGCTTTGTGGTGAGGGCAAGTATCCCAAGACGTTTCTTCTCGCCGGTCAAACTGCAATCGGCACAAAACTTTGATTCTCAGATTTCGGGTCAATTGAATACCGCATCCAGCAACCGTGCCAGGTTGGCCTGTTCGCCGCGATTTTTATCTGAGCTCTTCTTGGTCAGCTTGTAGAGGCGCTCGCTGATGACTTGCTCTGCAACATCGGCGGGCACGTAAGTGCGGTCCGCGGGTTTCATGACCATCCATCCGTCTCGTGTTCGTCGTAGCTCCCAGCGCCGCTTCTCCGAGTGGCGCTGGTTTTTCAATTGTCCTTGATTCAATTCCACGCGGTAGTCAACGCGGACCTCTGCCCAGCCTTTGTCGCGCTTGATTTCCATCTTTTCAATTCGAAGCTGGTCAAAGATCACCACGGAGGAAGACGTTGTGCCGTCCATCCGCAAAACGCCTCCCGAGGCGTTGGTCAACTCTGAAATGGCTTCGCTCACACTTTCCGAAGTTGGCTTGGCCTGAGCCGAAGGGATAGGAATGCTTTCTGGAACCTGAAAAGGCTTTACCGAATCACGATCGCCCACATTAGTTGCCACACGGCGTAGACTTCCTGCTGACGCGATCGCGTTGTTCGCCGGATCCTGGTTATCGTTCTCTGCGTTTTCATTTAGGGTTTTTGGTGCCTGCCATTGCGGCGGTTTTCGCAGTGTGGCAACATCAGTCGGGGCTCCCACCAGATAGCGATAAAAGCGTGACGGTCCGCGTCCGCGCCAGTAATCGCTGTCGTATTGCTCGGTTTGGAAGCCCGACCCCACCGAGCTGTAAAACGAATGTTCCAAAGGATCAATCACTATCCCAACGTGCCCCTGCCACACAATCAAATCTCCCGGCTGTGGAGTCGAAACTCGTTGAAATTCGGGGACCCCATCGTAGAGCGTGAACGAAGGAACGTAAGGATAATCGAACCCTTCTGCCTGGAAAATCTGATGAACCAGATGCGAGCAGTCCGGCTGGTCATCTGGGTCCTCGGGTTCGGTCAAAGCCAGCTTTGCGAGCGCGAGGCCTTCATGCTGGGTAAGCAAATGCCCGTGCGTTTCGCGGCTTGCAGTTGACGTCGAAATAGCCGTTGTCGAAGAGCCGGTTTTGCTGGAAGAAGTTGTTGCTGTTAAAGAGTTGGTTTTGCTGTCAGTGCTCTCCATATCGGAGATGTGGCCCTGATATGGCTTCTGCGCCCAGCCGAGCGTACTAAGGCCGAGCATGCTGATGCCGAAAATGGCAACGGCAATCGTGGTTGCGGTTCTGGAACATCCCTCCATGCTGTTACTCCTAAAAGATCCATATTCCGCCCATCACGTGTTCACTGTTTAGATTAAGCTCACTCTTTAGGATTAGAAGCAGGAAAGAGGCAAGGGGTTAGTTGCTATCTTGAGCCTCCCTATTACCCAAGGTCATGCCCGCTTGCCTGAAGTCTGGGCTGGTTGAAGGGGCAGGAGGTTCTCCGCTCTGTTCTTTTGCGATCTCGTAAATTTCGCTGCAGATGCACTCTGGTACGGGATGAAACCCTGATAAGATTTGTGCTTCAGCAATCTTTCATTTATCAAGGAGCCCCCACCTTGCGCAAGTTATCAGCAGTAAGTTTGTTTCTCGTTTGCCTGGTCTTTCTGTTGAGTGCAGATTCTCGTCCGCAGGCGCCCGCTGAAGCTGGTCAGGCTGCTTCACCACAGCCGGCGCAAACCGGGAATCAAACGGCTCCCTCGCCATCCCAAGGGCCAGCACCTGCCTCGCCGGAATCTTCTAAGAAGGCCCCACCCGCGGCGGTGCAAACCATGCAGCCCGGGACCGCCTACGAATCTGCAACGGTTCTCAGAGTAACCACACGCCTGGTCGTGCTCGATGTCGTGGCGACAGATTCGCACGGCCACGCTGTCCTCGGTCTCGAACCCACTGACTTCACCGTGCTGGAAGACGGCAAGCCGCAGAATGTCCGGGCCTTTGGATTTCAACATCCTGTTGCGGCTGATCCCAAGTCAGCAACGCCGGCTCTGCCCGCGAATGTTTTTACGAATATTCCACGCTTTCAACTCTCCAGCTCACTGAATGTAATCCTGCTGGATGCGCTGAACACTCCGCTTACCAATCAGTCCTATGTACGGCAGAAGATGCTGCACTACATCGAAACCATGCCCACGGATTCACCCACGGCGGTTTATACCCTGGGACAGAAACTGCGCATGGTGCAAGACTTCACCACCGACCCTAATATCCTTAAAGAGGTGGTCAAGAAGACAGGCAGCCAGCCTTCGGCGCTGTTAGATAACCCTGCGGATGGAAGCGAAACGGTGCTCTATCCTCCAGGTTACTTCGATAACCTCCCGGAGCAGGCGCAGGCAGCGATCCAGAGCTTCGAGGCAGAGCGAACCAGCTTCCAAACCGACCTACGCGTCCGCTATACCCTGGAGGCGTTGCAATCCATCGCCCACTCGCTCGCCGGATATCCGGGAAGAAAAAACCTTATATGGATCTCGGAGGCATTCCCGCTTTCCATCAATCCTGACTCCACTGTTTCTTCCAATCCAGAATTTGGGGCTATGCGGAGTTATGGAGACGACCTCGCTAAAACTGCTGAGATGCTGACCGACGCCCAAATAGCAATCTACCCGGTTGATGCGCGCGGACTCGTGGGTTTTACCACCTTCTCCGCGGCCAGCGGCGGCACCGACCGGTTTGGCCGCAACATTCAGCTAGGAAATGCGCTCTCCCAGGAATCTACCGGCCTTTTCGCGGCACACGGAGCTATGGATCTGCTGGCGGAACGCACCGGAGGCAAAGCCTACTACAACCGCAACGACCTTGACGGAGCAATTCGCGATGGTCTCAGTGACGGCTCGACCTACTACATGCTGGGATATTATCCCGACAACAAGGAGTGGAACGGAAAGTTTCGCAAAGTGCAGGTCAAGATGGGCCACTCGGGTGTCAAGCTGCGCTATCGTTTGGGATATTACGCCACGGATCCGAAAGCTTACGTCAATGAAAATCCGGCGCAGCGTGCTCGTGAACTTGGCAATGCCCTGAGCCTGGACCATCCCGTTTCGACAGCTCTGTTCTTCGATGCCCGGGTAACGCCACCCTCGGAGCAGACTCAAAACAAGGTCAGCATTTTCTACGCTATTGATGTACATGCTCTCATGGTCGAACATAGCGATGACGGCTCAGAGCATGCCGATGTGGAATGCGTCGTACAGGCTTACAACGAAAAAGGTAAACCCGTGAATGCCAATGGCAACGTGATGAAGGCCACTATGAACTCCGAAAATTTCAAGAAGACCATGCAAACCGGGTTTCCCTGCAGGACCGAAATTGCATTGCCGGAAGGAAGCTACCTGCTTCGGCTCGGGGTCCGCGACAGCCGCAGTGGGTTGATCGGCACGGCGAATGCGAAAGTCAATGTGCCCAAGCTCGCGGAAACTAAAAAGGCGCAATAATGTGATAATTCCGAGCATGAGGGGTTCCGCAGCCTTGTTTTGGCTGCAGAGCCTCAGATACAGGGTGAGCGAAAAGTGAGCGCCGTGCTGCGCGAACTTTTCGCGAGGGCGTAGCAGCCTGGGTTTGGCTGCGGAGCCCTTAGATAGTTAGATAAGAGGATGATCCACAATGGCTGCCATGCAATGGCGTAAATCACCCCAGCACCTGATTGAAACGTTCGAGGCAGTTGTGCCCTCGGCTCCCACCGTGCTCCGCAAGATGTTCGGATATCCTGCAGCCTTCGTGAATGGAAATATGTTCATGGGGCTTTTTCAGGAAGATATGTTTCTGCGCCTCTCCGATGCCGATCGCTCCGAACTGCTGCTGGTCAAAGATGCCAGGATCTTCGAGCCTATGCCGGGGCGTCCCATGGGTGAATATGTTGCCGTCCCTCCCGTGCTGCTTGCCAGCCAGGAAAAGCTTCGGCCCTGGGTGGCAAAAGCATTGCAGTATGGCGTGGCGTTAAAACCAAAGGCGGGCAAACCAAAGCCAGGAAAACCCACGCCCAAAAAAACGGCACGGCCTGCAGCCAGAAAGAAAAAACGCTAACAAGGGACGCCGCGTTGTGTCTCAATTTGGTTCTTTTAACTTTGTATCTTTTAGTTTTGTATCTTTCATCAAGGAGCTTTGATCGCTTGCGCAAATTATCGGCAATTCGTCTGACGTTCCTAAGCTTGATTTTCGCGTTGTGCGCCAGCTCTTACCAGCAAGCACAAGACCAGCCAAATTCTTCCGCAGCGGCTCAGTCTTCATCGGCCAACTCGCCGCAGTCTTCATCTTCGCAGTCTTCATCTTCAAAGCCGCAGCCTGGGACTGTGCAGTCAGGAGAGCCCGCAACCGGTCTGGAGTCGGCAACGGTCCTGAAGGTGACTACCCGCCTTGTCGTGCTCGAGGTCGTGGCAACGGACGCGCACGGACATGCGGTCCTCGATCTTGTGCCCAAAGACTTCACCGTGCTGGAAGAGGGCAAAGAGCAAAAGGTCAGCGCATTCGGTTTTCAGCATCCGGTGCCAACTGATCCTAAGTTCAAACTTCCGGCACTGCCGCCGCATGTGTTCACCAACATCCCGCAATTTCCACCGGCGAGTTCCCTCAACGTAATTGTGCTGGACGCGCTGAATACCACACTGCCCAACCAGGCCTACGTGCGGGACAAGATGCTGCACTATCTGCAAACCATGCCCGCCAATCAACCTATGGCTGTCTACACATTGGGACAGAAACTCCGGATGGTGCAGGACTTCACAACCGACCCCAGTATCCTTAAAGACGCCGTCAACAAAGTGGGCTTGCGCTCTTCCCCAGTGCTCGACAACCCAGGAGGTGGGCCGGAAGCGAAGATCTTTCCTCCTGGCTACCTTGAGACGCAACAGGGGATAACGCCGGATATGATACAGGCCGTGCAGGACTTTGAAGCAGAGCGGACCAGCTTCCAGACCGACTTGCGGGTTCACTACACCCTGGATGCGTTGCTGGCAATTGCCCACTCGCTGGCCGGATATCAATGCAGAAAGAACCTCATCTGGGTCACAGAAGCGTTCCCACTCTCCATAACTCCCAGGAGCAACATCTCATCACCCAACATGACATTTGCGGGCACACGGAGTTATGAAAATGAGATTACAAAAACTGCGCAGGTACTTACCGACTCGCAAATCGCTATCTATCCGGTGGATGCGCGCGGCCTTATGGGCTCCGATTATTTCAATGCTGCTAATGACGGTACCGACAAGTTTGGCAGGTCACTTTCAACCGGGCCACGCATGCAGAATGCATTGTCAGACGCTTCAATGCAACTTGTTGAGGCGCACAGCGCCATGGATTCGCTTGCTGAAGAGACCGGCGGCAAAGCCTACTACAATCGCAATGACATTGATGGAGCAATTCGCGACAGCTTGAACGATGGTTCAACCTATTACACGCTGGGATATTACCCCGAGAACAAAGACTGGAATGGAAAGTTCCGTAAGTTAAAGGTCAAGGTTGACCGTGAAGGAATCAGGCTGCGGTACCGTCCGGGATATTATGCGGCCGATCCAAAAGAGAATGCCAATCAGGCTTCTAAACTGCGTGAGCTCGAGCTTAATGATGCGCTGAACCTCGATCATCCAAATTCGACGGGTTTGTTCTTCCGGGCCGATGTGTGGGCGTCTTCAGAAAAAACTTCAAGCCAGGTCATCTTTAATTACGGAATTGATCCGCACGCCGTTGTGTTTGAACGCGGAAACGATGGATTGGAACATGCCAGCGTGGATTGCCTGGTGCAGGCATACAGCGAAAAGGGCAAGCTGGTGAACTCCGCCAGTAATACCGTGCAGTCCTCTTTGAAGCCCGAGACGTATAAGAACGTCCTGCAATCGGCCTTCCCTTGCAAAAATCAAATCGAACTACCCGCTGGAAGTTACCTGCTGCGGCTTGCCGTCCGCGACAATCGCAGCGGGCTGATTGGCACCACAACGGGCAAGATCGCCTTGCCGTTCGCCCCTCCGCAACTAATTCGACGCCAGTAGCTTGATGCTATGTCTTTAAGTCAGACCATTCGCGGGGTTACTTACAACTTCGACGGCCTCAAAGATGTGCTGGCGAAGGCCTCACCTGCGCGCTCCGGAGACGAACTGGCAGGCATCTGTGCTGCGAGCGCCGAGGAGCGGGTGGCTGCCCGGTTTGTGCTCGCAGATCTGCCGCTCAACCGCTTTCTCAACGAAGCCATCATCCCTTACGAATCCGACGAGGTCACGCGGCTGATCGTGGATACGCATGACGCCAGCGCCTTCGCCGCGATTGCGTCGTTGACGGTAGGCGAGTTTCGCGACTGGTTGCTGAGTGATGAAGCTACCGGCGAGGTGCTGGCTGCACTCGCTCCCGGAGTGACCCCGGAAATGGCGGCAGCGGTATCCAAACTGATGCTGGCGCAGGACCTGGTTGCCGTGGCTCGCAAGATTCGCGTGGTCACGCGCTTCCGCACGACCGTCGGTCTTGCCGGAAGACTTTCAACCCGCTTGCAACCGAACCATCCTACAGATGACCCTGTGGGAATTGCCGCTTCCATGGTTGATGGACTCATGCTCGGCTCTGGTGATGCCGTCATCGGAATTAATCCTGTCAGCGACAATGTGACCACGGTCGTAACCTTGCTGCGGTTGATCGATCACGCCCGGGAAAAATATGCGATCCCCACACAGAGTTGTGTGCTCGCCCACATCACAACCCAGATGGAAGCGTTGCGCCAGGGCGCACCGGTTGATCTGGTCTTTCAATCCATCGGCGGAACCGAAGCGACCAACACCTCGTTCGGCATCAATCTTGCTTTGCTCGATGAAGCTCATCAGGCAGCCCGCGAATTGCATCGCGGCACAATCGGCGACAACGTTATGTATTTCGAAACCGGCCAGGGCAGCGCCCTCTCTGCTGGAGCGCATCACGGCTGCGACCAGCAGACGCTGGAAGCGCGCGCCTATGCAGTTGCTCGCCGCTATCGGCCGATGCTGGTCAATACCGTAGTCGGCTTCATCGGGCCGGAGTATCTCTACGACGGTAAGCAGATCATACGCGCCGGACTTGAAGACCACTTCTGTGGCAAATTGCTGGGGTTGCCGATGGGCTGCGACGTTTGCTACACCAACCACGCCGAAGCCGATCAGGATGATATGGATACGCTGCTCACGCTATTGGGTGTAGCTGGAGTGAATTACATTATGGGTGTGCCTGGGGCCGACGACATCATGCTCAACTACCAGAGCACATCTTTCCACGATGCGCTCTATCTGCGCTCCGTCTTAGGACTGCGACCTGCGCCCGAATTTGAAGCATGGCTGGCGAGCGGGGAATCACAGCACCTCACGGTACAAGCGCTGCTCCCGGCCGGCGCTACGCAAGCCGTGCCATGACTATAGAGAAGACGAATGCGCGCGTCAGCAATCTCCGGCATTACACCCCGGCCCGTGTCGCATTGGACCGCGCAGGATCATCCGTCACCACCCGCGAGATACTCGACTTCCAACTCGCCCACGCCCAGGCCCGCGATGCGGTCAATGCCGCGCTCGATGTCGGTTCACTCCTCGACGGATTGCGCCAGCGCAACCTGCCATGTTGCGCACTTAAGAGTGCAGCGCCTGATCGTGCAACTTATTTGCGTTATCCGAATCTTGGCCGCACGTTGAGTGCGGAATCGGCTGCGGAACTCAACGCTGCTGCCTGCGATGTTGTCTTCGTGATTGCAGATGGTCTCTCCGCGCTGGCCGTTAACCGGCACGCGCTGTCTCTGCTCGATGCGTTGCTGCCATTGCTTGACCGTAGCGAGTGGTCCATTGCTCCCGTATGCGTGGTCGAGCAAGGACGCGTAGCCATTGGCGATGCCATTGGCGCGGCATTGCAGGCAAAAACTTCCGTGGTGCTCATCGGCGAGCGTCCGGGGTTGAGCTCACCCGACAGTTTGGGCGTGTACATCACCTGGTCGCCGCGCGCGGGACGCAGCGATGCCGAGCGCAACTGCATCTCAAATATCCGCCCCGAGGGGTTGGGCTATGCAGCAGCGGCCAATGTGCTGGCATTTTATCTGCGCGAATCGCGTCAACAGAAACTCACTGGTGTCAAACTTAAACAAAACGCTATTTCGCTGAGCGAAACTGCCTGTGGAAAACTTTCCCCCCGTCAAACTTGAATCAAACCAGATTATGCCCTAGCATATAGGGCGTTTGTCAGAGAGGACGAGTTGTGACTTTATCATTTGGTACACAAAAGTCGGGTGAAGATGGAATCGTAATCCTGGCTTGCCAGGGTCAAATTGTTGCCGGCCGCGAAGGTTCTGAGCTTCGGGAAAAAGTCCAGCAGCTCCTGAAGTACACGCCCAATGTTGTTTTGGATTTGGGGGAAATCAGTTATATAGACAGCAGCGGACTCGGCGTTCTGGTCAGCCTGTATTCCACGGCACGCGCCGCCGGCGGGAAGATAAAGTTTGAAAATCTGGTGACGCCGGTCACTTATATTCGTCCTACTTCGCTGGCTTCATAAACAATATCGAAATTCTGTGACCACCTTGCAGGCGGCCCAGATCCAAGAGCAATCAGTTACTCACTGCCAGGGATCGGGATTCTCTTCTTCCCTGCCAGCTCATCGGCCGTTTGCTGGATGTTGCGCTGTATGAAGTGAGCATAGAAGCCCCAGTTGCCATATTTCTCTTTTAATTCAGCAGTCACGGCATCGGCCAACTCTTGTCCTGACTTCCCTGCAGACTGGGCTTTCGCTATATCCTGTCGCAGAGTCATCAGGTAGTCGCGAAAGTCACGGACATCGGCAGCCGTGGCAAGGTCGCCGTGCCCGGATACAAAAGTCGCAGAAGGATGCTCTGCCAGCAGCTTATCGAGGCTCTGGATCCACGGTTGGGTGGAAGCGTCAATCAGGTTGGGCAGGTGATGTTGCCAGACCAGGTCGCCCGCAATGACCAGGTTGGCGTCGGGCACAATCACAACGGAATCACCTCCGGTGTGCCCAGGCATATAGCGCACTTGAACCAACCGGGAACCAAGATAGAGATCAACAGCCTCCGAATAGACAATGTCAGGCAGTACCAATGCTTCAACGCGGGCCTTGTCTTCAGGCTTGGGATTCGCTCCAAAAAACTTCAGGTTCTCAGTGCGTAGCCACCCACGCACGTTGCGGTGCGCCAGGATGGTTGCGCCTGCCTCGGCAAACACCGCATTCCCGCCGGTATGGTCGAGATGGTAATGGGTGTTGACCACGTACCGGATGGGCAGATTGGTAATTTTGCGAATCTCTGCCAGCAATTCCCTGGCTGGTTCAGCAGCTATGAACGTATCCACTACAGCCACTCCGTTGCCGCCGACAACAAAGCTCGCATTGCTGCCGGCTTTGCTGCCGTCGCCACTGATAGCAGCGTAAACTCCATCGCCAATCTTTTTGATGGTGAAGTTGGGTGTGTCTGCGCAAAAAGCAGACAGCGGAAATAAAACCGCGAGCGCGACAATGAGCGTCGTCTTTAGTTTCATGAGGCCGAATACTAGCACGGAAAACGGCCTGCGCTCGGAGCGCTGTTTACTCTTTCGTAATTTTCTCGTCCTGCATTTTGACTTCGGCTTGAGGGACCCCCACTCCCCTTGCACGCTTGGGGTGCAAGCTGTAAGTCCTTTAAATACGTTTGAGAAAAACCAGAGAACTGTGCCTGCTTTATATAGAAACTGGTAAACATTCGGGCGAGGTGAGAGCCCCTCTTGGAGTTGGGTACGGTGGATTCTCCAGCCCCCAATGTCAGCAAGTAAATTTTTCAAAGAACCGAAAAGGCAATGCCTCACATCCCCTGGAGGATGCCTAGATACACTTCCAGCGACGATGATAATACGGGCTTCCTCGAAAGTTAATATTTTGATACCACAATGGCACTACGTGATGGCGAGACGCCGGCGCTACAGCACAGCCGGAATCTGCCGAGCCTCTTGCTATTTTTCGAGTGACACCTGTGTATCTGCCGTGGCTGGAGTCAAAGTTGCGATTCTCCAGTGACCATCGAGTTTGTGGCACATGGCCAGGCCACGTATATGCAGTGGGTCCGGAGAAGCAGTGAGATTGAAATCGTACTCAAACCATATGGCTTCACCGATGACGTGAAAACTGCTGGCATGCATTTCGAGGTGGGTCCCGGACTTATCACCAAAATAGTGCTCATGAAAGTAGGCCAGCACCTGCTTGCGACCGTAGCTCTCTGGATTCGGTTGAAACCGCGTGATCTGCGAGTCAAGACATTCTGCGACCGTCTTTTCATCCGCAGCATTAAAGGCGGCGATGCAATGCTGCAGGTCGCGGTTCATTCCGGTGATGAGGCTGTCATCCCGTCTCTCGTCAAGGGTCGTGAAGTGGGCAATCCGGCGCTTGAAATCAATGGTGGCCCCCATTTTTTCCAACAGGTCAGCGCCCAGAATTCCGTCAATACGTCTGCCGCAATTCTTGCCGAGGGCTGAGAGGTCAACCGCAAGCATCTTGAGTCCAACCAACTTGTAACTGCCGATTCTCGTCTCCGGAAGACTGACTTCGCGCGCGCGGGTGTTGACAGTCCCGCTGTAGGAGGCAATCTCAACCTC
>Ga0210384_10005057_pt1 | contig 14503 bp, 9 predicted proteins | sample IncBWH2MmetaG_FD_160574 | JGI IMG/M metagenome (GOLD analysis project Ga0210384, IMG submission 160574) | Forest soil microbial communities from Barre Woods Harvard Forest LTER site, Petersham, Massachusetts, United States - Inc-BW-H-2-M | ecosystem: Environmental > Terrestrial > Soil >...
CCGTTCCCGCGGCGCAACCGAACCTTCCTTTGCCATCGTTCGCCTCCTCGTTATCCTTTCCCGTTCGCGGCCAGAGCGGCCGAGAGATCCAGCCGGCACAGGCGCTCGTAGTATTCATCCGCCTTCTGGGGCGTGGAGGATGCTTTGTAGCATTTCCAGAGCAGCCGCGCCAGTTCTACGGCCAATGCGGGCTCCCATTCGTCGAGCATGAACCGCTTGGCCTCCTCGTCGAGCCCGTCGAGCTGGGGAAGCGCCAGTTCCGGCTTCCCGGCCTCCTGGCAGAGCTTCGCCAGATTGAGCCGGCACAGAAACCTATCGCGGCGGTGTGAAAGACCTTTTAGCTCTTTTTGGATGAGCGCGATCGCCTCGGCGAACTGCTTGCGGGCCGCCAGCTTGCGGGCCTCCGCAAGCGCCGTTTCGCCCGCGGACCCCGACCCGGAAGCCTCGGCGGACGACGGGAGCGCTTTTAGCTCATGCAGGATCCACAGGCGCGTCGGCTCCCCCGCCATCGCCATCCCGCCGGAAAATCGCAGTTCCAGGAGCCCGGGCGCGGATCGGACGACCCCGACCACCGAGTCCTCGACCACCTTGCGGGCCGCCGCGTAGGGCCGGCCCAGCCCTTCCAGGGCGCGCGTGACCAGGTGGTGGAGGTCAAGCCAGTAGGGATCCGTGGGGAACCTCGCTTCGCACTCGGCCACGACGGGGGCATAGTCCCCCTTGTCCAGGCGGGCCTCCTGCTCTTTGGCGAAGTCGGCATCTCCGCCGGCGAGCTCGGCCACGCCGTCCTTGGCCGGAGGAGTCGCGACGACATCGCTCCAGATGATCGAGCGAAGGAGGCGGTAGGGCACCGGGTCCGTCGGGCCGGCCTGGCGAAGGACCTCCGCGACCCGGACGAGCGGCCCGACCAGCTCCGCGAACGCCTGCCGGGCCGCCTCGGGGGAATCAATGGGGCGGACGACCCCTCCCGAAGCGCCTCCGGAGGCCTCGGCCTCAAGCGTCGCGGGCGCTTCGCTCCCTCCTCCCGCGGTCGCGTCGGGAGGTATCGAGGAGACTTTCTCATGGACCGCCCGAGTGAGGACCGACAGGTCGGGACCTTCCTCCCCGAACTTCTCCGACACGAGCGTGTTGATCTCGCCCAGGAGCCCCTCGCACGATGCGAGGACCTCCCGATCGGATCTGCCCGCCCCCGGGCGCTGGGCCAGCTCCGCCCCGATCCGCTCCGACATCCACTGCAGGGCCGAAGACCGGGCGCGCAGCCGGGCCTTCTCGGGAAAGAGGCCATCCCAGAAGGTCTTCATCATGTCCCGCGTGACGGTCAGACCGGTCGACAGCCCCTTGTAACCCGCGGTTTGCTCGAGGCCCGTCGCGAGATAGGCGCCCACGAGGAGATCCTTCGTTTTGGACTCCAGAAGGGTGTTGGCCAGCTCGACCACGTCCTTCCACCGGATGGACTTCCGGCCTTCCACCGACTCGAGCTTCGCGATCTCCGCGCCGAGCTTCTCGAACTCGGGTTCATAACGCGCGGAGGCGCCGGCGGGACTGGCGCCGGCGATGGGGGTGGTGCCCAGGGCGGCCACTTTGGCGAGATCTACCACGGTCGACACCCCTCGGATCGAGGTGTGGAGCTGAGGATAGGACGGCCCGGGCTCCAAAGCAACCTTTTCACGGCATCAGCCCCCCAGCCGACCGAGAAAGGCCGCAAGCGACATCGCCGGGTCGTCCAGGATCCCGGCGTACTTGGCGCGGGCCGCCTGGAGGGCCTGGTCCGGGGTCCCGCCCGGATCGTCCAGAGCAAAAAGCTGGTTGCCCGGGCGCTCCGGCCACCACAGGGGCAGGAAGTAGTTCGCTTTCAGGGCGTCGTAGATCACCGTCATCCCGCCCCCGGCTCCCCCCTGGGAGTTCTTCCAGAAGGTGAGCGTGGGCAGTCCGCTCCGCCGTCCCACGCGACGGGCCAGATCCAGCCAGAACGCCACCTCCGCCTCCCCGCCCACGTTCGGAAACCGCAGCACGTACCGCGGCACGGAGGAGGTCTGGAGCGTCTCCACGAGATTCCGGTAGAGGAGATACTTCCGGGAATCCTGGGCGGAGCCGAAGAGCCCTTCCCAGAGTTCGCGAGCCCCCCGGGAGCCGAAATCCTGGGCCGCCTTCCTCGCCGCCTCCAGATCGGCCGAGGAGGGGAGCTGGTCGACCCGGCTGACGAAGGCCTTCAGGTCTGCGCCCTTCCAGCCGGACACCGCCGCTTCCTCGGCCAGCCGGAGAAAGGGGGCCAGGACCAGGGGAAGCAGAGGCTCCTCCCGTCCCAGGCTCCGGAAGTCGATCGGGGTGAAGACCAGGAAGGGGTACCGGCGGCCCGGCTTGTCCCGCGAGGCGATCATGACTCCCGCCAGACCCTGCCCCGTCTTGGCCTGAAAGACGAACGACCGGGGCAGCGAGGCGTCAAAGGAGGCGTCCCACGCGTCTCCCATCGCCTGCCGCGAAACGACGATCCCGGACTGGATCCATTCGTCGAGCAGGTCGAGCTCCGGGCCGGGAACCTTGTGCCGGATGAAGTCGCCGTGGATCGGAAGCTTTCCGAAGCACCCCGGCAGGAGGCGCATCAGGGGCCCGCCTTTTCCGGAAGCAGGAACTTCAGGAAAAAGTCCTTCTGGAAGAGGGTCGTCCGGTCGTCGGCCTCGAAGAGGACGTCCGCGTGGAAAGTCTTGGAGATCCCGACGTCCGTGACGTTGACGGCGAAGTCGTAGGTGCAGGCCACCGCCTTCTCACCCTGGGGCTGGGGATTCCCCGCGGCGATCAGCCGGAAGAGCGCCCATTCGTCGGTCAGCTTGAGCTCCGGGGGCTCGGGCTGGGCGGGATCCTTCCGCTTGCTCTCGAAATCGAGCCACCGGTCCACACCCCCCACCCGGATGGAGAGCTTCGCGCCCGCCTCTCCCTGCCAGGTGAACTCGCCCCGGCCGTCGGGACGGTCGTTGTGGTTGAACTCCACCTTTCCCAGCATGAACCGGACGTGCGTCACCCCCTCACGCTGCTTGAGCGTGGCCTTGAACGGCACGCTGGGCTTCTCGCCGCCCCCATGGAAGAGGGCGTCCCGGAAGGTCTCGGCCCGGCGGACGCCCATGGTGAAGTCCCGCGAGAAGGCCACGAGGGGCTTGTTTTCCAGATTGAGGCCGTTGAGGGCTTTGAGGTCGTCCACCGTCGACCAGAATCCTCCCTTGGGCCGGAGGAGCGTCACGACCGGCGAGAAGGGCGCTCCGGCGGCCATGACATCGTCCACGAAGGGAAAGCGCTGGGAGATCGAGTCCTGGTACACCTTGAAGACGGTGCGCTGCCAGTAGGCGTCCGCCTCGGTTTGAGCCTCGCGGGCCAGGGCCACTCTCGTGTTGTCGATCAACTGGTAGAAGATCGCCCTGAGCCGGTCCTGCGCGGCCGGCGGGGCGGTGCGGACGGCCGCGTCGAGCCCGCGCCCGGCCTTCTTGAAGGCCTCGAGGAGCGGCTGGAGCTTCCCCTCCTTGACCGAGCCGACCACCCGCTTCTCGGGAGTGGAGGTGGCCACGAACTCCTCCACGGACTGCTGGAACTCGTAGAGGGCGTTGCGGGCTTCCTGGACGGGCTTGAGCTCGACGGCCACCGGGAGCGAGGCTTCCTCCGTCCGCAGGTGCTGGGCTTCCCACACGCCTTTGAAGAGCTCCGTCAGGGGCGAAGGGTCGCCGGCCAGGATCTTCATTCGGTCGGCCGAGTCGGCGAGGCTCTGGAACGGAAGGATCCGGACCCCCTTCAGGTAATCGGTCCACTGGCGGTTGAAGCGGTCGGTATGTCTCTCCCGGAGGTCGCGGCTGAGCTGGTCGGCGGGCCGCTGGATGCCGAGCTCGGAGAGCCGCTTGGACAGGGACTCGCTCTTGGTCCGGATGGCTGATTTCATGAAGTCATCCCACCCGGCCTGGATGTAAAGGGCGGAGAACTCGAAGTCGAACGCGAGAAGGTCCTTGCCCCGGCCCTTCACGAACGAATCGCCGGTGATCTTCGGGAAGCGCGTGGATCCCTGGGTCACGAGCTCCTCGTAGGCCTCCAGGACGAGAAGCCCTCCCTCGATCATGTCCTTCACGCGGGAGGCCAGGATCTGGTCGATGGGAACCTTCCATTCCGCCGGACGGTCGAGCTGGGTGAGGAAGAAGCGCAGATGGGCCTCCGCCGAGGGAGCGGGGGTGCCTCCCAGCCCTGCGGTCCATCGGCCTTCCTTGGCGAGCGAGGCCCCCACGAAATCCCGGGCCTTCTCCGTCTCGAGCTCGCCCCCGAGGATCTTGTAGACGCGCAGGAGCTCGCTCACCTCCTCGAGACGGTCCGGCTTGTGGTACTGCGCCTCCAGACCCTTCGCGAGCTGGGCCGCGCAGGGCGCGATGAACTGCTTCCGGAGCGCCTCGAAGTACACGCGCCGGATCTCCGGATTGATCGAGTTTCCCCGATAGAGGCCCCATCGGAGCGAAAGGGGCGGCCGCCTCCGGTCATAGTCGTCCAGCCGCTCGACCTCGCGGCGGAGTCCGTCGAGCGACTCGAGAAGCGCAGCCTTGGCGACTCCTCCCCGCTCGGCCTCCCGGAACTTCACCACGGCGGCGTTGGCCTCGGACAGGAGCGAATGGTTGCCGAAGAACGAGGCGCCCAGCACCACCATGAGGAAGACCGAGGCCACGGCCGACAGCCCCAGGGTCCCGTAGTGGACGATCTTGTTGCGGCGCTGGACGCGGGTGCTCTGGTGCGCGAGGGTCTGGTCGGGAAAGATGATCTTCGTGAAGAGGTGGTTGATGAAGTAGCTCTTCTTGTCCACGGTGGGGGCGGCTCCCGAGGCCGCCTCCTCCTTCAGGCCGAACGCCGCGCTCATCGAGCGGATCACCTGATCGATGGGCGTGCCCTCCTGGGTTCCGCTCGTGAAGTAGAACCCGCGGAAGACCGAGGTCTCCTGGAACGGATTGGGCCGGAAGAGGAGGCCGACGAACTCGGCGAGCTTGCGGGTCGCGGCCTGGAACTGGAGCGGGAAAACGAAGATGTTCTGCTTCTTGGCCGGCGGCCGCTCCGCGACCAGGCTTCCCAGCCGCTGGTGGGTCAGCGCGCGGAACATCTGCTGGGTCTCGTCCTCGAAGATCTGCCGGTAGTCCTGCGACCCCGTTGGAGTGAAGGGGAGCGAGCATCCCCACGTCTGGGCGCGGTCCTGCTTGGCGAAGTCCTCGAAGAACTCGACGAACCCCTGGAGGAGGTCGCACTTGGAAAAGAGGAGGTACACCGGGAAGACGAGCTGGAGGCGGTTGGTGAGCTCGTCGATCCGCTCGCGGATGGTCTTGGCATGGGCCTCGAGATCCGCCTCCGAGGCCGCCAGCAGGTCGCTGACGGACACCGCCACGAGGACGCCGTTGATCGGCTTGCTCTTGCGCGCCTTCTTCAGGAGCTCGAGGAATCCGATCCACTCCTCCCGGTCGTCCAGCTCCGTCGTGTACCGGCCGGCCGTGTCCAGGAGGATCCCTTCGTCCGTGAACCACCAGTCGCAGTTCCGGGTACCGCCGACGCCGCGGATCCCCTTGCGTCCCTGGCTCACGTACGGGAAGTTCAGCCCCGATTCCTGCAGTGCGGTGCTCTTGCCCGAGCCCGGCGGCCCGATGATCATGTACCAGGGAAGCTTGTAGAGCGCCCCCTTGCCCAGGCGCGACGTCTTGAGGGCCTGGATGGCCTCGTTGAGCTGCTGCTCGACCGCCTGGACCTGGGCTCGCTGGTCGGGGCGGGCGCTCTGGACCTGCTCCTGGGCCTGGGCCCTGAGCTTCTGCTCGATGAAGAGCGCGCTCCGGACGGCCATCACCTTCTGGACCAGGACCAGGAGGAGACCCACGGCCAGCACGCCCACAATGGCGAAGATCCGGATCTTCTTGTCCACCCCGAGCGACTCGCCCCCGAACCACACCAGGAGGATCGTGATGATGAGGAGAAGGAACGTGTTCCCCCCCTTCAGAAGCGAGCCCAGGACCCCTTTCATTCGCTGGCCCTCTACCGCAGACCGTTTAAGATCCCGTCCGCCGACCATCCCAGCAGGGCCGACAGGAGGATGAAGACGAGCGCCACGAGGATCCCGCAGCCGGCGGCGATCACCCACGCCGGGATGTTCCGGACATTCCCGGCCATGGTATCGGGGGGCTGCCAGTGGGGAGAGAGCTTGCCGGCCCCCTCTCCTCCCGCCCCGCGGATCTCCCGGAGAAGGGTGTCCATGAGGACCTTCTTCTTCTCCATCCCCTGCATGTCGACGTACTTGCCCCGGAACCCGAGCGCGAGGCTCAGGTAGTACACCTCCAGGACCGAGGTCTTCCGCGCCCCCCGATATTGATCGATCCGGTTGTAGAACTCCTCGCCGGCGGCGAACTCGTTGAAATACAGGAGCTGGAGGGGTTTGTCGCCCCAGGATTCCTTCAGCGGCCACGACGACGTCAGGACGATCTCGTCCAGGAACGCGACGATGGCGTACTTGGCCTGCTGGAGATCCTCCTGAGGGATGTCCGCCTGCCGGGTGCGGACTTCGAGGGCCCGGAACTGCTCGTCGATCTTCTGGCGGAGCGCCTCCGCCTCTCCGGGATCCGCGGACTTCTTGAGCTGGACCGCGAACGCCAGGAGATCCGAACAGAGATCCGCCAGGGTGGCGGTGGTCGCGGGGGCCGGTGTCTCGGGCATCGGATTATTCCTTTACCGCCATGAGTTCCAGGCGGAGGCCCTTGAATTCGGCCGGGATGTAGAACGAGATTGAACGCGACTTCTTGACCGCCTCCCAGTGCTCACCCGTCTTGTCGACCTGGAAGTACTGCCGTCCCGGCTGGACCGGGATCTCCGCGGGCGGCGTGGGAAGGTGCCGGAGCGTGAGCCCCCGAAGCGCCGCGGCGATCAGCTGGTCCACCCGGTCCGTCGAGGAGACTTTGGCCTTGAGCGGCACCTCCCGGATCACCTTGTCCTCGGGAACCTCGGCCGCCACGGCCAAATAGAGCTGGCCGGCCTCGACGACCCGGTCGTCGCGGAGCTTCCCGGTGAAGAGAGATTCGCGCATCCGCTCCAGCGGGATCGGAATGCACCGGGTCGGGATCACCGTGCCCATCAGGTCCGAGATCCGCTTCTCGATCGCGGCGAAGGACCCTCCCGGCGATTCGTGGCTGTAGAGGGGAAGGTCCTTGGGATGGCCTTCCCCCGCGAACGTGAAGAGCTCCCCGGCCAGCTTGGCCAGCTCGACGAAGACCGACTCCGGATGGGCCTCGGGGTGGCTGTGGTAGTGCATGAGGACGGGAATGTAGGCGTTCACCGTGTGGAGGAACCAGAAGTTGGCGGCTTCTGACATCGTGAACTCGACCAGTCCCTGGGACCGCTGCCGCCGCTGGGCCGACAGGTCCGAGCTCTTGGCCGACACCATCTCCAGGATGCGGCGGAGCAGCCCCACGAGGTAGGGCGACGCGGCCAGCCGTAGGCAGGGGGGAACGAAGGTCTCGCTCTGCACGAACTTCCCGGAGGCGCTCCGCCCGATCTCCGCGATCTTGAGCGTCACGTAATCGTCCTGGGGCTCCCCTTCGAAGAGGATCCGGAGCGTCTTGGACGCCAGCGCGAGCTCGCGGTCCCCGCCTCCCGTGTTCTCGTCGGCCACGCTCGAGGCGCTCCGGTGATACCGGGTGGGCCTTCCGTCCAGGGTCCCTTCCGCGCTGCAGGCGGGGGCGCCGGGCCGGGCCAGGGGAACCGCGAGATAGGCGCCGAGCGTCCCCTTCTTCGGATCAAACGCGGCTTCCACCGGCCGGGCCGGAGGAGGGGGGTCGAGTTCGGGGGAGTCCACGGCCAGTCCGTCGGGGAGCACGCCCACACACCGCTCGAGGACAAGCTGTCCGCCGGAGAGGGCCTCCGAGCCGATCTTGAGGTCGCAGAGGCCAAATCCCATGGACTGGACCGCCGCGATCCGCCGCGAGATCAGCCCTTCCATGTACCGGTCCGCCTGCTGGAAGTGATGAGGAGTGAGGAAGAGCCCCTCACTCCAGAGGACCTTCTGGCCGGGATTCAACGGTTTCTCCTTAAGGAGCGCCCTACCGCACCCACGTGATGTGATACCCCCGGAGCTCGAAGATCCCGCTGCCCGCGTCTCCTGCGGGCACGACGAGCTTCCGGGTCGCCTTCTCGTCCTCCTTGGGGAACAGCGCCAGGATCCCCACGAAGCGGGTTGCCGGCTCGAGGATCCCCAGCACCACTTCCCGGGGCTGGTCTTGCTCGACCCCCGGGAAGACCGTCGCCCGCTTCTCCGCGATCCAGTCTTCGCTCAGCGCCTCCTTGGCCTTCGTCCAGAGGTTGTCGATGGGAGCCTGCTTGAACCGGGCATCGTCCTTGAGCTGGAAGATCCGGATGTCCACCGGGGTGGACTCCTTCAGTTCGTTCTCGTTCATGGGCTTCACGCCCTTGACGCGGAGGACGGTCGGACCTCCGCATCCCGCCAGGAGCACGACCCCTACGACCCAACCGATCAGCGTCGTCTTCACTTTTTCGCTCCCTCCGGAGGGCCGGCCTGGGTCTTCGACGGAGCTCCCCCCTCCCCCCCGGCCGGGGTATCGGAGTGGGTTCCGAGGTAGCCCTTCCTCACATTGGGGTAGATCATCTCATTGAAGAGCTTGCTGTTCTCGGAAAATATCTCCGCATAGATGTCGGAGTAGCGTATCCACGCACGCTTGTCCAGGCTTGCGAACATCCCTCCGACGCCTTTCTCCTTGGCCTCATTCTCCACCACCTTCGGATCCAGGCGCTTGAGGACCGCGGCCAGGGATTCCTGCACCCCCGCCAGGAGTCCCAGCTGGTGCATCGTCAGGTCCTTGAAGGCGCCGTCGAGCGCCTCCCGGATGGCCAGGGGCGAACGCGGCTTGCGCCAGTCCAGGAGGAACCGACCGATCTCCTCCGGCCCGCCCCCCTGCTTGATGGGATTGGCGGCCCGGCCGAAGACCATGGTCAGGTCGGCGCTGAACTGATCCTCGAACTCCTTGCGACCCTTGAGGCTCTTGGAGATCCAGTCGAGGGTCACCTCGATGGCCTGGAGGATGAGCTTCCCGAACCGCTCCACCTGCTCGGCGGTTTCAAAGCCTTCGGGGCCCACGAACTTGGCGGACAGCTCGCCGACCGCCTTGAGCCCGGCCTTGTACTGCTCCTCGCGCTTCTGGATCTCCTCGTCCTTCTGCCGGAGCTCGGTGCTCCGGGCGCCGGGGACGAGGCCATCCTGGGCCCGGAAGCGCATCTGCAGCTGAGAGAGGATCGCGCGGGCGTTCCGGGAGCCGACCGAGGCCACCTCCCCCTGGATGAACTGTCGAAGCGCGCTCCGGCGCGCCTCGGGTGACTCCCCCGCATGGCGGGCCCACAAAAGAGGGAGCTCCTCGGCGATCTCGGCGGTCTTCCGGGAGGGATCGACCACCACCATGGTCTTCTCGGGCTTCTCTCCCACCCCGACGAAGCGCAGGTAATAGAGCCCCACCAGGATCTGGTCCCCGTTCTTGAGGGGGGTGTTGGTGTTGGCCCGGACCTTCTTGTCGTTGAGGAAGGTGCCGTTCGTGCTTCCAAGATCCACGAGCTCGTAGGCCTCGCGTCCCCGGTCGATCCGGGCGTGTTTGCTGGAGACGCGCTTCTCCACGTCCGGAAGGACGATGTCGTTGCCCAGCGCCCTCCCGATGTAAACCTGATCCTTGTTGAAGGCGTGCTCGGCGATCACGGCGCCCTCATTGCCCCGCACGGTGACGATCAACTTGAACGAGCTCATGGGACCACCGATCGACCTCCTAGGAGCCGGGGTTCACGGGCGCCGGGGACTCCGTGGACTCCCCGATCAGCGAGGCGCAGATCTCCGAGATCTCCTGATCGCGTTCGCCGCGCGAGAAGAGCTCCACGCCCGCCCGGGTCTCGAGCTCGAGGACTTCCCGGAGCACGCGATCGACCAGGATTTCAGGCTGTTCGGGATCGTAATCCGAGTGGTCGGCCGAGAAGCTGAATCCCGAAATACTCGTCACCAGGCGGAAGGCCAAAAGGAGCGTGTCGGACCAGATGCGGCCGGGGATCGCCGAGGCGACCGCCGACCGGTCGGCGCGGGCGTAGAGGAAGGCGGCTCCGTCGAAGACCTCCTTGTCCTCCTCGACCATGTGAAGAACCTCGTCGACCACCCGATGGGGGGAGGGGGCCTCCCGGCCTTCGTACTTCAGGCCCAGCTGCTTGAGGATCCGCTGGACCGCCGCATCGGTCGCGAAAGAATCGCGATCCTCGTTCACCAGGAGCGTCCGGAAGAGGAGCATCCCCAGACTGTACAGGTCGCAGGGCACCTGGAGCGTCCGGAAATGGGTGACCGCTCCGTCGAACGCGCCGGGCTTGACGGGCACCCCCGCGGGGAGGACGGCGGCGATCTTGAGGGCGCGCTCCTCGTGCCCCTCTACCGTCGCCCACAGCGTGAGGGACTCCAGCGGACCTCCCGAGGTGGACGGAAGAATCCGAAGGACGTCCCGGGGAAGCATCCGGTCCAGCCGGGCGCGGTCCGAGGTGGCCGTTCCTTCCACGTGGACTCCGCCCTGGTCCTCCCGCACGGTCCGGAGGGTGATCCGCAAGGTCTCTTCGCGGCCCGAGGCGGCGTCCCGGGCAAACGGGGACAGGTATGCCGGATCCGCGTCGGCGGCCGGGAAGAGCAGTCCTGCCGGAGGGGGTGGCTGGCCGGGTTCCGGTGAGAGCCGAGACGAACTGGCGGGGCCGGTGAGTCCCACCTGGAAGTTCCAGCGGACCGGCACGCCCGGGGCGGGCGGACCCAGCCGGACCATGACGCTCGAGGGCGAGAGGTTCAGGTGCGGCGCCCGGCACTGGGTGTGGAGGGTTCGAAGACCCTGACAGAGGCCGGAAAAGAGCTGAAGCTTCAGACGGAACACCTCCAGGGGCCAGTGTCCGGAGGAGTGCCCGCGCCAGAGCCACTGAAGCGGCGACGAGAACGCGCCTTCCAGGCCCTTGAGAAGCCGGGCGCGCCCCTCCCCGCCCCCCTGGATCGCCTTGTCGCGGACCCCCTCCCACGACGCTCCTCCCAGGAGGTCGGCGAACTCGTCGTACCGGAATTCAAATGCCTCCTGCGGCAGGAGGTGAAACTCATGGAAGGAGAGGGGAACGAGCCGGGTTTCGGCCGGAATCGGGGCACCCGCGGGGCTTGGGGGGTAGCACTCCTTCCGGTGGTCGCATCCCAAGCACGGGAAGGCCTCCCGGAGGCGGCGCCGCTCCTCGGACTCGCCCTCCGACCGAACCAGGGACCCGAAATCCCGATAGAGCTCCGCGCGGTGGCGGATCTCCGCCCCGCCGCGGGCCGCCCCTTCCCCGGAGAGGGAGGCGGTGTAGAAGACCTTCTTCCCCTTCTCGGCCGGGCAGTCCCTGCAGTGGAGAAACCGCACCGAGGAGCGGGAGTACTCGGAGAGGCCGTGCTCCCGGAGAAGTGCGTCGTCCCGGCAGTCCCGCAGGGGACGCCCGCACGCGGGGCATGGGACGTGAAAGTACCGCCGGATCTTTTTGCAGAACGTGACGGGCAGGCTGTGGGAGGCGCCCTCCCCCAGGTCGTACCGGAGGGCCACGCCCCGGCCCGAGCACCGGTCCAGGCTCTCGCGCTCGCGCTCCCAGAGGTCTTCAATCTGGAGGTTCGTCAGCGAGTCCTTGGCGGGCCGATACCCTCCCCGCTGGATCTTCACGGCCAGATATTTCAGGCAGGTGTCCCGCCCCGAGGCGAGGCGTCCCAGGAGCAGCCGGGAGTAGCGCGCCGCGTCGCTCAGGGCCACGAAGGGATCGTCGCTCGCTTCTAGCCCCTGGGCCGGCAGGAGCTCCAGCTCAAACCGCAACGAAGGGGCGGAGCCCACCGGCGGCAGTGGATCTGACGATTCAGGGGTATTTGCCGCTTTCATGCTGAGGCATCGGGCGATCTTACCCGGGTGCCAAATGGGTGTCAAAGATTCTTCCGTGACGCTCCGGAATCCAGGGGATGAGAGACCGCCCCGGGTCCGACCCACGCCGGAATCGAAGGCCGCCGTCTTCCGAACTCCGACCCTCCGGGGTCTTTTCCTTGACATCAGCCGGGCGTCCCGTTGGAGTGGGGGCACGGCGTCTCCCCATCGGGTCGCCGACGTGCTCGATGGTGACGACGGACGGATCTCTGAACCTTGTGGTCGCCGCGGACCTGACGGCGGGTCGCGACGCACCCCGGGGAATTCTTCCCGTGGATCCCGACTCGCTGGAAGGGTTGCTCGAGACGTGCGAACCCGCCGTGGACCCCGGCGGGGCCGGGGCGCTGATCCCGTTCCGCTCGTTCAAGGACTTCCGCCCCGAGCGCCTGGCTCCCCGGCTGCCGGCGGTGGCCAAGCTCCGGAGCGCGCGCGAACAGGTGCTCGAAGCGGCGGCCGGCCGGCGATCGCCAGAGTCGATCCGGGAGCTTCTGGAGAGTCTCGGCGTGAGCGGCTCCGGCCCTTCCCCCCAATCGCCCGCGCCCCTCCCGGCCGGACCGAAGCGCCCCACCGCCCCGGCGGGCGGTCTCTTCGACCTGGTGGAGATCGGCGGGGCTGACGAATCTCCGGAGCCCACGGCCGCCGTCCAGGCCCGCCGGCTGATCGATCTGGTGGTGGGGCCCGGGGGGGCGTCGACGGAGGGACTCCGGAAGACGGCGGAGCTCCTCGAAGGGGCGATGGCACCCGTCCTGCGTTCGGCGCTCCGGGATCCGGCGCTCCGCGAGCTGGAATCGACCTGGCGGGGACTCCGTTGGCTCGTGCGCACGCTGGACTTCCGGTCCGGGATCCGGCTCCACGCGGCCGTGTCCACCAAGGCCTCCCTCACCGAAACGGTCCGGGAGATCCTTCTGCCGTTCGCGCAGGAACGGCGCTCCGAAGGCCGCCGGACGTGCCTCCTCCTGGATTTCGCCTTCGATCCGAGGGTGCCGGAGGATGCGGACACGCTGGGTCGGATCGCCCGTCTGGCGGCGGAGCGCTCCGTTCCGGTCCTGGCCTCGCTCGAGCCCGGAGCCCTCGCCCCGGGCCCGGCGGCGCTCGAGGACCGCTCCAACGAAGCGTGGCATCGCCTCCGGGACCACGAGGCTTCACGCTGGCTGGCCCTGGCGGCCAACCGGTTCCTGCTTCGGCTCGCGTACGGCCGCGAGCAGGATGCGGTTCGGGAATTTGCCTTCGAGGAGAACGCTCCGGGAGCCGAACCGTCCTACGTCTGGGGACACCCCGGCTGGTTCGTCGCGGCCCTCCTGGCCTCCAGCATCGCCCGCGTCGGCTGGGCGGTGGACGTTTCGGGTCGGAAGGCCTCGGAAACCCTGGAGGGCCTGCCGGTCCGCGAGGTGGCCCGACCCGGCGGTGAGCGGATGCAGAGTCCGCTTGAGGCGGATCTCGGCGATTCGGCCGCGCGCTCCTGGATCGACGCCGGAGTCCTGCCGCTCGTGGCCCAGCCCAATTCCGACCGCGCCTTCGCCGCGGGAGCACCCAGCGTTCATCGGAAGGGTCCCCAGGAAACCGGCTCCTCGTGGCGCCAGTCCCTTTTCGCCGAACAGGTGGCGGGCTACGTCCAGAGGATCCTGGATCAGGTGGATCTGTCCAGGAGCCTTGAGGAGATCTCAGGGACCCTGGTCGCGGGGCTTGGGCTCCTGGGCCTGTCGAAGGAGGGGCCGGAGTTCACAGCCCGGGGGGAGCCGACCCGGAGCCCCCGTCCGGCGGTGGTTCTCTACGTTCGTCCAGCGGGAGGGGCCCTCCGAAGCCTCGAGGAACTTCGGCTGGAGGTCCCGATCCCCTTGCAAGGAAGCTGAAGGAGAGCTCGATGAAGCCCATGGGATGGAGATTCGTCGTCCTGTCCGACCTCGGATCGGCGCCCCGGGTCCCGGTGCGCCTCGGTCCCGTGACGGAGGAGGGCTGGCTCACGCCGCTGGGCATCCGTCTGGACCTTCCCCGGCCCGGGTCGGGCGATCCGCTCCGGCTCGATCTCTCGAGCGAGCGGGCGTTCCTCCCCGAATCGCTCCCGGCCGCCGAGGGGGGCGCCGAGTCGATCCTCCATCATCCCTCGTTCCAGAAGGTCGAATCGGGAGTCCTGGGGCTCAGGCTCCTTCTCGAGCACTCCGCCGGCGCGGTCCAGGTCGAGGTGCTCTCGACGACGGCCAAGGATGCCGTCGCGAGATTCAGGGAGTCGGTGTTCGAGCCGGAGATGAAGGAATTCCGCGAACCGCCGCTGGGGCTCATCCTGGCCGACTTCGACTTCTCCCATTTGGGCACCGAGTTCTCCAGCCTAACGGAGCTCGCCGGGATGGCGCAGGCGCTCCAGGCTCCCCTCGTGGCGAGCGCCTCCCCCGCCTTCTTCGGCCTCAAGCAGGTGAACCTGCTGCCCAAACTCCAGGACATCCCCCAGCGTCTCTCCGACGGCGTGCATTCCGGGTGGCAGAAGTTCCAGAAGCAGGAATACGCCCGCTGGGTGGTGCTGACGATCAACCGGTTCC
>Ga0210384_10005058_pt1 | contig 14501 bp, 10 predicted proteins | sample IncBWH2MmetaG_FD_160574 | JGI IMG/M metagenome (GOLD analysis project Ga0210384, IMG submission 160574) | Forest soil microbial communities from Barre Woods Harvard Forest LTER site, Petersham, Massachusetts, United States - Inc-BW-H-2-M | ecosystem: Environmental > Terrestrial > Soil >...
CCTGCGCCGCGCACTACGGATTCTGCCTCCCCTGTACGCGACGCTTGCGCTATCCATGATTTTGGTGACGATTGGAAAGGTCGCAACCGGGGTCCCCCTCGCGGGAACGCTGTCGCAGGCGTTGCAGTACGCCAACTATTACGAGATCTATGCCAAGAGCCCGGTGTCCATGCCAGGAACGGGGGTCTTCTGGTCCCTGGCGGTCGAGGAACATTTCTACTTGCTGTTCCCGCTGATTTACGTCGTGATGTCCCGGCGGCTCTCCACCGAGGGTCAGGTACTGGTGCTGATAACCCTTTGTGCAGCTGCGCTCGTTTGGAGATGTGTGCTTTTTTTCTACTTCCACGCAAGCTTCAATCGCATATACTTGGCGACCGACACGCGGTTTGACTCGATACTGCTGGGTTGTGTACTGGCGATCGCGGCAAGTCCCGTGCTGCGCGATCCCCTGCATGAACGGTTGATCGCGCACTTGCGGTGGCTTGTGCCCATGAGTGTCGCGGTGCTGCTTGCTACATTCCTCTATCGTGACGAAGGGTTTCGCAGCACGTTGCGCTATACCCTCCAGGGTCTGGCGTTGATGCCACTATTCATTGCGGCAATCCATTTCCAAGGTTCATTGGCGGTGAGGATTCTCAACCTTGGGTGGGTCCGCTTCCTGGGAGTCCTTTCCTATTCGCTGTACTTGTGTCACTCGATCATCCTGGAGGCAATCATCAGAACCTGGGCGAGAGGACCGGTCTTTACAGTGGCAGCAGGCATCATCTGTGTCCTGATATTTGCAACCTTCGTGCACTACTTTGTCGAACGTCCATGTACCAGGGCCCGCAAACGCCTTTCCCGAGTGCACTCGAATTGAGGAACGAAGCAGATGTGTGGAATCGCTGGCGCCGTCGGTAGTCTTTCGCTTGCCCGGTCTCGGGATGGATCGGCAGGAGAAAGAGTCGCCCAGTGCGTGGCAAGGGTGAGTGATGCGTTACGCCACCGTGGTCCGGACGGCTCGGGCACCTGGTGCACAGAACGTCGCGAAGTGGTATTCGCGCACCGCCGCCTTGCCATCATCGATCTCAGTGAGGGTGGGGCGCAACCGATGGTCGATGCGGCCACAGGTTGCGTCATCACATACAACGGCGAAATCTATAATTTTCAGGAATTGCGCCGGGAGTTGGAGTCGGGCGGCGCTAGCTTTCTTTCCAATTCGGATACTGAAGTTGTACTCAAGGCCTTCGTTCGTTGGGGTCTCGATGCTATTCCCCGTTTGCGGGGGATCTTTGCCATGGGGATTTGGGACCCTCGGTCCAGGTCGGTCCATCTGGTCCGGGATCAGATGGGAATCAAACCTCTTTACTGGACGATCGTGCGCGGCGGCGGCGCGCTCGGTGGGGAGACGCTGCTCTTCGCATCGGAAGTACGCTCGCTCTTGGCGAGCGGAGTGGTGCCGGAAGTTGGATGCAGCTGGCGTAGCTTCATACCTGGCCCAGGGGTTCGTGGTCGGCCCGAACACCATCGTCGAGGGGGTGAGGCTACTGCCGGGTGCCAGCATACTGAGCCTGTCGCCCGGTATCGGATCGGAAGAATCGAACACCCTCGCTCTCAAGCGCTACTGGGAGCTGCCCGCGGGCGCGGCTGGCTCGGCGACCGAGCAGGATCTTCACGATGTACTTGCGAACACCGTGCGGATGCAGCTGATTTCGGACGCGCCACTGGGAATTTTTCTCTCCGGCGGGATCGACTCGAGCGCGGTGGCGGCGCTCGCGAGCGACGCCGCCCCTGGTGCCGTCCACACTTTCACGATCGGATTCGAGGACAAGGGCCTCGATGAGTCGCGCTATGCGGCCGCCGTGGCTGCCGCAATCCGCAGCCGCCACACCAACGTGGTGCTGCGCGAAGAAGATTTTCTAGCGCAACTCCCGGACTCGATGACCGCGATTGATCAACCCACTTTTGATGCGATCAATACCTATTTCGTCAGCCGCGCCGCGCGAAACGCGGGCATGACCGTTGCACTTGCCGGAACGGGCGGCGATGAGCTTTTTGGGGGCTACAGAAGTTTCGTGGAGCTGCCCAAGATGATGCGAGGAACCTCATGGTTGCCTCGCCGGCAATTGGATGTTGTGATGCGCGGCGCGGCCGGGCTAAGCGGCGGCATTTTCTGGGACATCCTGAAGAGGGCTCCGCCGCAGACCCGGTGGGGCAAGTTGGCGGACGTTGCGCGTGCCGCCAACGATCTTTTGGCCCTTTATCAGGTGTCATACTCTCTTTTCACTGCCGAGACTCAGGAACGCCTGGCATCATCAGCAGTCAGAAGTGTGCAATCTGAACAAGTGCTCGGCCTCCCTGCCGCGGTCGCTGACAATTGGCGCCACAAAGTCCGTGACGAGAGTCTCCTCCATGCAATTTCAATGTTGGAGTTATCGAGCTTCATCGGCGAGCGGCTTCTTCGGGATACCGATGCTGCCAGCATGGCGGTGGCCCTGGAGGTTCGGGTGCCGCTGCTCGATCATGTACTGTGTGAGACCGTCGCCGGACTGGATCCGGCACTTCGCTTCAAACCGCTGCTCAAGAAGATGGCACTTCGGCGTGCCGGATTGAGTAAGCTAAATCCGTCTTTGTTCGACCGACCGAAGTCCGGCTTTGTCCTGCCGATTGCCGGCTGGATCCGAAGGGGTCTCAGGGCGGAATTGGATCGGATTTTCACCGATACTGCACTAATCGAACGAGTCGGACTCAATGCGGGAACGGTGCAAAAGCTGTGGAGCTCATATACGTCGGGAAGACGGGGTCTGCACTGGTCTCGGGTATGGTCGATCTACGTACTTCTCGCTTGGTGTCGAGCTCATGATATCTCCCTGGCGGTTTGAGCGTTTGCGGACAATGTTTTGGAAACCGTCGGAAAGGGGTGAATTCGATGACAACTGAGCGTCTGAAGGTGCTGCTGCTCTCGCCGATGGCGCCGAGTCCGCCTCGCTACGGGGCGCAGGCGCGTACGCACGGCCTACTCAGCAACCTGGCGCGGCACCACGAGATCACCGCCATCATCCTGCACGATGAGGATTGTGAGCCGCAAACCAGCGGCGCCGCCATGAGCAGCTATTGCAAGCAGGTTCATTTCATCCGTAATCCCCACGGGGCGTTCGGTTGGCGCCGCCGTGTGCTCCAGCTGCGTTCCTGGTTCTCGCGAAGCAGCTACGAGCGGTTGCATTCAATCGTTCCCGAACTACAGAGTCTGCTTGATGAGGTCCTGAGAGGACAGCGCTTCGACGTCGTATTCGTGAATCTGCCGCACCTTGCCCACTACCGGTTGCGGCAGTCTTCACCAGGTGCGCCGTCGCCTGTGATCATCATCGATTCCCATGATGTGCACTACGACCTTGCGCATCAGATTACGAAGAGTACGGTTTCCTTTGGTCGGCGGCTGCACGCTCGCCTGAATTGGCGCAAGGTTAAGCGAGAGGAGCTTGCGGTATATGCGAATGCCGATTGCGTCTGCGTTTGCAGCGTCGCGGACCAGCATCGCCTTGCGAAGGATGTTCCCTCGGCAAGGACGCTTGTCATTCCGAATGCCGCCGATATCGAAAACATGCAGCCGCGTCCGTCCGACCCTGCTCCGGACGCTGATACCGTGTTGTTTTTCGGCTTGCTTTCTACGGTGCCGAATGTAGACGGATTGCGCTACTTCGTCCAAAAGATCTGGCCCCGGGTACTTGCGATCCGACCCGGTACACAATTCATCGTAGTCGGAGGCAATGCAGCGCCGGCACTGAGAGCGCTCGAAAGTACCGGCATGAAGCTCGTAGGGCCGGTCGACGACCTGCGTCCCTACCTGGCGAGGGCCGCAGTGGTAGTCGTCCCGTTGCGATTGGGTAGCGGCACACGGCTCAAGATTCTGGAGTCATGGGCGATGGCACGTCCGGTGGTGTCCACGTCGCTGGGGGCGGAAGGGCTGCAGTCGGTCGCTGGGCAGCACTTGCTGATAGCCGATGATCCGGATGAATTTGCTGCTGCCGTTGTTCGAGTTCTGAACGAACCGGAACTTGCAATGAGACTTGGTGCAGCCGGTCGTGCTTTGGTGTCCGAATCGTTTTCGTGGCGGGGCGCTGCCGAGACTCTCTCAGCCTTCTTCCGGCAGGCAGCAGCATATCGAGGCGGCTCAGCGGATAAGGATCGGGCCTCCTAAGCGGCCTCTTGAATGAAGATCCTTGTTACGGGAGCCGGCGGGTTCCTCGGTCAAAGACTGGTGGCCACCTTGCTGCGGAGCGGCCACGCCGTCCGTGCCATGATTCGACCGGATTCGCCCTTCGAGTCCATCGGTGGTTTCGCCGCAGCCGAGGTGTTTAGAGCGGACTTGAATAGAACAGCAGAACTCGCGCCCGCATTCGAAGGCGTGGACGTGCTGGTGCATCTGGCCGCTGCGATGACCGGGGATGAGCGCTGCATGTTTGCCGGTTCGGTCAATGGAACGGAGCGCTTGCTTGCTGCGATGGTGGGGTCTGATTGCCGCAGGATCGTGCTGGCGAGCTCGTTCGCGGTGTACAACTGGAGCGCTGTCGGATCTGTCCTGGACGAGAATTCGCCGCTGGAGACGGACACAGGGCTACATCTCCGAGATGCTTATGCCAAATCGAAATCTCAACAGGAGCGCGTGACGCGGCGCCTGGCTGCCGAATACGGATGGGACCTCACGGTACTGCGCCCGGGGTATATCTGGGGGCGGGGTCGGCCGGATATTGTCCCATGCTGTGTGCGAATTGGCCGCTTCTACCTGATCATCGGTCCGACGACACGCCTTCCCCTAACGCACGTCGAGAACTGTGCTGATTTATTCGCCCAAGCCGCCACGGATCGCCGGGCGATCGGCGAGACGTTCAATGTGGTGGACGGCCCGGGCGAGCGCATCTGGACCTACGTCGGAGATCACTTGAGATATTCCGGGACGCGAGGAATCCGTGTACCTCTGTCTTATGCGCTGGTATGGACCACGATCAAAGTAATGTATGCCGCGGGTCTGAGGCGGCTGGGAAGGCTTCCTGGTCTATTGGTGCCGCGGCGTTTCGAGGCAAGATTGAAGCCGCTCTTCTTTTCCAATCGGCGGATTCATGATCGGCTGGGTTGGCAGCCGCCCCATGCTTATTCAGACTGCATGAATCTTACTTATTCCGCGAGGGGGTGAGTTGCCGCGCAGCGTGGGCGCTCGATGCGCACAAGTCTGCATAACCAGCCGGGAGACCTGACTCACGTCGACTGCCTCTCGCATTTCGCCTTCTGGTAGCGTGATACCAAAAATCTCCTCGAGGGCGAGAAGCAGGCGGACCCACCCCAATGTTGTCCAATCGCGAAGTTCGCCAAGCTTGAAAAGCGGATTCGGAAGCGATGACAATCCGAAAAGGCGCTTGATGAGGAGCGGTATTCGCGGGTCTATTTTGACATGGGAGTCTTTTTTGACCGGTCGAGCCGGTATCCCGCTGACCACCGATCCTTCCCGTACGACTCCAAAAACCGTACTTCCGCTCATTACACGGGCGCCATCACCAATATGCGCGCCGCGTAGCACCGTGACGCGGGCACCAATCGTGACGTTTCTACCGATGTGTACGGGCGCCTTCAAACCGGGAGAATCTCGATCATCCACGAGGTGCTGGTCGCTGTCCATGACGAGGCAAAACGGCCCGATCCGCGTGTCATCACCGATGGTAATGCCGGCGAATGCGGACAGCCCGGCCCCATAGGAAATCACGACGCGGTCCCCGATCATGAGCGCCGCGCCCGGCATTGCAAGCAGATGTGATCGGACGGGATGAGAGCTTATGTAGCAGTTCTCACCGATTTCTATCGTCCCGTCATTAACCGCATAGAGAGAGCCCGCAAATACGGTCCCCTGACCGACTCGATCCAGCGGGCGCTTGCCGATCACCCCGAGCAGCCGAGTGACCCATCGCGGGCTTCGCCCATCCGCATTCAAGGTGAACCTCATCTGGTTGCCTCACCTCGATTGTCGAGAGCCACCATCCCGTCGAAACAGCGGAGACCGAGCAATGCGCTGGGATATAGAAGCCTGTCTGTGGGCCAATCAGGCACAAAGATGGCCGGCAGAGCCGCCCGCATCCTCTCACGGCCGGCCGACTGCCCATTGGCGTACACCACCGCGTCAAGGGAAACGCCCAAACGCGACGCCAGTGCGGTAATCGCAGTGACTTCATTGCCGTCCGGGGCGCTGCAGATGTTGATTTCTTCTTCCTTCAAGACATGGCTGGTTAGAGCATGGATGCCCCGCGGCAGCCTTGAAGGCTCGCTCTGACCCAGCACGCCGATCAATACGCCGCGACCTCGAAGCATGTGCAACGCGCGCTGAAAATCGCCATAGGCTGCGCTCATTGCCCGCGCCGGTGCGCTGTTCGTATCGATCGGACGGTCCCACAACGCGGTCTCCCAGGAGAGCGCGAGCAGCATCCGCGGCGGTGCAAACAGAGTCTCGAGCGCAACGCGAATAGCCCGGGCCGCTTCAATAACCAGCGGCCGGGCCGCGGCCATCTGGCCGAGATACCATGCACGCGGATTGAACGCTGATCGGCCGGCGGCGGCCTGCCAAGAGGCAGCATCGAGAACCAGAACATTCGCTCTTCGCCCGAGCGATGACATCAATCGCAGATTCATGACTGTTAGAGCCCATGCGGTCCCGCCGGGCCGGCTATCGAACGTGCCGTGACCCCAGGCATAAGAAGGTTGTATCCAAGTAGGCACTAACACGTACTCGAACTTTGCGGCAATCTGCTCAACATGCGCACAAAACTTGTCGACTTCGGATATCAGATCCTTCTCAGGGGCCATTGCACCGTCTTGCAAGCGCCGAAACAGAGGCACGGCGACGGCGGGACTGGTCCAGACGATGGCAAAGTCGCCCGCCTGCCGGACCGACTGATAATTTTGAAGAAAGGTGTCCGGCGGATAAACGATCGCCTCGACCGCAAGGCTTACGTCGGAGGATAGTTCATGGACCAGGTCATCCATCGTGAAATCGGAGATTATTGCTCCAGAAAGCGGAGGTTGTTCCTTTCCGGCAGGCGAACTCCCCGACCGGATGTCCGAGCGCGCTGAGTCGCTCGGTGATGAAGGCGTGCGCTGCGTCTCCGGTCTAGCCTCGACGAACTTTGGCAGCGGACGGGCGGGTATCCCGCTTGCCGTCGTATTTGGAGGTATGTCGGACTCGACGATGCTTCCGGCCACCACGACCGCACCATCACCAATCGTGACGCCGGGCCTGATGGTCACTCGGCCAGCCAGCCATACACCTTTCCCGATAAAGATTGGCTTGGCGGACTCAAGTCGCTCTGTTGCCGTTGCCTCAGGTATGTCAACGTCGGAGATGATGCAGTTCGGGCCTATCTGGCTGCGATCGCCGATCGATATGGTATCCACCGCGGCAATCACCGTTCCAAAATTGATCATCACATCGTCGCCGATTTCGATTCGCCCCGCGCGGCCGGAAACGAATTCGGTGGGCACCCAAGTCGAGTTGATGTTGATACGTTCGCCAATGACGATGGAGCCCTCATTGACCACTCTGATTCGCCCGGCCACCCGCGCGCTCGCTCCCACTTTCGAACAGGCCCTGAGAGCGAGACGGCCCCAACCACGCTGTGATAGAAACTGCCATCCCTTGTGGACTCGCCGGGCAAGGCTTAGATGACTGTCCCTTAGCCAAGCCTGCCGGATTCGTGGCAGCAAAGCTCGCGACTGGTTGATCTTATTTTTTTGTGAGTCCATGAGTGGCTATCGTCGGCGCTGCATTGATATGGCGGAATTGCCGTCGCATTTTCCGGTAAAGGTCGGTACAGAACTGTCTGACGTGTCCCAATTGTGCGTCAAAGCGGGTTCCCCGCACGGTTGCCCAGGCAAGCGACGGTACAGAGTCGCGATAATGGCCCAGGAGGTTCGACTGATTTCCCCGCCGAACCTAAAATCCTGGCCCAACAAGTGCGGAGGTGTCTGCAGCTTTCCGTTAGCGGCCCCTCGCGTTCGAATTCGTCATTTTTGGGATTCGTCTGTCGTAATTGTAGCCAATTCTCCTATAGACTTCCTGGCACTTCATGTGATTGGCCGGCGCCTGGTCTTTTAACATAATAAGAGGCTTGCGTGGCGGGGCTGACGCAATTCATTGAATCGCCTCGACCATTCTGCTATTTCTTGCGATTTTGGGTTCTGCAGGCAACAGACGGAGAATGCGATGTCGGTACGCGATACCATCGAGACGGAATTTCAGCGAGTAGCGAAGGAGCAGAAGAGAAACCTGCTGCCTCTGACGGATAATCTCAGGCTCCTTGATTCGGGGCTCGACTCGTTGAGTTTTGCGCTCATCGTCGCACGCCTCGAGGATGCCATTGGCTTCGATCCGTTCGAGTCGGCCGAGGACACCAGATTTCCCGTCACGTTCGGCGAGTTCGTCCGGCTCTACGATGAGTCTCAGAAGTCCTGAATCGGACCAGTCGATATAAGCACTCCGGTTGCCATGTGGTCCGGATGCTGCGACCCCGGTTCTCTGTATCGCGGCGGCAAGAAGCACCATGGTGCGGCGCTGGCCGCGATGCTCGGCCTCCAGCTAGCGCTCCTGAATCCGACCGCCTTTTCGCAGAGCGCGGTGACCGCCGGCTCGCCGCTCGTTCTCCCGGACGCTAACAACATTGCTGCCAACTGGCAGAACGCCGGACTCCTGAATGTCGGCGGTATTCCAACGAGAACCAAGCAATGCCGTGCGACGGTGCACCCGAGCGGCATCATTCCGCCGGCCGCCGGCGACGATGCCTCGCTCATCAATGCGGCGATCAGCGGATGTGCCGTGGGCGATTATGTGCAGTTGGCCGCTGGCGCGACGTCTTCAATCACTGCCTCCATCTCAGGCACTACGCTGACAGTGACTGCCGGCTCCGGTGAGGCGGTTGGCAACGTACTGCGCGGCGCCGGGATTTTACTTGGGACTACGATCACGGCGGGGTCGGGTAATTCGTGGACGGTCTCGATGTCTCAGAGCGTGGCAAGCGAGCCCATGACCGCCGTCGTTCCTTTCAACATCGCGCAATCCGAATATATCGCCTTGAACAAACGCGTCACCCTTCGTGGCAGCGATAACTGTACTGGCGCCATCGCGGCTCCTTTCTGCGGGACGATCATTAACGTTTACAACGGAGCGATCGCGGACTGGTCGATCAGTGCGACGACGAACGGTGCGCACTGTGGCGTGACTTCAGCGAGCGTCGGATTTTGCAACGCGGCTCAGGGTGTCATTCTGATGTCTCCTTCATCGACTTACGCGTGGGGCTGGGGCGGGTGTGCGTTGCGGCAGCCAAGTGCGCCGACAGGTTGCGGCACGACGCTTGCGGTTGACGCCGCCCAGGGCGCAACGACGATTCAAGTCACCAGCGTCAAGAATTTCTCGGTCGGCATGTGGGTGCTGATGGATGAAAACCCGTCCCTGATCACGACCACTAACCCCATCTTAGGTAATGCGAGTATCCAGGCAAGCTCGGACTTATTGAGTCCGTTCGCATCTGCCGCGACGAATAGGATCGCGAATCCCGATTCCTCCGGGGGCACGACCTATGCGTGGAGCCTCTATCCGAATCGGGTCAATGCGGAACTTCATCGCATAACGGCAATCGGTGCGGGACCCTGTCCGGGGACGCGCTGCACGCTGACCTTCGACGACCCCTTGACCATTGCGTTTCGGCAAAGCGACGGGCATGCGGCGCAAGTCTACTGGCCCACGCAAAACAATGCGGCCGCCAATCCATTTCTGACCTATGCCGGTGTCGAAAATCTATCAATTACGAGAGCCGCGGCCGGTGGCATACAAGTCATGTTTTGCGCCTATTGCTGGGTCAAAAACGTCGAGGTGGGCGGCTGGGTGGGCGGCGCAGTGAACGTTGATTGGTCGGCTAGGACCGATGTCGAGTTCAACTATCTGCATAATTGTTACGACTGTGAGAACAACGGCGCGGAATATCTGATATCGGTTGGCGCGGCAGCGACAGAGTCTTATTTCGCGAACAATATCGTCTTACTTGGCGGAAAAGGGATGGTGGGGCGGGCGACCGGCGGGGGCAATGTTGTAGCCTACAACTATTTCGACATGTCCTTCTATCAGCAGGCCTCCATCGGGAATTACTGGATGGAGATGAGTGCCAACGGCTCACACTACGCAGGCTCTCACCACTTTCTTTTCGAGGGGAACTCGACTTCAAACTGCGACGGTGATGAGACGCACGGCAACGCGATCTATCACACGTTCTTTCGCAATGACTGCACCGGCATTCGTTCGACCTTTGTGGATCCGTCGAATACCAGCCTATCCGTCAACGACGCGGCTGGAATCGGCTATGCCACCGGCGGCTCAAAAGAAACCAGCAGGCCTTTGCGGGCTGGCGGCCCCATGGCATTCAATTATTTTTACGCCTTCGTCGGAAACGTGATGGGGCTCGCGGGTGTTACGACCAAGGCTCACAATTGGGTTTATCAATGCAATCGAGGCGGCAGCAACAACAATAACAAATGCATTTGGATGTCCGGATGGACCAGTGGTGAGTGGAAGGGCGCGGGAGATCCCAATCTGGAGGCGGGCGGAGCATACATTTTCCGCAACGGCAACTACGATTACGTCAACGCCTCTATCGTCGATTGGGCCTCCGGCTATTCGCGATCGCTTCCGAATTCGCTGTATGCGAGCAGCAAGCCGGACTTCTTCAATGCGGGCACATGCACGTATCTCTGGCCGTGGGTCACGCCCACCAGTGCACCTTACGTTCAAACCAATAGCTGCGGTGGCGCTGGCTTGCCCGCCCTCGCACGCTGGAACGCTGGAACGCCGTTCGCACAGCCGTGAAGAGCATTTCCCTACGCAGAAGGCGCTCGGCTGCGGTGAGCTGCTTTGCTACGTGACAAAGGATGCCATCGTTTTAAACCCCGCGTCATCGGACGCTCAATCAAGCGGAAGCAAATCCAACCCGCCAAAGCACTGGCCACCAAGGCGACAGCCATCCAGCCGATCGACGATGCCAATGTTGGATTTGGGATGAAGTGAGCCCACAGTACCCGCAGCGCCGCGAGCGTGAATGAATGCGTCAGGTAGATTGAATAGGATGCATCCCCGAGAGTCATCAGCAGCGGATGGCCAATATCTCCCCTCTTGTGCTTCATTCTGAGCCAAATCCTTCCCACTATCATTCCTGCCGCGAATTCGAGTAGCACCGGGTCGGTGTAGACCCGCGGTACTGCGCCCTGAGGATGGGTCATTAGGCCGACCGCGACGAGGACGAGCATGGCCCCGACCATCAAGTGGATCCGTAGCGTATTCACGACCATCAAGAGCAGCGCGAAAATCGCGTAGAAGAACATCTCGTAGTTGAGCGACCAGCCCGGCATCAACAGCGGCCGAATTTCGTTCGGGGTGCTCAGGCTGTAGTAGGGGATGAAGAACAGACTTTTCACCAACGACACCCCGTCCCATTTGAACGTTTTAGACAGCCCGGGAGCGACAATCGCGCCGAGGATCATGCCCAAAGTCGCCAGCCAATAGAGCGGCACGATACGTGTTAGGCGCAGCCGAATAAATTCCGCAGGCCCGATCGGCTTGTCCCACGTCGTCACCAACATGATGAAGCCCGAGATCATGAAGAACAGTTGCACCCCATAGCCGCCGAGATTGCTGAAGGGGATGAATTGTTCGGTTCCTGCGACCTGGCCCAGGGAGTGATGCCAAACGACCATCAATGCGGCGAGCGCCCGCAGATACTGAATCCAGGGGATCATGTGCATTTCCTGGTGACTGGGACGGAGATTACAGTACGGCCGATGTGCGGCAATGGTGATTAACTTTCCTTGACGCTTACTCGCCGGGGGGGAATGGGGGGAATTTCGTTTATCCCCACGATTTTTTTCGGCGCGTGGAAAAACGCGCGCAAGTACTCGACGAGATTTTGTGTCAATGGTGGGCGGTACAGGGATTGAACCTGTGACCCCTGCCGTGTGAAAGCAGTGCTCTACCGCTGAGCTAACCGCCCCTTTATCAAAGTATGACATTGACCCTTCGCTAAAACAAACTCGGCCGCGCTTTGAGGCCGGCGGTCTCTCGCTCCCCGCGGGGGCTCTGCTAAACTCGGCGCCCCTCATTTTCCGAAGATCCGGCCATGACCGTTCGAACTCGTTTTGCGCCCAGCCCCACCGGTTTTCTGCACATCGGCGGGCTGCGGACGGCCCTATTTTGCTGGCTGTACGCGCGCCGTCACGGCGGCCATTTCATCTTGCGCATCGAGGACACGGATCTGGAACGATCGACCGCCGAGGCCATCCAGCAAATTCTCGACGGCCTCGAATGGGCCGGCCTCGACTACGACGAGGGGCCTTTCTTTCAAACCAAGCGCTTCGATCGTTACCGGGAGGTCATCGAGGAATTGCTGGCCGAAGGCAAAGCCTACCGTTGCTATTGCAGCAAAGAAGAACTCGAGAAAATGCGGGCTCAGCAGATCGCACGCGGGGAAAAACCTCGCTACGATGGGCGCTGGCGCGAGCGCACGGATTCTTTGCCGGGCGTGGCGCCGGTCGTGCGCTTCAAGAACCCGCTCGCTGGCGAGGTGGTCGTGGAAGACGTCGTGCACGGCCGTGTCGTGTTCCAAAACGCCGAACTCGACGATTTGATCATCGCCCGTTCCGACGGCACGCCGACCTACAATTTTTGCGTGGTGGTTGATGACATGGACATGCAAATCACGCACGTGATCCGGGGCGATGATCATCTCAACAATACGCCGCGCCAGCAGAACATGCTGCTGGCCCTGGGGTATAAGCCGCCGGTTTACGCGCACCTGCCCATGATCTTGGGATCCGACGGTGCCAAGCTCTCGAAGCGTCACGGTGCCGTCAGCGTGCTGGAATATCGCGACCAGGGATTCTTGCCCGAAGCGGTTCTCAACTACTTGGTCCGCTTGGGTTGGTCGCATGGCGATCAGGAATTCTTCACCATCGAGCAGATGCAGGCGCTATTCGATATAACCGACGTCAATAAGTCGGCCGCAGCCTTCAATTTCGAAAAACTTGCGTGGCTCAATCAACAGCACATGATGCGCGCGCCTGCTGCGCGCGTGGCGCCGGTATTGCGTTGGCACCTGGAACGCGAGGGCGTGCACGTCGCCGATGAAGCGATGCTCGAGCACATTGTGCTGTCGCAGCGCGAGCGTGCGAAAACGGTGCGCGAAATGGCACAGAGCAGCGTATTTTTCTTCAGGGCGCCTGCGACCTATGACGAGAAGGCCGTGCGCAAGCACATTTCCGCCGACGTGCCGGCGTTGCTGGCCGAGTCGGCGGGCGCCCTCAAGGAGCTTGCAGACTGGAACGCGCCGGCCATTCACGAAGTGATCAACGGGGTGGCGGCGGCCAAAGGCGTCTCCCTGGGCAAACTCGCGCAACCCATTCGGCTGGCCGTGTGCGGCGGAACCGTCTCGCCTCCCATCGACGCCACTTTGGCCATTTTGGGAAAATCCGAAACCCTTTCCCGGCTGGCACGCGCTCTGACCCTCTGGAGCGCGTAGCTTGTTCATTTTCTTGACCAAGTCACCCCTCTAAGGTAACGTGCCGCGCCTCCATGTGGGGCCATAGCTCAGCTGGGAGAGCGCTTGCATGGCATGCAAGAGGTCGGCGGTTCGATCCCGCCTGGCTCCACCAGACTTGAGTGAACGATTGATTGATTGAGTCGATTGTCCCCATCGTCTAGAGGCCTAGGACACCACCCTTTCACGGTGAGAACCGGGGTTCGAATCCCCGTGGGGACGCCAATGTCGACTTCGCAGCCCTGACGTTCTGCCGGTGCGGCGCGATGTTACGCAGTTAGTCTTAATAAAATCCAATAGTTACGACGCATTTTGAAACGCAGCTTGTCCACCCGCGCAATGCGGCAACTTGCCATGACATAGTTCACCGATTATTGCACTGAACCATGTCGTGGAGGCTCCCCGGCAACCTGTGTAAACATAGGTGCTTCGAACTTGCGGCGGGCTCGCCAAGGAACTGCTTTGTGGCCAACGTCTTCGAGGCCGAAAACCGGGAATTCTGCGTTCTGGCGAATGCCGAGCGTCGATACAGCTTGTGGCCGACGTTTCGGGAGGTGCCAACGGGATGGACGGTGACCAGGCCTCGGGCTTCACGCCAAGAGTGCCTTGACTGGATCAACAGTCAATGGACCGGCTCGTGTCCGGAGTGGCCCTGAACCACCCTCCGGACCGATCCGCAGAGCCGTGCTCTTTGCCCCTGACCGCCGCGCAGACGGAGGTGTGGCGTGCACAGAAGCTCGCGCCGGCCGACCCGTTCTTCAATATCGGAGGATATGTCGAGATCTTCTCGGGCGTGGACCGGCAGGCCCTGACGGCGGCTGTTGGCCGCGCGTTGGAGGACTGCGATTCGCTGCGCTATAGATTGATCGACACCGCCAAGGGTCCGGCACAAGTGCGCGCTATGGTGGGGGA
>Ga0210384_10005059_pt1 | contig 14501 bp, 6 predicted proteins | sample IncBWH2MmetaG_FD_160574 | JGI IMG/M metagenome (GOLD analysis project Ga0210384, IMG submission 160574) | Forest soil microbial communities from Barre Woods Harvard Forest LTER site, Petersham, Massachusetts, United States - Inc-BW-H-2-M | ecosystem: Environmental > Terrestrial > Soil >...
AGAATGGGTGATGCGTCGGGCGGCCGAGAGCCTGGCCCTGTGGAATACGCGCCTCGTCCCGGACACGCCGGTCTGGATGAGCGTCAACGTGGCGGCCAAGCAGCTCACGCATCAGGGGTTCTCGCAGGTGGTCAAGCGCACGATTGATGAGACGGGCATCGACGCATCGCGCTTCAAGCTCGAGATCACGGAATCGATGATCATGGCCGATGCGGAGAGCGCCATGAGCGCGCTGGGGCAGCTGAAGGCACTCGGCGTCCACCTGCTCATGGACGATTTCGGCATCGGACACGCGTCGTTGAGCTACCTGCACAAGCTGCCGATCTCGACCATCAAGATCGACCGCTATTTCGTAGGCCGCATCGACTCGAACAGCGAGTGTCTCGAGATCGTGCGCACGATCCTGAATCTCTCGCGCAGCCTGGCGATGGACGTGGTGGCGGAAGGTGTCGAAAGCAGCGCGCAGCGCGAAGTGCTGCAGTCGCTGGGGTGCGAGTTCGTGCAGGGGTACCTGCTCTCGCCGCCGCTCGATGCGGAGGCGGCGCAGCGATTGCTGGCGACGAACCGGGAACTGGAGACGGCGGTTCGCTAAAGCGCGCTGAGTCTGTCCGCGCGCGTCAGAAGGCGGCTATTTCCTCGTACGCCCGCACAAAGCTCGAAACCTGTGGCAGTGTCGCGTCCTCCAGCTGCGGCGCGTATCCGACGAACGTATCAGTGCTGGCCACGCGCTTGACCGGCGCATCAAGCCAGGCGAAGCACTCGTCGGCGATCGCCGCGGCGATCTCGGCGCCGTACCCCCACGAAAGCGAGTCCTCGTAGCCCACAATCACGCGGCTCGTTCTCTTCACACTCGCAAAAACCGTTTCACGGTCCCATGGTGAAAGGGTGCGCAGGTCGATGACTTCGACGTCGAGGCCGCGCTCGGCGACTTCCCGCGCGGCAACGACTGCGCGCTGCACCGTGGCACCATAGGTCACCACCGTCACGTCGTCCCCCGCCTTCACGATCTTCGCCTTGCCGAAGGGGATCATGAAATTCGGGCCGGGATACTGTGCCTTGTTGTAGGTCTGCCGGTACAGATGCTTGTGCTCCAGGAAGATCACCGGATCGTCGCATCGTATGGCCGTTCGCAGGAGGCCGTTCGCATCCAGGGCGGTGGCCGGACACACCACCCGCAGCCCGGGGCAATGCGCGAAGAGCGATGCGCCCGTCTGCGAATGGTAGACGGCGCCGCGGATATACCCGCCGTACGTGGTGCGCACAACGACCGGTGCCGCGAACGCATTGTTCGAGCGCCACCGCATGGTCGCGAGTTCGTCGCGCAGCTGCATGTACGCGGGCCAGATGTAATCGAAGAACTGCACCTCCGCCACCGGCTTGAATCCACGATGCGAGAGGCCGATTGCACGGCCGACGATGTTCGCCTCTGCGAGCGGCGTGTTGTACACGCGGTTCGCACCGAATTCCTTCTGCAGCCCCCACGTGACCTTGAAGACGCCTCCCTTGCCCTTCACCTTGCCCAGGTACTGCTCCCGCGAGACATCGGCCACGTCCTCGCCAAAAATCAGGATCTTCTCGTCACGGCGCATCTCGTCGCGCATGCACGCATTGAGCAGGTCCACCATTGTCGTAGGATCGCCGGCGAACTGCGGATCGTCCTCCGTGTCGAACTGCTCGCCCATGGGGTCCACGTCCGGCGAGTAGACGGCGAAGGTCACCGTTGCCGGACCGGGCTGCGGTTGCGCGAGGGCATCGTCGGTTGCCGCGAGCACTTCGGCATCAACCTCTTCCTTCAGCGCGGTGAGCTCGGTCTCGGTTGCGTACCCTTCGCTCACCAGCCAGAGGGGAAATTGCGTGACGGGATCACGGGCGGCGTCAGCCTCCCGCTCCTCGACCGGACGATACATGACCTCGTCATCCGACAGCGAATGGGAGTAGGGGCGAATCACTTTCGCGTGGACCAATGCCGGCCCCTTCCTCTCTCTCGCGTAGGCGATGGCTCTCTGCATCACCTCGTACGATGCGAGCAAGTCGCATCCGTCGACGGCCTGGACGAGCAGTCCGGGGAACGACTTCACCAGTTCCGAGATCGAACCGCCGGCCGTGCCCACCTCAACGGGCACCGAGATCGCGTAGCCGTTGTCCTCGATCAGGTAAACGATGGGCAGCTTCAGCGTGCACGCGCTGTTGAGCGACTCCCAGAACTCGCCCTCGCTCGTCTGACCCTCACCGCCGGTCACGAGCACCACCTCATCGCCATGGAACCCGTCAGCGCCGGACTTCCCCGCCCGCACCGACGCCTCGGCGGCTCCGGCCGCCTGAAGAAATTGCGTGCCCGTGGGCGACGAGGCCGACACGATATTGAGCTTCCGGTGTCCCCAGTGCGACGGCATCTGCCGGCCACCGGAATTCGGGTCGGCCGCTGCGCCGACGGCGGAGTAGAGCATCTCTGCCGCGGTCATTCCGAGCTCCAGGCAAAGCGCCCGGTCGCGATAGTAGAGGTAGAACCAGTCGTATCCCGGCCTGACCAACATGCCGGCTGCCGTCGTCACGGCTTCATGGCCGGCGCTCGAAATCTGGAAGAAGATCTTGTTCTGGCGCTTGAGCTGGATCTCCCTGTCATCCAGGCGGCGCGACAGGAGCATCGTGCGGTACGCCGCGACGAGTTGCTCGCCGGACAGATTGTGCGTGGCGCGGCGCGCCTTGGTCGAAGTGGCCATGAGTTTGCAAGATAGCGGCCGTCGGAAGTCCGGGCGAGAGTGCCTCTTGCGCGCTGTGTTACAAAGCAACATTATCGCGCGTCAAAACAGGGAACGCGTGACGCGCCATGAGCGAGTCGACGCGCTACCTCGGAGGCCCATGCCCGGATCGCGAGGATTCATCCTCGGTCGACAGCCGCGGCGATCGCACTCGGCGATCGCCGGCTGGAGCCTCCGCCCCATCAATGCCACCCCGCACGGGAAAAGATCCCCGTCGCGGGGTGTCCTCGTTCATGCCCTGTTCGGCGAGGTGTCATGTCTCACCGGAGCGTCTACCGCGTCTCACTGCCTCGTGCACCCCGTGGTATTGCCCGCCATCGCCGTCGCGTGTTCGCCCAGAATCACAAGCGGCACGTCAAGCGCGCTACTTTCCGCGATTGCGCACGGCGCTGCGTTTACTGTGGCACGTCCCTTGGGCTAGAGCACGCGACGCTCGACCACGTCTTTCCGCTCTCGAAAGGCGGAAACCACGCCCCCGGAAACCTCGTAGCCGCCTGTGAGTGGTGCAATCAGCTGAAAGGCTCGATGCTACCGACGGAATTCTTCGCCCGGTATCCTTGGGCCGGGGCAAACTTCATGCGCTACGCCAGGGCGGTGCACCGGACGCTCAAGCGAGGCGCGCGACGAGCGGTGAGTCTAGCCTGCGCGCAGGCTGCCTGAGCAGATGGTCGCGCCGCTGATCGGAGCGCAGCGATTCGAAAGCGAGCATGACTTTCTTCCGATCGGGTCCCCATGCGTAGCCGCCGAGTTCGCCCGTCGCGCGGATCACGCGATGGCACGGAATGAGGTAGCTGATCGGGTTGCCTCCCACTGCCGTTCCGACGGCGCGAGAAGCCTTCGGGTCGCCGATCGCGTGGGCGATCTCACCATACGTGGTGACATTGCCATCGGGCACCCGGAGCAATGCCTCCCACACCTTCAGCTGGAAGTTGGTTCCCTTCACGTGCAGCGCGAGCGACGGAAGCTTCGTACTTCCGGGCCCCGGAAAGGCGCGCGCGGCGGCAATCCGCGTCGCCGCCTGATCAGGTACGAGCGTCGCCTCTGGCCAGTCATGTCGAACGCGTTCGAGCGCATCGCGGCGGGAAACAGGCTGGACGAACGCGAGATGACAGACGCCCCGCGGCGTCACCGCGACGAGGCACTCACCGAACGGCGATGGATGGAATCCGTATCGCACCACGAGCCCTGCACCGGCCCGCTGGAACTCGCCGGGTGTCACGGCCTCGGCGTTCACGATGAGGTCGTGCAGGCGTGAAGGACCGGAGAGCCCCGCCTCGTAACTGGTGCTGAGCACGCTCCGGTTCTCGCGCAGCAGCCGCTTGGCGAGCTGTGCGGTCTGGTGCTGCAAGAATCGTTTGGGGCTGATTCCGGCCCAGCGTGTGAACATCCGCTGGAAATGAGACTCGCTGAGCCCCACGTGCCGCGCAACCGCGGCGAGCGATGGGTGTGCGCCCCGGTGCGCGTCGAGGAAACGGATGGCGCTCTCGATGCGGGAATAGTCGGAGACGGCGGTGTTGGCGGGCATATGCATCCCGGTGGTGAAAGGCTAACTGCTATCTACGGTCCAGCGCGCCGGCGTTCAATCCGATTCTTGCGATGCCTCAATAGTCCACCGGACGCAGGTATGACTCACCAATGGCCGAGCCTGAAAGCAACGCTACCGTCGGCAGCCTGCGCTTCCAGTGCGTGCCGTCGAGGCGCCTGCGCACGAGCTCCACTTCCTGCTGTTTGAAGCCGCGCTGGACGAGTTCATCGGGCCCGTAGCCGTGGAGGAGCCAGTTGAGAATTGCGTCGGCGGTGGAATAGGTGACCCCGAAATCGGCTTCGTCGGTCTGGCCGGTCACGAGGTCGGCCGATGCCGGCTTTTCGATAATCGCACGCGGCACGCCGAGATGTCGCGCGAGTTCCCACACCTGCGTCTTGAAAAGATCGCCGAGCGGATTCACGGGCGGAGAATCGTCCGCATGCCACGTAAAGTACCCGAGCAGCCGCTCACTCTTGTTCCCGGTGCCGAGTGGCAGCGCGCGGTGCTTTGCGCTCAAGTCGAACAGCACGAGCATTCGCGTCCGTGCCATGACGTTGCCGCGACGCGCGCCATCCGCCTCCGGCTCCTGCTGAAGGTAGCCGTCCACTGCGGCGCTGATGTCTACGGTTTGCGACCCGATTCCGAGCCAATCTATGACCTGCTGCGCGTGCGCCAGCGAATCGGGGCTCGAGGTGCGGTACGGCATCCGGATGCCGATGATGTTCCGGGCCCCGAGGGCACGGGCCCCGAGCGCGGCGACTACCGAGGAGTCCACACCGCCAGAGAGGCCCACCACCGCCTTGTCGAAGGCGCGCCGGGCGAACTCGTCGCGCAAGAATGACACGAGCCAGTGCTCGAGCAGCGCAGCGTCGATCGTGAGGGGAGGCGGAGAACCGCGCGAGGTGTCGCCGCCGTCCACGACAGGGAGCGGGTCTGAAGCGCTCCGGCCGCGACTGACTGCGCGCGGATGAGGGGCAGCCGCGGCCACTGCCCGCCGCGCCGCAGCCGTGCTCTCGCGACTCCCGTTTCCCGTCTCTCGCGTACCTTCGAACGCGCGGTCCAGTTCGGGGCGCAGGGTCGGCAGCATCGTGCGCACGTCCGAAAGGAGCGGGGAATCCGCGCGGGCCCTGGTGATGTCACCTAGCTCCACGGTCGCCGTGAGCAGCGCTTCATCCCAGAGGGGTGCGCGTGCCCGAGTGTCGCCGCGCGGGCCCATCACCAGCGACGAGCCCTGGAACATCTTGCCGCCTTCGCTCCCGACCAGGTTCGCAAGCGTTACATAGACTCCGTGCTCCTCGGCGATGTCGCGGATGAGGCGGTCCCAGCGTGCGACACTTCCGGGGACCGAAAGACCGTCGGTTCGCTCGAATACGCCGCGCGCCGGCGCGGCAGACGAGACGAAAATCACATGTGCGCCGTCGATCGCGGCAATCAGTCCGGTGAGCGAATGCCAGGCGTCTTCGCAGACGAGCATCGCCGCACGGCCCCAGGACGTGTCGAACGCGCGGACCCCATGACCGCGTTCCACGAACCGCTCCTCATCGAACAGCCCGTATGTCGGAAGGAAATTCTTCCGGTGCACATGCAGTACGTCAGCGAGTACCGCGTCTTCGCCGTTCACGCGTACATACATCACGCTGTTGTGCAAGTCGCCGTCGAGCTGTTCATAGAATCCAATCACCACATCGATCGGCTGTGATCCGGGTGCCGCGGCGCGGAAGGCCTCACCCAGTTCATTCGCGACGTCCCCGGCGGTGAGCGCCAGTTCGCGCGCTCCGCCTTCCACGAAGTAGCCCGAGAGCACCGTCTCGGGAAAGTGCACGACGTGAGGACGCGGGTCGAGCGACGCGGCTTGCGCGAGGACCTCGCCAACGCGACGAATATTGCCGCGCAAATCCCCCTTGCGCGGGTGGAACTGGGCCACAGCGAGGTGCAGGAGTGACATGCGAGGAAAGGTCGCATGCGCGGGCGGTGCCGGGCAACGTCGTGCGGGGTACAATTCACTCGCATGGGCAAAAGGACGGTTGGTCTTGCGTTCCGCGGCACCGTCGCGGTGGCCTTCGCCTGCGCTGTGGCGGGCGGGCAGCAGGTGGGACCGTCAAATCCGGGCGGCGAAGCCTGGCAAATCGTCAATCCGGCCCAATCGTCGCTCGTCTACGCCCGCGATGGCTCGCTCATCGGTGAGATCGGAAAGGAATGGCGAACCAGTGTCTCGATCCGGACGCTTCCCAAGTTCGTGGGCCAGGCCTTCGTGGCGGTCGAGGACCACCGATTCTACCAGCACGACGGCGTGGACGTCGTCGGCATCGCGGGCGCGATCAAGGGAAAGATCCTCGGTGAAAACCGCGGCGGCGCGAGCACCATCACGCAGCAGCTGGTCGGCAACATGCACCCCGACCTCATTGACCGGCGCGACATCAGCTTCTCGCGCAAGCTTCGCGAGCAGGCCGCAGCGCGCGAAATGGAGCGGCACTACAGCAAGGAGCAGATCCTCGAGGCGTACCTCAACCAGATCAGTTTCGGGCACGGATGGTACGGTGTGGAGGCGGCGGCACGGCATTATTTCGGCAAGAGCGCCGCGCGGCTCACACTAGCCGAGGCTGCAACGCTTGCGGCGCTCCCGAAAGGTCCGGCCATCTACGATCCCGCGCAGCACGCCGATCGCGCGAAGAACCGGCGAGACGCGATCCTCGAATTGATGGTCACGCAGAAGCTCATCACGCGGGGCGAAGCAGACGCGTCCAAGGCACAGCCGGTCCAAACAGTGGCGGACGGCGGCATGTCGGCGCCGGCGCTCTACTATGTGGACGTCGTACGCGCACAGGCAGAGCGGGCGGGCGTGCCCGTGGCGCAGGGCAGCTACCGGCTATACACCGCGCTCGATCCGGCACTGCAGCGTGCGGCGGTCACCGCGCTCATGGAAGGGGCAGCCGCGGTCGAGCAGCGAGCCGGATATCAGCATCTCACGTACGCGAATCATCCGAAGGGGAACACGGACTATCTCCAGGGCGCCATTGTCGCCATCGATCCCTCCACCGGGGACGTCAGGGCCCTCGTCGGCGGGCGCAACTATCAGGAATCGTCGTTCAACCGCGCGGTGAGCGGAATGCGGCAGCCTGGCTCGAGCTTCAAGCCGTTCGTGTACGCCCGCGCGATCCTCGATTCGATCCCCGCCAACGCGATCGTGCCCGACACGGCCCTCGAGATCCGCTACGATCACCAGTCCTACCGCCCGAAGAACTCGGATGGCGATTTTCTCGGAAACATCACGCTGCGCGAAGCCATTACCAGGTCGCGAAACCCTGTTGCCGTGCAACTCTGGATGAAGCTGGGCGCCGATTCCGTGATCGCGCTCGCGCGGCGCTTTGGCATCAGCTCCCCTATTTCACCCTATCCCGCCAGCGCGATTGGCGCGTCTGCCGTGCAGCCGCTTGGCTTCGTGGCCGCGTTCACCGGGATCGCCAACCTGGGCACGGCCGTGGAGCCGCGGTTCGTACATCGCGTCGAGGACCGGAATGGGCGCGCAGTCTGGGCGCCGGACGTGCAGGCACTCCCGCCAGCCGTAGACCCGGGCGTAGCGTTCATTGTGCGGGACATGATGCGCGACGTGGTTGATCGCGGGACGGCGACTGCGGTGCGCAAGTACGTTCCGCCGGAAGTACCGGTGGCCGGCAAGACGGGCACCACCGACGACAACACCGACGTGTGGTTTGTGGGGGTCACATCGGACCTGGTTGCCGGCGTCTGGCTCGGATTCGACAAACCGCGTCCAATCGCCGAGCGTGGCGTGGCCGGAGGATCACTCGCCGCGCCTGTGTATGCGCAGATGCTGGCGACGGGCGGATATGCGCGCGCGACGACACCATGGGAGCCGCCTCCGGGTCTCGTGAAAGCCGAACTCGACCGACAGACGGGCAAGCTTGCCGAGACTTCGACGCCTGCGGAGCGTCGGTATACGGAGTACTTTCTTCCCGGCACCGAGCCGGAAGCGCTGCGCGTCGACGTGCGACGACTCTTCCTGCTCGGTCCCCTCCCGTTCCAGGAGTGATTCCCCGCATGGCCTTCACGCCGGTCCAGAAAATCAGTATCGGAACCGGCGTCGCACTCGGCGTGCTGGCCCTTGCCGGGTTTGTCGCCTACCTGAGCATCACTCAGATGATCGGCAGCCAGCAGGCGGTAGCCGCGACAAATGCCAATATCGCAAGGCTGGACCGCGTGGTAGCGCGCACCGTGGACGGTGAGAACGCGCAGCGCGGCTTTGTCTCCACTGGCGACACTGCCTATCTGGAGCCGCTCGACGCGGCGCAGAGCGACGTCGAGTTCGCACTCGATTCATTGCGCACGGCAACCGAGGACAACCCCGCGCAGCGCCGCGATCTTGACAAGCTGGCGCCGATGATAGCTACCAGGTTTCGCGAGATCCGCTCGTCCGTCGCCATGCGCCAGCGACTCGGCGCGGACTCGGCGCGGCAGATTCTCCAGCAACAGAGGGCTGTGCGCACATCGGAGGGCGCGGGTCCACTTGCGAACAGGATGCGCGACGAGGAGTTGCGCGTTCTTGGCGAGCGAACGCGCGCCATGACGGCCCGCGGACGCACCGCGTCCAACTTCATATTGGTCGCCTCGATGCTGGCTGCCATCCTCGCAGGCGTCGCGCTGCAGCCGCTCCGTCCCGCGGTGGCCGCGCGCCTGCAGCAGCGGCTGTCAGTTCCGTGGACATCGTCCGACCTGCACCTGACGGTCAACGAAGAAGCACGTCACGCAGGTGATCGGCTGGCGCGACTCCAGCAGGTCATTGCCGCACTCAGCCATCCCGTCTCGGCCGCCGATGTTGCTCAAGCCCTGCTGACGCGCGGGGCGCCTCCGCTGGTGGGAAGCCTGGGCGTAGTCGCCGCATTCGAAGGCGGAAACCTGAGGGTATTGCGCGCACTCGGCGATGTCGTCAAGCACCTCGCGCCGGGGTCCGCTGTCCCCGCCAACCTGATGGAACCATTCACCGAGGCACTCCGCACGCGCGCGCCGGTGATGGTAGCGTCCCGCGTCGAACGGATGCGGCGGTTCGCGTCGATGGGCCGGTTTTCGGAAAGTGGCACATCAGATGGCGCCTTCGTAGCTGCGCCGCTCATGGCAGACGAGACCGTTCATGGCGCGCTGCTGATAGCCTTTGCGGACAATCGCGAGTTCAGCGACGACGAGCGCGCCTACCTTACCACGCTGGGCCGGATTGGGGGACAGGCACTTGCACGCACCGCGAGTGAAGCCGAGCGGTGAACGCGTGCGAGTGTCACTCGCACGCGCGGGTCGTGGGGTCAGGGCCCGCTACTGCGGATTCGTGCTTACCCTGCTCACCGTCGGCTGCGGCACGGAGCAGAAGCCTTCGGCCGCCATGCCGCCCGGCGGCGCGGCTTCAGTCAAGGCAATGGCGCCGGACACGATGATGAAGCGAATGGACTCCACCCGCGCGGCGCGCGTGGCTGACAGCGCGCGGCGGGGGACAGCGCCCTCCGCGAAGAAACCCTAGCGCGACTCGCTACCGCGCGCGCCGAGAAGCTGGCGGGCTGCTACTGTACCACCGCCATTTTCGCCGGAGACTCCAGCGCCGCCGGCTCGGGAACAAGGGCCACCCTCAGGACGTCTTCCAGCGTCTCTGCGGTGAAGAACTTGAGCTGGGCACGCGCCTCCTCCGGGACGTCCTCGAGGTCGGCTTCGTTCTCCTTCGGCAGGATGATGGTCGTTATGCCTGCACGGAGCGCGCCAAGGACCTTCTCCTTGACCCCGCCAATCGGAAGCACGCGCCCGCGAAGCGTGATCTCTCCGGTCATGGCGATGTCCTTGCGCACAGGGCGTCCACTCATTTCACTGGCGAGAGCAGTGGCGATTGCGACCCCGGCCGATGGTCCGTCCTTGGGAATCGCCCCCTGCGGCACGTGTATATGCGTTTCCACAGCTCCAAGCCGCGAACGGGGAATGCCGAGTTTCGCGGCGTTATTGCTGACGTAGGTGAACGCGGCACGCGCCGACTCCTTCATCACGTCGCCGAGCTGCCCCGTGAGGATCAGCGCAACCGGGCCGCCGGCACCGCCGTTGCCGTCACCCTGCGGAGCCGTCGACGCCTCGACGAACATGATGTCGCCGCCCATGGGTGTATAGAACATGCCGGTCGCGATGCCGACTTCATTCGCTTCGTTCGCCTTCTCCGGCCGGACCTTCGGGCGTCCGAGCAACTCGCGTACGAGGTCGGCTGTGATGACGCCGTCCTCGATACCCGTGTGTTCGCTCTGGCTGGCTATCCGCCGCGCAACCTTGCGCGTGACGGCGCCGATTTCGCGCTCGAGTTGGCGGACGCCGCTCTCCCGCGTGTATTTCGAGACGATGCTCATCACTGCGTCATCAGTGAATCCCAGGCCCTTGGCGCCGAGCCCGGCGTCCTCGAGTTGGCGCGGAATGAGATACTTCTTGGCGATTTCAGCTTTCTCGCGCTCGGTGTAGCCGGCGAAATCCACCACTTCCATTCGGTCGAGCAGCGGCCCCGGAATGTTCTGGATGAAATTCGCCGTCGCGATGAAAAGCACTTCGCTCAGGTCAAAAGGCACGCCGAGGTAGTGATCCGTGAACGTGTCGTTCTGGGCGGGATCGAGGACTTCGAGCAGCGCGCTCGAGGGATCGCCCTGGAAGCTGACGCCGAGCTTGTCCACTTCGTCGAGCAGGAAGACCGGGTTCTTGGTGCCGGCCTGCTTCATGCCCTGGATGATGCGGCCGGGCATGGCGCCGACGTAGGTCCGGCGGTGGCCGCGGATGTCCGCTTCGTCGCGAGCGCCACCCAGTGACACGCGAACGTACTGGCGGCCGAGCGAGCGTGCGATCGACTTCGCGATGGACGTCTTGCCCACGCCTGGCGGTCCGACGAAGAGCAGGATCGGTCCCTTCGCCATCGCACGGGCCTTTGCTTCCTTCTCGTCGGTGATGGCACGGTCCGCCGGTTCGTCGCTCTTCTTCAGCGACGGCGTTGCGTTCTCCTTGCTCGCGCGCAGCTTTACGGCCGGGAACTCGCCTGTGGTCTTGATCTCCTCGGCGAGTTGCTTGGCGCGCAGCTGTCGCACGGCGAGGAACTCCACCACGCGGTCCTTCACATCCTTGAGGCCGTAGTGGTCCTCCTCGAGCACCGTGATGGCGTGTGGCAGTTCGAGCTGGTCGTCTGAACGCTTGTTCCAGGGCAGTTCCGCGATCCACTCGAGGTAGGTCCGAATCACCTGCGCTTCCATGGATTCGCGGCCGGAGCGCTCGAGGCGGCCGAGCTCACGCTCCACCTCGGCACGCGCCTCCTTCGGCAGCTCGAGCTTGTTGAGCTTGTCCCGCAGATCGCCGATCTCCTTGGCCTGGTCGTCGTCGCCCAGTTCTTTCTGGATCGCCTTCATCTGCTCGCGCAGGAACATCTCGCGCTGGCGCTCGCCGAGTTCTTCCTGCACCTGTGACTTGATCTCCTCCTGGGCTTCGAGCAGTGAGATCTGCCGCTGCACGTGAACCAGCACGCGCCGCAGGCGATCCTCCACGCTCAGCGTCTCGAGCAGGCCCTGCTTTTCGGGCACGGTGAGCTCGATGTAGCCTGCGACGAGATCGGCGAACTTGCCGGCGTCCGTGACCGAGTCGAGCACCTGGTGCACGACCTCTTCGGGGAGGCCGCGCCGTTCACCGAGTTCAGCGGCGCGCTCGCGGATCTCCTTGTGGAGCGCTTCGAATGCCGGATCGCGATTGTCGAGCGGCGACATCTCCTCGATGTCCATGACCACCGCGGCCAGATATCCCTCGGCCTGCGTGTACTGGAGCGATGTCGCGCGCTGTTCGCCCTGCAGGAGCAGTTGCACGCCGCCCAGGCCGCGCTGCACCTGGCCGATGCGCGCAATCACGCCCATCGAATACAGGATTTCGGGCGTTGGCTCGTCGGCGTTGTCGCGCTGGGCAACGGCGAATACGAGGCGGTCGCCCTTGAGGGCAGCCTCGATCGCGCGCAGCGTGCCCGGGCGGCCGGCCGCGATTGGTGCCGTCAGCCCCGGAAATATCACAGTCCCTCTCAATGGAAGGACGGGAAGCGTCTGTCGTGTGCTCATCTCGAACCGTTCTCCTGCGCGCCAAGGACCGGCGGAAGTGGGGCTGATGATTGTACTTAACGGCCCCGTTATTGGTTCAGCCATAGAGCAAACGGTGTACCCCGGGAGTTACGACATACTGACGGTCTTTGCAACTTTCCTCTGCCTTCGTGACGTATGGACTGACAAACCAACAGGCACAGACGGCCGCCGTGTCCCTGCAGTTAGGGGTTCAGGTGTGCGAACTTGTAGAGTGGTGCCGCGCAGTGCTATGCTTGCCGCTTCGACCCCCATTTCCCGCGAACGTGGACGACCCCAAAATCACGCAGTCCGACGCCGAGTTGCGCTCGCATGTCGAGCGCGTGCTCGCGGCGACGTACGAACTCGATCGCGAGATCGGGCGCGGCGGGATGGGCATCGTGTACCGCGCGCGCGACAAGCGCCTTAAACGGCCGGTAGCCATCAAGCTGCTGCCGCCAGAGCTGGCGTTCCGTTCGGAAATCCGTTCCCGCTTCCTGAAAGAGGCGGAAACCGCCGCGCAACTTTCGCATCCGTGCATCGTTCCGATCTACAGCGTGGACGAAAAAGACGGGCTTGTCTTCTTCGTGATGGCATTCGTCGACGGAGACAATCTTGCCAAGCGCATCCACGACCGCGGGGCTATCAATCCGACGGAGGTGCGTCGCATCGTTCGCGATGTGGCAGAGGCGCTGGCATACGCGCATGCGCATGGCGTGGTGCATCGCGACATCAAGCCGGACAATATCCTGCTCGACGGGCCGAACGGCCGGCCCATGGTGACGGACTTCGGTATTGCGCGTGCCATCAGCGACGGCGACGCACGGCTCACCGCGACCGGGATCGCAATCGGCACACCGGCGTTCATGAGTCCGGAGCAGTCGGCCGGTGACCGCGACCTCGACGGCCGGAGCGACCTGTATTCGCTTGGCGTCGTCGCGTATCAGATGCTTTGCGGAGACTTGCCGTTCAATGCTTCCAATACACCGGCACTTCTGGTGAAGCATCTGTCAGAGCGCCCGGTACCCATCGAGCAGCGTTGCGCCGACGTTCCGCCGGACCTCGGGCGAGCCGTGATGTTGTGCCTCGAGAAGCGCCCCGAGGACCGTTTTCCGAGTGCGCAGGCGCTCGTGGCGGCTCTCGACTCGGGTGATGTGCCGAACCTTCCGGCACCGCGCCCGTTGCCGACCGTAGACACGCAGCCGACGTATTCGTCATCGCAGCTCGATCCGGTTGCCACGTACGTGCCCACGAATGATGACGTTGCGCGGTGGGACCAGCCGTCGGTCACGCGGTTCCGCAAGAAGATCGCGCCATTCATTTTTGTTTCCGCGGCCGCCCTGGTGCTGGGCATCTTCGGACAGGCGCCGGGATTCCTGAGCGCGGTCGTTCCGATCTGGGCCGTGGTGCTCGCGTACCAGTATGCCAAGCTCTGGAGCGACGGCTACGACTGGCACGATGTGTTCAGGCAGCCGCGCAATCGCCTGTTCATGGACGTCGTCGGCGAGCGCACTGATGACGTACAGGCGCTGTGGAGCAAGAAGAAGCGCGTGGAGGTACGCGAGCGCCATCTCCGGCGGGTGTCCTCCCCCGGACTGTTCAGCCCGATGCCCGTCGGGGCCCTGCGTCCAAAGGAGCTGAGCGCCTCTGACAGCGCGGCGCTCGGCTCGGGTCCGCACGCCGCCACGGCGCGCCAGGCGATCACCGACCGGGCCGAGGTCCTCCGGCTGGTGGAATCCATGCCGAAGTCCGAGCGCACGAAGATCCCCGAGGTGGTGCCGACCGCCAACACGCTCGCCGAAAAGGTGCTCGCGCTCGCCGCGTCACTCGGAGAGCTCGATCGTGCGGCCGGCGCGCAACCCTCCGCTTCGATCGACAAGGAGATCACGCTGCTGGAGGCGCAGGCGAATCCGCTCGACCGTTCGGCGAGTGAGGAGCGTGTGCGGCGCCTCGCATTCCTGAAGCGCCAGCGCCGGACCGTCGCCGAGCTGAATCGGCGGCGCGACGACATGAGCGGCAAGCTCGAAGAATGTGCGCTCGCGCTCCAGAACATGAAGTTCGACGTGCTGCGCCTCAAGACGGGCGCACAGACGTGGCAACACGTCACGTCGGTCG
>Ga0210384_10005060_pt1 | contig 14499 bp, 15 predicted proteins | sample IncBWH2MmetaG_FD_160574 | JGI IMG/M metagenome (GOLD analysis project Ga0210384, IMG submission 160574) | Forest soil microbial communities from Barre Woods Harvard Forest LTER site, Petersham, Massachusetts, United States - Inc-BW-H-2-M | ecosystem: Environmental > Terrestrial > Soil >...
ACCGAAATGGCAGCTGCCAGAGGTGTCTGTCTATGCGATGTATCCCTCGCGCCAGGGCCTGCCCCTTGCTGTGCGAATGTTGCTGGACCACCTGAGGGCGCACCATGAATGGTGGCACAGATTGCACATGGCAACACCCCTGAGTTCAATGTCATAAAGCGCTAACGGGGAGGCGTCGCTGAGCGCGGCGAGTAAAATCACACTCAAATAGCAAGCCGGGAGTGGGATCGCAAGGACGCGCATCCGACAGACGTTCGGTGAGTTCAATTGAGCACGCGGATCCAAGCGGCAGCAATCCTCACCACGAATCTAATTGATCCGTTCTGGCAGGATTTGAAATGCCTGGCGTCCTTCTGGACACCGCGCGGATTGGCCCATTTCAAACTTAGAGCCGAGGTACGCTCACATGAAAAGCACAGACATCGCGCAGACGACCAGAACCAAGTTTGACGGCGTCCTCCTCACGATACGCTCAAGCAAGTCCTTCTTCGAGATTACTCAGGCGATCGAGAAAGCCTTGCCGCGCTTCCACATCCCCAAACTGATGGAATATGTGACGCACGGCAATCGCACCGGCGTCGAAGCGTACGTCGACTCCACTTCCAAGCCGTTTTCAATCTTCTGGGACTTCGAACAGGGCTCCACAATGCGCCTTGCGGGGATTCCCATCGAGTCGAAGTTCTACCTCGTCGGGAACGCAGTCATCGCACGCGGTCTGTTCGAGTACAGCGGCGCCGCCGGGCTGGGCGCTCCAGTGCGCGTCTGCGTTTCGCAGCGCGACGGCGAGCAGACGCGGATCGACATGGACCATCAGTTGTCATTCTTCAGCAAATTCCCAGAGATGAAGCCGTCACCGGTGCCGGCTCTGCTCGATGAAAAGTTGACCAAGTTCTTCGAGGAAGTTGCTGCGTAGGAAACGCGATGGATCGCATCAGACGCGGCACGCGAGTCTCCATTGGAAGCTCGAATTATTCGCGAGGTACAAAGTGAAGCTGACCCTATTGTTTCTTTTCGCCGCGCTCACAGCGAGCGCCCAGAACAGGACCGAGAATCTGCCCGTTACGGATGCCGAGAAAATTGCGGACGCACTGAGGGCGGCGCCCGACTTCATAACCGCCGGCGCGACTATCGTGGATCATCCGGTCAGCAAGGGCGACGAGTGGCGCGTGCTCCGCAAGGGCAGTAGTGAATGGACTTGCATGCCGGGTCCACCACCCGGCTCCAAGCATGACGATCCAGGATGCTTCGACAAAGTGTTCTTTCAGTTTGTGAAGGATGTTCTCGCCGGACGGCCTCAGCACGTCGAGAGACTTGGCGTTGCCTACATGTACACAGGTCACACGGTTCCGGGCGCATCCGGCGAGCCCTTTCGTGTGGGCCCGCACATCATGGTCGTCACTCCGCACCCAGATGAGCTGCAGGGTTTCACTCGTGGCGGGTGGAACGGCACCTACGCCATCCATTTGCCCGGGGCCGAGCAGCCGGGGCAATGGTTCTTGGTGATACCAATTCAAGCTGATGGTCATCAAGAGTGAAAGACGCAGCCGCCCCCGTTGAGGGTTCGCGCCTGTTTAGAACACACAATTTGGACGTTTGAAACCCGTACAGCTTGATTTTGCGCCGATCATGGATTTGTGTCGCCACTATGTTGGCGCATGCGGCCCTTGCTGAACCCTGGCTGATCTGCGGCCTTCTCAGGTCTCGGCGGTCTCGAGATCGTTCAAGAGCGGCACCATGCCATCAACTGGATTACCGGATACGGAGGCCTGCCTTGGGATGAGGTGACCACGGATACCTAACGAGGTGGTGGCATCGCTTGGGTTGCTGCGACCCTCACATGTGGAGGGATAAGAACTTCGGTACGATCCGCGAATGCTCCGCGCCGCGCAAGGACCCTCATAGTTGCGACGGCACGAAATCCTCGAGGACAGCCTTTCTTAGCAGATTGAGCGGCAGCAAACCTTGTCCTAAGAGGAAGTCATGGAATTTACGTTGGTTGAATTTCGCTCCCAGCGCTGCTTCGGTTTCCTTCCGCACAGACAGTAGCTGCGTGTAGCCATAGAAATAGCTCACCGCCTGGCCGGGGCTTTCTAGCGTGTACCGCTCGATCTCCTCGGTGGCGAAGGCATGACTTAGAACGACGTCCCGTGTGAGCACTTCAAACGCCTGAGCCGTGGTGATCTTGCCGCTTTGAAGTTCGGGATCCAGAAAAGCTCGTGCATCGCGCAGCAGCCGGGACTGCAACGTCACGAGTTGGCCCTCCGGTGGTTCGTAAGGCTGCATGATGTACTCGGCATACAGCGCCCATCCTTCTGTATTCGTGGAATTGCCTGCATACCGCACGCGGGCGAGGCTGATTCCGTGTTCGAGCATGGAATCGAATTGAAGTTCGTGCCCGGGCCGGGCCTCGTGCGCTGTCAGCGTCCAAGCTACCGCATCGTAGGTAAAGTCATCATAACGGTCATCCTTAGCAGCGCTCGAGGATGGCATCGTCAGCGGTAGCACAAACTCTCCTCTTTGGCCTGGGTTGTTGAGAAACGAGATTCCACCCATATGCGGAGCCGGAGCCTGCGCTGTCTCGGCGGCCGATGCGAGACGGATGATGGTCGGCCGAATAGGGAGCGTAACAAGGCTGTTCGTGGTGATAATTTGCTCGATATCGTGCAAGCGATGCTCGTAGAACGGAACGATGGCGGCCCCGGTGATTTGCCGCTTCTTCAACTCCGCGATGACCGCGCGATAGTCCGATGATGGGAAGCCATTCGATCGGGCGACTTGCAGCGCCAAAGGCGCCATCGCGGCTTGATCCTGATTGAAAGCGGCGTGTGCCCGGATCGCAATTTCAGCGGGGGGCATGTCAATGCCATTCTGCTCTAGATCGAGCGCGTATTCTTCCGGCGGCTCCCGAAAGTCCGTACGGGCCTTCGGCAAAACATTCACACGGACCCAGGCATCGTAATCGTGCAATTGCGCCTTCAGGGCGGTGAATGCAGCTTCCCAGCCATGCAAATGGTATCTCTTGAAGAGAAGCGGTATCCCTTCCAGATAATTGGGATTGCGGTCGAGCTGATTTTCCAACAGTGTCTTTGGCGGGAAGAAAACACCGGGCTTTGCCAATTGCTCCTTGGTGCGCTGTTTTACGAGTTCAGCGTATGGCGCGAAACCGGGCTGCAGCCCCGCATATTTGCGGAGCCGGGCCAGAGCCGCCGCGCGGCGGTTTGGAGGGATTTGATCATCAAGGAGGGCATGGATTCCTTGAAACACGGACTCACTGGGATTAAATGCGGTTACCAGGCGTTGGCGAGCGTAATCGTCCATGCGAAATTGCAAATCAAAGGCCCTTTGCAAGATATCCAAGTCCTCTTGAACGCTCTTGTCAGAAACTTGCGCACGAGCCTTCTTAAGCGCAGTGAGCACGGCCTCCAGTTCTCGTTGCTGGGCCAGTTCATCCGCAAGGCGTGGATCGGAAATCTCAACATCAAGGCGTGCGATGCCTTCCGTCGATCCTTGTTCCGGAGAATGCTTGAGCTGAACGTCAAACAGTTGGCGCGTGTAGCGGTTGCTTTGCTCGATCCATGCCTTCCCGGCCGGCTCGGCTGCGCTCGCGAGTTGTGTGCTTAAGGTAAATGAGAAGACGCCCCACACAAGCGAAGCAATCCAGAAATGCCACCAGGCGGGACACCGACGCCATCCCGGATAAAGCGTTCCTTGCTCTTCGCACGTCATAGCGCGCGATAATACTACGAAGCGGCAACGGTCCGCTTTGAGGAGTCACGGGTGGATGTCGGTCCGAACCGCAAGTTTTATCAAGGTCAGCCGGGCATTCGTGGGCGCGGGCTGGAATGTTTTTAAGGCATCGGGCAAGCTCACAATCACTGAGGTCCTCGCCTCGCACTATGGAAACACCGCACCTGCAGCCCTGTCGTAAGTGGTGGTTACTTGCGGCGACCATTGCGTCGCTGATCTCCTACGCCATCTGCGTCGCTTACGTTGCAGCAGTCGCAAGCTCACCATACAGGACTGACTGGCTTAGTTGGCTTCGGCTAAACACCGTCGTGACAGTTCTCCTTTCAGTGGCAGGCCTCACGGCTTTGGTCTCCATTTGCCTGGGGGTTTTTCTGTAGAACGCTCGGCGGTGGTAAAGGTAGCGTTGTGCATTAGCGGCTTATCGCTGGCGTTGGCCTTGGCAATTGCAATCCGATTGGAGGCCACCATGTTCGCACTCAATATCGTCATCTCCGAGGGCGGATTGTCCGGATTGGGCGGCATTCCACAGGGAACGTACATCGCAGGGAAGATCGTTCCTCTAGTCGCGGCTGCCGCCGGCACTCGTGTCCTTTATCTCGACAATGCCAATGGCGTCAGGAATATTGCGTTTCCGCGCAGTGACGGGTGCTTTGCCACCCAAGCTCCCAAGGCCGGCGGAGAGTTTGGAGTTTTCCTGGACCACCACTATTGGCCGCTGGTCTCGCACGTCAGTGGAGGCTATTTCCGGGTTATCGTCACGCTCCGCGCGGGCACGCCGCCGAATGCGACGATGGCGACCTGGGAACGAATCTCCTCGCTGGCGTTTATCGATAGCGTCGTTGGCTGTCGACCTTAGACCGATCCCCCTGAGGTGCTGTTTGGAGAGAACGGCCGATTCCGAGCATGCGTTCCCGTTTCCGCCGGTCGCAAAAGTCTGGTATCGGGCGCCAATAAATCATCGCCCGAGCGGCGATAGCCGGTTATGCCTCGAACAACAGGAATGCGGAACTGCAACTTATTAGCCTGCATCTGTGTTTTCTTCAGTACAGATCGCGGGGCGCAGGAAAGACCTACCCTACGAACGCTTGAGGGTCGAGCAAACGTCGCAGTACAGACGCGGAGGCAAAGCAATGAGCGTCAACGATTTACCGACGATTATGGGAACAGTTCTGATTGTTGCCGGGCTTGGCCTTGTGGGCGTTTCCACATGGTCCCGTGCCGCGGGGAGTGAAAAAACCACTCAGGCCGGGGCGCTCATCATTGTGGTCGGCGCATTCCTCTTGGGGCTGTCGATATTCGTGCCACATGGAAAATAGGACTAAGGTCCGCGCGCCATTCTCCCGGTAGCGCAAGCCATGAATCTCGGCTAACGGGCGACTATTTCACCTGGCCGAACATCTCTAGCCGACAACCGCCGGATGCGGACCGGACCGCGGTCGAAAGGCGGATCGCGACCGCTTTGCTGTCCTCCGTGACTGTCGGCTATCGGTAAGCCAAAAGAATAGAAACTGCCCCATTCACGTCTCTTAACGCGAATATTATGAAGGTAGCGGCGTGCAAAGACTCTCAACATCGATAGGATTTGCTACCTTTGGTACGCTTCGGACGCCGATCAAATCGGATGAGAGTCTAGCCGCTGAATTAAACTGTTTTTCTCATCACGTCGGTTTTCGCCTTCGCGGTGGGTCTTAATGGAGCAGGTGTATGCCTAGGATTCCGGGGACCGTCTGCGGCTTTGGCAAGCCATGTGACATTCAGGACGGAACCTTGTCACTTACCGTGTCTCCCAGGCCAGGCGTGGCCGGTCGTTACCAGACAGCGCCCGCCCTACCGCGAAAACCGAGTAGTGCTTTTGTGGGCGGGTCTCCTAACGATGAAGCGAAGTCCCTTCTTCGACCGTGTCTTCCTCGGGGTGGATACGGTAAGCCACTCTCGAAGCTACCGCTATTTCTTGCGCAAAACGTGGGATCTAAAATAGCCATTTCTCATCCTCAACTTAGCAAATATCTTAGTGAATCAGGCGTCCGGGATGGAGACTTGGGCGGGCCCATTAGATCTGCGCTTCCAAGTGCCCGATACTTCGTAATCCACGACACGAGTACCAAGCCAGACAATTGGATTCAGCGGCGAACTTTTCCGGACGACATCAACACTTCGCATTGGACCCATAACCAGCGCGGCAATCTGAATACTAAATTAGATGCACACGTCTTCATTTCCCGCATAGGTGAATCGAACACGGCGCACGACTTCTCTGTGCCCTATTCAGCCACAAAATACACCGGCGGCGACCATACGCGTCAACCGGCGGCGTTGAAACTGAAATTCTGCCACGTTGAGTTGATTCAACCGCGACTTGGAGATCCGGGGATAGCAAAATCCGATTGGATTGCGCCTACACCGGGATTTCCCGGCGTGCAGTTGGATCGACTGGCTCTGGTGTATATCGTTGCCAGTTTCCGCCACGGCGAGTGGCTCATCCCGGCCTATCACCACAATGTCGATATGGGATTCGCTGCCCACGATGATCCGCAAAATTTCAACCTCCCAGATTGGGATGAACGAATCGCAGAAATCGTGAAGGATATTATCGGAGTCCGGCGGCCTGGAGACTTTTCCAATAGGCCAATGACTGGCCAGTCGGGATAGTAGGCGCCGTGGCATTCCTCAGAGACCAAGACCTCTATGTCATTGCGTCTGACTCATTGCTGAGGATCTGGAAAGGATCCGCGGTATCAGGCGCTCATGAAAGGTTCCCCTGCGTTCATGGATCTGAAATATGCTTTCGGCCCTCGAGGCGAAGCTATTTGTGAAATGCATTCTTGGTCAAGCGCACTCGACCAGAGGATAGCCTCTGAGGACGACGAATACCTGGTTGGGGAAATCGCCTCAATCGCGGGAACTTAAGAGCGCTCGGCAACTGAAGGAGTCAGACGACAGATTCCATAAGCCGGCGTTTTCGTGTTATTCCCTGACCCCGAGTACAAGCGTCGATGGAGGCATGTATGACCCGCCAATTTGACGTTGTCGTTGAGAAAGACTCAGAAGGTTACTTCGTTGCGACCGTTCCGGCATTGCCGGGCTGCCATACGCAGGCCAAGTCGCTAGACGAACTTATGTCGCGAATCCGCGAAGCGATTGAGCTTTGCTTAGAGGTGGAAGGAAGCCCCACGGAAACGCTTGATTTCATCGGGTTGCAGCGAGTTACGGTCGGCGCGTGACCTCATTCCCTGCTGTTAAGGGCAAGGATCTTATTTCGGCATTGCGCGGCGCTGGATTCGTTGTGGTACGAACCAAGGGCAGTCATCACTTCGTTCGTCACAGCGACGGCCGCGCCACGGTGGTTCCTGTTCACGCTGGCGAACACTTGGTCCTGGGCTCTTGGCAAGCATCCTGCGTGATCTCAAGCTCACGCGTGAACAGTTGCAGAAGTTGCTTTGACGGCAGCGCGATCTGAAATCTAACAATCGGTTCGAGCGATCGCGAGGGTCGCATCTTCGGCGAGACAAGGAGTGAGTCGATGATTAGGATAAATCAGTTTCGTTTGTCGACAGCGTAACCCCGCGTCGCTCAACCTCATCGTTGGGCGACACCAGCGTCGTGAAGCGTCAAACCTAGGCGCTAGCGGACCGCAGGTTGCCGACGGCCGCTTCGAGGCGATCATCTTGATGCCTCTAACGCCCGGTATTGGCCGACTGAGGAAGCCGCAACTTTGCGTGGCTGTTCCGCGGCGTCGCATCACGCAGCCACGGCCGTCTGCGTGATGCGGCCCTTGGTTATGCCGCGAGGCCTGCAGGAGGACTACTTCGAATGGATGAACACGAGCTCCTGAAGCTCGGGAGGCCCATCCAGCAGTCCGTTCTGCAGGGCGGCTCCGAGCTTCTTTATGTACTCGCTTTCGGAGTGCGTTTTGGCCGCCTTGACATCCTTGTAGCGCTCGATGATTACGTATGTCTGGTGGTCCCCGGGGAGATGGAGTAGGTCGCAGTAGACGTTTCGCGGCTCCTGCTCGCGAACCCCGACCATCATCTCGCTGATCGCTTTCTCGAAATCGGCGTTCTTGCCCGGCTTGACCTTGAACTTGATGAAGTACGCCGTCGCGGTAGGCTCAGCCGCCGCGGCCGAGACGGGCGAGCTCGGCGGCCCTCCGTAGGCATTGATCGTCAGCACCACACCCAGCAAGAGTCCCGACATGAGCGTGCGCATTGCCACTCCCGCCTTCGCTGTGCTGGATATAGAACTCTTCCCTCGCGGGAGCTTTCCGATCCACTCCCTCACTCCTGCAACGCCATCCGAGGCCTGCGGGTTGCGCTGCTTGCACTTGGTCGGGTGCATGTGCTCACCGGCAAGTTCTATAGCCGTGTTTCCGGCACCGCGAAATGCGGTCGGTACCTTTTCAACGTCACTCGTTGCCATTGTCAAATCTCCTTAGTGCGGTTAGTGATGGCGGTGATAGTTAGGCCGGAATGAGGCCCTCTTCTTTAAGAGCCGCGAGCACACTCGGGCGGGAACCGACCCGTGCCATGTATCCTTGGATCGTCTTCCAGGGAGACAGATCGAGGCCGATGAAATTGCTCCAATTGAGGATCGTGAAGAGATAGCCGTCTGCGACAGTGAACCTGTCGCCAACCAGATAGGTTTTCCCCTCCAATTGCGTGGCCAGCCAGTTAAGCCGCTTGGCCACCAGGGCCATCAGTGATTCCTTCAATTCCGAGGTTAGTGCCGGATTGAACATTGGGCTCAGGTTTCTATGCAGCTCACACGAAATGAACCCGAGCCATTCCAAGAGTTTGTAATGTCCTGGGGTGCCGGCAGCCGGAGCAAGTTGGGATTTGGGGAAGAGATCGGCGATGTACTGCACGATCATGGTTCCTTCGGTCAGCACTTCGCCGCTCTCGAGTTGGAGGGCCGGTACGTATCCCTTCGGATTGACGTTGAGAAAATCAGCATTGGTTTCGGTCTTCTTGGTTTGCAGATCGACCTTTTCGAGTTTGAATTTGGCGCCAGCCTCTCGCAGCGCAATGTGAGGCGACAGCGAGCAGGCGGCGGGTGCGTAAAAGAGCTTCATATTCGGACTTCCTTTTTGAGCGGGGGTGCAGGTTTCATTCGGGCGTTCTCACAGAAAGATGATGTCGATGCGGCACTTTGGCCTGAAGCCGATTGCTTTATTAGACGGTTTTGACGGACTTCACTCGTCCAGGAATTGCTGTAATCTGGTCGTCCGCATTTTCGGAGGGCTATCGTCCATGTTGGATATCAGTCAAATCGCGCTGTTCGTGCACGTAGTCCGAGGTGGGAGCTTTGCGGAAGTCAGTCGCCGCAGTGCCATTCCACCGAACACCATCAGCAGGCGAATCGCATCATTGGAAGACGCTCTCGGAGTGCTGCTATTCCAACGCTCTACCCGAAAGCTAGCGCTCACCGCCGCAGGTCGAGCCTTCTATGAGGAAGTGGCTGATTCTATCGAGACGCTGGAGAGCGCCGGCCAGGCCGTTCTCGGGAAGGCAAATGTAATCTCTGGGCTTGTCAGGATCGCCGTTCCCGTAGACTTCTTCGATCTGTTCCCGATCACCTGGATTCGCGAGTTCATGAGAGCGAATCCCAAGATACAGTTCGATTTTGTTCTGGGCGACGCTGCAGTTGACCTGATTGCTCAGGGGATCGATATCGCCTTCAGGGCAGGTGTGCTACCAGATTCGAATTACGTGATCCGCAAAATCACCGATGCATTCGCCGTTCTGGTTGCCAGCCCCGAACTACTGAAAGATGTCTCCCCAAAAGCAATCTCCGATTTGAAGGAGATGCCGTTTATCGTCGGTTCAGGTAAGCAGGTTCTATCAACCTGGCAAATGCAAGGACCCTCTGGAACGACTGAGGTCGCGGTGCGCGCCAGTTTCAAGGCAGACAGTTCGATAGCGCGGTTGCGCGCCTGCATTGCTGGGATCGGAATCGCCCTGCTTCCCTCAGGACTGGTGCGGGAGCCCCTGAACCGGGGCGAGTTGATTCTAGTGTTGCCTGAGTATCGCCTTAACGCAGGCGGCTTCTATGTTGTGCTGCCAACTCGTCGGCACGTTCCCGCAGCCGTGCGCCACTTCATGCAATTCGCGATGGCGAAGTTCGAAAACGAGGATAGATTCGCTTTGAATAGCAGTGAACCGACTCGCAGACCCAACGCTGCTTATAAGAGGCCGAGCATCGGGCGTCGATCCTCGTCAAGCGTATCTCACCGATAGTAATGGACGCTTCGACGGCGGTCGGCGTAACTGGCTTGGCATAACCGTCTGTCTCATGGCGACCCAATTGAGTCGGTCGCGACAGTCAGCCTTCGGGAGGCCACAATCGGCCCAACCAAACTCTGAATGCCGCGTGGCTACTGGATCTCGGGTTAGGGGCATTTCGTGCCATTGAGGGGACGTACGGGTATGCTAGGGATGTCACCGCAACAGCGATTGCGATAAGCAAGGAGGTGTTATGAACCCTTCATTGGCATCCCTGGCAGGGCTCTCGAGAGTCATCTTTACTGTCATGCTACTGGCATCAAATCAAATTACCGCAGCCTTCGAGGCACCCACGGATCCGTGCTCGCTGTTTACGATGGAGCAAGTCAGTTCAGCGCTTGAGATGAAGGCCACGCCTGGCAAACATGTCGTGCCTACCCTGTGTGAGTGGGATGCAGGCGGTAAAAAACTTACCGTCGGTTTTCTGAGCGCGAGCGCCTGGGAGCAGACTAAGGCATTGCGGCAAAGTATGAAGGGCATCGCCCGCACTCCGATCCCCGGGCTCGGAGAAGAGGCGGTATTCGCCGTGACCCCCCTGACCAACACCTTGCAGGTTAAGAAGGGCGGCGCCGTACTCGACATACACCTCTACGGCTTTGCGCCGGATCAAGCCAAAGCGAAGGAAATTACGCTTGCACAATCGGCACTGAATAAGTTCTAAGTGCCATGGTACTTGGTCACCGAGGACAGCTCGCGACCCCAAGCTGCCTGATGTGACCGGCCGCTTCCGAGCAATCTCTTTGCGAGCTTTCCGAAAGAAAACGAGCTTAACTCGCGTCCTGAGCAGTGCAAACCCTTGGCTCCTCCAGCAGTCTTGGTTGGCTGATGAAGTATTTATCGTACATCTCGTGGGCCCATGCATCGCTGTCCCGGATCTCCTGAGCGGACAATGTCGATTCCGGTACGCGCAGGGCTGGAAGCCAGTAATCCGGGTCCTGAGGATCGACATCACCGGCGGCGAGAAGCAGCAAGTGATGCGCCTTGTATTCTCGCAACGGATCCTTCCATTGCTCGAGCTGAACAAAAAGCCCCGGCAAATCTACAACGTGGAACCCCAGAAGATCGACCACGCGCCAATCGCCGCGCTTGAACGCGGCGTCCACATACTGCGGCGCCAGCGACTGATACTCGGCGATCTCCACGTCTGACAACATGAATCCTGTATCGCGATCACCAGCTATCTGCATCAGATAGCACATTTGCGCGTCAAGATCACCGGCCTGGGCCGCCGCCCTTGTCGACTCATATAACCTGCGCAATGCGCTCTTCAATTCGTCGCATCCCGGGATGTGCGGCGGCATCGTGCCGGACCCGTTCCCCAGATTCGCCCGTACGGTGACCCGTTCATCTAGGCACCGCTGAGATTCACGAAACTCAGCGTGTAGCTGCACCAAGGACTTCTGTCCGGAGACCGTCTCAGACGGCACAGCCGACGCCGATTTCGGGCTCACGGTCTCGTCGTTCGGGGCAACCCCGGAGGCTATGCTCCGACTCTCCCGCATCCCAATCGCAGACTGAGTTTTCTGCCACCGGCTTATGCCGTATACGGCAAGCGCGATTATGACAAGCATAACAACGGCGAAGTGTCGGCGAGAAGTTGAAGCCATCAGAGAAGCATGCCAGGGCATTCGTCATCCCGCCAACCGCATGCTCTCGAACGAGTGCAATGGCGACGTCAAAATGATCATTGGGGAAAGCGCCGACACGCACCCTTGTCATCGTCCGGTCCGTCTGCCAGCCGATGAGAGGCAGCTTTCGGGCGGTCATTTGCGGTGGTCGAACGTCTCAAAGTGGCCGCGTGGAGCCGCTGGCGGACACTACCGTCGTCGACTGGCTCGTGACGACCCCGACGCGGATAGGAAACCGACGCCCACTGTGCACATACCCTCGGGGGCTAAAAGGCCGCCACAATATTGTTGTAATATGCTGCACGCAGAGTCTCAGTCCCCAACGCGTTGTAAATATTCAAGCTTTCCTCTCTGGAGTACTGGCTTGGAGGTCTTGCGATCGAGACCTGTTTCTATCCTGTCCCGCTTCTGAGGGAACTGAAGTTTACGCTCCAAGGAGAACAACGTGCGAGAACTAGTGCCCAACGGAAGTCGTCTGGAAGAGGCTCACCCACATCTCACGGGGCTTGCCTTGGCCAGTTGCGTCGTCTTGTCGATGGTCACTCAGGCATTCGCGCAGGCATCGTCCGCCGCACACACGCAGGTAGTGCAACTCGTCGACGAGAGGGCTGCTAACTGGAAGCAGGTGTCGAAGCAGATTTGGGACTATCCCGAGCTTGGCTACCACGAGGAGAAGAGTTCCGCTCTGCTGCAGGCGCAGCTGAAGGCCGCGGGCTTCTCTGTGGAGGCAGGTGTGGCCGACGAGCCCACGGCATTTATCGCCAGCTACGGAAAGGGTAAGCCGGTGATCGCGATTCTGGGGGAGTTCGATGCGCTGCCGGGACTGTCGCAAAAGCCGATCCCGCAGCGTTCGCCCGTTCTCCCCAACGCACCGGGCCATGGCTGTGGGCACAATCTGCTGGGATCCGGGGCTGCGCTGGCCGCTGTGGCGGTAATGGAATACATGGCGGCGAATCACGTCGCCGGTACGCTGCGCTACTATGGCACGCCCGCGGAGGAGGGCGGCTCTGGCAAGGTTTTCATGGTGCGGGCCGGCTTGTTCAAAGATGTGGATGTGGTGCTGCATTGGCATCCCGGCGACCGGAACAGTGTGACGAATGGCGGCATGCTGGCGGTCATTTCGGCCAAGGTCACCTTCCACGGCGTTGCAGCCCACGCGGCTATGGCGCCGGAGCGCGGCCGCTCCGCGCTGGACGCTGTAATGCTGATGGGCAATGGCATTGAGTTCATGCGCGAGCATGTGCCCAGCAACTCTCGCATGCACTACATCATCACCAAGGGAGGCGTCGCGCCGAACGTCGTGCCCGATCTTGCGCAGATGTACCTGGTTGCGCGCAACCCATCGAATACTGTGTTGCAAGATATCTGGGACCGCCTGCTCAACATCTCCCAGGGCGCGGCGCTCATGACTGGCACTACGGTTGACGTTACTGACATTCACAGCGACGCCAACATTATCGGCAATGATGCGCTGGCTCCGGTCGTGCAGAAAAATCTGGAGGAAGTGGGCGGCTTCACATTGAGCGAGGCGGAAAAGGCGTTCGCTGTGGAGATACAGAAGACCCTGAACATCGATACCGTGCCGAGCTTGGATGCAACCCATTTGATTGAGCCGTTGCGGCCGGTAGATCTGAATGCGCCTTCAGCCTCCACTGACGTGGGCGACGTGAGCTGGACCGTGCCCACAATCGGGTTCATCACGGCGACATTCGTGCCGGGAGTGGCGCCGCACACCTGGCAAGCCTCGGCCTTGGCGGGCATGAGCATCGGCCAGGACGGCATGGTGGTGGCGTCGAAGGCTCTGGCCCTCACCGCGGTCGATCTCTTCTCGAACCCGGCACTGGTGCAGGCTGCGCGAGCCGATTTCGATCGCAAATTGACCGGCAAGGCCTACCGCACGTTCATCCCTGCCGGGCAGAAGCCGCCGATCAATTACCGCGATAATTAGCCTTCTTTTGCGTTCCAGAAGCGCGGAGTGCACTCGATCGGGCCGAATTTGCTCACTCAAGAACGCTCGGTGTCCGCCACAGCCGATAATCTTGTTGGTCCATAGCCGATGAAAAAGTCCGGTGAGTGCACATTCGACATGGCTGCGCGGTTCGTGGCCTTCTCGACCGGAATACCCATAAGGATGCGGCGCACCGGCACTTCCATGTTCACAGCCCCAGGCTCTGGAGCGAGATACCCTTCTCATCCAAACCCATTTCCCGCACTCTCTCTTTCATGTGTTCCGACTGTGTTCGGTCTGCCGCGACGTCCCTCGGTTGGCCGAGGTACTCGGCGTGAGCGGCTCACGGCCTACCTCAGATTGAAATACGGCCGCTTCGAGCCGTCCAATCCTTCGGTGGATGTCTTCCAGGGGATCGGCATCCATCGATAGCGCCACGTTGCTCGTCATTCGCCAAAAGCCTCTCCATTTTTCGGCAATCTGCTTGATCATGAATGTCTCTCGATGACAACGTCTAATATGGGCCTATCGGTGAACTAATCCTGCGTTCTGAGCATACGATCGACCGATCGGCTCATTTGTTTCAAAATAAATCCAGGCGCCAAGCGATTCATCATTTTGAGCTGATTCGCCTGGCCTGGACGAATTTCAAGTCGATTGGTTTGCATTCCTTTGACGGCGATTCTAACCATGTCTTCCACCTTCATGACAGAAGCGCCTTTCATGTCTTCAACGTCAAAGTCATACAAGAGTTCGGTTTGTGTTGCCGGTGGTGCTAGGTCAAATACCTTCACTTTGGTGTTTCTCAGTTGCACACGAAGAGACTCGGTGAACGAATGCAGACCGGCCTTGGTGGCGCAATAGACCGGTGAAATGGGTAATGGAACAAATGCCAATC
>Ga0210384_10005061_pt1 | contig 14499 bp, 10 predicted proteins | sample IncBWH2MmetaG_FD_160574 | JGI IMG/M metagenome (GOLD analysis project Ga0210384, IMG submission 160574) | Forest soil microbial communities from Barre Woods Harvard Forest LTER site, Petersham, Massachusetts, United States - Inc-BW-H-2-M | ecosystem: Environmental > Terrestrial > Soil >...
GCGGTTGAAAACATGCACGGCTGCACCAGTCACCAGGCCCAGTTCATGCGTCTTTTTGACCAGGAGCTCGTACGGCAGCGCTTCGAGGCCGCCGGCAGACAATTTACCGTCTACCCACCGCGCATCCTCTACTCTGACGACCAGCGGAGCCGCTTGCCCGCCGCCTATGCCCTGGCTCCAGATTGCCATGGCAGCCGGCCATAGGCCGTGCATGAAAAGCGCACGTGCCGCTTCGCGCGTGCTATGCGTGAAATAGAACGCCGAGTTGGTGGCGCTGGACGGCGACGCATAGCTGGGCGACCAGCGCGGATTGGCCGATAACTTGTCTTGATCGGCCTGGCTCATGATGTAAGGGTCGCCGCTGGTCACCACAGGCAGGTCGCTCCAGTCGGTGACCGAGGTGTGGACTTCCTGCGCGGGCCTGCCCAGCCAGCGCGCGCAGGCGATCGCTTGCGAGGTGGACATGCCGGTGCCGATTTCTGCGCCGCTGACATACAGGCTGATTTTGCCGTCGGCAGCGATTTCAACTTTCGCAAAGGACGCTTCGGCCCCGGTGCCAAAATCTTTCTGCACACAGGCAAAGCCTACCCCGTAACGCTTGCCCGGATGGGCCGCTTCAAATGCCAGTTTTTTACTGGCCCGATTCGTCCACAGCGGATGCTGCCTGGCCTTCATCAGCACTTCATCTACCCGCACCGCACCCGCAGGAACAGCGCCCTGGGAGTTTTTCATGCCGGACCTCAGGGCGTTCTTCAGCCGGAAGTCTATAGGATCCACACCCAGCTCGGCCGCCAGCTCGTCGACCATCATTTCAGTAGCGGCCATGCTTTGCAGGGTGCCATAACCACGCGCCGAGCCTGCGTCTATCGCGCGGGACGCAATGGCCACCGCAGCGAAGTCATTTTTGGGAAAATAATAGATGGACTGCGCCGCTGTGGCAGCCACCATCGCAACGGAAGGTGAAAAATTGCAACGGCCGCCGCCGTCCGCCTCAAAATCCCCCTTGAAGGATTGCAGCAAACCCGTCTTGCGATCGACCGCCATCCGGTATTTCAGCTTGAAGGAATGGCGCTTGATCGAGGTCTGGAATTGTTCATAGCGGTCATTCGCCAGCCGCACCGGTTTGCCATCGGCATACAGGGCCGTCAGCAAGCCATAGAAAGGGAAATTATAGTGGTCCTTGGAGCCATATCCGACCGTATAGCAGGGATGCAGGAACAGTTTTTTGAGCGGGAACCGCCCCTTTTTTAACATCTCTATCGTACTTGCCACCACTTCCAGCGGCGACTGGGTAGGCACAACCATGTGCAATTCCTGATTGACGCTGTCATACCAGCAATTGGCATTGTCCGGCTCCATTGCTGCGGTATCTATCGACTGGGTCTGGTAATTGCGCTCCAGCACCAGCCAGTCGGCAGGCGGCTTTGCCAGTTCGGCGCTGATCCGGTCCGCATAGAACATACCCTGCTCGCCTAATTTTCCGTGTTCCTGGCCGTCCGGCCATACCGGCTGGTGCTTGCGCATCATACTGGGGAAGACCGGCGCATTTTTCATGCTGGAATAAACGTCATCGTCGAATGCGGTAGCGCCGCCAACCCGCACGAAGCGGAAGCTGCCCCAGGGATCGCGCTCCAAAGGGCCGTTGACCGCACCATAACGCACTACGTCATCGCGAAATTTCAGCCTGTCTTTGGCAAAACGGAATTTGGCAAAATCCTGATAGATCAGGATCGCTACTGCATGCCCCAGATAGGCCGGAGTCTTTCCGGCGGGCAGCAACATGTCCTCGCCATAGAAGGCCGGAAACGCAATACCGTCGCGTGCCAAATCCTCTGCGCTAATCACGCGATCCGGCTTGAGCTCTTCGCCCAACACGCTCAGGTCAAAGCCCTCATAAATGCGATCGGCCTTGGTGGCGCGCAAAATGAAGGCATGCGATTGCTGCTGCGGCCAGTGCGGCATGTCGCGCGCGCGTATATCGCGTGCAAACACCTTGTCGCCGCAGACCTTGGCAATGCCATCAATACGAAATTTGCTGCTGCCGGTTTTACTGTCCCACTGCACCGGGCTCAATATTTTTTCTTCAAATAACGCCGCCAGCGCATTACCACCCAAAGGGGCGATATATACCGAGACGCCGGCGATAACACTGGACTTTAGAAAATTTCGACGCGACAACGACAAGTCAGGCTGCGACATGGAACTCTCCTCAAAAACTTAGGCATTTCCACTTGAAGGCGAAGAATGTCCTGGACTGAGTGCGCCGCGCTATCCAGCCAGGGCAATGCTGCCGGCCTTCCTGATGAAATGAGTTCTACAAATACTTAACGCATGATGAATAATGCGCTGAAGATGAATGCTGCTTTGAAAGCGGCCAAGTATCCCAAAATTCCATCAGAAGCAAACCCCAGGTTTTGCCATACCGGCTATGCGCGAATTCGCATAATGCCATTATCGGACCCGATTTTTTTGCTTGCCGCTTTATGCAAGATGATGCAAGACTGTCGTCAGACGATACTGTACTCCCTCTTCGGAGCAAAAGGTTATCATGCGAACAAGTCACCCTGTTTGTTCATGTGCCGTTACCAGTCCATGACGAAGCGATGGTGCGCCGCCTCAGCAATAGCTCACGCAAGCCGTCATATCCCCAATTAAAAATCAGAGTGTAAGGAAGGAAGAAGAGTATCAATCCCATGTCCAGCAAAAATGCATCCAGCAGGCTCACATCCAGCCACCATGCCGCCATGGGCACAACCATCAGCACCAGGCCTAGCTCAAACAGCATTGCATGCACCACCCTCAGTTTCAGACCGCGCACCAGGCGCCAATAACCCAACGCACGGTCAAACAGCATGTTGAAGGCGATATTCCACAACATCGCAATCATCGAGACAAATAACGTCAACATGCCGGCATCCGCCATGGAAATGCCCATCATGCCGACCAGTAAGGGAGCAGTGATGAGGATAGCCGTCAGTTCAAACAACACCGCATGCAAGGCGCGCTCCCACAAATTTTTCTTCATGTGTAAATTTGTATCCAGTTTCGTAGTCATATCGATCTCTCCTGCCTTTCCTAATGGATTGCCTGTATTTTCACCGGTATTTTTGATATGATGAAATTGGTTACCATCGGAAAAATCGATGATTAGACCAAAAACACATCACGAAACTTTATGCGCCCTTCTCTCGAATCCTTGTCGATGTTTGCCGAAGCGGCTACTCTGGGCTCTTTTTCTGCCGCTGCGCGCAAGCTGGGTAAGCAGCAGTCCACGGTCAGCGAGGCCATCGCCAACCTGGAAATCGATCTGGGCCTGAGTTTGTTTGACCGCAGCACGCGCCGTCCCTCCCTGACCGAACACGGCAAGGCCATGCTGGTGCATGCGCAGCAGATCATGGCGGCGAGCGACCGGATGGATCGCAACGCGAACCGGCTGGCCGGCGGACTGGAGTCGCAACTATCGCTGGTGCTGTCGGATACCTACCAGTCGGACCGGTTCGAGATCGTGTTGACAGACTTTGAGCGCCGCTATCCAGAGCTGGAACTGGAGTGCATGATCGCCGAGCATACCGACGTCGTCGCGTTGGTCCAGGAAGGGCGCGCGCATCTGGGCCTGGTGGCGGCGCAAGCCAATTACCCGCCGGATATCGGATTCGAGTCGGTCGCCGAGCGCTCCGCGATAGGCTTGTTTGTAGGCAAGCAGCATCCGCTGGCAAATGAAGCGCATGTGACTACCGCAATGCTGCACCAGCATCGCGAGTTAAGCCTGAATACCTATGCCGACGATGTCGTGCAACGCCGGCGCGGCAAAACCTGGTCATCCTCCAGCTACCTGCTGTTGATGGAAATGGCGGAACTGGGATTTGGCTGGGTGGAACTCCCCTGCTGGCTCAGCAAGCGCTTCGCGGCAGACAGCCTGGTAGAACTACAGGCGCTCGGGTGGCCGAAAAGCGTGCAGGTGGATGCAGTGTGGTCGCGCCGCCGCGGCTTGGGGCCGGCGGGCGGCTGGCTGCTGGATGCATTTCTTCAAACTTGAGCCTGCCGCCGGTATTTAGAGCCCGTTAGCGGGCCAAAATAAGCTGAGCCGCTGCGGCCCGGCCACCAGGTCAAGGTTCGCCGGCCTTTACTCACACGCTGCCCGCGTCTGCCAGTATCTCTTTCAATGCATCTACCAAAGCCTGGCACTGGACGTCCGTCCCGACCGATATCCGCAGGAATTGATCGATACGCGGCTTGCGAAAGTGCCGCACCAGTATTTTTCGCTGGCGCAGCAATTCCAGCAGCCTGCCTGCGTCGTGCTGCGCATGCCTGGCGAAAAGAAAATTGGCCTGCGATGGCAGCACGTGGAAGCCGAGGTTAGCCAGCTCGGCCGTCAGTCGGTCGCGACTGTCCATCACTTGCCGACGCGTAGTCTCGAAATACTCGCGGTCATGCATCGCCGCCACGGCGCCGACGATGGCAAGCCTATCCAAGGGGTAAGAGTTAAAACTTCCCTTCACCCGCTCCAGCGCTTCGATCAATACAGGATGACCGATGGCAAAGCCGACGCGCAAACCAGCCAGCGAGCGAGACTTGGACAGTGTTTGAACCACTAGCAGATTGTCAAATTCCTCAACCAGCGGGACTACGGTCTCGCCGCCGAAATCTATATAGGCTTCGTCAATAACGACCACCGAGTCCTTGTTTCTTTCCAGCAGGCGCCTGATCTCGCTGCGCCCGATGGCGCAGCCTGTAGGAGCATTCGGGTTGGCCAGCACGATGCCGCCATTGGCCTGCAGGTAATCATCGATACAGATTTCAAACTCGGCATTGAGTGGCAGTTGCCGGTACTGTATTTGGTATAGATTGCAATACACCGGGTAAAAACTGTAGGAAATGTCCGGGAACAGGATCGGCAGCGTATGCCTCAACAGCGCGCGGCAGGCGTGCGCTAAAACTTCATCCGATCCATTGCCGACAAAGACATGCTCCGCAGAAAGCCCGTGCGAGTCTGCGACGGCCTGTTTCAAAGCGGAGGCGTTTGGGTCTGGATACAGGCGCAAACCTTCATCTGCAGCCTGCCGTATCGCCGCCAGCGCCGCAGGCGAAGGCGGATAGGGGTTTTCATTGGTGTTGAGCTTGATTATTCCGGCAATGGCAGGCTGCTCGCCCGGCACATAGGGCTCCAGGCTGCGAATGGAATCACTCCAGAACTTACTCATAAAGACCGCCCCGTCACTGTTGATCGCAGGTGCCGTAGGCATCCGCGGATATCTGAAATAAACTAAAACAGACAGGATAATATGCGAGGAATAGGCGCCACAAAAAATAATCGGGTGTGCCCTCCCTCGGGATCAAGATTTGATAAATGAAAAAAGAGAGGGCCAGCCTCTCTTTTTACTGTCCGTATCCTGCTCCAGAGATTACTGCGCCTGTTTCAACTGTTCCAGGATCGCCGGGTTTTCCAGTGTAGAGATATCCTGGGTAATCTCCTCGCCTTTAGCCAGTACGCGCAGCAGGCGGCGCATGATCTTGCCTGAGCGCGTCTTCGGCAAATTGTCGCCAAAACGGATCTCCTTGGGCTTGGCGATCGGGCCGATTTCCTTGGCAACCCAGTTGCGCAGCTCCGTCGCAATCTGCTTGGCCTCGTCGCCGGTCGGGCGGCTGCGCTTCAGCACCACGAACGCGCAAATCGCCTCCCCTGTGGTTTCGTCCGGCTTGCCCACTACCGCCGCCTCTGCGACCAGTGGATTGGCAACCAGCGCGGATTCAATCTCCATCGTGCCCATACGGTGGCCGGATACGTTCAGCACGTCGTCAATCCGGCCGGTGATCGTGAAATAGCCGGTATCCTTGTTGCGTATCGCGCCGTCGCCGGCCAGGTACATGGTGCCGCCCAGTTCTTCCGGGAAATAGCTCTTCTTAAAGCGCTCGTTATCGCCCCAGATCGTGCGTATCATCGCCGGCCACGGTTTTTTCACCACCAGGATGCCGCCGTGCCCGTTCGGTAGTTCATGGCCGGCTTCGTCGACGATGGCAGCCATGATGCCGGGCAAAGGCAAGGTGCACGAACCGGGCACCATCGGCGTCACGCCGGGCAGTGGCGAGATCATGTGGCCACCGGTTTCCGTCTGCCAGAAGGTATCCGCAACCGGGCATTTTTCGCCGCCTATGTTTTTGTAATACCACATCCAGGCTTCCGGATTGATGGGCTCGCCCACCGAACCCAGCAGGCGCAAGGAAGTCAGGTCGTACTGCTTGGGATGGATCTTTTCATCGCCGTCGGCGGCCTTGATCAGCGAGCGGATCGCGGTCGGCGCGGTGTAGAAAATCGTCGCCTTGTGCTTTTGTATCATGTCCCAGAAGCGGCCGGCGTTGGGATAAGTAGGGATGCCCTCAAACACGATTTCGGTGGCGCCTGCGGCCAACGGGCCGTAGGTGATGTAGCTATGGCCTGTTACCCAGCCTATGTCTGCGGTACACCAGAACACATCGCTGGACTTGATGTCGAAAGTCCATTTCATCGTCAGCAGCGCCCACAGCAGATAGCCGCCGGACGAATGTTGCACGCCCTTGGGTTTGCCGGTAGAGCCGGACGTATACAAGATAAACAGCGGATGCTCGGCACTGACCCATTCGGGCTCGCACACGCTGGACTGCGATGCAACCAGCTCATGCAGCCACAAATCGCGACCGGCTACAAAATTGATGTTGCCGCCGGTACGCCGATAGATAATGACATTCTTGATTTTTTCGCAACCGCCGAGCGTCAAGGCCTCGTCGACGATGGCCTTCAACGGCAAAGATTTGCCGCCGCGCGCCTGCTCGTCGGCGGTGATCACGGCGACTGCGCCGACGTCCACAATACGTTCCTGCAGCGATTTTGCCGAGAAACCGCCAAATACAACGGAATGGGTGGCGCCGATGCGGGCACAAGCCTGCATGGCGACCACGCCTTCGACCGACATCGGCACGTAGATGACGACCCGGTCGCCCTTTTTGATGCCCAGCGACTTCAGGCCGTTGGCGAACTTGCAGACTTTTTCGTGCAAATCCTTGTAGCTGACCCTGGTCACGTCGCCTGCATCGGACTCAAAAATAAGCGCAACCTTGTCGGCGTTGCCGTTCTTCAGGTGCACGTCCAGACAGTTATAGGAGACATTCAGCAAGCCGTCTTCAAACCATTTGTAATTCGGCGCGCTGGATTCATCCAGCACCTTGGTGAAAGGCTTATGCCAATGCAGGTTTTCGCGGGCCAGCCGGCCCCAGAAACCCTCGTAATCTTTTTCAGCCTCGGCGCATAGCGCATTATAGGCATCCATCCCGGAAATATTGGCATTGGCGACAAACGCCGCAGGAGGTAGAAAAACGCGGGATTCCTGCTTTACCGTTTCTAGGTCTGACATGATCATCTCCAACTTGTTTTAATAATAAGGCTATACAAATGCACCTGCGCTTACGCCAAAAATGCATGCAAGACGGGTATCTGTAAATTGACGGCTACCTTATCCCGGCAGACTTACTTATGCCTTACGTTTGCAAAGAACTACGATACAGCAAGCGGCCACTTATTTCAATTTCGGCATTTATTCTATTTTTTCCTTGTCACTCTATCATTCGCTCGCTCCCGGCTGCAGCAAATGCCGTTGCACGTGTAAAATGGCGGCTTGATTCAATACAAACACCGAACAAGCCCAAGCGCTTGCGCTAAAAATAATTCATGTCAGAAAAAGCCGCCCCGCCCCTACTCTCGCCTTTAGCAAACCTGATCTTTTTTAGCCGCTGGCTGCAGTTGCCCCTGTATCTGGGCCTGATCCTGGCCCAGGGCGTCTATGTCTACCATTTCTGGTATGAGCTGATCGACCTGATCAGCGCCGCCTTCGGCAACGAGGCTGCGCTGGCCCATATATTGGCCAATTTCCCCAGCCTGGGCGATAAACCGCTCAAGCTGACCGAAACCACGATCATGCTGGTGGTGCTGGGGCTGATCGACGTTGTGATGATCTCCAACCTGCTGATCATGGTCATCATAGGCGGCTATGAAACCTTTGTGTCCCGCCTGGGCCTGGATGGCCACCCGGACCAGCCAGAATGGCTGTCGCACGTGAATGCATCCGTGCTGAAGGTCAAGCTGGCGATGGCGATCATCGGCATCTCGTCCATCCATTTGTTGAAGACCTTTATCAACCCCGGAGCAGACTCAAAAACCTGGATAGCGCAGACCGTGATCCATCTTGCCTTCCTGCTGTCCGCCCTGGCCATCGCCTACTGCGACTACATCGTCACCAAAACCCAGAGCATGGGCCAGGTCCATGATTAAAATTCTTACGCCCCACCCCCGAGTTTCCATTCCCTAGCCATATAGCCACTATCATGACAGTCATCAAAAAAGCAGACCTCATCGAATCCGTAGCAGCCGCCTTGCAATACATCAGCTACTACCATCCTGCCGATTACATTGCGCACCTGGCGCGCGCCTATGAGGCCGAGCAAAGCCCGGCAGCAAAGGACGCGATTGCACAGATCCTGACCAATTCCCGCATGTGCGCCGAAGGCCGCCGCCCGATCTGCCAGGATACCGGTATCGTCAACGTCTTCCTGAAGATAGGCATGGAAGTGCGCTTCGAAGGATTTGGCGCAGGCTCCATCACCGATGCGGTCAACGAGGGTGTCAGGCAGGGCTACGCCAATCCCGACAATGTGCTGCGCGCGTCCATCGTCGCCGATCCGCATTTTGAGCGCAAGAACACCAAGGACAACACGCCGGCCGTGATTCACATGGAACTGGTGCCGGGCAATACCGTGGACGTGCAAGTGGCAGCCAAGGGCGGCGGCTCTGAGAACAAGAGCAAGTTCGTGATGCTGAACCCGTCCGATTCGCTGGTAGACTGGGTCATGAAGACCGTGCCGACCATGGGTGCCGGCTGGTGTCCGCCAGGCATGCTGGGCATAGGCATAGGCGGTACGGCCGAAAAAGCGATGCTGATGGCGAAAGAATCGCTGATGGAAGACATCGATATGTATGAACTGCTGCAACGCGGCCCGCAAAACAAGACCGAAGAATTGCGTATCGAGCTGTGCGAAAAAATCAATGCGCTGGGCATAGGCGCGCAAGGCCTGGGCGGCCTGACGACCGTGCTGGACGTCAAAATCCGCATGCACCCCACCCACGCCGCTTCCAAGCCGGTCGCGATGATCCCCAACTGCGCAGCGACCCGCCACGCGCACTTTGTGCTGGACGGCTCCGGTCCCGCCTACCTGGAACCGCCGTCACTGTCCAACTGGCCTGATGTGCACTGGGTCGCCGACACCGAAAAATCCAAGCGCATCGACCTGAACACATTGACCAAGGAAGAAGTCGCTTCGTGGAAACCGGGCCAGACCCTGCTGTTGAACGGCAAGATGCTGACCGGCCGCGATGCCGCACACAAACGCATCCAGGACATGCTGGCCAAGGGCGAGCAATTGCCGGTGGACTTCACCAACCGCGTGATCTACTACGTAGGCCCGGTTGATCCCGTGCGCGACGAAGCGGTCGGCCCGGCGGGCCCGACTACCGCCACCCGCATGGATAAATTCACCGACATGATGCTGGAAAAAACCGGCCTGATCTCGATGATAGGCAAGGCAGAGCGTGGGCCGGTGGCAATTGAGTCGATCAAGAAGCACCAGTCCGCCTACCTGATGGCAGTCGGCGGCGCCGCTTACCTGGTGTCGAAGGCGATCAAGACCGCCAAAGTGGTCGGCTTTGCCGACCTGGGCATGGAGGCGATCTACGAGTTCGACGTCATCGACATGCCGGTCACGGTGGCGGTCGATTCCAATGGCACCTCGGTACACAATACCGGGCCGAAGGAATGGCAAGCCAAGATAGGCAAAATTCCGGTCGCCGTCGCTTGATGCAATCTGCCGCCTCCGCGAGAACGAAGGCCGCGGACGCGCCTGCACCGGCCAGCGCGCCGGTCGGCGTGTTCGACTCCGGCGTAGGCGGCTTGTCGGTGCTGCAGCACATCCGCCGCCAGCTCCCGCATGAATCCTTGCTGTACTTTGCCGATTCCGACTTCGCGCCGTATGGCGACAGGCCGGAGGCGGTGATCGTTCAACGCTCGCTGGCAATTGCACAGTTCCTTCTGACGCAAGACATCAAGGCGCTGGTGGTCGCCTGCAATACGGCCACCGCCGCCGCCATTGCCGCCATCAGGCAAGCCTATCCTGCCTTGATCGTGGTCGGCGTTGAGCCGGGATTAAAACCGGCCATTGCGCTCAGCAAAACAGGCATAGTCGGCGTGCTGGCGACCAGCCGTACGCTACAGAGCCAGAAATTTGTTGCCCTGAGAGATCATTTAAGCAAGGAAGGCGAAGTCCGGTTTCTGACACAAGCCTGCGTCGGCCTCGCCGACCAGATAGAAAAGGGCGAACTGCAATCCCCGGCAACCGCCCTGCTCTTGCATCGCTATATAGCGCCGCTGATCGCCGGCGGTGCGGATACCCTAGTGCTAGGATGCACCCATTACCCGTTTGTCCGGCCCCTGATAGAACAAGTAATACATCAAGTAAAGCAAGCCGCAGATGTCAGCGTCATCGATACCGGTGAGGCAGTGGCGCGCCAATTGGCAAGATTGCTTGCGGCAAAGGATTGCCTGAACCCTACGCCAGCCATTGGCAGTTTAAGCACCTACGCTACAGGCTCGCATTCCAGCTTCCGCAATGCATTAAGCAAGCTGCTGCAACTGGATAATGCGGATGAATTGGTGCAAGAAGTAACATTTGCCTAATTCATTGGCACAATGATGAGCCGGACACTTTCATTTATGACTTTAGTGCAATTTTCATTTGCCAGATGCGCAAAAGCATCGTATAATTCTTTGCTTTCCTGGAGCAAAACAGGAAAGAGTAGTTAGTAGCAAATCAGTGGTGGCCGTAGCTCAGTTGGTAGAGTCCAGGATTGTGATTCCTGTTGTCGTGGGTTCGAGCCCCATCGGTCACCCCACTGAAATTCATAACAAAGCGCACTTTCAGGTGCGCTTTTGTTTTATGGGAAGAATTAAATTCACGCTTCGCCGCCGGGCGATCAATTTTCCCTGCCCCTCCTGCTGCATCATATAAGCCGGGGCCTGCTGCATTTGATAGTACGGCGCTATTGAGCGCCGCGTTTCGGCTGTAGCGTGATCTTCATCCCCGAAAACCCACGCCCCTCTTTTTTTTCACGAGACTTTCCGGTACGCCGTTTCAGCGTCGCTGACCAGCGCCACGCCGGTCTTCGCGCCATAGCCGCGGCGCAGGCGCAGGAAGGATTCTTCGATGGTGCTATAGCTCAGCGTAGCCAGCGCCCACGTGGCAGCATAGGCGACAATCAGCGCCAGCAACGCGTCCACCGCAGCTCTGCCGCTCAGCACCGGCAGGCCAAACCATTGCGCCAATAGATGGATCATGCCGGTGTGCAGCAGATAGAAGGAAAAGCTGACCTTGCCGCCCTGGCTCAACGCTGTGTCCAGCCATGCAGGCAGCTTTTTGTCGAAGGCCACCCAGGCCAGGATAAAGCCAGACCAGCCGGCCGCCTCCAGCATCGACCAGTAAACCCAGAAAATCTTGTGTGTGTTCGGCTCGAATTTGGCGACGCTGGCTTGCAACGCGCTGTTGCACACAACCAGCATAAATGCCAGCGGCGCCAGCCAGCCCGAATAACGGCGCAGGGTTGCGCCATGGCGCTGGTACAGCAGTGCGGCCAGCATGCCGATCAGGAACTGGTCAAAGCGTCCGACCAAAGTGCTGAAATACATCAGCGTACTTTTGTCGTTGACGGTGAAGGCGACCAGTTTGAAGAACAGCATCAGGGCCAGCAGCTTGAACAGATAGCGCGCGCCCTGCTCCATCGTGAACCGGGCCAGGAATGGAAACACCAGGTAAAACATGAATTCCACGGAGATGCTCCAGGCCGCACCGGTGACCACGGTGCTCGAAGTCGGCGCCAGGCCCAGGTTGGTCGTCAATACATATAATATGTCTTGCGGCTGAAATTGATCGCGTCCTATCGACGCAGCCAACACAAAGATGATCAGAAACAGAGGCAGGATGCGCAGGCAGCGGTTGCGCAGGAAGTCGCCGTACACCAGTTGTTTCTGGTGCAGCGCGATCTGCATGAACAGAAAACCCGACAACGTGAAGAACAGGCCGACCCCGGTGTGGCCCTCCGTGATCAGCCCCATCCAGTCGGTTCGGATCTGCGCCCCACCCAAACCTCGGTATTCAACATAAAAATGGAACAAAAATACGATGGTGGCGGCCAGCCAGCGCAGTTGGTCAATTCTCGGATTGTAGGGGATGTTCAACGATTTCATCGGGCGTGTCGGTCACCTTACCGTATCAAACCATCGGGATTTACGCAAACCGCATTTTAGCGGATGGATTTTTCAGTTGCCAACACATACAACACGTCCAGAAAGGTGCTTGCAATACGGCAGGCGACCCGCCGCATTTTTGAGCTGCTCGATGATCCCTATCGCGGCCCACGCACCTTTCAAGACTCAAGACCCTCTCAGTTATCCCAGTCGTCGCTTCCGCCGCCCCCGCTCGCGTCATCCCATGAAGAACTGTCCGTAATACCAAAGTCCGTGCCGCCCATGTCGTCATTGCGCGTCAGATCGACCGGGGCATTGTTATTGTTTAAATACTGATCGGATAAACGCTCACGCCTGTCGCCATCGGTGAAATGATGCATCAGGGCTTCGCCCGCAACGATACCGGCCCCAACCGCGGCACCCGTTGCCAAACCGCCCACAATGCCCGAGCCTATGCCGCCGCCGGCAGGCATGCCCGGCTGCTGCGGGTAGCCATTGGGTGCGTAGGTCTGCTGCATGGGATTAACGGAACCATACCTGCTGCCGGCGGGCGCATACACGGCTTGGCTGTTGTTGCTCCTGCGGACCAAAAAGACGATCAGCGCGACGGCGCCTGCCCCCAGGATAATCATGCCCCACGGCATGCCGGAGTTTGTTCCGCCCTGGCCTATCGCTGCCGCTGGGGAATATGCCTGGGATTGGCTGCGGGCCTCTTGCGCATGGGCTTTGGAGAACAGGCTTTTCAACTCTTGCACTGCAGCAGGCTTGGCAAATGGCAAGCCCGGCTCCAGGCGCTCGGCCGTACTCAACTCCGTTTCGGCGTTGGCAAAACGGCCCTGCTTTGCCAACAGCTCCGCCTCGACAAAGTGCGCCTTGGCACTATTCGGATGGTCGCGCAATACCTTTTGCATCATGTCTTGCGCCTCACCCATCTTGCCGGATTCGGCAGCCTGGTAGACCTGATGAAGAGTGGGGTCGTCGGCCGCACTTGCGAAATTGGATAGCATTGCGCAAGCAAGCATCATTGCCGCGAAGGAACGGAAGGCTATTTTTTTGATCATGACTACACTCCTTGAACTATTCCTGTCGCCAAATCGCAGACAGGCTGCGCTTAAGTTGAGTGCGCCGCCAGCGAATTCAAGGCTGCTGACGGTAAACGACTTGTATCAAATTGTTCGCGGTAAATGCTTTAAATGGTAAGAATTGAGTCTTTCTGTAACTTCGGCCGGCTAGAGAAATCCCAGTATCGCAGCCTTGATCACCCCGGCCGTCTTATTGCTGGCGCCCAGTTTGACCAGGGCGTTGCTGACATGAAAATTAACCGTGCGTTCCGATATACACATGATATTGCCCACCTCCCCGGAAGTCTTGCCATCGGCGCTCCAGCGCAATACCTGCACCTCGCGCGTAGTTAATTGCGTGCCGGCTTCAGGCAGGAATTTGGGCACCAGCAGCCGGGAAAAAGCCTCATGGGCGGCTTGCGCCAGCCAGGATTTTTGCAATGCGCGATCACGAAACTCCTTGAATGGCAGACTGGAATGGGCACGCGCAAAGGTGAGCATGCCTACGATGCCCCTGGCGTCATGGCTGGACTGCGCCCAGCCCGCTTCCAGCCCGTGCGTGCGCGCGTCACGCCAGAACTTGGCACTACCGGCGTACTCATCACCCGACCAGATATAAGGGGTGATCGAGTGCATATCGTAGGGATCTTGATCGACCGAATGATAATAATCATCGAGATAATGCCGCTGCCATTGCTGGGGCTGGCTGCTCAGCATGATGACCCGTGGCTGGGATAGCGGCAAAGGCATGCGCATGCCGTATGCGCAATAATCAAAACCCAATTCGTCGGCAATCTGGGACAAGCCGATGAGAAAATCGTTCTCAGTTTGAGCCTCAAGCAACAACTGAATCTGCAATTCTTGCCAGCTATGCATGTTCGCTCCTCTCGTGAGTCAATTTATCAAATAGGCAATTCCCGCAGATTCCATACTAGAATATTTTTTACAAGAAATCCTTGTTATTTTTACAATTTACGTTAAATTGTTGTAAGTTTTTTTTCGCCTTTAGCAAGGCATCCCAAATGGGACGGAAAACCATGCTCGGTTCTACCGGACCGCGCGCAAACTATCTTTGTCGAAACCGGCCAGACGCTTGTATTTCAGCGAAATCTCTTCCAATT
>Ga0210384_10005063_pt1 | contig 14497 bp, 12 predicted proteins | sample IncBWH2MmetaG_FD_160574 | JGI IMG/M metagenome (GOLD analysis project Ga0210384, IMG submission 160574) | Forest soil microbial communities from Barre Woods Harvard Forest LTER site, Petersham, Massachusetts, United States - Inc-BW-H-2-M | ecosystem: Environmental > Terrestrial > Soil >...
AGGCTGCAAGGCTAGCGGCAGATCCCCGATTTCATCCAGGAACAGAGTTCCGGTGTCGGCCATTTCGAAACGGCCAATTTTCTGGGCGATGGCTCCGGTGAAAGCGCCCTTCTCGTGCCCAAACAGTTCGCTTTCCAACAGGTCAAAGGGAATGGCCGCGCAATTCAGGCTGACGAATGGACGACGGCAGCGCGGGCTAAGATTGTGAATGGCACGAGCAATCAACTCCTTGCCCGTACCCGTCTCCCCAAGAACAAGCACGGTGGATTCGGTCGTTGCTACTCGTTCCACCTCCGCGAGTACGGATTCCAGAGCAGGGCTGTTGCCTATGATTCCATTCGTGCCCATTTCCGGCTTGCCCTCATGCGTTGAATGAAGGTCCCTGACGCCCAAACTTCTCATCGTCGAGATTTCCGGGCTTGATCTAATGCTGTCAGCATCCGGACTAAATATCTCCAATGTCATCTCCTCCTCCCGTCTTCCGGTTGGCGCCATCCCCATCCCTACGAAACCTCTCCCTGGCGACCCACTCACGTATATAAGCTGCACAATTCCTGAGCTCGACTCCGCTGGCTTCGCTGGAAGCAAGAAACCTGACAGCTTCGCGATCTACTAGAGTGACCTCCTTGAGATCGACAACAACCTTGCCCGTTTCCCACCGGAGCAATTCTCTAAGCGTGTCCACAGACTCGGCTTGCATCCGGCCACTCACGTGAAACACAACAATGTCCTCTCCACCAACAAGCCGTTCGATCATGAAGCACATTGCTTACTCCAGAGTCTTTCTTCTTGTCGATCATGCCCGTCGGCCGCAGCTTGTCACGAGCATTTGCCTTAAGAAGGCAATCTTCGGTCCATTCGTAATCGATTGGAAATAAAGGCGAGCCAGAAGGGCAGGAACGTTTTGCGTTCGCCAAATTTCGTAAATTTGGCGATTTTGATAGTTTTCGCAAGAGAGCTTAGTCGAATTTGAATTGGCTCTTGCGAATCTTCAAGGCCTTGATCCTGGAATAAAGGGTGGATGGTGGAATCCGGAGCCTGGCCGCAGCTCCTGTGGGCCCGGCAACTCGGCCTCTGCTCTCGGTCAAGGCGGCCTCGATGATTTCTCGTTCTCCGCGTGGCTCGTCCTCAACAGGCCGGGATGCTTGAACACGAGCTGTCCGTTGAGGCGATTCTTTCGAGAGCCATGATTTATCGACCGAGAAGACGTCACCGGAGCTTACAATCACCGACCTCTCAACTACGTTCTGCAGCTCCCGAATGTTGCCAGGCCATTCATAGGATTGGAGGAGTTCGAGCGTCTTCTTATCGATTGCTCGGATATTCTTGCCTGTCCGGCTGGCGTAGCGCTTAACGAAATATTCAAGCAACATCAAGATGTCGTCCTTACGCTCCCGGAGAGGTGGCACTTCGATGGGAAATACATTCAGGCGATAGAATAAGTCGAGTCGAAAGGTTCCACTGGACGTAGCCGCTCGTAGATCACGATTCGTGGCAGCGATGACACGGACATCTACCTTGATGGGCTGGGCTCCCCCGACTCGCTCGAATTCCCGTTCCTGTAGCACTCTCAAGAGCGCGATTTGGGTGTCGGGTGGAAGGTCGCCCACCTCGTCGAGGAAAATCGTTCCGCCATCTGCCAGTTCGAAACGACCGAGCCTGCGTTGCGTCGCGCCAGTGAACGCTCCCTTCTCATGACCGAATAACTCCGAGGAAATCAGCGATGGTGCAAGCGCGGCACAGTTCACGCTGACGAAGGCGCGTCCAGACCTCCGCGACCGTTTGTGGACGGCGCGCGCAATGAGTTCCTTGCCCGTCCCAGTTTCTCCGGTGATTAGAACTGTCGAGTCGGTCGGGGCAACTTTGGCGATCCGGGCGAGTACGGCCTGCAGCGCTGTTGAGGTACCCACAATTTCCTCAAACATCGAGGCTCGGTCGACTTCATCCCGCAGTGCCAGATTTTCCCGATAGAGTTGGTCCTTTAGCGCTCTGACCTCCGCCTCGGCGCATTTTTGCTCGCTCAAATCCAGCACGAAAGCGACACCCTCGTTTCCACTTCCCTCGAAGATCGCGGCGCCGATCAGCACGGGCACGCGGCTGCCGTTTTTCCGGAAGTACTCCTTCTCAAACGGTTGGATGGTTCCAGTCGCCTTTGCCTCCGACATGGCCCGTTCGTCGCGGTCGCGCCATTCGGCGGGGGTCAGGTCCGTCCAGCGCACGCGACCCGTAACGAGATCTTCACGGCTGTATTGCACCATGTTGAGAAACGCTTCATTGGCCTCGATAATCTCACCTTCAGGCTTCCAGAGGACGATCCCCATGATGTTGGCGTCGACCAAGCGCCGGATCTTCGCTTCTCGTTCTTCGAGATCGCGGTAGAGACGCGTATTCTCCAGTGAGATCGCGGCTTGCGAGGCAAGCACTTTGAGTACGGCGATCCGGGCGCGAGTGAACACATGGGGGGTCAGGTTATTTTCGAGGTAGAGCACACCGATGAGTTTGGCCTGGTTAATCAATGGCAGGCAGAGAATGGAACGAGTGCGATGCTGAACGAGGTACGGATCCTCGGAAAACGGGTTCTGGGCTGAGGCATCATCGAGAATCACGCTCTCGTGGGTGCGCATGACATAACGGACGATCGACTCCGGCAGCGCGGCTGCGGTGACGGGGACTCCCGGCAGATGCACGATGACCTCGTCTCCGCTGGTCGTAGCTTCCGCCTCTATCCGCTCTTCAACACCTCGCGGAAGAATCAGCAGACCTCGCTCAGCACCCGCGTGCTCGATCGCTCTGCGCATGAGCGTATCGATCAGTTTTTCCAGAACCATCTCGCCCGAGACTGCTTGCGAGACCTTGATAACTGTAGCGAGATCCAGGAGTTCGACGGGCGACACGATCGTGCTCGTCGGACCGGGCGGCGGCTCCTCCTTCTTGAGGTCTGGATATTGCTGATCGAGTTGCTTGACCTTGCCATCGGCTCCCCAACGAAGATAGCCGTACCGGGCTTCCCGCAAATATGCATCCGCGATCTTGTCGAAACTGCGTGCGGCGTAGAAGCGCCCCGCGATCTCGTTGGCGAGCGCCTCATTGTGGAGAAAACCATTTGCGCGAGCCGAGCGGATGGCCTGGTCGTAAAAGCGCATGGCATCGAGATCACGGCCTTCAAGGCGTGCGATCTCCGCGCTCACCAGCGCCGCACGGTTTTCGAAATTCTCCGGACAATTCTCTGCCCATATTTCGAGCTGTCGGTGATGAGCGGCTAGAGCCTCGAAATGCTGCTGTATCTGGTCGGGAGGTGCGGAATCCCACAACGCCGCGCGGCACAGGCCGCCATACAAGTGATAATCCGCAAGTTCAAGATTCGATGGCGATGTCCAGAGCAGCGGCTCCGCCTTCAACGAGGCAGCGAGGGCGGAAATGTAGTCCCCGGCAAGGAACCGGGCTTGTAGTTTTCGGATCCAGTAATAGCACTCAGGTTTTGCCAGTGCCGAGTCGCTGCCCAAATGGCGCTCGAACCGAAGCTCCTCAAACTGTCCGTCGTCAAAGCAGCCGAATTCTGGCGTCAAACCACGAAGGGTCCGGATGAGGCCGAGCTGCACGGTGATGACATCAATAACGAAACCAAAGCGAGTCTTTCGCGCGAGCTCGAGGCCATTTTCGGCCTCTCGCTGCACCTCCACGAGCGGATCTCCCGCCACCAAAAGGTTCGTGTTCAGGTTGATGCCGCTGTACACTGCAAAACAGAGGTCGCCGATCTTGTTCGCGGCCTCGAACGTCCGACGTATCAGGTCGCGGCCGGCCCGGACATGTTTCGCCCACGGCATGACGTGACTTCCGAAGACCATATAGGTCCTGGCCTGGAAGCGCTTCAAGCCGCGTTTTTCGACGAGTTCGTTGCCGAGGAGACCGAATCGAAATCCAGCCTTGTAGTTGCCGAAGTGCGGTCCGGCTATCTGACCAAGCCATCCATAGGCAACACACGAACCGTCGCTGTTGCCCCGCTCGAGGCTGAGATTGACTGCCCTGCAGATGGCTAGGGAAAGAAGGTTCGCATCCGTATTTAATGCTGCCGGCAAGACCTTGGTCAATACATCCAGCGCCGCGAGGGACACCGGATCGCTCATCAACGGCAGCTCGATGAGTTCCTCGATGTCGCGGCCGCCGAGCCGTGACCAGATCTGTGCATATTCCCGTTCCACTTCCTCTTTTGCCGGATGCGGCGACCATTCCGTACCTAGATGCCGGAGGTAGTCGAGGCAGACGGCAATCGCACGGTTACTCTGGTCGAGGCTGGTGTACAGATCGATCTGCAAGCATGTGACGGTGGCTAATTCGACCGTGTTCGAGGCGCGGGATGCAAGCATAGTCAAGCGCTCTTCGGCAGCTACCAACTGGCCAGTCAGGAACTCGCATTCGGCCCGGTGCAATTCCAACCCAAAAGTGAGTTCATGCCGGCGCTCCCAAGAGTCGTCCGATATCAATGCGGCGCCAGCGATGAGATAGTTAAGCGCTGACGCGTAGGCAGTCGACGCCTTGGCGCGCTTGCCGGCGAGTAGGTTGAGCTCGGCTAGTTGCTCACGTTCGTCTCGTGAGGTGATAAGGGCCGCCCCGCGGTTGAGCTGATTGACGATCTCGAAGATCGCTTCCTCTTGCTTCTCTGGAGGCGTTTGCGTTGCGATCAGCCTCCCTATTCGGAGATGGGCCTCGGCGCGCAATTCTTGCGGGATCAAGGAATAAGCTGCTTCCTGGACACGGTCGTGGAGGAACCTATAGGAATCTTCCGCACGGAAGATGAGGCCCGCGCGGACCACCTCCCAAAGCCGCTCGTGCATCTTGTCGGTCGAGCCCTCGTAAACCATCCGCAGCGTTGTGAAGTCCGCGCTGTTGCCTAGGCAGGCAAGCTGCTGCAATGCGTTCTGGGTTCCGACCGGCAGGCGGATCAACTTCCCCACGATGAGGTCGACCACATTATCGGTGTACCCTTTGGCGTGAATGCGATTCACGTCCCAAGACCATCGCCCTTTGCCGTGATCGAAGGTGAGTAATCCCCCTTCGGCGAGCGCAGAAATAAACTGAATCGCGAAAAATGGATTGCCGGCCGTTTTAGCGTGAATGAGTTGAGCCAACGGCGCGGCTTGCTCCAGTTGGCAATGAAGGGAATCCGCAATTAACCGCCCCAAGTCTTCATAGGCCAGGGGCGCAAGTACGATGTCCTGAACGATCGCTCCTGCCTGACGGATCGCTTCGAGCTTGCGCATCAGAGGATGGGCGGAGTTGACCTCGTTGTTCCGGTAGGCTCCGATCAAAAGCAGATCCCGCACATCTGCCTGAGTCAACAGATCCTCGAGCAAATCGAGTGTTGCCGCATCGAGCCATTGCAAGTCGTCGAGGAACAGCGCGAGCGGATGTTCCGGCCGCGCGAATACGCTGATAAATCGACGGAATACCAGATGGAAGCGGCCTTGTGTGGCCTGCGGCGGAAGTTCGGGGACCGGTGGCTGTTCTCCGATGATGAGCTTCAATTCAGGAACCAGATCCACCATGAGCTGTCCGTTGGGATCTACCGCTTCACGAATGGACTCGCGCCATTTGCGCAACTCTGCTTCGTTTTTACTCAGGAGTGGACGGATAAGGCTCTGAAGGGCCTGCGCTAAAGTGGCATAAGGGATGTCGCGCTTGTACTGGTCGAACTTGCCGGATGCAAAAAGGCCACGGGGGGGAACAAGCGGTTTGTGGAGCTCATTGACGACGGAGGATTTGCCGATACCGGAGTATCCGGAAACGAGCACCAACTCTGGCCTTCCGCCGGCAACGATGCGGTCGAAGGAGGCGAGCAGAGTCTCGATCTCGGAAGCACGCCCATACAATTTCTCCGGAATCATTAGCCGGTCTGGCGTGTCGTGTTCGCCGAGCGGGAATTCGTCGATGCGGTGCTGAGTTTCCCATTCAGCAAGGCAGCGCCGAAGATCACTATCGACGCCGGCCGCTGTCTGGTAACGTTCCTCAGCAGTCTTGGCGAGCAGCTTCATGATGATTGCAGAGACAGAGCCCGGAACGTTCTTCATCCGTTCGCCGGGCGGCACCGGCTGTCTTGCGATGTGGCAGTGTACCCATTCCATCGGATCGGAAGCCGTGAAGGGAAGACTGCCGGTCACCATTTCGTAAAGCGTGATGCCGAGAGCATAGAGATCGCTCCGGGAATCGATTGAACGATTCATTCGTCCCGTCTGTTCGGGCGCCATGTAGGGGAGCGTTCCGGCGATGAACTCGGGCGGTTCGGGCGACTGGCGCTCGCGCGGAAGGCGCGAAGCGATGCCAAAGCCCGTGAGCCGGACCTCGCCGGCAGTGCAGTTAACGAGAACATTGGACGGCTTGACATCCTTGTGGATCAGACCCCGCTCGTGTAATCGGCTGAGTGCAGTTGCGAGACCAATGGCGAGGCGTAAAAATTGCGTCGTTTCCATCGGTCCTTGAATGAAGCGATTGAGAGGCTCACCAACCTGGTCCTCGAGCATAAGCACCCTCTGGTCGTTGTACTGGGATACAGCGAGGGGTCGGACTGCCCAGGTTGCGTCCAGTTCGTTCCTGAACGAATATTCGTGGTCTATCTTCTTAAGAGTTTCGAGCGCGGGGCGCATTAATGCAGGCATCAGCAGGAGAACAGATGCTGTTTCTGCTTGATTCCGGTGGTGGCCCCGGTAGAGGATGAACTCCTCATCCTTACGGAGAGGTTCGAGCGCATATTCTGAAGGCTCCACGATGTTTCTACCCGCCTCGCTAGGGCACTTCATTGATGTTGGAAGTGACCGCTGCGCGTCCACAACTATAGACTTATGCTGGGGGCCCGGTTGAGCGGCTCCGGAAAATCAATCACTAGACTTTATATTGTATTCCGCGAACCAAGAGAATTTCGGACAAAGTGCAATGCCGCTTGCGCGATGGAGTCTGTAAGCGGACAGCAGCTCGTGCTGTACCTCCCTCGACCAAAAGATCACCGGAAGCGTAAGGGCCAGGCTCAGCCAAACCTTGTCCCGAAACATGCCTACGGAGTGCCCGGCGTGCTGATTGTGTCCCGATTGCTCGCCATGATCCCCGTGTATCTCGTGCGCAGCACCGGCCACCACGTAGCTACGTTTGGCGTTGGAATTTAGATGTGTTTTGCATCTCAAGCCTCTAATGAATTTCGACGTCCTACTTCCGCGACGTCGTGTGATCAGGTATTAATGCCAGAGTTCCGAAATTGACCTAAACCGTTTGCACCACACAGAGTAGATGTTGCGGTACCCTTGGTAGGGTGCAAAACGCCATGGAACGTTCCGGACGCAAGGGTCTGTGCGGATGAACCGAGTCCTGTCGTTGAGAATGTTTCATGGACGATGTGATTGACAAGAAGCCGCTCCGGCCGAAATGCATACAGACGACGAACAATGCGACGACGAGTGCAGGGATAGCTACTTTCTACTTTTTCATTGTCATATTTCCTCGAACTAACGATCCTGCGCTTGTGCTGTTCGGTATCCGTGGTTGAATATGCTGCGCTTGTTATTGGCGTGGTGCAGCTTTGCGCAGTGAGGAGCGACTCCTGCTCGGACTTGGAGAAAAGACCTCCGCTGCGATGAGCATTTCCTAATGTCTGCCCAGTGAAGTAAATCCAAAGCGCATGCCAGCATACGGCGTGAAATGCTGAACCAAATGTTCGTGCTCGCATTCCATCTAACGTAGTTGTTCACAATCCATTTAGCTCATGGCCGAAGTTCTTGGACAAGAATTAAACCTCTGCGCAACTGAGTTCCAAAGGCCTGGATGCATACCAGTGCGATGAGCCCGTTACAGTTTTGGATTCTGGCAACCACCTCGGTTACGTCTGGCACTGAGCTGGGCGACGTTGATCTACAAGCTGCAGCGGCTGTGGGTATCAGTCTCACACGAAGCTCAACGTTTATTCTTTCAACCCAAGGCTCTACGGAGAATGGTTCTAGCGCGTAACAAACGAGACTTAGTTGCGGTAACAGAGATGCCTGCGAGGTCGGCGATTTCCTTGACCGAATTATCATTCGATTGATGAATCTCAATGACATTTCGGAGATTTGGCTGTAGACGGCAGATTGCTCGTCGTAAGCGCTCTAACCTTTCGTGCCTTACATAGAGCTCTTCAACGTCCTTCGTTGGGTCCGCAACCTCCCAGTGCTGCCAAGTCTCACCGTCTGTGACCTCCATAGAAGTCTCAGGGTGAGCACGCTTCCTACGAAGAATCATTAGCGCCGAATTGACCACGATACGCGTGAGCCAAGTCGAAAACTTTGCCCTCCCATCGAATGTTTTCAAATGAACATAGGCTTTCATCCACGCATCCTGAACCACGTCTTCCGCATCGTCTCGGTTTCTCGTGATCCGATAAGCCACCTTGAATGCTGTGCTCGAATGTCGCTCCCACAGCTCCGAGAACGCGGGGCGATCCCCTAACTTGGCCGCCCCCACAAGGGCTTCATCGGTTGCGGTAGCAGCAAGGAGTTTCACGCTGATTTCGTCTTGCGAGCTGCAGATATTCATGAATTCCTTTGTGCGGCTTTATGAAACTTCTGCTGTGGTTTTAATTCGTTGGAACTGCATGCCGGATGCTCATGCCGTCAGTCTTGCTGCGATGCGCTCGGCCAGCATGATCGTCGTCACATTTGTGGACTCCCACCCTTGCCGAGATGAAACTGCGTCAAGGCTGGGTCACCACGACGTTGTGTTGGTGCGAAGGGCCACGAGAGATGAGATCGAATTCCCGAGCCATCCTTCGCTGCGGATTCTGAAAGAATTCATTAAGCGTCGCGGGGCTGCCTTTTTAGAGGTGCTCATTCGTTTGCAGCCATCGACCAGTTCGCTGCTTGCGTCAGTCGTCGATTCGGATGGATCTTTCTGTACCTTTAACCATGCCCGAAGACTGAATGCGTTTATGCAAATGCAAAACACATTCGCAGGGATAAAGCCATACTGCGACGTGTGCAACCCGATCACACAGACGATGAGACTGTTGACGCCCGAAACAACAAGACCGGTCCACATCTTTCTTCCTAGCAGGATCGTCGCAACAACTGTGAGAAAACAAGAGAGATAGTCCAACCGTAACATCGCCACCGCGGGCCTCCGATCTATATTGCTGCCCGTCACTTGCAGTGCAATTTGCGTGCCAAGCCGCGGCTCTTCAACTCCAGAAGCGGTAAGCGACGACGATAAAGTAGTTAGGTAACGAACAAGTAGGATTTGCGAATGTCACATAAGGGTTGAGTGAACGACGTGACGACGAGATACCGTCATTGTGTCGTCACCTTGACAGGCTCATAGCTTGATCCGAACGTTCGTGGTCCTGCTGCCTGGCCACCCGCCGGATGCACGGAAGAATTCCCAATGTGCTGGAGAGCATGCATACGGGCTGCCGCGCCATTCCGACCACCGATCACACCTCCGCTTGTTGGAGAGCCTGAAGGATGTGAAAACGCTCTGCCTGTTCCAGAGTGACAGGCGCGGATGCCTTCAACCACCTCGAGCCATCCTGTGTTGCATGAGTGAGTTCGGGCAGGAAACTCTCAGCACAATGCCAGTCGACAGAATTACCGCTCGTTCAATGAAGTTTTGCAGTTCCCGGACGTTGCCGGGCCACGAATGGTGCACAAGAGCCGCCATGAATTCCTCGGAGATGGCCGTAATTCGCTCATGCGGGCGGCGAAATCCATTGCAAAATGGTGACATTGAGACCAAACACGCTTAGTGAGTATTCGTCTGACAATTCCGTTCCTCGTGCCGCACATTGTCGGACGTATGTTCGCCTAAATGCGCTCCGGCTTCACCCGATCGTCCATGGCATTCCCCCGGTGAGCAGCCTCTCTTAGTCGCAGACTCAGATTGGCCCTAAAAGTGCTATCAACCAAAATGAGAACCGATGCCGAATCGGGCGGTAAGGGCTGATGAAAGAGACAAGGAATGTACGAGAGGCAAGCTAGTCTTCTCTTCCGGTTTATCAACCACCGCCGCAGGAGTAACCAATGCCGGTACAAAACCAACTCCCATTGAGCCACAGCAACCAATACAGCGCCGATTCAGCCTGTGGGCATTGCGACGGAGTCATTCGTCACGAACCCTGGTGCCTAACACAAAACCCTAGCGTTCAGTACGCATATCAGGTCGTCTCAGACCCCTCTAACTTGAGCCCTGGAGACCACCTCATCTTGCATGCTTTAGGTGCCGCATGGACCGCAAAAAGGATTCTGCCCAAGCTGCGCTAGTAGAGCAAGCCTAGTAGAGACTCTAAAAGGGCGTCTCGGTTACGATCTCCTCCAGCAAAATTGCACTCTACAAGTGGCACCGACTCGACCAGCTCCAATTAGATATCTGACATGAACAAGGAAGCTGCGCTGCGGACGATTTAGACCTGTGTCGGCTACCTCTTCGCGCATCTGCTCTAATTGCGCGGCGAACAAATATCGGTGGTGTCCAGATGTGGGTTTCGTGCTTAGGTCGAAGGTTCTCCGAGTACGGTCTCCGCAAGCGCGTCAAGATTCGGTTCGGCCCAATTTTAGTCCGCGAAGGAGTTGCGCATTCACGGCGACAATGATGGTGGAAAGGTTCATCGCGATGGCACCCACGCTCATGGGCAGTTCAATTCCCCAGCGAAAAAATAATCCGGCAGCGGCGGGAATCGCCACTAGATTGTAAGCAGTGGCCCAGACCAGGTTCTGGACCATCTTTCGGTAGGTGGCGCGCGACAACTCGATGGCAGTGACGACATCGCGGGGGTCGCTGCGCACAAGAACAATGCCGGCCGATTCCACGGCAACATCGGTGCCAGCGCCGATCGCGATGCCGACGTCTGCAGTGGCGAGTGCCGGAGCATCGTTCACGCCGTCTCCGACCATGGCGACGCGCTTGCCTCCCGCCTGAAAACGCTCGATGGCGGACGCCTTATCGGCGGGAAGAACTTCTGCCGCAACATCGTCGATGCCGATGCGCTGCGCTACGGATTCAGCGACCGCCTTGGAATCCCCGGTGATCATGGCGACGCGCATTCCAAGCCGATGCAATTCCTCTACAGCTTCCCTCGATTCAGGCCTAATTTCGTCCTCGACGGCCAGGGCGCCGAGGACGCCCCCGTCCGCGATGACGAAGAGCACCGTTTTACCCTCGGCACCCCATGCCGCAGCAGCTTTAGCTATCTCTAAGGAAGGCCCTGCGCCGCGGGCGGTCAAAAGACGCGCCCCCCCGACCGCCACGGGTACGCCACGGACGAGGGCCTGTGCACCGTGACCCGGCAGCGGCTCGAACCCGCTGGCTGCAGGCGGCATGAGCCCGCGTCGTTTAGCTTCGGCAACAATGACTTTCGCCAATGGGTGTTCGGAATCCATTTCGACGGCGGCAGCACGCGCGAATAGGTCCTCCTCGCTGACACCTGGCACAACCACTACGCCCGAAAGTACCGGGGCACCCCGCGTGAGCGTTCCCGTCTTGTCAAAAACAATCACATCCAGATTGCGCGCCCGTTCGAGGGCGAGCCTGTCTTTGATCAGGAGGCCGTTCTTCGCGCCAAGCGCGGTCGAGATGGCAATCACGAGCGGAATGGCCAAGCCGAGAGCGTGCGGGCAAGCGATGATGAGAACCGTGGCGGTGCGGATGAAGGCATGTCCTTTGTCCCCCGCGAGCCACCAGTAGATGAACGTCACAGTGCCTGCGGCGAGTGCCACATAAAAAAGAAGCGCCGCCGCACGGTCGGCGAGAGCCTGAGCACGCGAACCGGAAACTTGGGCCGCGGCTACAAGGCGCATGATGCCGGAAAGTGCCGTCGCATCTCCGACTGCAGTAACGGATGCGCGAAGACTTCCCCCGCTCGCGACCGTTCCTGCAATCACTTTGGCTCCGGGGCCCTTCGCGACAGGTTTGGACTCTCCGGTGATCATTGACTCGTCGACGTCTGCGGTGCCCTCGAAGACCTCTCCATCAGCCGGGACGCGCGTTCCGGGACGAATGAGCACGAGATCGCCTACGCGCAGTTGCCCGATGGGAACGGTCCGGATTTCCGAACCGTCCACCCGCTCTGCCGTGTCGGGCAGCAGGGAAGCAAGAGCGTTGAGTGCACCGTGCGCCTGAGCGATGGCGCGCATTTCCAGCCAGTGACCGAGAATCATAATAGTGATCAGCGTGGAGAGTTCCCACCAGACCTCCACCTCGAACAGGCCGAATGCAGCGGTGAGCGACGCCCCAAAGGCGACGAGAATCCCCAGGCTGATGAGTGTCATCATGCCAGGCTTGCGGTCAGCTAGTTCTCCACGTGCGCCGCGGAGAAAAACGATTCCCCCGTAGGCGAAGACGATAGTTCCGAAAATGGCCGGGATCCATTTTGATCCCGGGAAAGTAGGCGCGGTGTAACCGAGCCAATGCTGGATGTCGGCTGACCAGGCGACCGATGGAATCGTGAGAGCAAGCGTCCACCAGAATTTGTCGCGGAACACGGCGACAGAGTGTCCCGCATGGCGGTCGTGCGAATGAGTCGAGTCTAAATGAGCGGCGTGATGCACAAGCCCAAGCTCTTCCGAATCCGTCTTCTTAGTTGGCTGATCCAGTGATATCTTTCCCACGCTCATGCGACTTTTTCCTTTTCAGCAACGGGCTTAGTATTGATTTGCATTGACCTGACGAGATCCGCGGCCGAGGCTCCTTCGAGCGAGAGTCCGTACCCGACTTCTCTTACGATGCGCTCTTTCAGCGGCTGGATGAAGTGGGCGCGGGTGTTGCGGCGCGTGACTTCGGGAGCTTTCAGGAAGAGCGAGCCCAGTTCGCGCGCCCGAGCGAGCGCCTTACCATTTGGTACAACCTCGGCGACCACTCCCCATTCGTGCGCGGTGCGCGCTGTCAGCGGATGTGGGTTCAGCAGGAACGCCTCCGCCCTTCCTGCCCCCGCCCGGTAGCTCCAAGTGGTAAAGATTCCGTCACCTGGAACGATGCCGCCAGCGAAGTGAGGGAGATCATTGAAGGTCGCCCCTTCCCCTGCCACAATCACGTTGGCCAGCAGCGCATATTCGGAATGCACATTGGCTCGTCCTTCGACCGCCGCGATCACCGGCACGCGAATGTTGGCTAGATTCTCCAGAATTTGAACACCTTCATCGTGCACCTGGCTCCAAACGCCGGGGTCGGCGACGTTGCCGAACGATGAAAAATCGATTCCCGGGATAAACTCTCCACCCGTTCCCGTCAGAATTACGATCTTATTCGCGCGATCCTGTGCAATCCGGTAAAAGGCGTCGACAAACTCAGTATGATCCTGCGCCGTGAAGATCAGTGGTTCTCCGTTGGTGTGAAACTCGACCAGCAACACCCCTTGGGCGTCTCGGGTCAGCTTCAAACCACGGTAGCTTGTGAAATAAGCGGTTTGAGGCGTTTGCATTGAGATCCTCCAATATGGATTTCAACCTGCTACTGCCGTGCCGTCATGTGATCAGACATTAATGACGCAGTTCCAAAATTGACAAGTCCACTTCGGATCCGAGAGTGTAGTTTTGGTCACCGATGTTTCCCTTGATCGACCCCGGATCGATGAAGCCAGCACGCTGCACACTGGCGTTGTCTTTTGCGTCCTCAGCAGCCACCATGTAGACGTGAACGTCAGGGCCGTTCGATGTCCTGAAGTTGGTGAAGCGAAGAACGCGACTACCATCTCCAATACGGTATATAGTCGTGGTCCCCCCGGTAGGGTACAAAACACTGTGGAACGTTCCGTACGCAAGGGTTTGCGCGGATGAACCGCCCGCTGTCGTTGGTAACTCTTCGTGGACACTGTAATTGAAAACAAGCCGCTCCGGCCGAAATACGTACCATGCGAAGAACAATGCGATGACGAGTGCAAGGATCGCAATTTTCCATTTTTTCATTTGTACATCTCCTAAGAACCTAAGAATTTCGGTCCCATGCTGTTCGATCTCCGTGGTGAAATATGCAGCGCTTGTTATTGGCGTGGTGCAGCTTTGCGCAGTAGGGACCGACACCTCTGCGAGCCCGGACAAAAACCTCAGCGGCGATCAACATGCCCAGCGTTGGCGCAGCGAAGTAGATCCAAATCGCGTGCCAGTAGCTCGCGTGAAATGCTGAACCGACGGTTCGTGCGGGGTTCATGCTCATCCCGGACAGCGGTGTTTCGAATGTTATGAACGTCGCATACAAGGCTCCTACAAAGTAGGGTGCGTAGCGTGCCAGTGTTCCGCGATTCGAGACGACCAAGACTGTGATCATCAAAATGACGGAGATCGTCAGCTCTGCCGCGAATGCCCCGGCGTTCCCGTAGACGCCGGGCGCAGTCACTGCGTACCGTACCGCAGTATTCTTCGGCGCACCTCTCAGCACGTATGCAGCTATCGCGACACCGCTAATCGCGCCGGAGAACTGCGCAGCGATGTAAAACAACCCGTCCCAGAAGGCCACTTTTCCCAGCCGATAAAAAGCAAAGGTCATTGCCGGATTGAAATGG
>Ga0210384_10005066_pt1 | contig 14491 bp, 9 predicted proteins | sample IncBWH2MmetaG_FD_160574 | JGI IMG/M metagenome (GOLD analysis project Ga0210384, IMG submission 160574) | Forest soil microbial communities from Barre Woods Harvard Forest LTER site, Petersham, Massachusetts, United States - Inc-BW-H-2-M | ecosystem: Environmental > Terrestrial > Soil >...
AGAGGCCCCGCGTGGCCCAGCAGCTTACGCCGCCCTTGCCTGTAGCTTCTGGCGGCAGGTCGAACAACGAGGAAGCCCCCCGCGCAACACAACATCTAATGGCTTGCCACAAAAGGGGCAAGTGGGCGACCAGTGACTACCGCACTCCGGACATTCCTTTACTATCGGCCCTGAGCGACCGGAGATACGCCTGAATTCTCGGAGGTCAAGAACCATGTGGCATTTTGGATTCTCGCAGACTAGGTAGGATTCCATGCGCGTACCCCCCGGGCATTGAACTGTACTGTGCGGCGCGGTTTTATTGAGAACGTCAACTAGCGACGTGGCAGTTGACGAGAAGTAGAATACAGAACCCTTCCTTTTGCCGATCTATTCTTGCGCTTTTGGCTCAGTTCTTTCGAATACTTTAGAGTTACAGGTAATCACGGCGGTATTCGCTGGGACTCACGCCCATGACCCGGCGAAAGGCCCGCGCAAAGTTGTTTTGATGGTCAAATCCAACCTGCAAGCCTACGTCAAGTACACTTCGCGTAGGATCGCACAGCAATCCTTTGGAACGCTCGATCCTCTGATTGAGAAGATATCTGTGGGGACTAAGGCCGGTGCTCTGTCTGAATAGCACGGCAAAATAGTACAAACTCATGTTCGCAACGCTGGCAAGCTCGACGAGTGTAATCTTCTTTCCTAGATTGGCGTCGATATATTCTAGCACCCGCTTTAATCGCGCCACAGGCATGCCGCCCCGGCGTGGAGCACTCTTTAACTTAGAAACTGTGTAGCGCGTCACCAGGCGAATACATGCGGCGTTGACCAGTAGCTCGCCCACCAAAGCATCCGCGGCTGGTCCATCTTCGGCGACTGCCTCAAGCCCACGCAGTATGTGCACAAGTTGATCGTCCTTGAGGTTGAACCGGGGTGCCAGTTCAATTCGTCCCCCGCACATGAGCGGACCAATGTGACGTTCGAGTTGCGAATTACCGAACGAGAGCAGCACGCCCCCATGGGGTCCTCGAAAAGAGGACGTATGAGGCATAGATTGCGGGACGATCCACAAGTGGCCGGCACGCACCCACCCGTTGAATTGTTGTCCTGGCACCCGCCACGCAGCCCGCACGGGTTCCCCTTTATACAGATACAGGGTGTGGGTCAACTGCTCCCGTTCACCATAGTTCTCCGCTCGAGCGCTGAAGTGCTTTTCCAGGATGATTTCATCGCCGACGTAAGCTGATGAAAGCAGGGGGAGTCGAGGAGCCGCAGGCACTCGCCTACCGTTCTCATAGACTTCAATGCGGCGCTGGAGGGAGGGCGACATCGCGAATCGCGTCGGTATCGTTATTGAAATAGGGACCCGAGAAATTGCAGTGATTATATACCCTAATCGCCAACTAATGTATCGGCTATCTCATTAGAATCGTAACGTGCAGAGAGCCGCGTTAGCCTGCGGTCACATTGAACGGGATGTCGCTGGTTTGGCCTGATACCCTATTTTATATGGCTAGTGTTGCTTCCAAGACGATCGGGAATCGTTCGGCGCTGCTCCGGGTCGTTTGCGAACAGTCCCGCTGATGCTCTTGAACTGGAAGACGCGGCGCGGCCGCCAGCCAGCGAAGTTGCTGAGTTTGTGGACCGCGCTCCTGAGGGAAAGCAGCGAGATGATCCGACTTGTTCTGGATCATCCCCGACTCCCGAGTCGGAGGTTGCGATAGCAGCGTAAGTAGTGTGAAATAATGGAGTTGCCAAGGATGCGCCCGTAGCTCAGTTGGATAGAGCGTCTGCCTTCTAAGCAGAGGGTCGCCAGTTCGAGTCTGGCCGGGCGCGCCATTTTTTCAGGGGGACTTACAAACATATCCCAGCCAAGCTTTTCCGCGCTGTAGCGGGCAAATCATTTTCGGTCTGCCCTACCGAGCCAGTAAACTCCTTGTACGCGTGCAAGTGAACCGAACCGCTGACGCGAACCTCCGCTCGTTCCCAAGAATAGAGGCTGCACTCATCGAGCCGATGGAATGCCTCGCTGTCGCGAAATTGTCGATCAGATTCCGAAGTCGACGCCCAGTGCGAAGCCTTTCCACGAAGCCCTACTTTGCTTCTGCGACTTCGCTCACGTTCCGGTTTTCGCAAAAACTTTAACCATGGCAACCGTAGACTCTATGCGATTCCTGCATCTTGCGGAACCGTGGCCTTCATCGGGGAAGAGGGTGTACTCGACCGGGTCACCGCGGTCTTGCCGCTAGAAAATCTCTGGCGACCTGGAGCAAGAGTATTTCTCCGCTGGAATGACCGACGCGTCGGGTGCAGTGCGAGTTGCTTCTCGCACGTCGGTGATGCGTTACAAACGAACGAAAAAAGATTGCCAGAGAGCTGATTGTGGACGGGGTAATCGAAGGATCGGTACTGCGCCTCAGGCAATCGGGTACGCTCGATGCGAATGACGACGTTCACGAAGTCACCGATATTGGTCTTAATGGCCCGGTAGGGCAGGCCTACGCCGCTCTGCGGCGCGCAACGGGTAAATCGTGCCAGGCGTTATTTCGCCGTAAAGCGCCGTGGTCGACTGGTGCTCGGACCCGGCGGATCTCCCCACCCTGGCCCGGTAAAGGATTTTCTTTTTGATCATAGGCCTCTCAGAAGGAGGCAGATCCCAGGCAAATAACCTAAGTCTCCATATCCAGAAAGACCACAGACCTAAGTTTTTGCACTAAACCTTGTTATGTTGTTTATTATGAGGCACTTGAGGTTATCGTTCGTATTGCGTCTCAACCCATACGAAGCGAGTCAGTATCCGCCTGTTCGCTCCAGCTAGAGGGAGCCACGAATGTCTTGCGACTTACTCGCCCAATACCGATCATCCAAAACGCGGCCGCGTCGTTGGTCAAACTGTCGATGCTTTAGCAACCAGATTTGCCAACATTACGATTCTCAAATATTGAGTATCAAAACGGTAGTCTAAGCACCCTATGCTTACGTGTTTTTTCAGTTTGAATAGGTCGGTGTGCTACTTGATAACGAACTAGTACCCCGGCATGACCAAAACGGGACAGAAACGTGTAATCGCATTAGATACTCTATCGCCGAGTTAACTTAGCATTGTTGTCCAGGTGACTGACCATGTCTTCCGGTCCGGAACCCAGCTTGGAGCAGGTCGTAGCACCTTCTGCTCTTGACATTCCTGAGCTGAGACGAAATCTGGTGCGAATCCTGTTTGTTCATCGGTTTACTGGAGATGTCGAACGCTGTTTGCATGAAGTCAGGAGGATGCATTTCACGGCCACCGCCGAGTTGGTGTCGACTCCGCAGGAGTGCGTCGAGAAACTTCGGTCGGAGGTCTATGACATTGTAGTAGCCGAGTATCCCGGTTCGGGCTGGCAAGAAGCTCGACCTTTCGACCTTCTGCGCCAGTTGAGGAAGGATGTTCCCCTAATTTTCGTGGGTCATGATTTGAAACGCGAGACCTCCGCGGATCTCATCCTGAAGGGTGCCGCTGATTGCATTGAAACCGATAACCTTGGTCATCTGCCCGTGGCGATTCATCGAGCTCTCGATGAGAAAGTCTTACGCGATCAACGGGATCGCGCCGAAAGGGATCTGCGGCGATCGGAAGCCCACTATCGTGCGCTTGTAGGAAATCTGAACTACGGAATCTGCCGCTGCGGTCTTGACGGTGCCTTTTTGGAAGTTAACGAAGCAATGGTACGGATGCTCGGGTATGCATCGAGAGAGGAACTTCTGGGCTTGAGCCTTGCGCGTGACATTATTCAAAATCCTGACAAGCGAGCACATTTACTGGGCAAATCCGGCTCGGAGACTCTTGTCGACCCAATCGAAATCGAATGGACGCGGCAAGACCAGGCGGCTCTAAAGGTCCGGCTCAGCGGACGGGAGGTGCTTAGCGATCAGGGCGAGTTAGAAGCATACGAGATAATTGCTGAAGACATTACTAGGCAGCGAGATCTAGAGGATCATCTACGCCGACAAGCCGCCAGCGATCCGCTTACTGGTCTGTCAAATTATCGTCATTTCGTAGATGTGCTCGATTCGGAAATCAGGCGCAGCAGGCGCACAGATCGAAAGTTTGCCTTGTTGTTCTTCGATATGGATGGATTAAAGCTAATTAATGACCGTTATGGACACATAGTAGGGAGCCAAGCGCTTTGTCGACTGGCGGATGTTTTGTGCTCCTGCTGCCGGGACATCGATACTGCCGCCCGCTTCGGCGGCGACGAATTTGCCCTGGTATTGCCGGAGGCGAACGCAAAAACGGCCAATCTGGTAGCACAGCGTATCCGTGAGAGTGTTGCTAGTGAAGGGAAAGGACCTGCGCTTTCCATCAGCGTTGGTGTTGCGATCTATCCCCGAGACGGTTGTACGATTGAAAGCCTCTTGTGCGCAGCGGATTCGGCAGTTTACTCGATGAAGCGACAAAAACAATCGGGTGCGCGACGTCTCCGTTGAACGCTACCGGATCGTTTAGACATGAAACCGTATTCGACCTCAAAGAGAATGAAAAGCCTAGGAGGCGTCTCCGATGAATATTGATTCACCCGTCAGGGATTCGCAAGTCGCAGATTTCAGACCCCATGTCCTCATCGTGGATGATGACGAGCTTATCCGAGGACTATGTAGCGAAATTGTTCAATCCTGCGGGATGGCTGTGAGGACAGCCGGTACGACCGAGGCGGCCATTGACTTCCTTTCGCAAGAAAAGTTCGATTTAGTAGTAACGGACATTCGCGTCCCGGCGCTCGGCGGATTGGAGCTCATCAAACGGATACACGCTCTTGCGCATGGAGTTGGCGTGGTGGTTCTAACAGGACATGGAACGATCGATATGGCCGTTGAGGCTATCTATTCCGGAGTTCTCGACTACATAACAAAACCGTTCACGGTCGAAATGTTCGAACAAAGGATCAGGAAGGCTGGTGCGGTCGCGGAGTGCAATCGCCGCCGTCAACCGATTCAAAAAACCGCGTCCGCGTCGGCTCCAACTGAGAAGCTCATAGGCAACACGCCCGCGATTAGTCAGCTGCGATCACAAATATTAAAGATAAGCAACCACGACTATCCGGTCTTGATCCTTGGGGAGACCGGCACTGGGAAAGAGGTGGTTGCGCGAGCTATTCATTGTTCGGGTTCGCGTGCCGGTGGCCCGTTTGTCCCGGTAGATTGCGGGGCGCTGACGCCAACCCTTATTGAGTCCGAATTGTTCGGTCACGAACGAGGGGCATTTACCGGTGCAATCCATACGAAAATTGGGCTTTTTGAAGCCGCGCACATGGGCACCTTGTTCTTGGATGAGATCGGTGACCTTCCAAAGGAACTTCAGAGCAAACTCTTACGCGTGTTGCAGGAGCGAGAAGTTCGCCGCTTAGGCTCAACCGCGCTCAAACATGTCGACATTAGAGTTATCGCTGCTACCAACCGGAACCTAGAGGCCGAAGTGAAAGGGGGCAATTTCAGGGAAGACTTGTTTTATAGACTTAACGTTGTACAGATTACTCTGACTCCGCTGCGCGAGAGAATGGCTGACCTTCCACTTCTAATTGGCGCGTTTCTTCAAAAGTTCGGGGGCGACGCGACCCAGGATTCCCGCATATCGCCTAACGTGTGGCCCAGACTGTCGGGCTATCATTGGCCCGGAAACGTTCGGGAACTAGAAAACGTCATCGAGCGCGGGCTGGCATTGGGTTCAGGCTCTGTACTCCATGAGGATGATGTCGTTGTCGGTCCCGAGAGGGAAGACACTGGGGTCTCGACACTGCCCGAGGACACGCTTTGCTTGGACGCAATTGAAAGGAAGGCGATCTTGCGGGCACTGCGTGAAACAAATGGAAACAAACTGACTGCAGCCCAATTGCTTGGCATCGGTAAAACAACACTTTACCGAAAACTGAAGGAATACGAGTCCAATCAATCGAAATCACAAACCCGTCAGAATTCGTAAGAAGAAGGCTGCAACATGGAGATTCGACGCATGGCTGAAAACGTTGAAGGCATCTGCTGGTGGCTCAACCCCCAAACACTCGCAGCAGTGTATGTCAGCCCAGCTTTTGATGCCATATGCGAACGTGTGGTTGACCGTCTAGATGTGATGGCCTACCGAACCCACATTCATCCAGCGGATGCCGAGAGAGTTTTACGAGCGCTGAGAGAATTGAAACTGACAACGCACGTGGACCAGGAATTTCGTATTGTATCTTCGAGCGGCGCTGTGAAATGGGTGCTTGCCAATGTATCCAGTAGAAGAAATGCGGATGGTCAGTTCATGACGATCGTAGACATGATCGTTGATACTAGCACGCGGAAGAAGATGGAAGAACTCCTTCAACAAAGCGACGACCGCGATCCCACCCAACATGGCCGCGACCTCATTTGTGTTCACAATTTAGACGGCACACTAGTTTCATTCAACGGCCGCGCCGCGCAGATTCTCGGTTACTCGCACGACGAGATTCGGAATATTACGATGAGGCAGTTTATTCCGACGGAGGAGTACGATGCATTTGAAAATTACCTTTCGCGAATCCGCGTTAGAGGTACCGCCTCCGGACTGATGTGCATGGTTACAAAAACCGGTCAACGCAGAATCTGGGAATATTACAACACGCTTCGCACACACGGCGTCATAGAACCTATCGTTCGTGGTCTAGCTTATGACGTTACAGACCAAAAGCGCACCGAAGAGGCACTCCGAATCTCGGAGAAGAACTTTTCACAGGTATTCATGAGCAGTCCACTGGCCATCGCTATCACAACATTTGATGATGGAGAATTCGTTGACGTTAATGAGGTATTTGAAAGGCAAACGGGCTTCCGTCGAAGCGAAATCATAGGCAAAAACGTTTCCAAGCTCGACGTTTGGATTGATGCCGGCCAGCAATCGTACATTCTGGCGGAAATTAGGGCCAGCGGCCGCATACGAAGCCAGGAAGTCCAGTTTCGCAGTAAGTCGGGCGCAGTTCAAACGAAGTTGTACTCGGCAGATCCAATTGAGCTGAGGGGTAAACATTGTCTTCTCGCCGTGTTAGAGGACATCACGCAACGCAAAATGGCGGAAGAGACACTGAAGCAATTGGAAGCGAGCTATCGGTCTCTGTTTTTGAATAGTCCTTGCGGTATGTATCGTGTCGCTCTCGACGGTACCTTCCTTTTCGTTAATAACGCTCTTGTTGATTTGTTAGGTTACGATTCCACTGACGAACTGTTGTCGAGAAATCTTGAGGAAGATATATACGCGATCCCCCAGGAGCGATATCACATTCTTGATAACCTGCAGCAACTGAATCCGTTGAAAAGCGTCGAGGTTCATTGGCGAAGAAAGGACGGCGCGCTAATCCTTGTTCGCGCACACGCTAGAGGGTGGGTCAGTAATCAGTTGGGCCAGGTTATCGGCCTCGAGACGATGGTCGAGGATATTACTCAACAGCGGACTCTTGAGGAGCGACTGCGGCAGATGCAGAAAATGGAATCTCTCGCCTTGCTCGCGGGAGGAGTAGCACACGACTTCAACAACATTTTGACCGCAGTACTTGGCTATGGTCAATTAGCTCTAAATACTTTGAATCGAACCAAGGCGGAAGCTCAAATAAGTATTGTAAGCGCGCGTAGCAAATTCGATTTGGGGACCCTGGATAAGACGAGAGCTCAACTACAGCACATTGTTGACGCTGCTTCCCACGGACAGGCATTGACAGCACAACTTCTAGCATTCAGTCGTGACGAGTCGCGTCCGATCTACCCCCTGAACCTCGATGCAGAAATTAAAAATATAAGTGAAATGATTAGACGACTGATCGGCGAACACATTCGGGTTCACATATATCTCGGGTGTGATTCTCAGGCAATCCTTGGTGAAACAGGAGGCTTCAGTCAGGTGATCCTAAATCTTTGTGTGAACGCGAGAGACGCGATGCCCAAAGGAGGTCGGCTGACCGTCCGGACCTTCTCCGTTAGCGTCAAGCTGCCTTGTGAAGAGCACGCGGGAATACCGCACGGCAGCTACGTCGTTTTGGAGGTTGCTGACACTGGGTGCGGGATGTACCAGAACGTCCAAGAACACATCTTCGAGCCATTTTTTACGACCAAGCCAACCGGGGGAGGAACCGGCTTGGGTCTATACACTGTGTACGCAATTGTGCATCGATGCGGTGGGCATATACGTATGCAAAGCGAGCCCGGTCGCGGATCAACGTTCTGGCTCTACCTACCAGTTGTGGACTCCTTACCGGTACGGTTCCAATCTGTGCCCAATGGCCGTAACGAGAACCTGGGCAATGGCACAGTTATGGTGGTCGAAGATGATGATCGTGTCAGAGAAATAGTTGCGGCGCAGCTTGAAAGCTTTGGCTTTCACGTGTTGTGCGAAGCCAATGCAACCGCAGCAGTTCAGCACTATGATCAACTAAAAGAAGACATCGAGTTCCTTGTAACGGACGTTGTGATGCCGGGATTAGACGGTCGTGCCCTTGCCAGGAAGTTGACGGAAAGACAGCCAAACCTAAGAGTCCTATACATCACTGGCTGGGCGCCAGCGGACCTTTCGGCCCCATGGGTGCTCGGTCAAGGTGCCGAACTTCTTCGTAAGCCCTTCAATGAGGGCTCATTTAGCTCCGCAGTGCAGAAACTTTTGTGCCATTCTAAACCGATCGTACGCGACGCTAAATTGCTCGCTTTCGCAGCTGAGACTCAAGCTAAAGCATGAAACTAGCATCACACTATATATGAAAATACTCGATAAGTTAAACCACGCTAGATCGCAAGAAAAGCTCAAGGGGAAGTCGTGCTTTGATATTCGGGTTCTTGATGCGGCAGGAATAGGACGAAAAGTGGCCACGTATTCAGAGTCGAAGAAAATCTACTCGCAAGGTGACGAGGCCACGAGTGTGATGTATATCCAAAAGGGCGGCGTAAAGCTTTCCGTCGTTAACAACGTCGATAAAGAAGTAATAATGGCAATATTGGGCCGCGGTGACTTCTTTGGTGAGGGGTGTCTGGCAGGACAGCGCACTCGCATCGGAACGGCCACAACCTTCACGCCGACGTCCATACTCATGGTTGAAAAAAGCGAGATGAAGCGAGCGCTCCATTCTGACCAATCGCTCTCCGACCAGTTTATGTTGTATGTGCTTTCACGCAATATTCGGATCGAACAGGATTTGATCGATCAGCTTTTTAATTCCAGCGAGAAGCGCCTCGCTCGGACTCTTTTGCTCCTCGCTCGCTATAACGAAGACTCGCAACCTCACAAGACGCTTCCTAACGTATCCCAGCAGATGCTGGCGGGAATGATTGGCACTACTCGCTCCCGGGTAAGTTATTTCATGAATAAATTCAGAAAGCTGGGTTTCATTCAGTATGATCATGGACTTCAGATTGACAGTTCTCTCCTGAGTGTCGTCCTGCATGAATAAGCATAAGTGCACACTTCGCTGGAACCAGCACTTCCGTTGAAGAGGAATTATGAGAATTATGCCTCTCGGTGGTCGATCGCAAATTCTTCGGGAAACAAAGAATCTCTCGCTGGTGGGTCTCGAGGAGAGCACCGGTACATTGCTGTGGGATTTGTTACAAATCAAGTCTGGGAATATGGCCCCAACGGCGCAAACTCTCAAGGGGTGGGCTGTTGCGCTCGCGATTCCAGTAAGGCAGCTGATTTGCGATAAGGGTACATCAACACCTCTTCCCAGCCTGTCCAAACGACTCAGTGCGGGCGAAATTGCCTGGAGGAGTTCCCCCAAGCAGCTGTCCTTGGTATTCCAGATTCACCGATTCCTCTTCTGGATCCGAGGAATATATCGGAATATCTTGTTCCTTTCGCAAACCAACCCATTTCATCGAAGCGTAGAGCCGACAAACCACAGGAGAATAGGAACAAGTAGCTCCTCGTACAGCGACTTGTTCCAAACCGAATGGCCCCGCCCGCACCCTGCAAACATAGTCCTTGCTGCCTTCGGCTGCAAATCGGCACGAAAGAGACACACGCCTCGCGATACTGGGGAACGGTCTCTACCATCGGCGAAAAGAAATTAGAGAGCCTTATAATAAAAGAATAAAATAGTGTATATGTTAGTTAGGAGGAAAGGACGATCTATGAACAGGTGCCGTCGCGCCTGTTGTTTCCAGACTTACCATAAGAGAATGCACCAGCGGGTACTCAAATGGCCAAATGGTTGCTGGTTTGCCCCCATTGCAATCACAAATTCGCTCACACCAAGATTAACGACAAGGCTGTTGAGGAAGCCTACCGCCATTCATATGGAGCGGACGCCAAGCCAAACATTCCGGAAAAAAGCCTGACCTGCCCGTTTTGCCAAACGGAATTTCTTTATGGTCGGTTTCATCTGATCTGCGAAGACGACTCGGACCAACCCGCGAAGGGCAAGGGCGCCTGAAGAGCGGCTCAACGTTGTGCGCGCTCGCCTCAGTGTTTACCTTTCATGTATATCCGCAACTCTTAGCCTCGGCGCAACGTTCGTTTCTGGCCGAGTTTCAGCCCTGGCGATGGCGAGATCCAGACAGGACAGCAACTGGGCCAGAAATTCACTTTTCTGACGTTTCAGCATGGCTAGCGTGTGGCGCCCTTCGTGGGCTACGGCGATATATTCTCTCAGCGGAGGAATAATTCCGCCGTCTTCGATTGTCTCTTTCGATATAAGGCAGCCCTGGGAGACTGTTGGTAAACACGTTCCGTAGATAACTTTCGGGATCGATTCCGTTCAGCTTGGCCGTACCACACGAACAGAAGGCCTCCTTGCAGCAGGTATCGAACAACACGTGAACCTGAGCGCCCTCGCTAAACTTCGGAGCGCAACGAAAAGGAACTGCCGATACTTCGACCTAAACTGCGCGAACATTTGATCTTGCTCTGGCGAATGCTGGCCGTACTCTGCCAATACTGTGATGGTTAGTTTCCGCTGGAGAGCAGGATTAGGTACTTGCACTTTCAAATAAGACTTAGTACGCTACCGTACGCATGCTGTTCTCCAGACTTTTGGCTGTCGCCAAGCTCAGAGGTGACGATGCCTAAAACGCATTCTCATATCCAGTTGCGAGATCATCATTGCGACCCGACGCTTTTTCGAAAACCTGGCTTAGGGCCTGCGGGCGAAGTTCTCGAAGGGCCGAACCCTCCCTTTATTCAGTCTAAGCACAACGGCACCGTCAATCCCCAGGTCGGTCTCGAATCGGCCCGAATATCGGGAAGAGTGGTGGAGTTCGTGGGAAAACAAGAAGTCTTTTGCCAAGGCGACGCTGCGGATAGTGTCATGTACATTCAGAGAGGAAGCGTCAAGTTGACGGTGGTGAATGAGACCGGCAAAGAAGCCGTCGTGGCGATTTTTGGCCCGGGTGATTTTTTCGGAGAGGGAGGAATGGTGGGCCAGGCGGTTCGCATGGGGACGGCCAAGGCACTTTTACCGACGACCATAGTCATGGTAGAAAAAGACAAGATGATGAGCATGCTTCATGCGGAACACGAACTGTCCGACCGCTTCATTACGTGTATGTTGGCGAGAAATAACCGAATTGAGGCGGATCTAATTGATCAACGCTCTAACTCGACTGAGAAGCGACTGGCTCGTACCCTTCTCCTACTTGCTCGCTATGGAGGAGAAGACCAGCGCGAGGCAATAATTCAGAAGATTTCTCAGACGACGCTGGCGGAAATGATCGGCACTACACGACCCCGGGTGAATTTGTTCATGAACAAGTTTAGGAAGCTAGGTTTCATTGAGTACCACGGCGAAATCAAAATTAACAAGTCCCTTCTGACTGTCGTCCTGCACGAGTAAGCGCAACAGCCCGCGCGGTAGTGTGTGCATTATTCCGGCGATGAAAGCACTGACAGAATGTCGTTGGAGCATCGACAGAACTGCCTAAAGACATTGATCTCGCCTGAAAAGATCCAACAATGCCAGACAAAGAGTGGATCAAAAACACTGGCCGACGGCAGAAACGTGAAATTCATCTACCAATAACTGCCTGTGGACGGGGCATTTATCATCGTGTAGCTGTTATTAAAAGAGTTAGGCCGCGAACCGCCGCCCGCCAGGTGCAAAACAGTCAGATTGAATATGGGTTCAGGACACGTTTGGAGCCTGGTGACGGCCCACTCTGGTCCTATTCCGGCTATATCCCAATTTTTTGCCATGTCCGTAAATGTTTCAAGTTTCCGATTCCTAAGTGTCTGCCCTCGCCAGGGGTTGGCGGGTTATGGCTATCTCAATTTTCCAATTTTTGATTCAGATTTCCTTGCACGACGTGCGTGTTAGGTGCGAGGCGACGATTACTGCGGGCACGGTGCGGCACGATCAAGTCCTTTGGATTGCGTATAAGCCCTTTAGCTGCAACGCGGTCGAAACAGGCTTCTAAGCAGAAGGTCGCAAGTTCGAGGCGCCATTTTTCAAGATTTTTGACGAATTCAACTCGGCAGCCACATCAGTTTTTAGGATAGTTTTATAGAATCTACGGGGGAAAAACCATTTCCTACCGATCCGTTTTTCGTCTGTTTGATCGCTCTCCTCGTTGAGGGTTATAGTTCGACAATGCAATTAGCACCTACTCGACTCGGGACTTAGCGAACTGATCGGATCAACGCTGCCATCGAATGTAGGACCATGCGGATCGAAATTCCCTTGCAATGTATGGTAGTCCGAGGCCCTCATTCTCGCCGACACTTGCCGCTCGCAGGGATTCACGAGGATGTTTCGGAGCCACGGGAACGCTCGTGATTTCGTTAGAAGCCAGTGGCGGCGAGCAGGATTTGCGTCACGCCTGCCACGGTGCTCTCGTAAGCGACAAAATGTCCGCCATCACCGATTGCCGCGTTGGAACCACCGGTTGGAACTGAGCCGTTCACGGAAACAAGCACGGTAATGGGCGTGCAGGCATTAACGATGCCGGTTGATGATTTGCAGGTATCGCGTACAAAAACCTGGCTGCCAGTGGTGACTTGGCTAACGAGATTCGTGGAGCTGGACGAGAATGCGATGAATCGCCCGTCGCCGCTGACGGCATGAGGCCCCGAGCTGCTGGGTCCGTTGGAGTTAATGACTTGGCCTGCGCCGAAGCCGACGGACACGGTCGTGGTTGACGGGGTGCAATTCGTCACGGGTCCGTTGGATGAATCGCAGGTGTCGCGTTTGTAGACATCACTGGCGACGCCACCCCCCGTCACGGGAACATGGGTGGTGAAAACGACAAAGCGGCCGTCGTCGCTGATGGCGGGGAGCTGGCTGTCGCCGGTGAATGGGTTGCCTGAGCCATCAAGTGAAACCAACGTAGTGGAAGGTGTGCATCCAGGCGAAGCAAGCACGCAGGTGTCGCGCAGATAAATTTGTTGTACGCCACCATTGGGTGTGCTCGTCAGATTCGTCGATGTCGATGCAAAGGCGACCCAGCGGCCGTCCGAGCTGATACTGGGCTGTTGCCCTCCTCGATCGCTCGGAACACCGGAGCTGCTGGCGGAAACTAGGCTGGTGGAGGTCGTGAAAGCGCCAGAGGGAAAACCCGCCGAGCACGAGGTCAGATAGATTTGGTTGGGTATGGCCACACCGATGACCACATCGGTTGCGGCCGAAACAAAGGCCGAATTGCAAGTGTTGCTGGCAAAAGTGAATCCCGACGCGGCGCCGTTGGGTTCCCCGCCGCCCTGCGTCACGGAAGCGAGCACGGTGGCGGGAGTACACATCGGGGGAGAAATAGCCGCCAAGCAAGTGTCTCGCACAAAAGCCTGCTGAAGAGTGGTATTCGGCGTAACGAGATTGGTCGCGGCAGACAGGAAACCAATGAACCGGCCGGCGGGAGGTATTCCGGAGCCGGACGGAGGCAAGAAAGCTTGAGCGCCGATCGTTGGCATAGCCCCTCCCTGAGCATTGCCTTCCGTCGGGCTGCCGGCGGTGCCACCGGTGACGGAGGAAACGAGCAAGGTCAACGGTGTGCAGCTGTCGGTGCCGATGCAAGTGTCGCGCGCGTATCCCTGCGGAAACTTTGTGTTCGGGTTAATCAGGTTGGTGGCTTCCGATGCAAAGACGACAAAACGTCCGTTAAAGTTCAATACCGGGTCGTGGCTCGCCCCGTTGGGGACGGCGCCGTTCGCACCAGTCGAGATCACCCGCACACTACCGGCGGGACCAGGGTTAATGGCAAACCCGACAGCATTCGAGGTAGGAGTACCGTTGGGATCGAGAACTGTAACCTGCACCGTACCGGGAATCGCGATATTGGCAGCCGAAACCTGGAGTGTAACTTGCGAGGCACTGACAAACGTCGCGGGGCCTCCAACGAATCCTGGATCGCCGGGATTCGTCCACCCTACGTTCGCACCGGAGATGAAATTGATGCCGTTCACGGTGAGCGTGAAACCAGCACCACCGGCCGTTGTGTTCGCGGGGGAAATCGAAGAGATCGCAGGAGCTGAGCTTATAGTAGGCGGCGGATTCTGACTGAGCGATGAACGGCCGCCGTTGCAAGCTGACATTCCTAACACCATGAAGCAAAG
>Ga0210384_10005067_pt1 | contig 14487 bp, 11 predicted proteins | sample IncBWH2MmetaG_FD_160574 | JGI IMG/M metagenome (GOLD analysis project Ga0210384, IMG submission 160574) | Forest soil microbial communities from Barre Woods Harvard Forest LTER site, Petersham, Massachusetts, United States - Inc-BW-H-2-M | ecosystem: Environmental > Terrestrial > Soil >...
CACGGTAACAAACAGGGCGGGCGCCCGCTTGCCGCGTATCGCCTCAATGTCGACGTGCGCGCCGATCGCATCGCGCAGCAGATTGATGCCCAGCGGGTTGGTGTTGTAGGGCGAAAGCGCGCCGGTCGACATGAGCCACGCACCCATGGTCTGGTGCCACCTGCGCTCCATCGGTCCCCAGACCTCGCGGCCAACGTCGGCAATCGCCGGGCGCGCAATCCGCAGCCAGAACGAGCGCAACGATTCGCGTGCCCGCGCCGGCGTTCCCTGCGCGAGCGCGCTCGCCACGATCGCGGCGTTGAGCGCGCCGGCGCTCGTCCCGGAGAGTTGCGCGATGCTGACGCTGCGACTGGCGAGCAGCGCATCGAGTACGCCCCAGGTATAGGCACCCCAGGATCCGCCGCCCTGGAGCGCAAGACCAATGGGCTTGCGCGCCGGCAGGGGCGGAGAATGGGTTTGCAGGATTGCAGTTGTCATAGGTCCCGAGTCGACTCCGGGTGGCCCGAAGTCGACGCCATTATTGAGAGTAAGTGGCAGCTAACCCACGTCAGTCACGCGCTTTCGCGCGGCGCCAGAGCCAAGCTCCAAAGCCCTGAAATAGCTGGATAATTAGCTTGACAAGCCACGGTGATTTGCCTTGCATAGCGCTAATGTTGCTGCAATGCAGCATGGCAGGGTAGCTCGCCATCGTTCGCAAATCTAATCATATAATCCGATGATTAACATTGATTTCTACGATGGAACCTTTACCGAATGATGCATTGCACAATACAGATTGGCCACCTGATTGTGGCTTTGGCAAGCATTGGAGAGGAATAGATGAGGCCTGCCGCGAGCAGGCTTCTTGCCATGCGGAAAAGCTTGCGACTTTTAGGTTGGCCGGCCGGTACGGATCTCGGGCAGCCGCGCCCGGCGCTATCCGACCAGGCGCAGGCCCCTGCCCTCGGGGACCGCGCGGGTCCATACCGAGCCCCGCATCCATGCCGACAACTCAGCCGCGCCGAGGGGTCGGCTAAGCCAGTACCCCTGCGCCATGTCGCACCCCAAGGCGCGCAGCTGTTCGAAGGTCGCTTCGTCTTCAACCCCCTCGGCAACCACGGCCAGGCCCAAGTTGTGCGCAAGGTCGATGGTCGAGCGCACGATGACGGCATCGCCTCGATCGCTGGCCATGCCCATGACGAAGGTCTTGTCGATCTTGAGCTCGTGCACGGGCAGGTGGCGCAGGTAGGCGAGCGATGAATAACCGGTGCCGTAGTCGTCGATCGCCAGGCGGCAGCCGAGCGCGTGCAGCCGCTTCAGGTTTTCGATCGCGTGCGCGGGGTCATCCAGAATCGCGCTTTCGGTGATCTCGAGTGTGAACCAGCGCGCGGCGCAGAAGCTCTGCGTCAGCAGCGCGGCAAAGCGCTCGGGCAATTCCGTATCCATGAGATCGCGTGCCGACAGGTTGATCGAAACGTTCATCGCCAACCCTTCGGCGCGCCAAGCGGCGCACTGCGCCACCGCGTGGGCGAGCACCCATCCGGTAATGGCCCTGATGTAGCCGGTGTGCTCGGCGAACGGAATGAAGTCCAGCGGCGGCACGACCCCGCGTGTAGGGTGCCGCCATCGCACCAGCGCTTCGACGTAGTTCTCGTGGGCAGTGCCGAGCGGAATCTTGGGTTGATAGACTAGCTCGAGCTCATTGTTGTCGACGGCCTTGCGCAGATCGGTCATCAGCGACAGGCGCTCGCTGCTGTGCTGATCGTAACGCTCGTCCCACATGGCGATGCCGAGATTCTTGCGCTTGGCCGCGTACATCGCGATGTCGGCGCGGCGGAGAAGCGTCGCGCTTTCCTGGCCATGCTCAGGGTAGGCGGCGATGCCGATGCTGGTCCGCACATCGACCAGGTGTCCGTCGAGCGTCATCGGCTCCTCGAGGGCACGCACAATGTCGGCGGCAACGCGCTCCGCGTCGGCGGCAGTGGCCTCGGGCAGCAGGATCGCGAATTCGTCCCCGCCGAGGCGCGCAACCGTATGCGTGGCCGACCGGCCCACGGCGCACTGCACCCGGGCCGCGACCTCGCACAGCAGCATGTCCCCAATCGGGTGCCCGAGCGAGTCGTTCACATCCTTGAAGTGGTCGAGATCCATGAGCAGCACCGCGAGCCGCGTGCCCATCCGCGCGCCCGATGCCAGCGCATGGTCAAGGCGCTCGGCATAGAGCGCACGATTCGGCAGCGCCGTCAGCACGTCACGATACGCGAGGTCCATGATGCGCGATTCGCGCGCGACGAGGCCATCCTGCATGGTGCGGAAAGCGCTGGCCAGCGCGCCGATCTCGTCGGCATGGGGGGTCGCCGGAATAGCCGAGTAGTTCCCGGCAGCGATGCGGCGGGCGACTCGAGCCAACTCACGCACCGGCCGCACGATGCCGCGCGCGATCATCAGGCTGGCGATGACGGAAACGACGACGGCAAGCAGTGAAATGAGCGCGAGCTGCCGCTGCAGGCGGTGGAAAGGCTCGAGCGCCGAAGACAGCGGTCGTTGCAACACGGCGACAACCGTTTCACCGGCGCGCGCCGGCAGCGGCAGCACGCGAGTCACCGCGACGTCGTTGCTCGCTGGGTTGGCCGCGTCAGCGCCGCCTGCGAATGCGTTCGCGCCCAACTCCTGGGGCAGGTTCCCGCGATCGAATTCGAGCAGCGTACTCGCCTGCACGCGCCAGGCATCGTTACCCTGGCGACTTAAGAAAGAGACCTGCAATCCGGTCAGCCGGTACAAGTCGTCGGCCAGCGCATCGTTGACGCTGAAGCCGACCGCGACCCATGCGATCGGCAACGGCGCGAGCACCGGTACCAGTGCGAGCTCGTAGAGCCGGCCGTTTATCAGTACCATCGCGGCGCCCTGTTGCGCGGATTCGGCCCGGGCGAGCAGGGCTGGAAACGCAAACGTCGTCCCCGTGGTAGCGCCCAGCGTGTCGGCGATCACGCGCTGGTCGAGGCCGACCAGCATCATCACGTCGGCATTGATCCGCTCGCCGTGATTGGCAAGCACCGACGTGATGGTCTCCGCATCCCTGGTCGCGATCGCTTCGCGAAACGCGTAGTCGGCCGAAAGCAGTCGCGCACCCTGCGCCAGGCGCTGCGTATCCTGCTCGAGCAGACGATCGAACACGCGGGCACCGGCGGCAAGCTCGTCTCCCGCCGTCTTGCGCGCCGACGCCATGCCCACGGTGTTGATCAGGACGAAGCCGCCGACCTGCACCACGACGATCAGGAGCACGAACAGCGCGATGATCCGAGTCTGAAGGCTACGCGGTTGCATGGGAAGGAAAGTGCGCGCCGCGCTGTTGGCGCCGGTGCCGCGTGGCGGCACTTGGCGCGACGCAGCGCGGTTGTGCGGTTGATGCCGCGTCCGCGGCAAGTCCGCCGCAGGCGAGCAGCGTCCCCCCGGGTAACGGTTTTAGTTTCCGTAAATCAATGGGTTGCAGAAGGTAAGCCACTTCTTGAATCCCCGCCCCGCGTTGTTGACACGCACGTGTGCGCTTCGAGCCGTACCGGAATCTACTGTCAAGCAAGTTCCTTGCCGTCGTGCTATAGAGTTGCCCGGAATTGTGCCGCCAACGGCCGATGACCTTTTTTTCCTTCTCCTGCTGTGCCCGCCACGCGACCATCGCGCTCCTGCTCGCCGGCACCAGCACGTCGGCCGGCGCCGAATGGCAGCTCGATGCCGACGCGGGAGCCGTTTACGACAGCAATGTGAATCGCGCCTACGAGCGCGCGGACGTCCGTGCGGACACCGCGCTCACGCTGAACGCCGCGGCCGGGTCGTATCAGGCGTTGGGCGGCGCCGACGGCCTGACCCTCAGTGCCGGTGCCCGCAGCGAGCTCTATGGCTGCTTCCACGGTCTCAATGTGCTGGGAGTTGCCGGTACCGCCGCGTACCGACATAAGTTCGGGCTCGGCTACGCCGCGCCGTGGATCCTGCTTTCCGCAACCGCCGCGCATGACGACTATCGCGGCAACATCCGCGACAGCGACCGCGTCACGCTGGTCGCCGAGCTGGGCCAGCGCTTCACGGCGGACTTCGACGCCGCATTCGGTGCGGCCTACCAGCGGCGCTATGCACAAAACAACATCCCGGTTGTGCCCGGCATCTCCGGCGAGGTATTCGATCTGCGCGGACTGGACGCCCATGTTCGCGCGGGCTACGCGATCAGCGATCGACTGCAACTCGGCGCCGAGTTGGCCGTACGCCGCGGCGACGTTGTCGCGTCGACGCGGCCTGATGCGCAAATCTTTCTTGTCTCCTCCGCGATTGCGGCGGATCCGACATTCGGACCCGACTTCTTTGCTTACCGTTTGCGCGGAACGACCGACACCGCGAGCATCAACGCCAGCTGGGCGCTTGACGAGCGGTCATCGTTCAATCTCGCGTACGCCGACGAGCGCACCGCCGCCGCAGGCGGCATCGTCTATCGCAGCCGCAGCGCGAATGCCGTGTTCGTGTGGCGGTACTGAAGGAGCTGCTACTCATGCGCATGTTGACGTTTTGTGCGGTAGGCCTGCTTGCGACCGGTGCAGCCCACGCGCAGACCGCCGAGATCGCCGTGTCGGTGACCGACGAACTGGGAAAACCCGTCGCCGACGCGGTTGTCGTCGCCGTGCCCGCGGACGGCAACCTCCGTCCGCCCGCGAAGTCTACCGACCACCCGCGCGGGGTGATCGTCGACCAGGTTGACAAGGAATTCGTTCCCCGGGTAACCGCGATTCTCGTCGGCACCGCGGTGACCTTCCCAAATCATGACAACGTGCGGCATCAGGTGTACTCGTTCTCGCCGGCCAAGCGCTTCGAGTTGCCTCTTTACGCCGGCGTGCCCGCGGCGCCAGTCGTGTTCGACAAGCCCGGCGTGGTCGTGCTCGGTTGCAACATCCACGACTGGATGATCGGGTACGTGTACGTCTCGGAGTCGCCTTACTTTGCCAAGACCGGCAGCGACGGGAAGGCCCTGCTGGCCAACCTGCCGCCACGCCTGTATGCGCTGCGGGTCTGGCATCCGCAGCTCGAGCTCGCCGAGGAGACCACCCGCAAGAACGTCGACGCGTCGCAAGCCCGTCGTATCGACGCCGCATGGGAACTCAACCTCAAGCGCGAGGTGAAGGTGCGCCGGGCACCGACGGCGGAGAAGCGCGGGCGGTATTGAGTGGAATCCGATCTGCATTGGCAGTCGCTGACGGAGCTGTCGCATTTGCTCGCGCGCGGCGCGGTATCGGCGCGCGAAATCGTCGCGGCCTATCTCAGCCGCATTGCCACGCTCGACAATCGCTTGCACGCCTTCGTCGATGTCTATCGCGACAGCGCGCTGGCGGCGGCCGAGCGCGCCGATCGTGAACGCCATGGGGGCGCGCCACTCGGCCCGCTGCACGGTCTGCCCCTGGCGATCAAGGACCTGCTGCACATTCGTGGCCGCGTCACCGGTGCGGGTTCGAAGACCCGCCCCCATGGCGTTGCCACAGACACCGCGACCGCTGCCCAGCGCCTGATTGCGGCCGGAATGATTCCGCTGGGCAAGACGCACCTGGTCGAGTTCGCGTTCGGCGCCTGGGGCCGCAATGCGCCGTTGGGCGCGCCATGGAACCCGTGGGATACGTCGCTGCACCGCGTCGCGGGTGGGTCCTCCAGCGGCTCCGCCGTCGCGGTTGCGGCGGCGCTCGCGCCCGCCGCGATCGGCTCCGATACCGGCGGATCGATCCGCATCCCCGCTGCGCTCTGCGGGATCACCGGATTCAAGCCGACCTATGGCGTCATCAGCCTGCATGCTGTGTTTCCGCTGGCGACGACGCTCGATTCGCTCGGTCCGCTCGCCCGCAGCGTCGACGACGCGGCACTGCTCGCCGGCGCGATGGCGGGTCCCGATCCGCGCGATCCGGCGACGCTCTCCGCGCCGCACATCGATTGGTCGGCCGTGCGCGCCGCCGGGCGTGACCTGCGTGATGTCCGCATCACGGCGCTGGCGGTCGAGCAATTTCAGTGGCCGGCCCTGCCGGATGTGCTCGCCGCCCGCGCGGACGCGATCGCGACGCTGCGCACCCTCGGCGCAGACGTCGAGGAGGCGGTCATTCCGTTCGATCTCGAGGACGTGACGACGCGCACCGGCAAGATCATTGCAGCAGAGGCTTATGCGTTGCACCGCGCGTATATCGAGGACGAGGCGCTCGAGATCGACCCCTGGGTGCGCCAGCGAACCCTTGCCGGCAAGGCAATCAGCGCCGCCGATTACAGCGCTGAACTCGCAGCGCGAAAACGCACCGCGGCCGACTTCGACGAATGGATGCACGGCCGGGACGCACTGTTGACGCCGACGCTGCCCATCACCGCGCTGCCGATTGCCGACGTCGACGAGGCGACCTCACCGCACGCCACGTTCACGCGCGCGGTCAATTATTTCGGCGCCTGCGGCTTGTCGCTGCCGGCAGGAGCGTCGACCGGCGGTTTGCCGATCGGGATGCAGTTGATCGGCCGGGCGTTCGTCGATGCGACGCTATTGCGCCTCGGGCGCGCGTTCCAATCGATGACCGACTGGCATCTGCGCCGGCCGGATCTGTCGGCGTGGGAGTGACCCCGCCCCCACCGGCAGCGTGACGCGCGCGAACGCGAACCGGATTGGTGCGGCATCACCGCCTATTGCACTGCAGCAAGGCAGGGCACAGAGCCGCGCGCACCGGTATAGCTCGATAAAGATCTGTTTTTTAAAGAGATGCTTTCCGGCCCCGACTTGGCATGGCCCTTGCGGAGGTTTCGGCATTCGTTTGGGCTGGCAAGAGGTTGCTGACGGGCACGGACATCATCGAGGACTTAGCCCAACTCGCCGGAGCATTAGCATTGCTCGCGTCGTACAAGATCGGTCGCGGCGGCGGATGGACGCGAGCGCGGCAAAGGCTTGCGCGCGGTGTCACGGGCAGGCCGTGCCACCCGCGCGCCGCGAGCGGCAGGGGTTCGCCGCCTTCGCCGGGCCCTATCGAAAACACGAAGCGCTATCGCCACCGGCTGCGGATGGCCGTCGTGGCGCTGTGGATCGCACTGCTGCTGTCGCTCCTCGGCTATATCGAGTTTCGAGGCGAAGCTGGATTGGCCGATCTGGACGCGGTGGGCTTCGCCATCGTCACCGAGTAGTCGCTGTACGCTGCGGCAAAAACTGCGTCCGCGCCGCTTGCCGGCGCCGCCGTTTCTGCGCCCCTTGACCCACAGCGCGGCCGGGGGCCTACAGGGCGAGCGCGACTCGGGTCCCCTGGTCGATCGCGCGTCGGGCGTCGAGCTCCACGGCGACGTCCGCGCCCCCGATCAGGCTGGGCTTTATTCCCGCCGCCTCGAGGTCGGCGACCAGCTCGCGCTGCGGCTCCTGCCCGGCGCAGACCACCACCGTGTCCACCGGGAGCAGCTGCCGCTTGCCATCGGCGTTGATGTGCAGCCCGGCGTCGTCGATCTGCACGTACTCGACGCCGGCCATCATCTTCACGCCGCGTCGGCGCAACAAAGTGCGACGGATCCAGCCAGTGGTCTTCGCCAGCCCTTCGCCGACCTTCGCGCTCTTGCGCTGCAAAAGCCACAGCTCCCGCAGCGGCGGGGCGTCGTGTGCCGGCTTCAGTCCGCCGCGGCTGGCGTACTCGCTGTCAATTCCCCACTCGTCGCGAAACGCCGCGATTGCCCGATCATCGGCGCGGCCGTCGCTCAGGCGGCCGTCGACGGTGCTGCCAGCCGTGAGCAGCTCCGCCACGTCAAAGCCGATGCCGCCGGCGCCAATGAGAGCGACTCGCCGGCCGGCGCTTATGCGCCCCTCGACAATCTCGACATAGCCGGCAACCTTGGCGTGATCCAGACCGGGAATGGAAGGACGCCGCGGCACGATGCCGGTCGACAAGACCACGGCGTCGAATCCGCGCAGATCGGCGACGCCGGCGCGACGATTCAGACGCAGCTCGACGCCAAGCCTCTCCAGCCGCGTCTGGAAATAGCGCAGCGTCTCGGCGAACTCCTCCTTGCCAGGAATGCGACGGGCGAGATTGAACTGGCCACCGATCTGTGCCGCCGCTTCGAACAGCGTCACCTTGTGGCCACGCTCCGCCGCCGTCACCGCACAGGCCATCCCCGCCGGTCCCGCGCCGACGACTGCGACCGTTCTTGTCTTCAGCGCGCGCGTGGGCTTCAGTTCCGTTTCGCGGCAGGCGTATGGATTGACCAGGCAGGTCGCCGTCTGCCGCTCGAAAATCTGGTCGAGGCACGCCTGGTTGCAGCCGATGCAGGTGTTGATCTCGTCGGCGCGGTTCTCCGCCGCCTTGTTCACGAATTCCGGGTCGGCGAGAAATGGCCGCGCCATCGACACCATGTCCGCGTCGCCCCGCGCCAGCAGCATTTCGGCGGTGGCGGGATCGTTGATGCGATTGGTGGTGATCAGCGGAATCCGCACGTCGCCCTTGAGGCGGCGCGTCACCCACGCGAATGCCGCGCGCGGCACCATGGTCGCGATGGTCGGGATGCGCGCTTCGTGCCAGCCAATGCCGGTGTTGATTATCGTCGCGCCCGCCGTCTCGACCGCCTGGGCGAGCGCGACGACCTCGTCCCAGGTGCTGCCGCCTTCGACGAGATCGAGCATGGATAGGCGGTAGATGATGATGAACCTCGGTCCGACCGCGTCGCGCGTGCGGCGCACGATTGCCAGCGGAAAGCGGATCCGGTTGAGAAACGAGCCGCCCCATTCGTCGCGGCGATGGTTGGTCTGCGGCGCGACGAACTGGTTGATGAGATAGCCTTCCGACCCCATGATCTCGACGCCGTCGTAGCCTGCTTGCTGCGCCTGCCACGCACAGCGCGCATACGCGGCGATCGTGCGCCGGATACCCCAGCGGGTCAGCGCGCGGGGGCGAAACGGCGTGATCGGCGACTTGACCGACGACGGCGCGACCGACAGCGGGTGATACGCGTAGCGTCCCGCATGCAGGATCTGCAGCGCGATCTTGCCGCCGGCGGCATGCACCGCGCTGGTGACGATGCGATGCTTGCCGGTCTGCCACGGAAAGGAGAGCTGCGCTGCGCGCGGCTCGAGCCGTCCGGCGAAGTTGGGCGCGATGCCACCGGTGACGATCAGTCCCGCGCCACCCTTCGCCCGCGCCGCGTAAAACGCCGCGAGCTTGTTGAAACCGTCCGGCGCCTCCTCGAGTCCGGTATGCATGGAGCCCATGAGGACCCGGTTGGCCAGCGTGGTGAAGCCGAGGTCCAGCGGCGCCAGCAGGTGCGGATAACGCGGCATCGAGGGAAAATTTCGGGCAAGGCCTGCAAGCTTAGTCGATTCTCGGGGACTGCGGCCGGGGACTGAACCCGTTCGGCCGCGGCGTATCATGCTTGAAACCGAGGGAAGCCATTCGCAGCAGCGATTGGGGAGCGGCCATGTGGGGGAAGAGTCCAATCGGCATCTTGCTGGGTGCCCTCGTTTGCGCAGCGAGCGCAACCGCGATTGCGGCTGCGACCCTGCACGTCGGCTCCAAGCGTTTCACCGAGTCCTACATCCTCGGCGAGATCATCAAGCAAACGGCGGAGACTGCGGGCGAGACGACCGCAGCACACAGCCGCGGATTGGGCAACACTGCAATCGTGCTCAGCGCGCTGACCACAGGCAGCATTGACGTCTATCCCGAATACACCGGCACGATTGCCAAGGAAATCCTCAAGCTCGACGTCGTGCCTCCGCTGGCCGACCTGAACGCCAAGCTCGGCGCGATGGGACTCGCTGTGGGCGTTCCGCTCGGCTTCAACAATACCTACGCTATCGCGATGCGCGCCGAGGATGCGCGCCGCGACAACATCGCCAATCTATCCGACCTCAAGGCACATCCCGGGCTGCGGCTGGGGCTGTCGCAGGAATTCATCGGCCGTGCCGACGGCTGGCCGGGGTTGCAGCGTGCCTACGCGCTGCCGTTCGCCACGCCGCGCGGCCTCGATCACGGCCTCGCTTACGAGGCCATCGCCCAGAAGCAGGTCGACGCGATCGACATTTACTCGACCGACGCCAAGCTCGACAAGTATGGCCTTACGGTGCTCGCGGACGATCGCGGCTATTTTCCGCGCTACGACGCGGTGCTGCTCTATCGCGCCGACTTGCCGCAGCGATTGCCGAAGGCCTGGGCTGCGCTCACGCGGCTGGAAGGCGCGATCGACGACCCCACCATGCGCAAGATGAACGCGGCCGCCGAACTGGACGGCAAGGACTTCGCCGCGATCGCGGCGGCCTTCGTCGCGCAACGTGCCGGTCCGGGCTCGGCCGCGGCGGCGAGAGCGGTTGCTGCGGGAGATTTCTGGAGCAAGCTCTTCGGGCCGGACTTCGCTCAGCTCACGCTCACCCATTGCGCACTGGTGTTCGTCTCGCTTGCGGCCAGCATTGTGATTGGCATTCCGCTCGGCATTCTGGCCGCGAAGCGGCCCGCGACCGAAGGCGTGATCCTGGGCGCGACGGGGGTCGTGCAGACGATTCCCTCGCTCGCCCTGTTGGCCGTACTCATTCCGCTGACCGGCCGCATCGGGGCGGTGCCTGCTTTCATTGCGCTCGCGCTGTACGCACTGCTGCCGATCGTGCGCAACACGCACGCGGGCCTCACCCAAATTTCCCGGGGCATGACAGAGGCCGCGCAGTCGCTGGGCATGCGCGCGGCCACGATCCTGAGCAGGATCGAGCTGCCGCTCGCCGCCCCGACCATCGTCGCCGGCGTCAAGACTTCGGCGGTCATCAACGTCGGCACCGCCACGATTGCCGCGTTCATCGGTGCGGGCGGCTACGGCGAGCGGATCGTCACCGGACTCGCGCTCAACGACCACGGGCTGCTGCTTGCCGGCGCGATTCCGGCCGCGGCGCTGGCGCTGCTGATCGAAGGCGGGTTTCGCTGCGGCGAGCGATGGATGATTCCCGCAGGCTTGCGGCGATTGCCCTCACCGTAGAGCCTCGCTGCGCCGCAGCGCTCGAGCCGCGCCCAGTTCGCCGCGGCACGGCCCCGGTCATGCCCGCCCTGCCCCGGACCCAGCCCTTGCCGCTGGCGGCCCCAAAATGGCGAGCACGTGTAGGCGTTTCGCCTACAAACCTTCGGGCAGTGGTAGCATCCCACCCGGGAATTGGCACCGGGAGCCGCAATGGATCGCCGCCTGGAGTGGATTGTTGGCAATGGCGCATTCGCCGCTGCGCTGTATTTAGCCCTGGTCGACCAGGTCGACTGGATCCAGTACGCCCTGATCGCGGTGGTCTGGTGGCTGCTCGTGAAAGCGGTGTGGGTCACCTCCGACGGCGCCGCCCGCCGCACCACGCCGAGCGCAGTCCCACCGCTTTGCGCAATGGTGTACGACCTCGGCGTCCTCGGGGCGCTGTTTCTTGCGCATTGGCACTGGACCGCGTTCGCCTACGCGGCAACCTGCGGCTGCCTCGCGCTCATCGACGCCCGCAGGACGAGCCGCCCCTAAGGCTTCTCCGGGGAGCGGCCGGTCAGCCGCTACCCGGGAATGGCGCAACGCGCGGCGATTGGAAGTCTCATGCGCAACAGTGCGGTTGAACGTCATGCCGGACGACTGTCAGCGCGCGCGGCGCACGGCGGCGCACTGCTCGTCGTCGCCCTGATGGTCGCCTGCGGCGCTATAAAACCCGCCCCGCCGGTTGCGGCGCCGCAGTCGGGGGCACCGCAAGTCGATGCCGCGACGGGAGCGCCGGTAGCGCCTCCGCCCGCCGCAATGGAGAGTGCCCCAGCTGCATCTGTGACGGCGCGACCCCCGGCTGCCCCGCCAGCGACCAAGACTCCAGCTCCGGTTGCCGCAGCTCCCGTGCCCGGGGCGCAGCCGGCAAAAAAAGCAACCGGTTCGGTGGGCACCGCAAAGCCGACGCTGCCGACATTGGACTTGCAATCGCTCGAGACGGAACTCAAGCAGACCAACGCCATCGGCGTGATGACCAAGATCGCGCTCAAGAACCAGGTCGACGACCTACTCAATCAGTTCCGCGCTTTCTATGCGGGCAAGCTTAAGACCACTCTCGCCGAGCTCCGGCGGCCGTACGATCTGCTGGTCCTCAAGGTGCTCTCGCTCCTGCAGGACAGCGATCCCTCGCTGGCCGCCGCGATCGTTGCTTCGCGCGAAGCGATCTGGGGCATTCTTTCGGATCCGGCAAAGTTCGCAACGATCTGATTCCAAGCAGGAGGAGAAATGAGCAAGAGTTTGATGGGTCGGCCTCTGTCGCTGTTGACCGTTGCGTTCATTGCCGCGCCTTGCCTCGCTGCTGATGACGCAGCGACCCGGAAGGATCTGTTCACCGTAATTACGTTGCAGGGTTTGCCATGCGGGGAAGTGGTCCGCGTCACGACGCAAGGTGACAGCGACCACATCGCGTCATGCAAGGATGGCAACCGCTACCACGTTTTCCTCAACAGCCAGGGCCGCGTGGTCGTGGAGAAACAATAACCGTCCGCTGTCGGCGAACGACGGCAACATCGACCATCGCCTGATGGAACCCCATCAACAGGACCGCGGCAGGCGCAGGCGGGAAACTCCGCATCGGCTGCGTGCTGAGCTCTGACGCAGGCGACGCAGGCGAATTTTCCGCCCAATGACCTCGATCGACCTGGACGACGTCGAGTGGACTGCCGTTCGCGCGCAAGGCGCGGGTGGGCAGAACGTCAATAAGGTCGCAAGTGCCGTGCATCTGCGCTTTGACGTTCGCGCATCGTCATTGCCGGAACCGGTGAAGGAGCGCCTTTGCGCGCACAAGGATCAGCGCATCACCGCCGATGGCGTGATAATTATCAAGGCCCAACGCTATCGCAGCCAAGACCGGAATCGCGAGGACGCGCTGGCACGCCTGCAGGCGCTGGTCGACAACGCGACTGCCGCACGACCCCGGCGTAAGCCGACGCGGCCGACCAGGGGCTCGCAACGCCGTCGCGTCGACAGCAAGGTCAGGCGCGGGCTGGTGAAGGCGGCGCGGCGCAGAGTTGTCGAATAGTGGGTGGGCGCGGGGAACCTTTCTTAGGTCACGGCGAGGATCGCCTCTGCCGCTCTCCCCAGCGCCTCCCTGGCCGTCCTACAAGCTCTACCCGCTGCACTGCTCCCGTGCCATCGAGACCAATGACGAGCTTCCCGAACGGGCGGCCGAGCGCGACGAAGTCCACTCCTCCGTGGCCTGTTTCACCGCTCCACGCGTTCGCCGCGCCCCCGCAGCGCTTGGTTGCCTCGCTTACCGGTTCAGACGCACTGGAGACAAGTACTGCTGTCGGTACGTTTCGAAGGGGACCGTGTCGGCCGCCTCGATCCGGCGCTGTTCGGCAACCGATTCGTCGGCCAGGCGCGCGAAACGCTGCGCGACTTCGCGGGACAGTGGCAAGCCAAGAATTGCCTCACGATGCGCGCGCGATTGCGCCAGAACGAAGGCGACGTAGGAATTGCCGTGGCTTTCCATCGCGCGGAGCACGCGTGCCGAGGGCGTCAAACCAGGCTCGCGCAGCGCCGCGACCGCCGCGGCGAGCGCCTCGCGATGCGCGGAGCCACCATTGGCCTGATCGAGCGCCGTCGCGATCGGTGCGCAGTCGGCGAGTACCTCGCTGCCCCACTCGACAAGTCCGACTTTTCGCGCGTTGCGCCTGAGCCGCAGGCCCGGCTCGCGGCCGCGCGCGGCGACGTGCTGCTTGTTGCTTATGATGTCGGCGAGTTCCTGCGGCGTGTCCGGCGGGCTGTCGCAGAGCTGGCAGTGCAGGAGGAATACGTCGAGAAAGTGCGCCGTAGCAGCACTGATCCCGATCGGCTCGAAGGGGTTGAGGTCCAGCAGTCGCACCTCGACGTACTCGACGCCGCGATCGCGCAGGGCGTGCAGTGGGCGCTCGCCCGGCCGGATGACGCGCTTGGGGCGAATGGTGCCGTAGAATTCATTTTCGATCTGCAGCAGGCTCGTGGCGAGCTGCCGGTACCCGTCGCCGTCGCGGATGCCGATTGCCTCATATGGCGGATACGGCTTGGTGAGCGCCTCCTCGAGCGAGGCTGCGTAGCTGCGCAGGTCGTTGTAGCTCACCGCGAGCGCGGACTGCGCGTCGCTCTGGTAGCCCAGGCGCCCCATGCGCAACGATGTCGCATGCGGCAGATAGAGTGTGTCGCCGCTCAAACGCTGCAACTCGTGGGCCCGCCCGGCGACGAAGGTCGAGCACACCGCAGGCGAGGCGCCAAGAAGGTAGAGCAGCAGCCAGGAGTGGCGGCGGAAGTTGCGGATCAGCGCGAAGTAGTCTTCGTTGGAGCGCGCATCGGGCAGCGAGAAGTTGTAGTGGATGCCGGAGATCGTCTGCATGCGCCGGCCATAGCGATGCGAAAGTCCCGTGCGATACACGGTCTTGGCGCGGCCGACGTTGGAGGTGCCGTAGCGGCCGATTGGAATGGCGTCATCGGCGGGTAGCCGGCAGGGCATGCTGGCGCCCCAGAGCAGCTCATCGCCGATCGTGCGAT
>Ga0210384_10005068_pt1 | contig 14485 bp, 16 predicted proteins | sample IncBWH2MmetaG_FD_160574 | JGI IMG/M metagenome (GOLD analysis project Ga0210384, IMG submission 160574) | Forest soil microbial communities from Barre Woods Harvard Forest LTER site, Petersham, Massachusetts, United States - Inc-BW-H-2-M | ecosystem: Environmental > Terrestrial > Soil >...
GAGATCATTCAAGTTAGAAATCAAATGATGACAAAATCTCAAGCATTAGGTTGTAGAATTGAAATAAGAAAGTGCCTGATCAATTTTATTAACTTCGATGACCTTCATTCCGTATTGTTTTTCAGTTATTGGGGAAAGTGGTTTATCTTCCGCAGTACAGCTTTTGTAGATGAATACCCCTTCTCTTTTTTCATCACATGATTGAACTTGGACAACTGCTTGTCCTTCCGGAACTAGAAAAGTTTTAGCTCCGTATTTGCCTGCTGCATAAGCCTTTTCTGCAACACCACCAATTTTACCAATTGTACCATCTTCTTCTATTGTACCAGTCATTAACACTTTTTCATTGATTGGTTTTCCTAAAATCTCTGATGCAAGTAGTACAGTCATTGCGCCTCCGGCGCTTCCTCCATCTACTGCTTGTAGCTCTTGATTGTTTTCAGAAGATATAGAAAAAATAACATCTTTTTTTGATAAATCCACGTTAGTAATGTTCTGAGCAACCACAACTGCTGTTCTAGCTGATGTTTGAAAATCTACACCTGTAGGAATTGCGGTGTTGACCAATACTAGACCTGCACCATCGCGAATATTCACTGTGATTTTCATTACTGTGCCTTGATAGGTTGTAGTTTCAAAAAAGCCATCATTTTCCAGTACTGGTCTGACTGCAACAGCTGCTATTGATTCGCTAGAAGTGGAATTCTTTACAAGTGATACTATTGGCTCTTGATGCATTATTGTTTGGTTATTGGGCTGCGAAACCACTGTTATTTGTTTGGCAGCTAAAGTAATTTTTGAAAGTTTTTCTAAATTTTCATTATTTTGTATCTTGTAATAATTTGTTGTTTGTTCTAGGAGTTGTGTCTTTTGATATAGCAAATAATTGCTAAAAATTGAGATTACAATTATTACAATTAAGGCATAAATTATTTTATGACTTGTCATGATTTGATAAATTGAGCCAAACGGAATTAATAGTTTTTTGTAACTTTAAAATCATTTAATTCTATTGATTATTCAGCTAATATGATGCATTTGTTTTAAAAACAACTTGTGGACGTAATGTTATATTGCCAATGTTTTCTACCATGAAATTAGATGTCTGACTTAGAGTCCAAAGTTGAAGGAGTGTTGATCAAAGACCACACAATGATAACTGACAAAAATATGCAACATAGTCTAGAGCAGAAAGGCTTTGGTAAAATAATAAAGAAAAAGTTTTTTCTCGAGCCATTTGAATCTCTTTATCTCTTGTATACGGACAAGCTCAATCTCCTAAAAGGAAAACAACAGATTAACTTTAATTTTATGATGCAGGAATGTGTAAAGTATGATGTTGATTCACTTTCAAAATTCCTAATCTATCGTGATCTAAGATCTAGGGGTTACATTGCAAAAGACGGTTTTGGTTTTGGTTATGATTTTAGGGTATATGAGAGAGGCCAATTTGGTGAAAAAGCAGCCAAATATGTGATTTTTGGGCTCAGTGAAGGAAGACGTCAGAAAATGGGTTTACTACAAAAACAAATTGAACAAATAACCACAATGGGAAAAGAACCCGTTCTAGCTGTTATAGAAAGACGAGGGGAGGTAATTTACTATAAAATATCAAAAATACAATTTCATGAAAACAAGGACCAAGCAGGCATATCTCCAATAGAATTTTGACTTTATCTTAAAATATTGTAAGCACCTGTACACGTTTATGGACTTCAAAGAAATATACTGTTTTAACTGCAAGAAAACTTTGGGAAGATATAATGAAAAATATTTTTCAGACTTGAAGATGGGGGAGATAATAAAAATAAATCACTCATCTCACGTTCATGAAGGACACGAAATAGTCATAAGAAAAATAACTATCTGAGTTTGGCGTATGAATGTATAGTAAATATTTTATAGTAAACATAACACGGTAGCGTTAATGAAGCCAATTTATCTGGCCATTGTATTATTTCCATTAATCGTATCCACTTTACCAAATACTCTTGGTGCATTTGGCGACATCACGTTGACAGCTCCTAAAATGGTTAATACATCTGGGCAAGAATTGACTAGCTTTCAAGTTGGTCAACAAATTGGAGTTGAATCTACACTCACAAATCATGCTTCTTCAGAACAAAAATTCACATATCTTGTGCAAGTAATCGACAAATACGGTGCAACCGAATATCTTGAGGGATTTTCTGCATCCATGGTACCTAATCAATCATTTACTGCATCACAGGTATGGGTTCCAAAAGAACCAGGGCAATATACAATACAGGTATTTGTATGGGATAGTTTGAAATCTGACATTCCTCTCACAAATGTACTACAAACACAAATTACTATAAATCCATAAAGTTATTTGAGAATTAACGAACAAAAATTTGGTCTTGCATTATAATTATTCAATTTAAATTTTTAGTATGAATCATTAGTACCAATTATCAGCATCCCTTAATTAACATGAAAAATTTTTCATGTTAATGCCAGATATCTCGTGTAGAATTTGTGGAGGGGCACTTGTAAACTGTTCTTTATGCCCAAGTTGCAGGAAAATAACGCAACAAATTTGTAATATCTGTGGCTCTAAAACAAAGGAAAAGGTTCATTCTAACTGTCTGTATTTAGAAGTATCTCAGACAAGAAATGGTATGAGAATTAACATGCTTGCCACTGCATTGAACAAAAGGAGGGATACAAATCAAAAAAATTCTGAAAAAAAACACACATTACGAAATACACTTTTAGTATTTGGCATTGTTTGCTTTTTTGTTATAGGATTTACCACTCCGAATTATTTTAATCTCTTTCAAAATCATACAAATGAAGATCAGGTCATGAAAACTAACATTTCGCAACAATCATCGCAAAACTATGATAATTTACAACATAGATCTTTTGATAATTGTCTTGCATATGGAAGCGGACAATCCATGACAGTTACCTGTCCCACCGGGTACGGCTATGTATACAAGGCTATACTGACTGCTCCACAGAAACTTGTATCTGAATTTTCCGACCAAGTCTTTTCCATAAGAGGAATTTCAGTTGTTGAGTATTCCGACGGTTCAGTTGTCTTACAGTATCACAAGAACTTGTACACCACGGGTTTCTTTGCTAACTAACCAAGTAAACATCGTTCACAATCGCATGATACAGTTGGATCATTTCTAGCAATACATTTGGCATGTTGTCCAGCTTGACACTGAACACAAATTGTAGTGGTATTTTCTAAAGTAGAATATTTTTTTGCACCATCAAACCCAAAACCGCCATCCTTGGGGCCAACCATAGAAGTAAGATGTTTTTACCAGTATTTTAGATCTCCATATTTTTATGATCTTATCCAAACAAAAATCCAATAAAATGAGGTATAAGACTGTATTTGTCACGTAGGATACAGATTTTTGAAGTTAGGCACAGCATCTATTGGTTATTATGTGGATAAAAATTTAAAAACTCATGGACGCAGACAGAAAAATGTATCCTGCCACTTGTGCGGATTGCAAAAAAGAGACCCAAGTCCCATTCCAACCTAAAGAAGGAAGACCGGTATATTGTCGCGAATGTTTACCAAAACACCGTGGCGAACGTAGATTTTAAGCTGAAATACGCTTAATTTACTTTTTTTAATTCACAATTATTTTTAAATTAAAAGTATTACGTTAGAAATGGTTTAAAATAATGAAATGCTCCCGCCGGGATTTGAACCCGGGATCACCGCCTTGAGAGGGCGGTATGCTTAGCCGGACTACACCACAGGAGCTTGCTAAAAACCATAAAGAATAGCAATTTAAAGGAATGTTTTGTCATTGAATAAATTTGTAAACTTTATCAGCTTAGATCCTTTATAGCAAAAAATCAAAATAAAATTCCATGGATTTGAAAACTTTACCCGAAAAACTTTCACTTTCACATTTTCCTGTAGGCTTTGGTGGGTGTAGAAATAATGGCATTAATTTACAATGCTGTGAATATAACATTACTGTATTTGATGACAAACAAGAAGAACCATCTATACAAGAAATAAACGGAAATACAATAAAATTGCATCATGGCTCACTGTCTGAAACTAGTGCTGGTGTCTTGAAACAGTTTGAAAATATGACGATTGTATCAGATGAACAGTGGAAGCTTAGAATGTTTCTAACAAAGATAAAAACAAAGAGCAAACAAATTTCAAATTCGTATATACAAACATGTCTTGTGGATGCAGGGATTTATGCAACAAAGGCAAAAGATCTTATCAGATCAGCAGATCCTCTAGCTCATGTTTGGATAAAATGTGCCGCCTATTTTCTTGCAGATGCTATATTTTCAATAAACTCAAAGAGACCTAGTCCGACCCATATGCTAGAAATAATCCGTGGATTTGAAAAAAATAAGATAAACCAAAGCTTTTCAGTAGTGCACCAATGTCTTGGAATAGAAAGGGCCTCGACATCACTTCTTTCGAGGATGGTGAAATCCACCATTGGATTTTCTGACATGGTGGAAAAAAATAATCACTCCAAAATAATTCAACAAAAATATGATTATCTTGTACAAAACTCACTACTTTCTGATTGCTATTTTTACCTGGGTTACATAAATAGGAATAATGTAATCAAAACAAAGGATACTCTACACAGGAGTTTAGAATATGTACATCTACTCAAAGTGGCTCTTGATACGGAAAGCGATCCGCTAGTAGTAGAGCGACAAACGTTGCTCCTTTTAAAAACAACCAACTATCTACTGGCAGCGATAAACAATTGAGGTTCATAACCTATTTTTCAACCTGCTAATTTTTTGACAACCTTTAAAACCATGTAGGAGAAATCCCAGTTATGACAGATGCAGCATGCGGATGCGAATCTTCCGCAGATAATAAAGTAGAATGCGATTGCCACCTGCAAGGAGAATGCTATTGTGACGCTAATTGTACTTGCAAACAATCAGTATGTAAGTCTCAGGTAGCTTCATTCAGATAGAAATCGTAACTCCTTTTTCTTTTATTTTTAAGACTCTAGTTATTACTTTTCGTCTTCTTCCCCAAATCCCCATGTTTTTACCAATTCTTTTTGGAATTTGTCTACTTGCTTCTCATTTAGGGCAACCCCGCAATTTTTATGCGTTGGGACAACAGTCATTCCATCTAACTTGAATTCAACTTCATACATATGGACCTTGTCGCATTCGCACATAGCCAAAATAATATTATGCCATTATATTTGCCTATTTGAAAGATTTAACTAGAGGATTTTTTCTTATACAGCCAATGCAAAAGTATTTTCTTTTAGCATTTTTTGTCGGTTTATTTTTAATCCCGCTTGGATTGCATTCAGCATTTGCTGATACTTGGTATCCTGGTGAAGGACTCAAAGTAGGTGATTATTACAGATACACTGTTTGCTTTACCGACTGGCATAACTGTACTCCAATAGAGCTTGATTTTTGGGTTCAGAATAAAACTAGTGATGGTACGGGTTTCAACTTGCAGTTACTTGCAATCGATGGAAGCAATATTCAAAAAGGTACAATGACAATTGGAACAGTAACTCCTGATCCAACATCTTTTGATCCAAACATATCTGATTATGTTAATGTTTACAAAAATACTATAGTCTGGCTTGATTCATTTGCAACAGCAGATAGCCCTAAGGACTTTGGTTATCCAGCATGGGGTAGAACAGGATCAGTTGGTGGTCAATCAGTAGGTCCTATCGATCAAGAACAAGTGACTGTTCAAGGTGGCACATACAAAGCATGGGTTATTGGTTGGCACAAAGGCTTGGATAATAAACTCTGGGTAGTACCCAGTATGCCATTTCCAGTAAAGGCAATTGTTTATACCGACGTTACACAAGGATCTCCTCCACCACAATTCGATATTGAATTATTAGAAGCTGGAAATAGTCAAACTCCACCACCATTTCTCAGCAGAAATTCTACAGCAATAGCTGGAGCTGGAGTGTGTCCCACAAGTGACACCTCGGCAGTTCATAATTCTACAAATACTGATACAGGTTCTATGATAATAGAATACAGATATACTCCAGCAATTCCACACCAAGGATGCCCTGTCCAATTTTCCATATACTTTGAAAGGCAGTATGATCCAAACCAGAAAATCAGTAATATTCAGTATGATATCTATACTGTAGATGAACAAGGAAGAAAAATTGGTTCGGTTGCAGAAGACATTGGTAGGAGTACTCTATTTGCTCCAGTGGGAATGGATTTTAGAACTATTATAATCAGCCAACCTCCTCCAACCACTCATTTTGTGATATATGTCGCTGGCACTGGAGCAGAAAATACCACCCCTGATACTACCTTATATGGTTCTGTAAAAATTGATGTCACAACTGCACCGTCACTTAAGATTCCAGAATTTCCGATTAGCGCTTTAATGGTAATGGCTATTGTTATAGCCATGGGTATTCTCTTTACAAGATTTAAGACAAACTTTTCTAATCTTAAATTCTAGAACGAGTTATACTGGCTGATAGTAAATGGCAATCAAGCTACTGCTTGGGATATGTGTTATAGCTGCAAGTGTAATAGGAATTCTTTGGTTTACTCATTTTGGTGGGCTACAAAACGGCGAGATAGTTCCAATTGAGGCTAGTCAGTGGCATTTAGGAAAAGGGGCTCAATACAATCCTGTGATGCAGTATGATGTATCCACAAATGCAACGAAATTTTCTATCAAGATAGAATTTTTACCTACTACAAATTCTAGAAATCAAACGCTTTTTGTTCAGATAAATCCAAATACTAATGAGGAAATAAATCAAACAGTTCCAGTAAATGTAGTTTATGTTTTTAATCAAGTCTCAGATAATGCAAAACCATTTTTTACCATCTTGGATTCGACAGTTTTTTCAGTGAGAGATCTTGCAATCGAAAATAAATATCTTGTAAAAGAAGCAGTGTGGGGCGAAATGTACATTCATGATATAAAAGAAGAAATTAAAGTAACGGACCATACCAAAGTCTCACTCAAATTCGGTTCCCTTGACTCATACATTGTTTCGTATACAGAAGGTGAAAAGCAAAACAAACTCTGGATAGTAGATAATTTACCTCTTCCAGTAAAGGCCGAAGTATACGATATTTCAGGAAACCTTCAGTATTCCTACGAACTTACTTCGCTTTCTGCGCCTTTGGCACCTGGTTTAAGTTGATAACAACTTGCTAATAGCCAATCACAAAACTCTGTAACTTTTCTATCAAACCTTCCCCATACGTGCAGGGAAGCTGGAAGGATATCTAATCTTCCAGCATCTAAAACAACCCTTACACCTTCTTTTCCCTCGTACATGTATGCATCTTGAATTTTTACATTGCCAAAAATTTCAAATGCTTTTGATTTTATCATTTCTCTTTGAATTGGGAATGTCTTTCTAAATTTGTCAATTACCATCCCCAAGTTCTCTTTTCCATATGAATCGAAATCTTCTATCTTTCCCCGCTCTGGAAAATTTAAAGAAAGTACAAGATTGTACTTTTTCCCTATTTTTGCTGAAATTTCATTTATTGTGGTAAAAGCAAGCGCTGGAGATTTTTTTAAAAGAAATCTTATTTGAGGTATGTTTGAGTGCAATTCTCTTTGAAGATCTTGGGTTATGGCTGAAAAGCTCATGATTTAAAATTTTAAATTTTTGCCATATATTTATTGGGTTTAATTACACCACATTTTAATGGAAAATATGCTTCCACTAGACAAAGATGGCCTGCCTTATGATGAAGGTTCGGAAAAGGCATCTAGTGTAGAAGACTACAAAGTAACATGCATCCAGTTTATCAAAGATATTAGTAATGATTATCTTGCATGGGTAGATTACTACAAACTTCCTCCTGACGAGGACAAAAAAAGACGCGATAGGATATTTGCTACCGTAGAACGAACAAATGAATGGATTGCCAAAGTAGCTACGACAATAAAAGGTGTAGACGTGGTAATGAATGATGGAATACAAAAAATGGCAGAAAGCACTGCAGGTAATCCATTTCAAATTGGTGTCTTTGTAAATAATTCGTCAGACTATACATTAGCAAAACCGGGAATTATAGATATTAATGTTAAAGCAGTTGGTCGCGAAGGTTACAAAGTCAAACTTGGTTGGCACCAAAAGGACAAGCGCTTTTTGATTAGCTCAACTGCTAATATCTCAATTGACGAATCCAATATTGTTGAAGGACAAGAATTCGATTTGCTTGATCTACATCTAAAGATGAATTTACAAGAATGCAAACCACGCGATATAATATCATTTACAGTTATTGTATCTGAAATGAGTGAAGGTCAAGAACACGAGCGGCGTGGTGTAACTACAATTATTCATGTAACATGACCTCTAAAACAATCCTTGATTCTTCAGATCTCTTATCAGGATACTTTAGGTACGAAATTTTTTTTGCCACGCTTTCATCATTTACCAATGATGCAATACCAGAAAATATCATGTCATTGTATTGTATCTTTACCTGAGGATTGGCAATAGAGTTTTTTAACCAATCACTTTGATGATTTCTCCTTGAAAAATACAATTTGTTATCATAAAAGACCGCTTTTAATTCTACTGCATGTTCCTTACCTGTCTTTCTTCCTACTGTGATTAATATTGCTTTGAAGGTTATTTCTTGTGGCTTCATGGGATTTGTTTTGTTCTAAAGAATTTAACCACTTGGATTGAAAACTCTGATACCTGATTCAATAAATAAAAATAATTGATCTTAGGCATGACTACCGAATTGCAAAGAAGCGAAAACAAACTAAACGCAGATGAATTTAAGGGAAGAAAAGTAATTGACAGAGAAGGAATTGAATATGGAAAGGTAAAGCACGTGCAAATTGACTGTGATACATTACAGGTAACTGGAATTACCGTTCATGAAGGATTCAATAAAGATTATTTTTTGTCACGTGAAAATATTGACAGGTTCACAAATGAATCAGTTTTGCTTGGAACTGCACCACTAAGAAAAGACACATCTGTAGTTGACATTGACGGTCACAAAATAGGTAAAATCAAAAAAATAAATAAAAAGCCAGATACAAACGAAATTGAATCAATCGAGGTCTCTGAAGGACTTACTGGCTCACGAATCTTTTCAAAATCTGAAATATGGGGAATCGGAGAAAAAGTTATTCTTAAACTTACAAAAGACGAATACAAGAAATCTAATTAATTTTTATTTTGGGCAAATCTAGTGAATCTAAACAAAACATTTCTTTCTTAACTAATTTTCTCGTGATGTCATTTTAGTCATTTTTTAGAATTATCTTGTTGTCTTTGAGACTGATTGATACGCCGTATCCACGAAGGAGTTTTACGTTGTAGTGATTCTGCTTACCTTTGAGAGTCATAACAATTTGTTTGGCAAACTTTGAACATATCCTAAATCAATTCTAAATCGATCATTATTGTTAATAGTGCCGAAGTTCATAATGTAAAATATGTTGTTACCCACAATCGTTCTTGGCGTAGTCTTGATCATTAGCGGTTCTATAACTTTCTTGATTAACGAGTATGTGAACGCAAATGTTCCTGATCCATTAGATATAACAAAAAGGATTATTGAATTGACCGCAGAAGTGAATTGGTGTGGAGATAATTCTGCTTGTAAAAATATTCCACAGCAGGAATTAAACACCATTAGTGAATCACAGTGGCAGTGGCAGGATGCAAATAGTGCAAAAGAAATATGGAATTTATTTAGTTTTATTTTGATCATTCTTGGACTTGTTTTGAGCATTATTCCTCATGCAATAGAATTGCTTCCAAAACTACTGTGAATAATTCTTAAAATAAGTAAAACATTTGGCATAAGTTTTAGTCATTTTTTCAAATCTTATTCTTTACGACAACATGCAGATTTTTAGGAACAAACTGGGGGGATTCTATTTTTACTAATTGTCAATAAACTCGTTTGTACGTTCAAAATAAAAATTTGGTAACATGCGATACCATTATTTTATCAATTCCAGCAAGTAGAATTAGATTGTATGCAATAGAGATAGGTGACCTAACAAAGGTCTTTAACAAACGCACTAAAGCCGTAAACGGCATTAGCTTTGTGGTACAAGAGGGAGAAATCTTTGGATTACTTGGACCTAACGGGGCTGGTAAGACTACCACGATTAGGATGATTACCAATCTCACTACGCCAACTTCTGGATCCATTATGGTATTTGGATCAAATGTCTCAAATACACCAGTACAAGTTCGACAGATGTTAGGTTACATCCCACAATCCATTTCAGTTGATGCAGACCTGACAGCTTATGAGAATTTGCTTATCTTTGCCAAACTTTTCTATGTACCAAAAAACGAGAGGGACAAGAGGATAAAATTTGCACTAAAATACATGGGATTAGAAGATAGATCAAACGATCTAGTCAAGCGCTTTTCTGGTGGTATGATGAGAAGATTAGAAGTTGCACAAGCACTTGTAAATCAACCCAAGATGCTCATACTTGACGAACCAAGTATTGGACTTGATCCAGCTTCGAAGATGCAGATGTGGAAATATCTAAGACAATTAAATGAAGATTTTGGTACTACGATTCTAATAACAACACATGACATGTCAGAGGCTGACGAATTGTGTAATAGAATTGCGGTAATGAGTTCTGGAAAAATTGCAGTCATAGGATCACCAGTGGAGCTAAAGGAATCTGTTGGAAAAGAAACACTTACTATAACTCTACAATCAATGTCTTCATCTGGACAAATCTTGCCTCCGTTGACAGCTGAACTTGGTATAGTAATTAACAATGATGGTAATATAGTAAAAATTTTGACAAGAAACGGAGAGCATGCAATTCCAAGAATTCTAGAGTCATTTAGAAATGCGGGATTAAACGTTGATTCAGTTTCTTTAAATAAAATAACTCTAGATGATGTTTTTATAAAATATGCAAAGACAAAATTTGAAGCAGAAAATACTGAATCAAATAGAGATGCTCGTTTGGTGCGACGAACCTATAGGAGACGTGCGGGATGAATCCAAGAAGGTTTGCAACTAGTATTCTTACTGTTGCTGAGATAGAGGTACGCAAGATACGTCATGATTCATCTGAATTATGGACGAGGATAATTCAGCCAGCATTGTGGTTATTGGTTTTCGGTGAAGTCTTCAATGGGATAAGGGGATTTGCACCAACCGGAATACCATATCTGGAATTCATAACACCTGGAATACTTGCCCAGTCTGTTCAATTTATTGCAATTTTTTATGGCATCACAATAGTTTGGGAAAAAGATGTCGGACTTTTGACCAAATTGCTCTCCACCCCCTCTCCAAGATCATCTATTATAATTGGCAAAGCACTTGCTGCAGGATTTCGTGGAATTTTTCAGGCAATAATGATATTTGGACTTGCACTCCTACTTGGTGTAAATCTAAGATTTGATCCTTTGGACATTACAGGTACATTCTTTGTTATTGTATTATTTGCCATGTGCTTTACAAGCCTCTCTATGGCACTTGCATCATTTTTGAAAACACGTGAAAGAATGATGGGTATAGGCCAAGCAATTACGATGCCATTATTCTTTGCAAGTAGCGCCATCTATCCAATAGCTCTGATGCCAAAGTGGTTGCAAGTCATCTCCCTGGGAAACCCTCTAACCTATGTAGTTGATGCCCTACGGGCAATGCTCCTGACAGGAAACTATTCTAACTTGGTAGTTGATTTGCTTGCACTAGTAATTTCTACTGCTGTGATGATTGTACTTGCTTCACTTGGATTAAAGCGCCTAGTTGATTAGAAGACATTCACTTTGTGACAAAGATCGACCTAAATTGACAAAAACTGCAATAATTCCTAACTTTGGAGATCTTTTTGGTATTTTACAATTTATGCCAGTTGAAAACGTACCCCTTCTTACTAATAGGGATTATAGTTATAGTTCTTGCTAGTACATTCTTTATTCCATCTAGTGCAACTACTGCTCCTCAATACGCAACTCAATGGGGTTCATATGGACTTGGAAAACTAGGCCAGTTTGCTTTTCCACAGGGGATATCTATGGATTCATCTGGCAATGTCTATGTTACAGACTTGGGTAACAGACGGGTTGAAAAATTTGATTTCAATGGAAATTTCTTAGATACGTGGGGGACTAAAGGCAATGGAAATGGACAATTTCAAGCTCCAGTTGGAATTGCAGTTCATGGAACTTCTGTTTATGTCGTTGATAATGAACAAAACATAATTCAAGAATTTGATACTACGGGCAAATTCGTAACTCAATGGGGAAGTAAAGGCAATGGCAACGGGCAATTTTTGTTGCCACAAGGAATTGCCACAGATCCAAGTGGAGATGTTTATGTTGCTGATACTGGAAATAGTAGAATAGAAAAATTTTCATCAGATGGTAAATTCATAACATCAATTGGACAGAGCGGCCTTAATGATGGTCAATTTCTTTCTCCACGAGGGGTAGCTGCTGATTCGCAGGGAAGCATCTATGTATCAGATTCTGGAAATAATAGAGTTGAAAAGTTCACCCAAGATGGCGTTTTCTTGAAAACTTTTTCAGCATCTTCAGGTTCAAACTTGAAGACACCACTTGGATTAAGTGTTGATTCTTCTGGCAATATTTTTGTCACCGATACTGGCGATAATCAAATTGTCGAAATTAATAAGGATGGAAATCAACTTACTTCATGGGGGAGTCAGGGAACTGGACCTGATTTCTTTGATAATCCAAGAGACATTACAATTGATTCTGCTGGAAATGTCTATGTAGTAGACAGTAGCAATAACAGAATCCAAAAATTTGGTTCATTGTCCTCACCAATGTCACAAACCTCAAATCCAGTCAATAATCAAACACAACAATCACAAAGTCTTAATCAAACACAACCAAACATTCCAAAAATAATCAACCCTAATGATAAAACTCCTCCAACAATAACTGCACCTGCAGACATGACAGTTCAAGCATCCGGAATGTTAACTCCTGTCTCAATTAGTCAGGCAACAGCAACAGATGATACTTCGGTTACCTCAATTACTAACGATGCACCCTCAAAATTCCCACTTGGCACTACTATGGTAACTTGGACCGCAACTGACTCGGGAGGAAACATCGCAAAGGCCATACAAAAGATTACGGTAATAGATACTACTGCACCTACATTGACTGCACCACCAAATGTGACTGTTGAAGCAAAAAGTCCAGATCATAATTCGGTTGATCTTGGATTGCCATCAGCCTATGACTCAGTCGGAGTTTTATCCGTTACAAATGATGCACCTGTATACTTTCCATTGGGACAGACAATTGTAACTTGGACCGCTAAAGATGCATCGGGAAACGCTGCTACTGCAAAACAAATTGTTACTGTTCAGGATACAACTCCTCCAACCATTCATGCACCTTCTGACATTGCAACCGAAGCAACAAGTGCTACAAATAATCTAGTTGATTTAGGTAATGCAACTGTAACTGATAACGGCATAATACAATCTGTAACTAACAATGCTCCAAAGACATTCCCGATAGGTACAACTACAGTTACATGGACTGCAAAAGATGCGTCAGATAATAGTGCTACTGCTACTCAAACAGTCAAGATAGTTGATACCACTCCACCAAGATTGACTCCACCATCAAATATTGTATTTGAAGCCACATCGATAACCAATAATCAAGTACCTTTGGGTAATGCAACTGTAACTGACAATGGAATAATACAATCAGTAACAAACAATGCTCCGAAATCTTTCCCACTTGGCAAGACTCTGGTATTGTGGACTGCAAAGGATGCAGCAGGCAACATCTCAAATGCAACTCAGACAGTTGACGTAGTTGACACCACTGCACCAAAGATCACTCCGCCAAAAGACATCAAGGTAGAAGCAACTTCACTTACTGATAACACAGTATCACTAGGTAATGCTACGGCAACAGATGTTGAACAAGTTACAATAACAAACAACGTAACCAAGCCTTTCCCACTTGGCAAGACTCTGGTATTGTGGACTGCAAAGGATGCAGCAGGCAACATCTCAAATGCAACTCAGACAGTTGACGTAGTTGACACCACTGCACCAAAGATCACTCCGCCAAAAGACATGACATTTGAAGCAACCTCGCTTAACAATAATACTATACCATTAGGTGTACCAACAGTAACTGATCTAGAGCAAGTTACTACAACAAACAATGCGCCAAAAGTTTTTGGTATTGGTTTGACAACAGTTACATGGACTGCAGTGGATGCAACAGGCAATTCTGCTAATGTCACTCAAACAGTAGATGTTAGAGATACTACGCCACCAAAATTGATCATACCAAAAGACATTACGATTGAGGCTACCAGCATAAATGATAATATGGTATCTATAGGAAAAGCAAATGCCACCGATGCAGTAGGTGTAGAATCTACTTCTAACAATGCACCAAAGACATTCCCAATAGGTACAACTATTGTTACATGGACTGCAAAGGATGCAGCAGGCAACATCTCAAATGCAACTCAGACAGTT
>Ga0210384_10005069_pt1 | contig 14483 bp, 13 predicted proteins | sample IncBWH2MmetaG_FD_160574 | JGI IMG/M metagenome (GOLD analysis project Ga0210384, IMG submission 160574) | Forest soil microbial communities from Barre Woods Harvard Forest LTER site, Petersham, Massachusetts, United States - Inc-BW-H-2-M | ecosystem: Environmental > Terrestrial > Soil >...
GAGAAATGGGGTGCGATTGCTGCCGACAGAATCGCGACGGATTTGCAGCAGCAGCCCATGTACCGCGTTGGGATCAAATTTCAGTGGCGAAAGACGGACGATCTCACTCAGAGTGTTGCCGACCGATAGCGGCTCGCGATAAGGCCGCTCGCTGGTCATGGCGTCGAAAGTGTCAGCCAGGCCAATGATACGAACCGGCAGGGCGACCTCTTCCATCATCAACCCATCCGGATATCCCGACCCGTCGCCGCGCTCATGATGGGAGCGGACGATTTCAGGAATGCGCGGCCAGGGGAATTCAACCCCGCTGACGATCTGATGTCCAACCACCGTGTGGTCCGCCATCTCGCGGAATTCTTCAGCGTCGAGAGACGTGGGCTTCCCGAACAGACGCTTGTCTACCGCGACTTTGCCGATGTCGTGCAGATAGCCCGCCGAACGGAGAGCGGCGATATCGTTGGGTTCCATCCCCATAGCTTCTCCGATGGCGGAGGCGTAGCGACCTACTCGCAAAGAGTGGCCGTGAATGTTTACATGCTTCACATCGATCGCCGTCGCGAAGGCTTCAAGCGCAGTGTCGTAAAAGCCGTGCAGAGATGCCATGAGGCGAAGGTTCTCTGAAACGCGCTGCGCCAGGGTCTGCGACAGCACGTGATTCTGGATGGCGATCGCCACGTAATTGCACAGCAGATCGAGGGCTCCCAATTCTTCGTCGTCGAACAGGGCATCGCCTTCGCGGCGACCCAATGCGACCATGCCGACAAGTTTGCCGTTGACTTTCAGCGGGGCGATGCACTTGAACAGTTCAGGCGCGACATTCCCATTCGGGCTTAGGAAAATCTCGTACGAGCCGGGATTCAACACGACTGGTCCGCGCGCCGAAGTGAGGGCATGAACGTGCTTCGGCAGCAACGGCATGATTGCGGGCTCGGGCATTAACGCGAAGCCTTCGGAAGCGACAGAGCAGAGCATGGAAGGCTTGTCGCTGAAAGTGAAGAGCACCGCTTCGCGCGCTCCGCCAGCCTGGAGCAGCGCCGAAACCATGGCCCGCGCGGTCTGCGGAAACTCACGCTCCGCCGTCATCTCGGGGCCGAGATCGGACAGAGCTTCCACTGTTCGCAGCAGCCGCCGCAAATTGTTTTTCTGCACAGCCACGCACGGATGCGGGCAAAGACCAGAGCAGAAAAAGATTAACATGCGGCGAAACAGCGGGATACGGAGCTTGTTGGTTAGTTTGGTGCTCGGAAACAGCCTTCAGCTTTCAGCTGTCAGCTAAGAAGCGCTGTCATCCCGACCGGAGCGCAGCGAAGCAAGCAAAGTGGCGGGACCTTACGTTGCACGGCACTAGAAGTGCGTCCGCAACTCGGAAAACTTTTCCACTACGAGCAACTGCCGCGGCGGTTCTGCCGACTCCACTTCCTCATGCTCCAACACCCATGTAGCGCCATGCGGAACGAACACGGCATTCAACCCCGCAGCCAGAGCCGGATTGATATCGGACTTAGGGCTGTTGCCAATCATCCAGGTGGCGTCAGGAAGCAGTTCGTACTTGGAAATCACCGAACGGTAGGTGGGGACATCCTTTTCAGAAACAATTTCAATCGCAGCGAAATATTCTTTCAACCCCGAGCGTTCGACCTTGCCGGTCTGCTCCGGCACGGCGCCCTTGGTCATCAGGATCAGGTGATGGCGCTCCGACAAATACTGCAACGTCTCCAGCACGCCGGACAGCAGTTCCACCGGGTGGCCGGCGATGGTATGGGCGAATCCATTGATGGTCTCGTGCAGGGCAGGGGTAAGCGGTTCGACCGCCAGGCGCTCGAAGGTCTGGATCAAAGAATGGGCAAAGCTGTGCAACCCGTAACCGTGGGTCACGATGGACTCGCGTTCCACCTGGTTCAGCACTTCACGCACTTGCCCGGGAGTGTGCTCGTGGTGATTCAGAAACGAGATGAAGTTGGCGATAGCGCGTTCAAAGTAGATATTGTTTTCCCAAAGCGTATCGTCGGCATCGACCAGAAGCGTCTGCGCATCATTTGAACGTGACTCAGCAGGCATCGCCAATATGATAGCGGGGAAGAAGAAACTTGGCGAGGTTGCTTTGCGAACTTTGCGGAATCTTTTGCAGCCTCTGCAGTTAAGAGCTATTGGCTGCAAAGCGGTCAACGGCGCAAAGCGGAGCCCTGTTTGCTAAAATCAAATCGATGATCAAAGAGGGTTTGTTTCTTCCCCTGCTGTTTATCGCTCTGATGATTTCTCCAACTTCTGCCCAGAAAGCGAAGAAGCCCGCAACCATGACAGGGTCCGCGGCCAAGGGCGCGGCCGCCGGCGGCATGCAAGTGGCTCCGGATCTCGCGCAGCGGCTGGCAAAATATCGCCGCGTTGATATGCCCTTTCACTCCGCGGGACTCGCTGAGCGCGAGAAGAAACTGGTAGAGAAGCTGGTCGACGCTTCACGCTACCTGGAGGATATCTACTGGCGGCAGATCGATCCCGAGGCGTTGACGCTCTACCAGTCGCTGGCAACCAGCAAGAACCCGAAGGACCAGCAACTGCGTCACTATCTGTGGATCAATGGCTCGCGCTTCGATCTGATCGAAGAGAACCGGCCTTTTGTGGGCATCACACCCATGCCACCGGGCCGCGGCTTTTATCCCGAAGGCCTGACCATTAAACAGATCGAGCAATACGTGCATGACCATCCCGACAAAAGAGATGAGATTTACAGCTCCACCACGGTGGTGCGCTGGCACGGGGACCACCTCGAAGGAGTCCCTTATCACCTCGCCTACCGTTCGTTCCTGGAGCCGGCCGCCAGTGATTTACGTGAAGCTGCGGGCTTGAGTGACGATTCGGCGTTCGCGAATTTTCTCCGTTTGCGCGCCGATGCTCTGCTGAGCGACGACTACTTCAAGAGCGATTTGGCCTGGGTCGATTTGAAGGATCCGAAATTCGATGTGATCTTTGCTCCCTACGAGACCTACGACGACGGTCTTCTGGGTGTAAAAGGCTCCTATGGCGCAGCGGTACTGGTTCGCAACGAACCGGAGAGCCAGAAGCTCGCGATGTTTCAGAAATATGTTGCCGACGTACAGGATGCATTGCCCCTGGCTCCGGACGATCGGCCCTCAAAGCACGGTTTACAAACGCCGATGGAGGTCATGGACGCGCCTTATCGCGTAGGTGACTTGCGCCATGGCTACCAGGCGGTAGCCGATAACCTGCCAAACGATCCTCGAGTCCATGAGCAAAAGGGAAGCAAGAAGATTTTCTTCAAGAACTTCATGGATGCGCGAGTCAACTACGTGATTCTTCCGCTGGCGCAGTACATGATGCCGCCGGAACAGGCGGCCAAGGCTTCGGCTGAAGCGTATCTGCTGTTCACCATCATGCATGAAATGGCGCACGGGCTGGGACCGGCCTACGCGCGCACTTCCGCCGGCAAGACGTCGATTCGTGAATCGATCGGCCCCGCCTACAGCGGTCTGGAAGAAGCGAAAGCCGATGTAGTCGGCATGTTCGGTTTGAAGTGGCTGGTGGACCACGAAGTATTGCCCAAGGAGAAGCTGGAGGAATATTACGCTTCTTACGTCGCGGGTATCTTCCGCACCGTCCGCTTCGGCACCGCAGAAGCCCACGGTCAGGCACAGATGATGGAGTTCAATTATCTTTCGGAGCGGGGAGGGGTCAAGCGGCAACCCTCAGGAACGTATGCCATTGACTATGCCGCCATGCCGGAAGTGCTCGCCGACTTGGCCAAAGAACTTCTCGAAATCGAAGCCACCGGTAATCGCGAGCGCGCAGAAAGTTGGTTCAAGAAGTACGACGCGATGCCGTCGGAACTGCAGGTGTCGCTGAAGGCGGCGTCAAAAGTGCCGGTGGATGTGGAGCCGGTTTTTTCGTTCCCTGAAAAAATCAAATAAATCGCTGCTAGCTTCTAGCTCCCAGCCAAGCCAATTGTTGATAAGGTTTAGCTAGGAGCTAGCAGCCAGAAGCTAGAAGCTCTTCTAGACAAACTCAACTCTCGCTTCGCGTGGAATAATCCCTGCTTTGTATCCCATGTCCAGGAGCCGGCGTACCGCCTCGCGGCCATCCGGTCCGTAGTCCAGGGTGCGCTCGTTCACGTACATGCCGACAAACTTGTCGGCGAGCTGGGGATCGACGTCGCGGGCAAATTGCATGGCGTATGCCAGCGCCTCGTCACGATGCTCAAGGGCATACTGAATGCTGTCCCGCAAAGCCCCGGAGACTTTTGCTGTCAGCTCCGGCCCGAGACTGCGTCGTATGGCATTTCCACCGAGCGGCAACGGCAGCCCTGTGATCTTCAGCCACCATTTGCCCAGGTCGACAATGCGTTGCAGACCGGCTTTGGAGTAGGTCAGTTGGCCTTCGTGGATTATAAGGCCCGCTTCGTATTTGCCTTCCACAACTTGCGGAATAATCTGATCGAAGGGCACGACCTCGGTCTCAATCCCGGGTGCGAAAAGCCGCAGCGCGAGATAAGCGGTTGTGAGCGTACCCGGAATCGCGATCTTCTTGTGTTTGACCTCGCTCGGGGAAAAGCCCTGCATTGCCACAATCATGGGGCCGTAGCCATCGCCGACGCTGCCGCCGCAAGGCATCAGGGCATAGTTGTCCTGAATGTAGGGATAAGCATGGAAGGAGATGGCCGTGACGTCGTATCCACCCTCACCCTCACGCGCCTTCTGGTTCAGGGTCTCGATATCGCAAAGGGTGTGGGTGAAACGCAGCCCGGGGACGCGCACCTTGTTGGTTGCCAGGGCGTAGAACATGAAAGCGTCATCGGAATCGGGGCTGTGCGCGATGCTGATTTCGCGTGTCGATGCGCTCCCGTGCAATGAATCCTTGGATTCGGGGATCACAGCTGCGGTGGCCCTATTTCCGGACGGGGTTTCAACGGAACTCATGCCTGCTCCTTGCGGACACGCTGCCATCCGGTCGAAACTCCGGCCGCCAACATGAGCTTGACTACTTCGGCGAATACAAACCAGTAAAGCCCAAAGCGCGCTGCCTGGGCGAACGAGTGGGTCAGCACCGCCAGCCATGACAGCCCGCCGGCAAAGAGCACGACCTCTGCCAGGACACCAGCCGCTGCCGCCCGAGCGAAGCTCGCCTTGCCACGCTCCATGATCCAGCCCGCCAGTGCTGCGACGAAGGGATAAGCCAGCAAGAAGCCGCCAGTCGCGCCCAGGAGTTGGGCTATGCCGCCCGGTCCCGCAGGATTGAACACCGGCATCCCTACCGCTCCCTCGACCAGGTAAAGCGCCAACGCAGCAAAGCCGCAATGGCTGCCCAACGTGAGGCCTACTAGCAGCACGCCAAAATTCTGCAAGGTCAGAGGCACCGGAGTAAACGGCAGAGGCACGGTGACCCGGGCACACAGCGCGACAAACACGCTGGCGCTCACCACAATCGCCGCCTGTTCCGCCCAGTAGAGAGCGCGGTTACCTTGGTCGAGGGCTATACTTGCGGGCTTCGCCATGTTGGAGGTTCTCCCTGTCAGGATCTGAACATGCGCTGATGTAAATGCGCGGGGTTAATCCTTGCCGTGGGTTTCTCTGGAGGAACCGTCCTTCATGTGACTCCGTACTCGAAGGTAGGCTGCCAATCCGACCAGAGAGACGGCTACGGTGCTCAATGCCAGGATCAGGAACAACCAGATCATCCGCACGATGTCCTAGGATATCAAAAGGATCTGGAACGTGCGCTGGAAGCGTGGGGTCGTGTGGGGCGGACACTGTTGTCCGCCGCCTTTGATCTGGCTTTGTTCGATTGTTCGTTGCGCCGGAATTGGGCTGCGAAGTAGATTCGGTTCTTAAGGCAAAGTCAAAAGCGGCGGACAAGAGTGTCCGCCCCACACCGGCTCGCCTCACTTGCCCGCCATGGCCCGCTCGACATCGTCGGCGGTGTGCGGCAAATTGCCGGTCAGGTTAACCAACTTGCCATCCTGGTCCACGTAAAGAATGTCCTCGATTCGCACTCCAAGCTTTTCTTCCGGGATGTAGATTCCCGGTTCGAGGGTAAACACCGCCCCAGGGCCCAGCGGAACGTCGTAGTCCCCGGGGTCATGGACATTCAATCCTACGTAGTGGCCGAGTCCATGAATGAAGTATTTTCCCAGAGGCTCGCCATGCAGGTCTTTGCCGTGAGTGTTGATGTAGTTGTAAGCCACGTCATGCAATGAATCCGGGTGGTCCCTCCGCAGGCGTGATTTACCAGACCGAAATGCGGCAGCGGCGGCCTGTTGCGCTCCAAGAACGATGTCGTAAATCTCGCGCTGCCGAGCGGTGAACTTGCCCGACACCGGCAAAGTGCGAGTGATGTCCGAGGCGTACATCGAATATTCGCCCGCCGCGTCTATCACCACGAGGTCTCCGGACTGCATGGTGCCCGAATCTTCCGAATAGTGCAGCACGGTGGAATAGAAACCCGAGCCCACGATGGGCGCGTATGCCGGACGCTCGCATCCGCGCTTCCCCCACTCATACTGCATCAGTGCGGACGCCTCGCGCTCGGTGACACCGGGTTTCACCGTGTGCATGGCGGCAAAGTGCGCGGCAATCGAGGCATCCGTCGCGTGACGGATACGCTCGATTTCACCCGAATCCTTATAGGTTCTAAGCGAAGCCAGCATCGGCCGAACATCCTGGAAGGACACGCCTACCGGGAAAGCGTTGGCCCGCTTCAGCCAATCGAAGGGTGCCGTCGAATTCGAAATTTCGTCATCGGCGACGACGTCGGTCAAGACGGCCGCCTTCTTTAAAGGGAGGAGCCGAGCAAGCTCGGAGCGCAGACTATCCAGGACCTCAACGTGGTCAAAGCCAGTGATCTTGCCCACGTCCGGACTGTCCGGGCCCAGTTTCGGACCGGTCCACTTTTCCTGCGAGGGATTGTGGTTGGGAAGAAACAGGATTTCCATGTAGGGGCGATCGTTAGAGTTGGCGACACCGACGATCAACAGCGCGGCTCCCGGTTCGCTCCAGCCGGAGAGATAGAAAAAATTGTCATCGGGACGGTAGCCGTAAAGATCATTCGGACCCTCAGCTTCGTTTGAAGCAAACAGAAGGACTGCGGCGCCGTTGGCCTTGCTCGCCAGGGACTGCCGCCGCAGCCGGAAATCGGAGTTGGGTTGTCGATCCAGCGCCCATGTAAGTTGAGAAACAAGAAGAACAAACAGCAAGGCCTTACGCATTCAGAGTCCCTTCGTCCTTGGCACGAAATTTACTTGGCAGTGCTGGTTACGGATTTGCTTGCCGCAATCAGCGCGTCCACATTGGTCTTATCCACCAGCGACGACCCGGTGTCCACAAATGACGGAATGGGGGCGAAGCTGTCTTTGGCCCAGTCATTGCTCAAGGTGGACAACTTGTGATGGTAGAGCTCGTCCAGCATTTTTACGCCGACGAAGCTCATGGTGTACGGTTTCTGCGAAATCGTGGCCGCGATCACACCTTTCTGGATCCACGACAGCGTGTCCTCGTCGGTGTCCATCGCCAGAATGACCTTGTCTTTGACCCCATGCTGGCTCAGCACGGTGGCGACTTCCTTACCGGCCAGCGCTTCCAGGCACACGAAGGCATCGGTGTGCTCTTTCTTGTCGTTGCCCAGAACTTCGGTAGCCGTGTCAAAGGCCAGACGGGAATCGCCCTTCATATCCACCACGCGCGTGATCTTTATTTGTGGGGTGGCCTCGAGCGCATCGCGATAGCCGCGCAAACGTTCTTTCAGATTGGCCTGCTCAGGAATGGTAAATACGACCACGTTACCCTTGCCATTCAATTCCTTCGCCAGTCGCTGGCCCCCAATTTCACCGGCATGATAGTTGTCGGTGCCGATAAAGAAAAGCCGCTTGCTGGCAGGCGCGTCGGAGTCCACTGTGATTACAGGAATGCCGGCGGCAATGGCGCGATCGATGTCGTCTTTCATCAAGGCTGGGTCCGCCACCGAGATCAGGATCCCGCTGGCTTTGCCTTGCACCGCTTCCTGGAACGCCTTCTGCTCCGCCTTGGGGTCGTAGCTGTCCGGACCCGCGAACTCAGAACGTACTTTGAGCTGCTGGGCCGCCTGGAACAAGCCGGCCGATCCGGCCTGCCAGTAAGGAATCTTGACGTTGGTTGAGATCAGGAAGTACTTCTCATCGGAATCGTGACCGGTTCCACAGCTGACCAGGAAAACCAGCAGAATGCCGAAGACTACTCGGGAAGGTACCGTGAGGTGGCGCATCGGATCCTCCTTGCGAACAGACGCGACCGCGCCCAGCCGGGCGCGAAACGGTACGGATTCTAAACCTAGTCGCAACGAAAGGGAAGGAATTGGATGGAGGGCGGGTCTCTCGGCCCGTCCTCTATTACTACTAAACGCCCACAGGAAAGGGCTTGGTGTGGGTCTCTGCGCCCAGGGATAGGCCCGAGAAGCGGCCTTGCAACAAAGACATCAATCCTGTGTACCAGTAGCCCAATACGAACAAGACCAGAAAAGGCACCGTGATGTAATTCTCGTTGCTGATGGCGTAGTAGACCGTAAGTGCGAAGTAACTGCCGATCAAAAGCTCCACCCACGGCACCCAGCCCAGGCGGCGACGATATTTGGTGGCATTGATCCGGTCCTTTTTCGACTCCACTCGATACTTGGGCGTGCGCGCGAAGGCCGACTTCTGCCCCAACAGCGCTTCCAGCACGGCGCGCGTGTTGGTGATGGTCAGTCCAATGCCGAGCGCCATCAGGAAGGGAAGATAGAGCAGGGCCCGCGGCCACTTCCTCGGAAACAGCTCGCGCTGCGAGACCAGGTAGAAACTAGAAATCGAAAATGTGGACGCCATAAACAGCGGCAAGTCGATGTACAACATTTGAAACCAACCCTGGTAAAAACGGATGATCATGGCCGGCAGCAGCAACACGGAAAGCACGACCATCAGGGGATAGCTGAGATTCGCAGTCAGGTGATACCAGGCCTCGAGCTTGACCCGAAACGGCTGATCGCTCTTGATTACGCTGGGCAGAATCTTCTTAGCGGTTTGGATCAGCCCTTTCGCCCATCGGGCCTGCTGGGTCTTGAACGCGGTCATTTCCACGGGCAGCTCGGCCGGACACTCAACGTCCTGCAGGTAAATGAATTTCCATCCCTTCAGCTGCGCCCGATAAGAGAGGTCAGTGTCTTCCGTGAGCGTGTCGTGTTGCCAGCCTCCAGCTTCTTCGATCGCGCTCCGGCGCCATATTCCCGCGGTTCCGTTGAAGTTGAAGAAGACGTTACTGCGGGCGCGTCCGGAATGTTCCAGCACGAAATGCCCGTCGAGTAAAATGGCTTCGACCTCGGTAAGAAACGAATAGTTGCGATTGATATGGGTCCAACGAGTTTGCACCATGCCGATTTTCGGGTCGGTTAAGTGGTGAATAATTTGCATCAGAAAATCTTCGGGCGGAACAAAGTCGGCGTCGAAAATGACGATGAACTCGCCTTTCGCAGTTTTCATCCCCTCGGCGAGCGCACCCGCCTTGAAGCCTTCGCGATTGCTGCGATGATGATAGGTGACCGGAAAGCCGCGCGCAGCGTACTGCTCGACCAGGCCTTGCGCGACGGCCTGAGTCTCGTCAGTTGAATCGTCGAGCACCTGCACATCGAGTCTGTCGAGCGGATACTGTAGCCGGCAAACCGCATCCAGCAAGCGCTCAATCACAAACTGCTCGTTGAAAATGGGCAGCTGCACCGTCACGCGAGGCAGATCCGGGAAGTGCCCGGCTGGCTCGATGGTGCGATTTTTCTTGTTCTTGTAGTAGAGATAAACCAGCACATAGCGGTGCAGACCGTACGAAGCCAACAGGATGAGCACGATGAAGTAGGGAACCAGCAACGCCATATCAAACGCATTGGCGCGATAAAGGCCCCTGAATGTGGTGTCGAGAAAATGCTGGCGAATGTACTGGCCGATGCCCCGCGAGGCCACGAAAGCGGCCAGAAGAGCTGGTGAAATGGAAACAACGCCCAGGGGGAAATCCTTATCCGGTGTGGTTATTTAGCTAAACCGGAAATGTCATTGTACCGGAAAGGCTGCACCGACCAAGAGAAACACGAACCCGTAGGCCGGACGCCCGTGTCCGGGCGGGCGAGCAAAGCTCGCCGAAAGCCTGCGGAGCTGCGCTCCCCGGAGGGGTGGGGCGCCCGTCGCCACACGGCCTAGTTGAGGAAATACGTGCGATAAAGTGTGTCGCGTTGGGCGGGCTTAAACCCGGCATCCCGGATAATTCGGCGGAGCTCTTCTTCCGTGGTGCAATTCGTTACACCCGCGGCACGCACCACATTCTCTTCGAGCATGACCGATCCGACGTCGTTGCCGCCGAAGCGCAGACCCATCTGACAGACTTTCAATCCCTGGGTCACCCAGCTCGATTGCACATTCAGGAAGTTCGAGAGGTACAACCGGGAAATGGCTAGAACCTTCAAATATTCGACGGCCGTGGCCTCGTCCCAGTGACGACCGCCCAGCGCTGTATTGTGGGGCTGGAAACTCCATGGGATGAACGCAGTGAAGCCGCCGGTTTCTTCCTGCAACTGGTAGAGCCGGTGGAAGTGATTGACCCGGTTTTCGACGTTCTCGCCAACACCGAACATCATGGTGGCTGTCGTGCGCATGCCCAGCTGGTGTGCAGTGCGATGCACGTTGATCCAGTCCTCGGTCAGGCATTTGAGCCGCGCGATCTTGTAGCGGACTTCATCGTCGAGAATTTCCGCGCCGCCTCCGGGGATGGAATCGAGTCCGGCATCGCGCAGCCGAACGATGGTGTCGCGAATACTCAACCCGCTGTATTCGGCGATGGCGATGACTTCCGAAGCGGAGTAGCAGTGCAGATGAACCTTGGGGAAGCGCTGCTTGATGCCGCTCAGCATCTTCTCGTGCCAGTCGATCTTCAGATCGGGATGCAAGCCGCCCTGCATCAGTACGCCGGTGCCACCCAGTTCGACAGTTTCCCGAATCTTGTCGTAGATGGTGTCGAACTCGAGGATGTATCCCTCTTTGGCTGTAGGGCCTTTCAAAGGCCGGTAGAAAGCACAGAAGGTGCAATACTCGGTACAGAAATTGGTGTAATTAATGTTGCGGTCGATGACGTACGTAGCAACGCCTTCGGGATGCAGCCGGCGCCGCACCCCGTCAGCTTCCATGCCGATGCCGATGAGGTCGTCGGAGCGGAACAGGTCGAGGGCTTGCTGTTTGGTCAGAGACATGGCTTCGCCAACCGCTGTTGAGATTCTAACGGACTCAGGATATTAGTGCCAAACCCAAGACCCGAAAGTATTGTCATCCCGAGCGCAGCCTCGAGCCGCGCTCGCTCGGTGAGAGCAATTCGAGGGACCCTAAGCCATGGCAACCCCGCTCTTGTAGCGGTAGTACTGGATCAGAGAAACAATTCCGGCGACTACAGCGAGCCCGATGAGCGTAAACAGCGCCGGTTTGTAATATCTCGAAAAAAATATGACGATGTGCCGGCCATAAATTGCGCCCAGTCCGGCCACGATAGTGAATCGAACGCCTCGTCCCAGAGCCAGTGCGAAGACAAATTTTCTGCGGGAGTACTGCAGCGCGCCCGCCGCCAGCAGAAAAGGAACAATCGGAAAAGGTGGCGGCAAGATGGCGGGCACGGCCACCGCAAAAAATCCCCAGCGCTCGAATCGCTTGAACACTTTCTCGGCTGTTCTCTTTGAGAGCCTGCGTTCAAACGCCTGTTTGCCGCCCTTCCGTGCTAAACCGTACGTGATGTAGCCGCCGATAACCGCGCCCACAGTAGCCATAAACGCGTAATACCACCATAGGCCACTATGGTGGGCGGCCAGAACAATTGTCAGAATGTCCATACTTCCCGGCAACGGTATGATCGAATTGTCCGCCAGCCCTAACAGAACCAGACCCACGCCGCCCAGGTGCCGGAGGTGATTCCAGACCGTGACCGCGATCATGAATTGAAGTTGGGTGGACATACCGCTTAGATACTTTATTAGGTGCCAGTGCTACGACGTAGCTGAGAAAGATTAGGTGGTGGCAGTTCTCGCAACATCGAGAAAGCGTAATGACGGTGTTGCCGGCAACACTCCGCACTCGTTGGCATAACGGTAGAAGAGCTGCAATCCGTCCAGGCACCCAGTATCCAGATCGTAGTAGATATTGTCGGTCAGATAGGTCCTGATCTCGGTCTCGCTCAAACCCAGGCGGGGCGCCCATTCTCGTGCGATCTGGTCCAGACTCGCCGGCAGCAAACCGTGGTCACGCGAGTCCTGAAATATCGCAGCCAGATCGAGGGCGGGTGGGGCATTCTTCAAAGCCGCCTGCCGTACTGCCCAAACGGCGAAGACAAAAGGCTTGCCGGTAAGGCGAATCCATTCTTCGGCCAGGTCGTAGGTCAGATAGCGGGAGCGATCCACTCTGAGTGCAGGATCGCCGATCACCAGACCCGCATCGTGCTCGGCCATCATCTTCTCTATGTCCGGTGGCATGGGCGTGAAGCTCCTGCCCTGGCCCCACCATTTGGAGAACAATACTTTGGTGAGCGCCACCGAAGTGAGCGAAGAAGTGTCAAGGGCGACCGACCGGATCCGGTCCAGCGGGACGTTGCTCACCAGAAGGATCGAGCGGACCTGTCGCCGTGAAGCGATTGCCACACCGGGCAGGATGGAGAGCCCCGGAATGCTGGCATAGGCGGCCGCCGGAATGATTCCGATATCCGCCGTACCCGCAGCCAGTTCAGCGGCGCATTGGGAAGGCACGGTGTAGGAGATATCGAAGGCGGAACCCGCGTCTCCATTCTCGAAATCCCACATCAGGGGCGCAGTATTGAGGTAGGAAATCGCGGAAATACGAAGACGTTTCATGCGGCCATTGTTCTAGTTTGAATGTTTGATTTTAACAGAGCTATGTGTCGTGTGACCTTGACATGGTTTTTCGCGGATGTAAGAGTCCGCGAGTCAGATGATGTCGAGGTGGCAAAGTGCCCGAAGCCCTGGCCGTTTGTCCAAACCCAGCGAAAGCCTCGCCTTGCACTGGCTCGCCCTTTTCCTCACCCCGCGCCTGGGCCCCACACGAGCACGGCGGCTGGTCGAACATTTTGGCGGTGTACAGAACATTTTCAAGGCATCGTTGACCGAACTCGAAGCCACCGGCATCCAGACGGTCTCTGTCCAATCACTCGGCACAGGCCAATCGATGGAGTTGGCCCAAGACGAACTGGGGTGTGTAGCGGCGGCTGGTGTCACGGTCGTTTGCCAGGGCGATTCCACCTACCCCGCACAGCTGAAGCAGATCTACGATCCGCCGCTGGTCCTTTATGTGTGCGGAAATGTGGATGCGATCGCGCAGCCGGGGATCGCAGTCGTGGGCACGCGCCATCCGGCAGTTTTCGGCACCGGGGTGGACATTGTTTATCCCAAGGAGAAAAGCCGGCTCACGGATCAGATGCTGTCCCTGGGTGGCGCCCTGATCTCAGAATGTCCCATGAACACGTTCGCCGCGCCGCAAAATTTTCCTATTCGCAGTCGCATCATCAGCGGCATTTCAACCGGCGTTCTGGTGGTGGAAGCCGCGGAATACACCGGTACCAGGATTACGTCGCGCTGCGCTTTGGAACAGAATCGCGAGGTTTTCGCCGTCCCCGGCAACGTTACCAATAAGAATTCCTGGGGACCGAACACCTGATCAAACAAGGCGCCGAGCTGACTGTAACCTGGGAGGGCTTTGGGAAGAACTCCCTACCGCAGTACGACTTGCGCTGACTCCGGCTAACGACGATGAATCGCAAGCGGGCAAGACTGCATCTCTATGCGGGGAAAGCGAGCTGCCCCCGCACGAAAGAAAGATCCTGAAACTCCTGAAGGCTGACGAAGCCACGCACATCGATGAGATTGTGGAGTTGCTGGAGCTGGACATGTCATCGTCCGAAATATTCGCTGCATTGTTCGAACTGGAGCTGGCGGGGAAAGTGAAGCAGATGCCGGGAAAGAATTTTGTGAAAAGCTTTTAGCTGTTAGCTCTTGGCTTTTAGCTTGAAACAGTCATCGGCCGACGTGAGGAGACGAGATGAGGAACTACAGGGATCTGCAGGTATGGGAGAAGGCCCACAAGTTGACCCTCGCGATTTACCAGGGTACGTGCGACTTCCCAAGAGAAGAGCGATTCGATCTGACCAGCCAGATTCGGCGCTCGTCTGCTTCGATCCCAGCGAACTTGGCTGAGGGTTGTGGGCGTAGATCGGACGGCGAGATGGCACGCTTCATCCAGATTTCAATGGGTTCGGGATCGGAGCTTTCCTATCACCTGCTACTCGCCCGAGACTTGGATCTCTTGAAGAATACAGAATATTCCAGATTGAACTCCGATCTGGAGTAAGTCATGAGAATGCTATCTTCACTATCGCAAAAGATTAGAAATGCGTTGGCGGCCCTAAGGTTCAAGCCAAGAGTTAGAAGCTAAGAGCTAACAGCTT
>Ga0210384_10005071_pt1 | contig 14479 bp, 14 predicted proteins | sample IncBWH2MmetaG_FD_160574 | JGI IMG/M metagenome (GOLD analysis project Ga0210384, IMG submission 160574) | Forest soil microbial communities from Barre Woods Harvard Forest LTER site, Petersham, Massachusetts, United States - Inc-BW-H-2-M | ecosystem: Environmental > Terrestrial > Soil >...
CATTTTTCTGAGATGGGTCACAGGGACCTCCTTGTGACCCAAAACTTATCTCAACCAACAAGCAACCAATGCTCGGCTCACTTCACGCGTAGCGTCCGCCGCCGGGTGGCTTCGTTCAAGTCCGCTTGTGGGAAGTTACTCCCATGAGTTTCCGTTCGACTCCTACAAAGTTGGGATGGTCACTCCAGGCCTAGGAACTGGTGGTATACAGTGCAAGTACGGCTCCGAGAATGCGAATGCGACTCTTCACGGCAATATGCGAAACATATCAAACGACGCCCTCTCGGGCAAAGGGATTCTCAGCGCGAGGTGTCCCGCCGACTTCGTGAGGGTCCGTTTCAAATATAGTTAGCGAAGGGTTGACCATGAGTGGCACGCCCGGAGGGATTCGATCCCCACCGCCCCTACCAACCATCCCATTTGTTGAGAATCACTTAGCGCTTTCGCGAGGCGGCAAAAGGCGGCAATAAGAAATAAATCGAGCCGCAAGGTTGGCACCTGATGGCTCCCGCGAACAGCAATCAATCCTGATGCAGAAGCATTGTGCAAACTTTCGTGTCTGCACTCGGCCTAAGTATGGAATTACCGATATCTTCGAACCATCGGTAGCGGCCGACGACCTCTAGGCTGCGAACTTGGGTCTGCGTTCATGAGCGGATTCCAGGCGATTTCGTCCTCTGTGTTTTAATCCGGGAAAATGGAAAGAGTTCTACGACCAATGCAATCAGTAGCAGCACTAAACACTGATCGAACGAGATCACGTGCGCGACAAGTAGAACCAAGCACGCAGAGTAAGTCGCCTTCGGCCATCCGAGAGTTGCAACGGACTTGCGAATTTTCTCCATGTCGAGCATTTGTCATCGATCACATATAGAATCTGTACTCGGGAAGAACCTTTGCTCCGGGCGGCAGCTCCGCAAGAATTTGACCGACGCGACGTGAGAACGCCGTTGTGATCGGAGCACTACAGGAAAAATCAGCAGTGTTCCAGTTCATTTTGGTTAGCGCCAAGATTTCGCGGAGCACCACGTCCCAGGGGCTATCACCGTGGTGCTCCAAGACTTCTAAAGGCTGTGGAACGCGCGGCCCAGGATAGGTCCGAAGAAACGGGATGTATCCTGCAGTGTAAAGAAGCAAATCAGACGCTCCGAATTTCACATACGTACCACGAACTGGCGGATAATCACCCGTTCGATAAAACTGAAGGCCTCGATTACCTAACGCGACCAGATCGGTTCGAGGGATTACGTCACATGCCTCTTGAAACCCAGCAAGTTCATCCGCCGAGAATCGCGAACTTTTGTGGACAACAAGTCGAGTTGGAAGACTCTGCCGGTTTTGGCTCTTGTACATCTCAATCACGTCACGGAGCAAACTGGCAGCGAATTGCCGGTTCAGGTGGGGAGATCGGCCTTCTCTTCTTTCGTCCCACTCGAACGTATCGCCGCGCAGCACGTATCCGTCGCCAGCCGCGGTGAAGGCTTGCGCCATGCTCGTGCGCATGTGCGGATTGTCTTCGACCAGCTCCCTGTAAAAAGAAATGCCCACGAAACAAACGCCGGGCTCAAGATCGGCGAGACGCCACGGTGATCCACCGGCTTTGTGGTACAGAGCCGTCGTGAAGTTCCAAGCTCGTGTTGCGATGTCCTGGGTTCTGCCCTGCGAAGGGCCTCCACTCGGCGCGCTTAATCTGAGTGTCTTTGGCCAAACGAGTTGAGTCGGAATCCCAACTTCCATTGCCTCAGCTTTCAGGCCGCGGCGAAGATTCTGGTGCCCCAATTCCTCCTCCTCGATACCCAGTGTGGCTTCATCGAAGAGCGAAAACTGCCCCTTGTCTACTTTCGTTTTGGGACGTTTGACTCGTCGGAGCCGGAACCGATGCTCTTGAACTGTGCAGGTGTCGATCACTTCCTGCGGAATGCAGCACAAGATGACTGTGGGTTTCGGATCGCGGCCCTTCAAGACCTGCATGGCTTGAATGTAGAGCTTGATTACGTTCTTCAGTCGCTTTGAATAGTCCTTTTCGATGAGAGCGATTTTGAATGCCTGCTCTTTGATAACCTCACGCAGGCTCTCGCCGAAGATCAACTCGCAATTGAACGGTCGTTCGATGTTGAAGCCGGGAAAGTGCGGATACAAGAACGGCTGGCTACCATCGTTCGAAAGGATGCCTTTGCAAGCTTGAAGCCATGCTTCAGCGTCAGCCAGCATCTGGGGTGGCCCAACGATGCCAACGGCAATCGACTTCACGAAGGGTGAATTCTGACCGATAAGGCTGTATGGCCCGTACAACGACAGGCCGGTTTTGGGATCGACGTGTGAATGCCCCTGGCCGAACGAAAGCAGAGGTTCCGCGATCATGCCGGAGTCAAAATTCGGAACAGGCTCCGCACTGCGGCGCCGCCGATCGAATCGCCTATTCACGCTCATCACTCTTCCCGGGAACTGCATCTAGGTCTTCGATCGGTCCGTCATCGTCTTCCACTAGCGGCCCCTGTTCCAATTCGGTCTCGAATGCGACGTCCACGGCTTCATCTTCACGCGCAGCCAACACGGGAGCTTCCTCATCAAGCTCCCGCATAAGGTCCCTGTGATCGCCGGCGATCCCATACGGGAGTTGAATGAGTGCCGGTACAGTGGAAAGCTCAAGCGATTGATCTCCGGCGCGGATCGAGATCGGCCCTCCGAATCCACGACGCAACACGCTCGTCCAAAACCGAATGTGATAGAGAACCTGCATGTTGCGCTCTGGCCCGGTCCAGCGAATCACGCGGCGTCCGATCTCCGGCCCGGTGCTCGGCTTTCTGCCATCCTGCGTGATGACCCACGTAGGCGAAATCTTCACGTAAAATTTGTTCACCAGGAATATGACCTGAAGGTACGCCCCGAGATTTCGCCAAAACAAAACTTTGCCATCTTGAATGATGGGTTTCGCAACGGTGCGGGACGCGCGCGTCCTCCGCGGCGTCCAGGTGATTTGGTTTGGCTGCCCGTTTCGGTCAGGGAAAAAAAACCGCCCGTTTTTCTCTTGATCGATCTCAAGCCCGGCTCGCCCCATGTGGCGAGACAGCGCCATATTGAGTAGCGAGATCACGAGCTTCCTCAAGTCTTCGTCGCTGAGGAATGACTGCGTGTCGTACACCTCAACGTCGTTCTCTTCAATGATCGGACTGAGCGCGTTATCTGGATCTTCGAGATTATGAAAGGTGAAGATGCGGTCCTCGAAGGTCCGAAACGCAGGCATGAACCTTTGCTCGGGCTCGATTCCTTCAGCTTCTTGATGTTGTCGAATTACCTGCCGAAGGCGTTCCTTCGAGGGCAATTTTCGCTTTCGACCGTCCGAACTTGTCTCTAGCAGGTGTTCAGTGATAGCCGCCGAGTAAACGTAGCGGGGGTAACGCTCCGCGGGAAGCAGATTGCAATACAGGCGCTCGGTTACAACGTCGGGGTCTGCCTCGGGAATAGCGCGCTCGGCAACAAGCGTAGACCGATCAACGCGACCCCCAGTGGTTATCAACTGGCCGCGATGGCTAATGGGGCGACGCAGCGGCTCGTCGCGTAGGACACGCAGGAGATCATCGAGCCCTCGCCGGTACCGGTCCCCGCGAAGATCGAGCGTCAGAAGATGTCGCAGCAGAAACGGAATCACCGGGCAGTCCTCTATAAGCAAGGGAATGAGTTTGCCCGTCCGGTTATCCGGATCGCCGTGCAACGCCGCGTGCCATTCAGCATCGGTCCAATGACTTCGGCTGGCGAAATACGCCGGGCTCATTACGACGCCTATGAACCTGCTCTTTTCGAGTCCCTCATTGATGGCGGCCGGAATGCTCGCGCCTGGGCGAATCTCCGCCTCATCGAGCCACACGGTCAAGGGTCGGCCGTTCCACGATTGGCTTTCAATGTTGGCTGCCAGTTCTCGGACCAGCGACTTGTCAGCGCTGCTGTGGGATAGGAAGATATCCCGTTGCACCTTTTCCGGGGCGAATCCGGCGGCAATCAAAAGAACATCTGCTGGGACCGCGTAAGCAGCGGCAAGTTTTTGGAGAAGAGCAGCGGAAGGATTGTCGGCCTTGCCGTTTTCGAGCTGCGACAGATACGCATTCGAGACCCCGACAGCTTTCTCGGCCCCTCGAAGGGTCAAGCCCGCTTTTTCTCGGGCGCTGCGAAGCACTCCAGGAAGCGTATCTCTCATAGAGGTGCGCTTATAATAGCATTGTGCTCTCTAGTAGCAAGCCAAAAAATGATGCTTGATCTAAGAATGTCAAGAAGCGTGCATAACTCCTGTGTAGTCAATATCTCTGTGTTGGGATATGGACGCTATATGGTGCTTGATGGATTACATCGCAGAGTTAGCTTCCTAAATCAAGTCCGGACTGCCAAGTGCGAGTCTTTCTGTCCCGAACGCTACGCGATAAAAATCGTACTGGTCGGTGGATAAGTCGTAGCCGCTAATCTCCAGAACTTCCGATACAAACCTCCGTCCGGGGCGGCGCTCAATTTGCACGATGACGTTTAGCGATTCGGCTATGTTGGACTTGATGGCCAGATACGGGATTTCCACGCCGCTCTGCAATACGCAAGTCGTGAAACGCGGAATCCCCTGAGCCGCAGAATTGGCATGAACGGTCGAGATCGTTCCGCTGTGTCCCGTGTTCAGAAGTTGGGAAGTTCAATGGCTTCGCCGCCCCGAATCTCGCCCAAGATGATTCGGTCTGGACGATGGCGCAAAGTCGTTTTCAGAAGATCGCGGATCGTCACCGCAGGGACACCGTTGAGCTCCCGTCTGGCCTCGAATCGATATGGATTCGGTTCCTGGATCTGAATGATGGGCGCCACCGGGGCACTATTCCGGCGGGGTTGAATCTAAAGATCGCCCTCGATCATCCCTTGCTGAGTAACTCCAAGGCGTAGTTTACCAGCGATTTATTTTCGTCTCCCCAGTAGCGCTCAATCTCGCGCAACCTCTCTGCACTTTCCCGTATCTTCTTTCGGCGCATCGCGGGCGGCATTTTCCTTAACCGCCAAAGGAATACGTTGTCCCTGTTCTTCTTTTGCTTAACGTCATCGTCCCGTTTTTGTCGCTCGCTGTCACATAGCGACGTGCGGCAATATTCCTTTTTCTTGAACCGAATGACAAGATTCTCGCAACCAGGTCTCTTGCAGATTTGGATAGGCGCATCTCTCCCAAGTTCGTGCTCCCTCTGGATGAAGTCACAGATTGGGTCGGCGATATCTTTGTAGAACTTTGTTCTGTATGGAAAGTCGACTCTGAGCGTGCCCTCCGGCGTAAAATACCGTAATTGTTCCTCTTCCGGCCCGAAGGCTGGGTCCCCGCGTTCAAATACGATGTGCCCTGTGTGCTCGCTCAGAAATTCAAACGCCACCAGCCTATTTTTCGGGTTCCGTTTTGGATTGGTTAGCCACGTGAGAAGCCGCCGCAATTGCAGTTGATATTCGACAGCCTCTTGCTGAAATCGGTCAGCCAATTCTTTTTCGGTTTTGCAGGCCCAAGGTGTGGCTTGTTGCTTGGCTTCATTGATCTTCTGCAAAGCATCCGGTCTCAGTTGAACGGCGATCATCTCGGGCACATCCGTGAGCCTGAACGGATCTACGGCCTTTGACAGCATGTCAGGAGAGACCAAGGTGACTTCAGCGAGATCTGCAGCAAAATCCTTCATCGCATTCGTGTGGGATTCTAAGCTCGCCGCCTTAGTGTAATCGGCTAACCCAAGTGGATTTCGGGCCATCCACGGCATGGCTTCGAATAGGGTTTTAGCAAGATTCTTAAACGCATTAGTGTTTGACTCGAGATCCGCATTGGCATAATCAACTAACCCGCGCCAGATCTGTTTGGTGCGTTTATCCAGCATGTAATCACCGTATCTTCAGCCCGATGGCGGCTATTCCCTTACTGTAAATGCCGTACCAGATATTGTACGAGATCATTTGTAATCACTACCATCGCGACCATGGACAAAGGAACACAAAGCGACACTGGCCAGTACACTTCAGCTCCTCCTCGGCGTGCGTTCAACATTTACGGCGCTGCGGAATATTGCTCGTGTCGTTGTGCCGCCATTGAGGAAGCGATCCGTGATGGCCGGCTTCGAGCCCGTCGCCTTGGGCGAGGCTTCGTTATCACACGGGAAGACCTAGACGCATTCATTGATGTGCTTCCAGCCGTCGAGCCACACTTACCGCCGTCCATTTTGAAGCGCCGTCAAGAGCGTTCGCGGGAGAAGACTGAGGCATAAGTTTTGGCTGACCGACGAGTTCGAGCAGTCGGCAGCGAAATGAAGAGGAGAAAACGCAATGGCAACAACAATCGAATCACCCATCAAGGAAAAGGACTCGTATTACGTTCTTCGGCATAAGGCCACCGGCCTTTACGTCAATGAACACGACTTAGTTGTGGGAGATTACGATCTTGAGCAGACTAGCCTTATCGACAATATTGAGTTTCGGGGTGGTTACGCTCCATTCCGCATATACCCGGTTGTCGAAGTCTCGGCGATGAGCGTATTGGAACCGGCCCCGGGAACCGACTCCGACGCTGTCGCTCGGCTGGTCAATCAAGAGGCCCGGAACGTCGTCGATTGGCTGAATCAAAACGATCACTTTCTTGATTGTGACTGCTCTAAACACGATTACGAGTACTCCGACTTCGAGTTGATGCTTGTTGAAGTCGAGTACAGCGTAATAAGCACGCAGCCAGTAGCCGCAAATGCTTAATTTAAAAAGGAGAGGCCATGTTCGACAAAATTCCCGATGAACTGAAAGCCCTCCGTCAGTGGCTTCTGTGGAAAATGGAAGCCCGTGACGGCCGCATGACAAAGGTGCCGTATCAGCCAAACGGCCGCCGCGCGAATGTGACCGCGCCAAGAACATGGAACACCTTCGATGTTTGTGTAAGGGCATTGCGAACTGGGAGGTTTTTAGGGATCGGGTTTGTGTTTACAAAAGGCTCTGCCTCTTACGCAGGGGTGGATTTAGATAAGTGTCGTGACCCACAAACTGGCGTGACAGAACAGTGGGCCATACAGATTATTAAAGAACTCGGCAGTTACACGGAATTATCCCAGTCCAGAACCGGATGGCACATCATCGTCAAGAATTGCGGATTACCTGTAGACGGCGGCAGGAACAAGCGCGTGGAGATGTATTGCAACGGGCGCTATTTCTGCATGACAGGCGAGAGGGCGGCAGGCTGCACGGAAATCCGTAGCGTGTCACTTGTCAATCTGTATCAGCGAATGGTGGAAGACAAACTCGACCCAACAACTGCTGAGGACATTCACGGTAGACCGATCAATGGTCGTGATACATCGCCCTCGGGTGAAGATTACAAAATCATCGCTTCGCTTTCGAGAAAACTCCGTACCGAGGATACGGCGGTGATTGAGTCAGAAATTGCACGCAGATATCCCGAACGGTATCGAGGCCAGAACGAAAAGCATGGCGATCGGCAGGGCGAAACCTACTGGCACTACAGCATTGTCCGGTTTTGTGAGCGGCGGAGATCACAGGAAGTAACTGAGGCGGCTTAGCGTTTCGGGCGGCCGACTGCTCGATTTGAAATGACCAAGGAAGCGACGACAGTGAAGATCGCTCCCTCGGCGCCAATTCTTACGGGTGAAGAGGCAAGAAAGATAAATACGACGGGCTGTCTTTCAAGGAATAGGTCAATGTCAACACAAAACGTACCAATAACACAAGCACCACCACACACTCCGGACGCTTCTTTCTTCGACGTCCAGCGGTCGGATGCGGGCAATGCGCGCAGGCTGCTGGAAGCACACGGGCGCGACATCTGCTTTCACGCCGAGCGCAACGAATGGCTGGTATGGGATGGTAAACGCTGGGTTAGTGATTCCAAGGGCCGGCACGTAGCCGGAAAGATGAAAACCGTTTTGCAGGAACTTCGAAACGAGTCTTTAGCCATCATGAATGAGCTAACGCCAGGCGTGGGGGCGTTCGGCGAAACGTCAACGGATGAACAGGAAATCCTCAAGGCCCGGCTCGAGAAGGCCAAAAAGGATTACAAATGGTCCATCGACTCGGAGTCGGACCGGCACGTGTCTGGTGCAGTCCGGCAAGCTGCTAGTGAGGCCGCTGTCAAAATCGTCCACGACTGGGAGTTGGATAGAAACCTACTTCTGCTCGACGTTCAAAACGGAACGTTCGATCTGGAGGCCGACTGCCTTCGGGAGCATCGTCGTGAAGATTACATCACGAAATTGGCGCCAGTAACGTTCGACCCTGGGGCAACGTGCGACAGATTCGATATGTTCCTCTCCGAAATCTTTCCCGAAAACCGCGACTTGATCGACTACGTGCAACGGTTGCTCGGGTACTGTCTCAGCGGCTTGACGACCGAACGCATCTTGCCTTTTCTCATCGGCCAGGGCGCCAATGGAAAGAGCGTCATCTGCAATGTAATGCTCCGTGGCATATTCGGTAAGGAACAGGACGGCTACGGGATGGAGAGCAGTTTTACCACGTTCACGACCAGCCGCTATTCTGGTCCTGATAAGCCTCGGAACGATTTGATTCGGATGCGAGGCAAGCGTTTTGTAACGGCAAGCGAATCAGATGACCCTCACGTAAAGATGGACACCGCCTTGCTCAAAAGGATATCAGGTAACGACGATGTGGCGGTCCGTGCGAACTTTCAGCAGGAAACCGAGTTCACGCCGCAGGCGAAGGTATTCCTCAGAATGAATAATGAACCTCGAATCTTAGATGACACCGACGCCACCTGGGAGCGCGTGAAGAAAATCAACTTTAAGCGCCAGTTCATTGAAGATGAGAAAGACCCTGAATTAACCGAAAAGCTCTTGGCCGAATCGAGTGGCATCTTCAATTGGCTGCTAGAAGGCTGGAAACTCGTTCGCAAGGCACAGCAAAACAAGCAGATGGCCCTCCCGGAGCCGGCCGAAGTTCGGATGGCCACGCAGGAGTACCGTCAGGAGCAGTCGCAAGTGGCGCGGTTCTTTGCCGAGTCCTATCAGGTGGCACAACGCGAGTGCGAACCGATTTCGGCCGCCGATATCTACGATAATTACAAGCAATGGGCCGACAAGCAGGGTGAATATTTTAAGAAGTCGCAGGCTTCATTCGGCCTAGAACTGGGCCGACATCTCTCTCAGTTAAAGACGGTGACCAAGAAACAACACGGAGAGAAGCGGCAACTATGTTGGTTCGGCGTCGAGCCCCTGGCCGAACGGGGATCGCAGGATGTCATGGATGACCCGCAAAGCGATATCCCATTCTGAATGTCACAGCACAGGGGTGAGAGGGGCGAGAGGACCTGAGACACTTTTCCACTCTAATTGTTCGTAGCACTCCTTGATCGATGCTCTTGCTTTTATTGAAGGTAGGAATGATTAGAGTGGAAAAGCCTCTCACATCCTCTCACCTCTCTCAGTGAAGAGCACTCCCGGACATGCAAAATTTACCTTGATCAGGGTTGATGTAGTCTGGCACTGGCACTTTTTTATTTTTTCATACATGATCTTTGGCCACGGAAAAATTAACTCACTTCTGGCGTGGAAATGTAGCAGGATTGATGTAGCAAGAAATTAAACGCTGTGTTCTCAACGCTATGTGCTTCTGGAGGAGAGTTTGAGATTCTAACCCCCAGGAAATCGCCGCGCTCTACGTCGCCGGCGCCACTCCAAGAATCGGAAACCTCCAAGGTCTGTAACTCCAAGTAAAAAAGGGGGATCCTTTTAGAAATGGGCTTGGAAAAATTCGCCCCCAAGTACCCGGATTCAGTGGGCGTAGCCTGACTACACTCTACTGACAGCTGCGCTTACTTTTTGTTACAGACTTTTTCCGCGAATCCCGCGTAACTTCCTGAGAATAGGGTCGATATAAACGAAACCCTAAACGGCAACGCCTATATTTGAAATAAGCGGCTTCTCAGAGCGCTGCGTGCGGCCACAGCGGAGTTAGCGCAGCCTTCATGAACTCGGGCGTGGCTAGCTCGTGTTGCCCCGTTTACACTGAGGTACCACTCAGCTACGCGGGTCGCCTGGGCAATTCGGCAAATGCGATCATCCTCCTGCAGCCATGTTTTGACCTGGACCTCCGCTCTTTGCGTGACGCGCGGATAATCTTCCGGCCAATCATCTTGGCCGGTGGCGGATGTTCCCGGCCGCTGTTTGGAGGCCTTCGGTGCTCCTGGATGTGGACTTCCTTCCATGCCGTGGACTTCGTTCCATCCGGACGCGCCATGCCGGCTTGAGTCGTTTTGTTGGACGCGGTCCGTTCGGCCGCTCAGGCCGGTGAGCTACGCGTGTGAGTGAGCTATCTGTCGCGGCGGCTATCCCACTCAAGACTCGGCAAGGTGTCTTGAGCAGCGTGTCTTAAGCAGCGTTGACGCCGTATGCTAGTGATGATAAGAACCCACGATCCATTCACGCGTAGTATTTCGGAAGCGCGAAGACACAAGTAGTTGAGGGGAGCGGTGGCGGACAAATGCCCTCGGCAAGCACACGGGAGCGGACAACGATGGCTAAGCGAGCCGATGAGCTCATTCAGGAGCTCCCGTTTCGATGGAACGTCCAAGGTGTAATTTTTTTGATTTGCGGCCTGGCCTTTATGTTTGATGCCTGGAACGTTCTTCTACCGACGTATCTGATCCCGCTTCTTGCACGCTCTGGGTGGCATCTTAATAACGCTCAGCTAGGATGGCTCGGCACGATCGGTTTAATCGGTATGAGCATAGGATCTTTTTTTTGGGGGACGATGGCCGACATCGTCGGGCGAAAGCCTGCATTTATTTGGACGCTATTGATCTATTCGTTCTTCTCTGTTCTGAGCGCCGCAGCCCCTAACTACGCTGTGCTTCTGGGGGCTCGCTTCGTTACGGGAATCGGACTGGGCGGTTGCGTCCCGGTTCTGTTCTCGATCGTTGCGGAGTTCATGCCGCGCTTACTACGCGGCCCCTTGCTGACCGCGACGGATGTTTGGTGGCCCCTCGGAGGCACGCTGAATGGTCTCGTTGCCGTTCTATTGCTCCGTTACGAAAATTGGCGGCTGCTTATGCTGATTATGGCCTTGCCGGCGCTTCTTGCCTTCTGGGCCGCTTCGGCCATACCAGAATCGCCGCTCTACCTCCTCCGTCGTGGCCGCGTGGTCGAAGCCCATGCGGTGATCGCTGATCTTGTTCGGCGTACTGGTGGCGATAGCGGCGTCGGGATATTGCCTGAGCCCGAAATCGGGAAATCACAGACGCCATTTCTAACGTTCTTCCGCCAGTTTCGTGACATCTGGACTTGGAACTGGCGCGTGACGCTGGCGGTATGGAGCATTATGACTTTCAATTTCGTGCTCTACCTTAGCGCCATCACGTGGCTCCCGAGCATCCTCGTGAAAAGCGGCTACCCGATGTATCGCGCGTATACATTCACGGCGTGGGTTACGGCCGCCGGCATTGTTGGGACATTGTGCGCCTCGTTGCTGGTCGAGCAAGTCGGGCGAAAATGGGTCATCGTCTTGCCCGGCATACTTGCCGGCATCGCGCTCGTCATTTTCACCCTACGGATTGACGACCCACGGTCCGCACGATTTTGGCTGCTATTGTTTGGGTTTACGATTGAACTCGTCCTACCAGCCTCGTACTGCTACGCAGCTGAAGTTTATCCCACGTTGTTGCGAGGAACGGGATTCGGATGGGCCTCGACCTCAAGTCGAGTCTTCACCGGCATCATGCCAGTGATCTTTGGCGCCTGGTTGTGGCCAGTCTTCGGACTTACCAACACATTCGTCTCAGTCACCGCTTTAGTCATTGTTGGGAATTTATGGCTTGCTGCGGTAGGCCCTGAGACGAAGGGTAGGATCCTCAAGTAGCTTTCGGCTTGTTTCCGCTCGGAGTAGCGCCGGTGTCTCCCGCGGAAAGGTGTGCGACCGTCTCACCCGTTTCGGTGAACGTTCGCGTCACATCCGCGCTATCGTAAATCCAAAGAATCGACATCTGACCAGCGGCGATGTTCTTGAATCGGTGAGATTTTCCGGCTGCAATGAAAGTCGTATCAAATTGTTGCAGCCGGTGGATTTCTCCCTCGATTTCTACTTCGGCCTCGCCCTCTAGCAATGTGACCTGTTCGGCGCAGTTGTGGTAATGCAATGGGATCGCCGTGCCTGGAGGGAACGACGTCACTCCTGTGGTTAGGTTGATATTCGCGACTGCCTTGCCGACCAGTGGCGTGGTTCGCACACCCCCTCCGCGCGCAACGGATGGCAGCTGCCTAAAATGGAACACCCGAGAGCCGCTATCCATCGGATTCCCGCTACGGTTCCGCGACCGTTATCACGTCGCCCGCGTCCGTCTTGCCCTGTTCCCTATACAACCCCAGCTTTTCCAGCGTCGGAGCGTCAGTCACGGCGAATAGCACTGCGGACTGCTTCGCGTTGGTATTGGCGTGCTCATGCCAGGCCCAAGCAGGCACAGCGAAGACATCATTCTTCTGCCACTCGAGCCGCTTACCTTCCACGTCCGTATAACCTGCTCCATCAGTTACGCAGTAAATCGTGCTCGATGTATGTCGGTGCTGAAGCGTTCGCCTTCCGCCAGCAAGCAGTTGCATAGTGAAGCGCATCGTCGGCATCACCGGTCCTCCGGTCTCTGGATTCACATATTCAATAATGTGACCGTCGAACGGGTCAGGGTCATAGGACTGCAATCGTTCGAGCGCCGGGAGAACATTCTCGTACTTATAAACGAGCTGTGGCGAGTACGGTTTTCCCGTACGCTTGACGATTCGCGGCAAGAGGCCGCCGGTCGCATAGAGGTCGGTCGAACAGTTCAACGGCTTTCTTACGCTCTGGATAGTTTTACTCGTGTCACCTTCCTTTGCATAGTCGTGATCGTAAAACACGGCGCCAAGATTCGTTACGAGTGGGACGTCGAGAACATTGAGGTAAGTGATGTCGCTGTTGCCCTCGTTGCCATGATCGTGCCACGCCCAACTCGGATTTATGACCAGATCCCCCGGCACCATTGTGCAGCGCTCACCTTCTACCGTCGTATACCCGCCCGTGCCTTCGAGAAAGAAGCGGCTGGCGCTTGTCGTGTGGCGATGAGCCGGCGCCGACTCTCCAGGAGCGAGAATCTGCACATCACCAAAAATCGTGTTGGTCATGTAGGGCTTGCCACTTAGCCCCGGGTTCACCAAAATCAGCCCGCGGCGTTCGGCCTCATTGATGCCGATGAGACGCTCCGATTCGAGCATCAGCTCCTTCATCTCCGCCCAAGCCCATAGGCAGGGAACCACGCCCGTTTCGGGCCTGTTCGTGCGGTAGTCTGCCATCCAATATTCGAGATAATTTGCCCGGCGCACCCTTTCAGCAAACGCCGTACGATCCATCGCTGTTCCAGCTCCTTCCATTGTCTTGTCCTCCTATCGCGGTTCAGTCGACCGAACCCGTGTTTACTCTTGGCGTTAAATTGTTTATCCTTGGAAAACCCCAATGTCAAGGGCTTTCGCATCTGCGCAACTGGGCGATGGGGTCGTATGCTTGAAAACAAAGCAATGACGGCGCAACGCTTTCCGGCGAAAGAATTGCGTCGCTTTGTCGCAGAGGCCCTTATCGCCGTGGGCCTGCCTGAAGACGATGCTACCCCGACTGCCGAGCTCATGATCCTCGCGGATCTCCGTGGTGCGGACGGGCACGGAATTTTCCGTCTGCCGCAATACATCAGGCGAATTCGCGCCGGCGGCATCAATGTCCGCCCGAAGATGCGCGTCTTGTCGGCAGCTCCAGCCACGGCAGTATTAGACGGCGACAACGGCATGGGCCATGTTGTAATGCGGCGCGCAGCCGAGCTCGCCATTCAGCGCGCCAAGGAATTTGGTATTGGCTGGGTCGGTACGCGCTCCAGCAACCACGCGGGACCGGCAGCGCTTTACGCGATGATGCCAGCAGCTCAGGACATGATTGGCCTTTACTTTGCCGTCGCCAACGCGAATCATATGGCGCCCTGGGGCGGCAGTGAGCTCCTGCTCGGGACGAACCCTATTGCCGCCGCAGTTCCTGCTGACACGGAGCCACCTGTCGTGCTCGACATGGCTACGACTGTTGTGTCCTATGGCACAGTGAAACTTGCCGCGCTTTCGGCGGATCCATTCCCGGAAGGATGGATGATCGACGCCAGGGATGGGACACCTATGACTGATCCCCGACGCTCTGGCGAGGGCCTTCTGCTTCCAATCGGCGGCCACAAGGGATACGGGCTAGCGCTCATCTTCGGCTTGCTGGCTGGCACTCTCAATGGCGCCGTTTTCGGCCGAGACGTGATTGATTTCAATCATGACGACAAAACTCCAACCAACACTGGACAAGCTGTCGCCGCCATCGATATTGCTCGCTTTCAACCCATAGAGGAATTCAAGCGCAGCATTGACATTTTGATTCGGGACATAAAGAGCTCGCGGAAATTGGCCGGCGTTCGCGAGATTCGCATTCCAGGAGA
>Ga0210384_10005073_pt1 | contig 14477 bp, 13 predicted proteins | sample IncBWH2MmetaG_FD_160574 | JGI IMG/M metagenome (GOLD analysis project Ga0210384, IMG submission 160574) | Forest soil microbial communities from Barre Woods Harvard Forest LTER site, Petersham, Massachusetts, United States - Inc-BW-H-2-M | ecosystem: Environmental > Terrestrial > Soil >...
AAAATGGCGGGTTTTGTCCAGCACCTCGCAGATGAAACGCGTGGCTCCTAGAACGAAGCCGAAGAGAAGAGAGCTGATAGCTCCCTGCCCGTTCAAGCGCGGCCACAAAATTCCGAAAATAAAACACGCCGCGATGGGCGGGCTTATGTAGGCCTGCACGCTTTGCAGATAGATCCACAATTGCGCGCTGAGGAGATGGATGAACGGGACCCAGAGAAGCCCAAGTACCACCATGATGCCTGTCGCGATGCGCCCAAAGGTTACCAGCTGCGATTCGCTGGCAGCGGGACGGAATTTCTTATAGAAGTCCAGCGTGACCATGGTGGAAGCCGAGTTGAACACTGAGCTCATCGCGCCCATCAGCGCGGCGAGCAGAGCGGCGATCATCAGGCCGACCAGACCGGCGGGGAGAAGATTCACCACCATCATCGGGTAGGCGATGTCGCCGTTGGTGACATGGCCGTTTACGACGTTGAACATCTGCGGATACAACGCGTAGGCGATCAGCCCGGGGATTACGAGAACGAAGACGGGAAGGACTTTAAGGAACCCGGCGAAGATGGTGCCGGCCTTGGCGTGGCCTTCGTCTTTGGCGGAAAGCACGCGCTGGACGATGACCTGGTCCGTGCACCAATACCAGATGCCCAGAATCGGCGCTCCGAAGAAAATACCGGTCCAGGGATAGTCGGGATCGCTGGCGGGTTTGATCATGTGGAAGTAATCAGCGGGAACCGCGGCACGCAGGCCCGCGAAGCCGCCCACTTTATCGAGTCCGATCATAGTGAGGGCGATAGCGCCCGCGAGGAGGATCAACGTTTGCACCAGGTCGGTGTAGATGACCGCGGCCAACCCGCCGGCAACGGTGTAAATACCGGTGGCCACGACCAGGATTACCGCGGCGGTCAGGGGACTCCAGCCGACTACGCGCTCGAGCACGATGGCAGCGGCGTAGAGGTGAACCGAAATTTTGGTGAAGATGTAGGCGATGACGGAAATGCTGGCGAGGTAAGTGGCGCAGCTGCGATTGAAGCGGCGCTCCAGAAATTCCGGCATGGTGAAAACGTTTGAACGCAGATAGAACGGTACGAAGACCCATCCCAGCAACAACAGAATCAGCGCGGCAAGCCACTCGTAGTGGCCGGGCGCGAGGCCGACGGTTGCGCCGGAACCGGCTAGCCCGATGAAATGTTCGGTGGAGATGTTCGAAACGAAGAGCGATGCGCCGATGGCAAACCAGCCAATGTTGCGGCTAGCAAGGAAATAATCTTCGGAGGTGCGTTCCTTCAGCGAAAAATAAAAACCGATGCCGAAGATAAGTACGAAGTAGACGGCGATAATAACGAGGTCGATAGGGGCTAGAGTACGGTGGGTAACCGCCACTGACGTTGCAACAAGCAATCGTGCCTCCCGACGGCCCAGATGGATACGGGCGCGAATGAGTTGGATGGGCGCAGTCTATACCAGTCAGGCGCGGCGGGCCAATTGGCAAAGATGCCGATTTTCTCAAAGAGTCTCGGGTGCAACCTAAGGGAAATCGCACGACCTTGCTGATCCCGAGTTCGTAGCAAGGCTGAACGCCGGGGGAGTGGGATAACCCCTGACGGCGCTGCGTCATCCTTATATACTGCTAGATGTGCTTTATGAACTTCGGGAAACGGGCAATCCACCTGCGGCTCTGTTTGACCTGAACAAAAAGGAAGGTTCCGATGAAGAAAATTCTCGTGCTTCTGGCACTTGTGGGGACATCGCTCATGGCCGCTGAAAAAACCGTGTATGACTTTACGTTGAATACCATCGATGGGCAGCCCGCTCCGCTGTCCACGTACAGGGGAAAAGTTGTGTTGCTGGTGAACGTGGCCAGCAAATGTGGGTACACGCCGCAATATACGGCCCTGGAATCGATTTATGAGAAATATAAGGATCGCGGATTTGTGATCGTAGGAATCCCCGCGAACAATTTTGGCGCACAGGAACCCGGCACGAATCAGGAGATCAAGACTTTTTGCTCCTCCAAATACCACGTAACTTTTCCGATGATGGCTAAGGTTTCCGTGAAGGGCAGCGATATCACGCCGCTGTACCAATTTTTGACGGACAAGAGCACGCATCCGGAGACTGGTGGCGAAATTGGGTGGAACTTCACGAAGTTTCTGGTTGGGCCGGACGGCAAGGTGATCGCGCGGTTTGATTCCAAGGTTACGCCGGATTCGCCGGAACTGACCAGCGCGATTGAAAAGGCGTTGAGCGCCGCAAAGAGTTGATTCCTTCCGCTGCTTGCTACAGATAAGCTGAATTCGCCGGACGCTGCAGCAACAAGCTGCAGAAACAGCACTGCCGTTATGCCGATTCTGTTGTTGGAAAATGTCAGCAAGGAGTATGCCGCGGACGGACAAAAGATTCGCGCCTTGTCTGGCATTTCGCTCTCAGTGCGGGAAGGCCAGTTTGTAGCGCTAGTAGGACGCAGCGGCTGCGGTAAATCCACTTTGCTGAATCTTGTCGGGGCGATGGATTTTCCGACGTCCGGCACGGTAGCTATCGACGGACAGATTACCTCTACTCTCGATGACAAAGCGCAGACTCGCTTGCGGCGAGATAAAGTTGGCTTTGTCTTTCAATCCTTCCAGTTGCTGCACACGCTGACCGTTTTCGAGAATGTGGAGTTGCCGCTGCTTCTAGCGGGAAAGCCACAGGCACGGAAAGTGGCCGCAGAACGGTTACGCTGGGTCGAACTGGACGGACTTGGCGAGCGATACCCGCACCAGCTTTCCGGGGGGCAAATGCAGCGCGTGGCTATTGCACGGGCGCTGGTGCATTCGCCGAGGATTTTGCTTGCCGATGAGCCCACGGGAAACTTGGATACTGTGACGGGTAGCGTGATCCTGGAGCTGCTGAGACGGCTCACATCCGAACAAAAAACCGCAACGATTATGGCTACGCATAGCGCGGAGGCCGCCAGCGTGTGCGACACGCTGGTGCGTATGCGCGATGGAAAAATCGAGGAGGTCGTTGGCCGCTGAAATGACGCGCTTACGGCTCTTTTACCGGTTGCTTGTGCGGCCGCTGTTTCACGAGCCGGTGCGGCTCGGGCTGATGGTGTTGGCCGTGGCGCTGGGTGTGGCTGTGGTACTGGCGATCGAACTGGCTGGAAGCGCTGCGGCTGGATCGTTTCATTCCTCGATGGAGACTTTGGCCGGTGACAATGACCTGGAAGTGGTGGCGTCGGGCGGAGTGCCGGAACGCATCTTCACCGCATTTTCCACAGCGCTGGAGCCGATACGCGTCACTGCACGGATGGAAGATTTCGCAGAGATTGCGGGATCGAAGCAAAGCTTGCCACTAATCGGCGTTGACCTGATTGGCGAAGGCAATCGATACATTGTTGGGGACGTGCCAAAAACTGCACTCGCCAAAAATGCGGGCGGCGAAGTTTCGCTTGAGCAGCTACTGGAGTCAACAAGCATTTGGGTCGGAGCAAGTCTGAAAAAGAATCCCGGCGACACACTGGAACTTTTGATCAACGACCGCGCCTATATTTGCACGGTTCGCGGCGTGTATCCCGATTCCAACGGAAATGAAAACGCGATCGTGATGGATATTGCCGCGGCGCAACGCGTGCTCAGGCGAACCGGAACGCTGGATCGCATCTTGATCAAGTTGTCACCGAATGCCGACCGCGGCGAGTGGGAGAAAAAGCTGAGCAGGGGATTTCCGGAGGGTGTGCAGATCAGACCGCAAGGCAGTGGGACCGAAGAAAATCGCAAGATGCTGGCCGCGTTCCGCTGGAATTTGCGGCTGCTGAGCTACATCGCGCTGGTGGTCGGCGCATTCTTGATTTACAACACGATTTCCGTTTCCGTGGTGCGGCGGCGGCCGGAAATAGGGGTGGTCCGCGCACTGGGGGCCAGCCGGGCAGACATTCTGTTTGCGTTTCTCGGAGAAGCCGCGTGTCTGGGTGCGGCTGGAGCGTTGCTGGGCCTAGCGCTCGGAAGAGTGATGGCCAGCGGAGCGGTAAAGCTTATGGGATTGACCGTGCAGTCGTTGTATGTGAGCAGCCGGCCTGGACCGATCGAACTCTCCGGCGGAAGCGTGGCGCTGGCGTTGTTTGTTGGCGTTGGAGTTGCGGCGATTTCGGCGTTGGCCCCGGCACGCGAGGCCATGCAAGTTTCGCCGGTGGACGCGATGGCGCGGGGACGCCGCGAATATACGGTGCAAGTTCACAAGGAACGTGACTTGTTGATTGCTGTGGTGCTGGCCTCGCTTGGGGCGGTTGCGGCGAAACTCCCACCGGTGGAGGGCAAGCCACTTTTTGGATACCTGGCGACGATTTTGCTGATTGCTGGGACTTCGTTTGCGATGCCTGCGCTGGTCAGCTTTATTTCGCGGGGCACTTCCAGGCTACTGGGAACAATCTTCGGGGTGGAAGCGTTGTTGGCTTCGCGCAGTTTAGCCGCATCGCTGCGACGAACATCGGTGTTGGTTGCAGCGCTTGCGACCTCGGTGGCCATGATGGTTTCGGTTGGAATCATGGTGGGAAGCTTCCGCGAAACGGTGGTGGCGTGGATGGGTGACGAACTGCCCGCGGATTTGTATCTGCGCCCTGCCGGCAACCCCGCCGCAGACCGCCATCCGACGATCTCGCTGGAGTTGGTGGAAAAAATCGCCGCGCTCCCGGGAGTGGCCGGACTAGAACGCCTGCGCGCGTATGAAATGACCTATGACGGCATGCCCGCAACGCTTGCTTCCGTGGATTTGCAGGCTCCGCGGGGCAATCATCATTCTGATTTTATTTCGGGGCGCTCACCGGAGGAGGTGCTGGAACAATTGCGCGGGCAGCAAAGTGTAATCGTCAGTGAGCCGTTCACGTACAAACATCACGTCAAAACAGGGGATATGCTGACGCTGGCGCTTGGCGAAAAGAAGGCTGCGTTTCGCATCGCGGACGTGACTTACGATTATTCCAGCGAGCGCGGTTACATTCTGATGGATCGCGATGTGATGCTGCGGTACCTGCCGGACCCCACGCCATCAAACCTGGCGATTTTCTTGCAACCGGGAACCGAGATAGAGATGGAACGCGCAAAAATTCAGGAAATTGCCGCGGGACATCACATTCTGATGTTTTCCGACAAGGAAATACGCGGCGAGGCGGTAAGGATATTTGACCGCACGTTTGCGATTACGTACGCGCTGGAAGCCGTAGCGATTGTCGTGGCAGTGATGGGAATTGCTGGCGCGTTGATCGCGCTGGTCATCGACCGGCGGCGCGAGTTTGGGTTGCTTCGCTTTCTGGGCGCTTCTTCGAGCCAGTTGAGAAAAATCATTCTGGTCGAAGCGGGACTGTTGGGACTCTTTGCCACTGCCGCCGGATTTGTGTTGGGTTATTTTCTTTCGCTCATTCTTGTGTTCGTGGTCAACAAGCAGTCTTTTGGCTGGACGATTCGCTTTCATTGGCCGGTTTCGGTGCTGCTGGGCGCGCTAACCGTCGTTTACGTTGCGACTGTTCTAGCCGGCTTGTACCCGGCGCGGTTGGCGGTGCGGCTCAACCCCCTTGAGGTTGTGCATGAAGAATAGTGTGGTATTGGTGGCGCTGCTCGTCGTTGCGGCGCTGCCTGCCTGTGCGCAGTACAAAACGGCCTTGCCCGGCTATCGCTACGAATTTCCGCGCGATCATTTCAGCCATCCCGAGTTTCAAACTGAATGGTGGTATTACACCGGAAATCTGACGGCGGCGGATGGCCACCGGTTCGGCTTCGAGCTGACGTTTTTCCGGCAGGGCGTAAGCCGGGATGTGTCGAAAACGGCGACGTGGGAGGTCAAAGACGTTTACCTGGCGCATCTGGCGCTGAGCGATCTGGATGGCGGCCAGTTTTATCATGCGGAGCGCACCAATCGAGCGGGCCCACAGATTGCCGGAGTGAGCGAAACGACGCGGCATATCTGGAACGGCAACTGGTCAACGGAATGGAAAGGCGACACACAACAACTGCGCGCCGTCGACGAACGATTTGCACTGGAGTTATTGCTGCGTTCGGACAAACTGCCGGTGATTCACGGAGAAAACGGGGTCAGCCAGAAGGCGGAAGGCCTGGGACACGCTTCGCACTACATTTCGTTTACCAGGTTGCACACTACCGGTACGGTCCGGCTTCTGGGGAAAAACTTTCAGGTTACCGGTTTCGCATGGATGGACCACGAGTTTTTCACGCAGCAACTTTCCAGCGAACAAACCGGTTGGGATTGGTTCAGCATTCAATTGGAGGACAACACCGAGCTGATGCTGTTCGAACTGCGCCGCAAGGATGGTTCGATTGATCCGTTTTCCGCGGGTACCTACGTGGATGCGCAGGGGAGGGCCGCTCATTTGCGTGCCGCTGATTTTTCGCTGAAAGCTACGGGATCCTCGTGGACCAGCGAGGTCACCGGCGCGACTTACCCGATCCAATGGAGCATTTCCGTGCCTGGGTTGGACTTGGAGCTAGCAGTGAGCACTCGTCTGAAGGCGCAGGAGCTTTCGAGCAGCAACAAATTTTCGCCAAGCTATTGGGAGGGCGCGGTGCAATTGCAGGGGCGAAGGAATGGCTCGGCAATGCGCGGCGTTGGGTACCTGGAAATGACGGGATACGATCGCCCCGTCAGTTTTGGAGAAACTTCCGCTGGACACCCCTAATTTCGCGAAGAGAGAGAACATTATGAATCCGCCAGATTCATCGAACTTCCCAGTCGCGCGACTCATCGGATTTCAACCGCGAACCGTCTGCGAGGGTTGCGCCGTGGCGACTTTGACGACAGGACCACAGCACGCAAATCCGATGGGTACGCTGCACGGAGGAATTTTGTGCGACATTGCCGACGCGGCGATGGGCGTGGCGTTTGCGAGTACGTTGAAAGCTGGGCAGTCCTTCACCACGATTGAGCTGAAGATCAATTTTTTCCGACCGGTATGGGAGGCGCAGTTGAAAGCGGAAGCAAAAGTGGTTCGCCGCGGGTCAACGATCGGCTATGTGGAATGCGAAGTTACCGATGAGCAGGGGCATCTGGTGGCCAAGGCAGCGTCCACGTGCATGGTGTTGGACGGGAAAAACGCGCAAGGACGCTGAGGAAACGCCGGGCCCCTGCGACTAGAAATTGTCCTGCGGTTTCTTGGTCCAGGGTTTTGCGCCCTTTGGGGAGCGCGACTCGCGATAAGTATCCAATTCCGCAGAAGAAATCACGTACTGCGTTTCTAGAGGATGATTGGAGTGAGCGGCGAGTTCCGCTTGTAGCCTTTGCGCGCAGATGGCGGGCGCATCCTGGTAGCTGGCGCGGTGCGAAACGAACGCTTCGTTGGCGATGTTCAGCGTGAATTCGCGATCTTCACCCGCGCCCCGGACGTTGAACGTGTATTCGCGGGAAAGCGGTTTGGCCTGGAAACCGACGTACTGAACGATGATGCTGCTGGTGCTCACTTAGCACCGGGGACGAAGACCTTGCCGGCAAGCGTTGGTGCGGCCTTGACGGCTTTCACGCGCTTGCTGCGGCGGCGCTTCGGCGGATCGCCCTCGGCCGCTTCAACGACCATTAGGCTGGTAACAAATTTCTTGATTCCGTGGGTGTCGAAATCGATGGTAGTGCGATCTTCACCGGATTCGGTGACAACGCCGCACCCGTACTGGAAATGTTTGATGTATTTGCCGGTCGCATGAATGGACAAGAATGCCTCCAATTTAGTTGACTGCTAGAGCCTGCCGAAAGGTGCCCGCCTCAATAACACGGCGAAGCAAATGATTTAGTAGCGTCCGCGGCCTCTGCCACCACCACCGTCGCGGCCGCCGTCTCTTCCGCCGCCACCGTATCCACCACGACCACCGCCACGTCCACCGCGATCGCCGCCACCGCCACGTGATTCCTGCGGACGCGCTTCATTCACTTGCAGCGCACGGCCTTCCACTTCCATACCGTTGAATTCACCGATAGCTTTGGTGGCGTCGTCACCTGCGCCCAGTTCAACAAAGCCAAAGCCACGCGAACGCCCGGTTTCCCGGTCCGTAATGACACGCGCAGAGGAGACTTGATATCCCTTTCCGACGAAAAGCTGTTGAAGGGTTTCGTCGGTCATGCCGAAAGTGAGATTGCCAACGTAAAGTTTAGTCATGCGCGTGTCCTTTACCTGCGTCTTTCCTGAATTCCTGCATATGAAACCCCTGGTGCTGTCTTGCCTTAAGACACCAATACGTTGAAGCGGTGTTCGGCATCGAGACATGAACAAAGGTGAAATTCAGGAATTAGCTGCGTTTGCGGGCCTGAAGGCAGCCTTGGGTCACGGGACGAGTGTGGCCCAATTTACATATCTTGTCAAGTATAAAGGGTTTATACAGGATTTGGCCCTTTGCAATGTAATTCAACTGCAAGAACACTCATGGATGCAGAAACACTTTCCTGCATCCATGTGATATACTTCGTTTGCGCTTAATTCCGCGGCAGTGTTGTGCGGCCCCTCTGGTTTGATCTGAGATACCCGCCCCTCGTTTCCTCCGTACGTCTTCAGCGTAATTTAAAACAAAGACTGGCGATACGGTCGATGTGGTCACCCCGAATTGTGGCTGGCCCCCCACCTATCCCTGCCAGTAAGAAAGCAAAATGCAAAATTTCTCGGAAGTATCTATCTCGAATTACCTGAAGGAGCGGCTGCAAGCAGCGCGCTTCTCAGTGCCCACACCGGTTCAGGCCGCGGCGATACCGCCTGCGCTCGAAGGCAAGGACGTAATTGCAACCGCGCAAACCGGAACGGGCAAAACCTTAGCGTTTTTGATCCCCACGATCGAAAAACTGTTGCAATCCAAGAAGCCAGGAATTGCCGCGCTAGTGTTGGTTCCCACCCGGGAACTGGCCATGCAGGTGGTGACTCAATACAACGCGTTACGCGGTAAGCAACTGATTCCGGCAGGACTGGTGGTCGGCGGACTCGCGGAAGGCCAGCAATTGCGGGCCATTCGCAACGGAGCCCGCGTGATTGTGGCAACACCAGGCCGATTGGAAGATTATCTCGACCGCAGGCTGGTGCAATTTCCCAACCTTCAAATTCTAGTGCTCGACGAAGCGGACCGCATGCTGGATATGGGTTTTCTTCCCGCTATCCGTAGGATCGCTTCGGTTCTCCCGAAGGAGCGCCAGACCATGTGCTTTTCCGCAACGATGGAAGGGGACATGATTCGCCTAGTGAAGGATTACACCCGGACACCGGTGCGCATTACGCTCGGTTCCACGTTGAAGCCAGCGGAAAACGTGCGGCTTCAGGCGTTTGAAGTGCCGGTCGATGGCAAACTAGACCTGCTGCGGCATTTGCTCAGCAAGGAAACCGGCCGCTGCCTGGTCTTCTCACGCACAAAGCGTGGGACGGAAAGAATCGCCAAAGGGCTGAGCCGTGAAGGCGTCGCAGCTGCGACGATTCACGGAGATCGCTCGCAATCGCAACGTACCGCGGCACTGACAGGGTTCCAACAGGGACGCTTCCGCGTTCTCATAGCGACCGATCTGGCGGCTCGCGGAATCCACGTCGAAGAAATCGCCCATGTCATCAACTACGACCTGCCGGATGTGGCGGAGAACTTCATTCACCGGGTTGGACGCACCGGTCGCGCCGGCAAACACGGTATCGCCTCCACGCTGTTCTCGAAGGAACAGCGGTCGGAAATCTACCAGATCGAGCGCGCGCTAGGCCTTCGCATGGAGAGAATCCAGGCGGACAACCAGCGCAGCGGCGAAAAAAGTCGCCTTCCGGATACAGCCGGCCGGGGCCACGCACCGCACCATACGAGACAACATTCCACGGATCGGGCGCCGCAACGTTCCACGATGGTTGCCCTTCCGGGCGAAGTGCTGCAAGCGCAGATGGAAGTCTAAAAACTTTCGATTCCAGGCGGGAGCCCAATGTCCGGAACCGTACGCAACACCGAAGTACGAAGAGGATCCTGGATTTCAGTGGACGATTCGTTTTGCCAGCAGCACCACCTGATCCGCCTCAAACGCGAAGCAGGTAGTGTATACTGACAAAGAAATTGAATCTGGACTGCAAATGCTGCAGTTCACGAGGGCAGCGGGACAGCGGAGTCTCGTCCACTTACAGCAGCTCGACGTAGCCCGAGTTGCAATCCTTTCATCGTCTTTGCGCTTCCTTTTGATGTGCCCGGGTGTATTTGCACGCCGGAAGATCTGGCCGAAGCGGGGCCTGATTGATTCCGGGGATGGCTGACAGGAGAAAACGTTGTCGCGGGATACCATTCAAGAAAAAAACGAACTTGTCCGTGGTTTGGTGAAGCTGGGTAAGGAACAAGGGTACCTGCTTCAGGACCAGGTGAACGACGTCCTTGCGGCCGAAGAACAAACGACCGAAGAGATCGATACCCTGTTCACCACGTTCGAGAGCGAGGGCCTGGAGATTTATGAGGACGAGTCCGTGGCCAAAGCCGCGCGGACTAGCGTGGAAGCGGTAGACCCAGCAGAGGCCAGCGACCTTGTTGAGGTAGTGGCCACGGAAGAAGGCGAGATAGAACCGGTAGCGTTGGTTGCCGACAAAACCAGCGATCCGGTCCGTGTGTACCTGCGCGAGATGGGCATTGTGCCCCTACTGACGCGAGAGCACGAAGTCGCGATTGCCAAGCGCCTGGAGCGCGGAAACCTGCTGGTGTTGAAGACGATTTCTCGGTCGCCGCTGATCCTGAAGGAATTGATCGAAACGGGCGCGGAGTTGCGCCGTGGCACAAGGCCGATCAAGGAAATTATCCAGTTCGACGAGGAAGAGCTGACCGTCGAGAAGATTGAGGAAAAAACCCGGCAGACGTTGCGGGTGATCGAAAAGATAGAGAAGCTCCACGATTTGACGGTGAAACAGTTCGCCAAGCTACAAAGCATCGAGGCTTCGAACAAGACTGCGGTGCGCCGAGCCAAGTTTCGATTGGCGCGCACGCGCATTGAGATGTCTCACCTGGTGCGTTCGATCGAGTTTAAAGAGCGCGAGAAGAAGCGCCTGATCGACATTCTGCGCCATGCGGCGGAACGGATGCACGGCCTGGAGCGTGAAGCTGCGCGACTGGAACGCCGCGCCAACGGCGCTCGCCCCGAATCCGCACAAGAAGCGCGCAAGGAATTGCGCGCCGTCCGCGCGCACATCAAGGAGCTTGAAGAATCGAACGAAGCCGGGAAGAACACACTGAAGCGCGCGCTTGCGGTGATCCAACGCGGTGAGGCCGATGCTCAACAGGCGAAGAGTGAACTCACTGAGGCAAACCTGCGGCTGGTCGTATCCATCGCGAAGAAATACACGAACCGTGGATTGCAATTCCTGGATTTGATTCAAGAAGGAAACATCGGATTGATGCGCGGAACCGATAAATTCGAGTGGCGCCGCGGCTACAAATTTTCAACCTATGCCACCTGGTGGATCCGTCAGGCGATTACTCGCGCCATCGCGGACCAGGCGCGTACCATTCGCGTGCCGGTGCACATGATCGAAACCATCAACAAGCAGGGACGCACCAGCCGGCAATTGGTGCAAGAGCTTGGCCGCGAACCTACCTCCGAAGAAATCGCCAAGCGCATGGACATTCCCGTGGACACCGTGCGCAAAACCAAGAAAATCGCGCAGGTGCCTATGTCCTTCGAGACTCCGATCGGCGAAGCAGGCGATTCGCATCTAGGTGATTTCATCGAAGACAAAGCGGTGCTGTCGCCCGCGGACGCTGCGATCAAGCTCAATCTGAAGGATCAGATTGCCACCATGCTGAGGACGCTCACTCCGCGCGAGGAGCGAATCATCAAGATGAGATTTGGTTTGGATGATGGGAACGAGCACACGCTCGAAGAAGTAGGCGAGGTTTTTGCGGTCACGCGTGAGCGCATTCGCCAGATCGAAGCCAAAGCGCTGCGCAAGCTGCGTCATCCGTCCCGCTCAAGCAGGTTCCGGACGTTTGTCCAGGGGTCTTCCTGAGCAGCTTAGGAATGCCGGCACTGACTGTGGATCGAAATGTAGCGCCACCGGCGGTGCAAAATTTAGGAGAGCAATATGAAGAGCTTGTTTGTGGGAAACATGAGTTTTCAGACCACCGAGTCGGAATTGACTACGCTGTTCGGTCAATTCGGCAAGGTAACGCGGGCGCATATTGCGATGGACCGGGAAACCGGCCGGGCCCGTGGCTTTGCGTTTGTGGAAATGCCGAATGACGACGAAGCAGCAAAGGCCATTGCCGGACTCGACGGCAAGGAAATTGGCGGGCGCAATCTGAAGGTGAACGAAGCCCGTCCGAAAGGCTCGTCGGCCGGAGGCCCTGCGCATCGAAACAGCGGTGGCGGCGGGGACCGGGGCGGCGGTGGTGGAAACCGCGGAGGCGGCAGGGGCGGGAACAAAGAACGCTTCTCCAACGAAGATTATCGCGAGGCGGCGCGGCAGCCGCGTGAACCTCGCTGGTAGGACTAACCAGCAGCAATTAATGGTGGAGTGCTCAGGCTCACGAGCCAAACTCAAGGAGACGAAATGGCCATTACATTTCAAAAGAGACAGAAGGAAATGAAGCGGCAGGAAAAAGCCCGCGAGAAGCTAGAACGTCGCGCACAGAGAAAACTCGCGAAGGCCGAAGGAAAAGAATTGTTCGACGAATTTGGAAACGAAATCGTTTCAGGTCCTCCGATCGAGTCCGAAAAGCAAGACGACCAGGGTTAAGACAGCCCGCCACGCTAACTTCCGGGTTGCCCGTCATCCAGACACAATCGCCGCGGTCTCCCGTGTTTCCACAAGCGATAAGCGTCGGCTCTTTCGTGCCGTCCTTAAATTCCTTGGTACAGGCGCGACGGACACATATGCCCGCAAATCGCTCGCCTGTTACACTTTTGTACAAAGTACAGGAGGGATAATACGCCGGAACGTCCACCGAACGCCTTTCTGAAAACGTTGGCGGCGTCGATTGCAGTGCTTGCATCGGCGCCGCGCACTTTTGCTATATGGGTACTAACCCGACGGGCGAGCTGATAACTTCGGTTCTAAGGGCGTAACGGGCGGAGTCTACAAGTGCAGCGTTATCCCACGCCCCAACACGAAAACGAACACGAACGACAGGACCACAGCCGCGATGATCCACACATGGCTCCTGCCAATTCCATCTGATCCTCGCTCAGGAACGGTTCCTCTCGGAATGTAGTACATCAACCACAGAAGCCCAGAGTGCGCGCCCGCCGCTGCTGGCAGAGCGGATTGCCACACCAACTGAAATCCAATCGGATTCAAGCCAGCCAAGCACAAAAGCACTACCGCCGAGAAGTAAGGAATCCAAGTGAGTCTCCGCAGCCGGCGTAGATCGTTCCTCGGAACCCCCAAGTACCGAACCAGCCCCGTGCCCACCACCAATACCGCACCGTAGTACGAAGCTATCCCGCCGACGACGAGCAGCGACCGCCACAACCAGTGCGTCGGCAAGCCATCAATGACGGCTGCCCAATCGCCGAAATTGGTTACGCCGGAGAAAAAGAAATACCCGGTGCCGGCAAAAAGGTTGAATGCAAGACTCGTCAGGAGAAAAAAGCGCAATCGAACCGATCCGCGCGTCACTTTGCGCAGGGCAATCCAAAAGAGCAACGCCGCTGCCAGGTTCGCCAGCGTTCCCCCCGCGGCAACAAGTCGCGAATCACCCTCGCTGGACCAAGCCACTGTCGACAACACACCCGATTGCGCGCCTGTGAGCAACGCCACCGCAGCATGCCCCAACCCTTCGTGCAGCACATCGGCAAACATCTCCGCCACCAAGCTGATGGCAACAACCGTCAGCACGTCGTCGTTCGCCTGCACCGCTAGGGGGCTAACCTTCGCTGCCCTGTCTCTTTCCATTGGCATTCACGCAGCCTGCTTGCCAGGATCACATCTCTTGAGGTTCGAGGAAAAGACTACCAGGAAAATGGCGCCACAATTCTCATTATGGAAAACGACGAACCCTGCAAATCACATGTACGGCTCGCGCGTTTGTCGATACTAACCCGATTGGGCGAGCTGATAGCTTGCAAGTTGCCCGTCATACGGGAAGGACCTCGGGAATGTACGAACCGCGTTCCGGCTCGCGAGCATGAACGACGTTAGGGAGTAGGAACGCTGGCAGTCGGTTGGGGTTGGTTTTCGAGTTGAGCCAGTTCTTCGCGCAAGCGCGCTGCTTCGGCGCGATACTTTGATGCTTCGAAATGGTACTTAACGGCGGGGACACTGCCGACCGCATTGAAAAGCTTGGTGATGGCGTCGTTTTTGCCTCTGCCGGTATGTTCGAGTTGGTTGGCAAGATCGTCTTGGTTTTGTGCGTCGCCTTCCAATCCGGCAATGCGGCGCTGAAGATCGTCGATTTTCGCCCAACACTGAGCCCGCGCGATGGCCGCATCGGTTACAGAAGTATTGGCAGCTTCCCACAGGCCCGAGCCGCGGTCCTCCAACACCTCTTCGAAAGCGTGGAGATTATCGATGCCGCGCCGAT
>Ga0210384_10005074_pt1 | contig 14474 bp, 11 predicted proteins | sample IncBWH2MmetaG_FD_160574 | JGI IMG/M metagenome (GOLD analysis project Ga0210384, IMG submission 160574) | Forest soil microbial communities from Barre Woods Harvard Forest LTER site, Petersham, Massachusetts, United States - Inc-BW-H-2-M | ecosystem: Environmental > Terrestrial > Soil >...
CGGGAATTGCCGGAAAGCTGCGCGATTTGCATGAACGCATCATGGCGAGCGGCCGTTCCGTGTTGTGTGCAGGTCTGGCGGACGACACAGACGGTCTGAGTCAATTGCTGCAAATGCCCGCCAGGGTGCAGGCTACCCGTCCGGCGCCCCGGGCCCACATGACCATGCCTTTGCCGCCGGAAAATATCGCCTTGGTGGTGTCCAGCCAAGTCAATCATTGCGTCATAGCTTGGTCTGCACCCAACATGCGTGACCCAGACGCGGCAGCACTTGCGGTCGCAGCAGAACTCATCAGCAATCAAATCCTGCACCAGAGTTTGCGGGAAAAAGGTGGTGCCTACGGTGGTGCGGCCGTGTATTCGGAGGAGGCCGGCATTTTTACCATGAGCTCCTTCCGCGACCCGCGCCTGGCTGAAACGTATCAGGACTTCCATGCGGCTGTGGACCAAATTTTGACGGACGACTTCTCCGAGGAAGCGCTGGAAGAAGCCATCATCTGCGTTATTAAGCGCCTTGACAAACCGCTATCGCCCCGTGCCCAGGCCATGGAAGCGTGGAATCTGTACCAAAGGGGGGGCAGTCAAGTGCTACGTCAGCAATTTCGCAGCGCAGTACTAGAATGTAAATTGGCGCACGTCAAGGTGGCCGTGCAACGCTGGCTGAAGAATGGTATTGCCAGTCGTGCGGCCGCCACGGGCAAAGTGGATCAGGATCTCGCGGGACTAGGGCCGTTGGATTTGCTGGAGCTCGCTGGCTGAGAGCGTTGGCGGGGAGCCCCCGAGCAACAGAAGTATCGACTTTGACGAAAAGTCCAACAATGCGCGCAAGCCGCAGCGCTGCGCGCAGTATTGCTTAAATGAAATGCTGATAGTTTAACAAATACTTATGTAAGTTTATTTTTCGCATTTTTACACAATCGGTGTTACGGGTTTTCCTTGCTCAGTTGTCTCAGTAAGAATCAAGCCGGAAGCTGTGCCGCAGGTGCTTTCGATGGGCGGTGGTTCAAATGGGAATTTCAGGTGATGTTTTTTGCGCAAGATGGGACTGTAGATGGTCGATGACCAGTCGTTGAAAGCATGGTTCGTCCAGGAAATCCTTCCGCTAGAGGCTGCGCTCAATCGCTATATTCGCCGAAATGGCGGTCGTGACGCCGACGTGGCCGATATTCGGCAGGATATCTACGTTCGACTCTACACTGCGGCGCGCGAGGAGCTGCCGCGGATGGCCAAGCCATTCCTGTTTGCCACAGCACGCAATTATTTGATCAATGGCGCCAAACGCGCCCAGGTAGTGTCTATCGAGTACGTGGCCGAGCTTGAAGCGTCGGCCTCGGTGGACGAGATTACGCCGGAGCGCAACGCCATTGCCTTTGAAGAGCTGCGACAGTTGCGGGCAGGGATGGAGCAGTTGCCACCGCGCTGCCGCGAAGTGGTTACGCTGAGGAAGATCGAGGGACTGTCCACGCGCGAGGCCGCTTCACGGCTGGACGTGGGTATTGATACAATAGAACAACAGATGGTGCACGGCATGCGCGCGCTGGTAGATTTCATGCTCGGAGGCAGCGGCAAGATTCGGCGGCCCCCTGCAAAGAAAGCTCGCAGCGAAAGAGGGGAAAAGAAATGAGTCAAGCGGCACGCACAGAAGAGATGGCGGCGCGCTGGTTATTGCGGCGAGAAGAGGTTGACTGGTCAGAGCAAGACCAGGCGCATCTGGAAGCCTGGCTGGACGTTGCGGTCGAGAACAAGATCGCCTACTGGCGACTGGAGCATGGCTGGCGGCGGGCCGACCGTCTGGCGGCCTTGCGTCGGCCGCCAGAAGAGTACGCGCACCGGTCCGTGATCCGACGGCCATGGCGTATAGCGGCGGCCGTGGTGCCGGTCTTCGCCAGTCTGATCCTGGTCTTTGCAATGCTGCCGTCGCTCCGATTTTGGAACAACGACAGCTACGCCACGCCTGTCGGTGGGCGTCAGATTGCCCAGCTGTCCGACGGCAGCAAGGTCGAATTGAACACCGCAACCACGCTGCGTACGGCCGTGAACAATAAAACTCGCAACGTCTGGCTCGATGCCGGCGAGGCCTATTTTGAAGTGGCGCACGATCCTGCGCGGCCCTTCGTCGTGCATGCCGGAAGTGACACTGTCACTGTACTCGGCACCAAATTCTCAGTTCGGCGCAAGGATGACCAGCTAGTGGTGGCCGTGTATGACGGACGTGTTCAAGTGGACAACAGCGCCGCGCCGGCCGGAACCAAGCCGACCATTGTCACCAAGGGCGAGGTCGTTCTCGCTGAAAAGGCATCCACACTGGCGACGTCCACTCCTGCCGCCAAGCTCGATGCCATGCTTGGATGGCGCCGCGGCTTGGTTACCTTCGATCAGTCGACTCTGGCCGAGGTGGCCAGCGAAATCAATCGCTACAACCGCAAACAACTGGTCATTGCCGACCCCGCCGTGGCGCAGATACGCATCGGCGGCAGCTTTGAGCCCAGCAACGTAGCGGCGCTGGCTCGACTACTGCATCAGGCCTACGGTCTCAAGGTCGACGATCGAGGCGATCGCGTCATCATTTCTAACTGAGCGTGTTACGGGTTTTTATCCCCTGATTGTCTTAATTGTAGGGAGACGTTACTACAACTAGACAGAGGATGAATAAGCTGATGATTACATCTATACTCCGCAGTATCGCGATGGCGTGTGCACTGTGCAGCATGCTTGTCACGGGTGCCGCCATTGCACAGGCTCGGCAATTCGATATTCCCGCCGGAGATCTGAAGGCGGCGTTGGACGCCTATGTGGCGCAGGCGAGCGTTCAGCTCATCTACCGTGTCGACGAAGTGCGCGGCATAAACAGCCCAGGGGCACACGGTACGCTGACACCGGCCGCTGCACTCGAAGCGCTCCTCGCGCACACTGAGTTTGCCGTCGTGCGCGAAAATGGCGGCGCGCTGGCCATTGTCAAACGACACGGACCGCCGCCGCAGTCGCAAGCGGATAGCGGCGCGGCCAGTCCCGATACTGTCGTCATCACCGGCAGGCTCGAGGGATTGGCCGCGATGCGCGTGCCGACTGAGTTGAAGGAGATTCCTCAGTCGGTTTCCGTCATCTCGCAAGAAACGCTGAGCCAGCAAAATTCCAACGGGCTCGCCGACGCGTTGAATTGGGCGACCGGTATTACCGTCACCAAGTCCAATTCCACAGACAGCCAGTTCTACGCGCGCGGCTTTCCAGTCACGTCGTTTCACATAGATGGTGGCGCGCCGCTGTCCATGGGCCTGGGAACGGCCATCACAACGTATTCGGATCTTTCCGAATATGATCACGTCGAAATCCTGCGGGGCGCCGATGCGCTCTTTGGCGGTAGCGGCAGTCCTAGCGCGACGGTCAGCCTGATGCGTAAAAAGCCGCTGCCCGACAATCAGGTTAACCTGGCCGCGTCGCTTGGGTCATGGAACAATGGCCGAGTGGAAAGCGACTTGACGGGTCCACTGGGCTTGGGCGGTGCTTTGCGCGGCCGTCTGATCATCGTGGATGAGGGCAAGCACTTCTTTTACGATACGGCCAACACGCACTTGTCGAAGGTGTATGGCGTCGTCGACTACGACCTTGCACCCTCGACCGTGCTGACCTTGGGCGGCTCTACCGAGAGGATGAATTTCACGCCCTTCGTCTCGGGATTGCCGCGCTACGCCGATGGTAGCGATGCCCAGCTGCCGCGTTCCACCGCGCTCGCCTTCCCTTGGAATAGTAACACCTCGAACAAGACGGAAGGATTTGCAGGATTACAGCATCGTTTCAACAGCGATTGGAAATTGAGCGTCAATGCCACGGTGCTCCGGCAGGAGCAAGATAGTTTCAGCGGTAGCTTCGCCGCCGCCATCAGCCCGGTCACAAAGCTGCTGTTGGCGGCGCCCTCGGCTTCGATAGAGCAAGCGAATTCGAACCAGCGAGCAGCGGACGCCACATTGACAGGCGCGTTCGACTGGGGTGGCCGCCGCCAGGAAGTCATTGTCGGGCTCGACTACCACACCCTCTCGACACCGAATACTACGGAATCCATTGCCTTGTTGGGTCCTGTCGTTAATCCATTCGCATACGATGCTTCTGTGTTTGCGCAACCGGCGGTGCCAAAAACAGGATTCGGCAATCGCACTACCATTGATTCCAAGCAAATCGGTTTTTATAGTGCGCTTCGTTTGCGGCCGTGGGATGGATGGACCTTCTTCGGCGGTGCGCGCGACAACCGTCTACAGTCTACGGTGGATATCGACTTCCTACTGGGCGGAAAGCCCCTGGCCTCAACCCAGGTAAGTTACGCCGACAATGGAAAACTCACGCCCAATGCCGGCGTGGTCTACGACATTAACGGGAAGAATTCGCTCTACGTCAGCTTTGCCGAGGTCTTCAACTCGAATTCCGGAGAAATACATGCGGACGGCACTACCCTGGCGCCCACCAGCGGTGTCAATTTGGAAGCCGGTTTCAAAGGGGCATGGCTCGGTAACAGGTTGAATGGTTCCGTGGCCTTGTTCAAAATCGACGAGAGCGGTGTGGGCGTAGTTGACCCCAGTCACCCGCCCACCAGCGCCCGTCCGACCTGCTGCTATCTGGCCGGTACCAACACCAGCCATGGTGTCGAGGCAGAAATCAGTGGCAAGCTGACGAAAGAGTGGACACTGGTCGCCGGCTATACATTCAATGAAAATCTATCCGTGACAGGTGCTACCCTCCAAACACAAACGCCGAAGCATCTGTTCAAGTTGTGGACCAATTATCAGTTGCCCCAAGGATGGAGTCTTGGCGGCGGTTTGACCGCGCAGAGCAGCAACTACACGCGCGGTACTGCCTGTACGGCGTTCTCTGGCGACGGCAAGTGCGTTGGCGCACAAGTGCCATTTAACAGCGTGCAAGCCTCGTATGCCGTCGCCACACTGCGGGTAGCCTACAAGATCAATAAGAGCTGGCAGGCGGCGCTCAATATCAACAACCTATTCGATCGTACTTATTACCAGACCATAGGCACACCCACCGGCGGCAACTGGTACGGCGAGCCACGCAATTTCATGTTTACGCTACGGGGCTCTCTATGACGCGTTGCGGCGGCTAGATCCCAACCACGCGTTGGCGCAAGCCATCACTGCGCTTTCCTACGGCAGCCAGTAGCATGCGGCTGCCGCAAGGTTGCTCATTCTCGCCTGATTTCTATTGTTCCTACATCAACCTGGGCAATGGATCGCCCGCTTCGAAAGAGACTTTGTTTCTTCGATTCATCACTAACCATATTGAGAGATATATGACGCAAGCCGTTACCCCTGTTACCGATGCCTTTTTTAAAACTGAAGTCGAGCAAGCCGAATTACCGGTTTTTATCGATTTTTGGGCGCCATGGTGCCAACCGTGCAAATCGCTGGAGCCCGTGCTCGAGTATCTGGCTAGAAGCTATCTGGGCCGTATCAAATTCACGAAGGTCAATGTCGATGAAAACCCCGAGCTGAAGCAACGCTTCGACATTCGAAGCTTGCCAACCATGATCTTGTTCAAAAACGACCAGACGCTTGAGCGGATCTCAGGGGCTCAGCCAAAGGCCAAGCTGAGCGCTTTGCTCGATCTCCACGTGACCGCCGCGGAGCCGGCCACCATGGAGTTGGCGCGACCATCGAAGGTCTATCGCGCATTCTGGGGTGATGCCGACCTGCAAAAGGCGGTAGCCACTCAGGTGCGCCAGCATATTGAAGCCGATCAGGTGGTGACAGCTAAAAGGGTTCCTATTTGCGACGAAGAGAATCAAAAATACAGTCTCATGGGCGCGGCCTTGCACGCCGCGGATATGGATCGCTACGAAGGTACGCTGGGCATACCGGCCGTTTTGGCCCAGCTCGAAGAGGCCGTCCATAGCCTGATGATGGTGGAAGTGGCGGATGGCGACGGGAAATCCTATGACGCCTTTCGTGAGCAGGGGTGCAGCTACCCTGTGGACTGGCTGCAAAGCATTCCGCTTGGCGCGGACCTTCGCCGCGTGACTCCTCACTTCCTTCATTGGCTGCTGCTCGACTTGATCAGTGCGCCTTACTTATCGGCTTTTTCCGTCGTTGACGATGCTAAATCCGTTGTGCGCGACGTAGCCGCACTGCACGCGCGCACCGCGACAGGCACGATGCCTAATGCTGCGGAATGGAAGGCTGCCCGCGAGGCTGCAATTGACGCCTGTCCAAACGCGCAAGAGCATCTATTTTCTTTCGTAGTAGTGCAGTTGGCTAGTGCAGTGGCGTGGCCCGACGATGAATTGAATGATGGACTAGTTGACGGACTTGACATGTTCTTCAAGGGTTTGTCGGAGGCCAGCGTTATGCAAATGTATACCGCTGAGGAGTGGGCGAAGCGCGACATCCTGAAGGCGGCGGCGAGCCGCAGGATAGCATCGGCGGAGCCCGGGACCAACCCCAAAGACATTGAATCCTCCGAGGAAGTCGTCGCGTTCATGACTATGTGGGAATCTGCACAACCGGTCGACGATGCCCAACGCCGGAAAATCAAGCGCGAACTCGGTGAACGTTTACACCAGGGCCTGATGAAGTCGCTGTGCGAAGTCGCCAAGCCCTAGGGAGCGCCAGATGGATAACGCTTCTACACAATCGGTTCCTACCTTGAAAGCGGCTTGGCGTCTGATTGAGCCCTTTTGGATCCATGGACCAAAATGGAAGGCCTATGGCTTGCTTGCTCTGGTCATCGCCGGAACCGTGATGGGCACCATGACGAACGCGCGCATGATCCAGTGGGCGGGAAAGTCGATGGATGCACTCACGCACTATGAGGCCGCAAGTTACTGGCAACTATATGTTCAATGGGCGTGGCTGCTGCTTGCCTTGCTCGTCTTTCATGTCGTTTCCACCTTTGCAAACCGGGCGCTGCACATTGAGTGGCGCACGTGGCTGACCGACCGGTTTTTGCAGCGTTGGCTGGCGCGCGAGACTTTTTACCGTATCGAACGTGAACAGACGGTCGACAACCCTGATCAGCGTATCACGGAGGACATCGATCAGTTGATCACCCACAGCTTCAATTTGAGTGTTGGCCTGTTCTCGACCGTGCTGCGGCTGGGTACCTTTGCTTCGCTGCTCTGGGTGGCGTCCGGGCCGTTGGCGTTCACGCTCTTGGGTACGCGGTGGACGGTTCCCGGTTACATGGTCTGGATCGCGGTGATCTATGCTGCCGTGATGACGGGGCTGACTCATTTGGTGGGTCACCGCCTGATGCGGGTCAACTTCAATAAGCAGCGGGTAGAAGCAGATTTCCGTTTCACGATGGTGGGCGTGCGCGAGCATGCCGAACAAATCGCGCTATACCATGGGGCGCAGACCGAAATTCGGCGCATGCAGGCAGGGTTCATGGCCGTGCGGCGCAATTTTTGGCAAGTGCTGCGCGTTAGCCTGCCTTATGAGGCGTTCCAAATGGGCATGGGCTTGATTTTGTCCCTAGTTCCGGCTGTGTTGGTCGCCCCACGCTACTTCTCGCGTGAGATCACCTATGGCGGCATGACCCAGGTCACTCTAGCCTTTGTCTCTGTCTACAGTTCATTGTCCTGGTTCGTCAGCTATTACGAGACCCTGCAATTGTTCCGGGTAGTGGTGAAGCGCTTGTACGGACTGGAGCGGGCCTGCGAAGTGGTGACGCCCGTGCGTGACGGGGTGGACTATGCGGCAACGCCGCAAGGCAACTTGATCGTGACCGATCTGGTCTTGCGCACGCCGCATGGCGCGGCGCTGAACCGGCCGGTGGATCTGGTGGTCGCGCCTGGTCAGCGTTGGTTGGTCAAGGGTGAATCCGGCGTTGGCAAGTCGACGCTGATGCGCGGCCTTGCCGGTATCTGGCCCTATGGCAAGGGTCAGATCCGCATGCCGGCCGAAGCCGGCATATTGTTCTTGTCGCAGAAGAACTACCTACCACCAGGCACCCTCAAGGCGGCATTATGTTATCCGGCCGAGGAAAGCGCCTACAGCGACGAGGCTTGCCAGCACGCCTTGGTCGATGCGTGCCTACCTGTCTACGTGGCGCGGCTGCACGAGACCGATCGGTGGAGCCAGCGTATGTCACCGGGCGAGCAGCAACGCCTGGCCATAGGACGCGCCCTGTTGCAGCGCCCGGATTTCCTATTCCTGGACGAATCGACCAGCGCGTTAGATCCGGCGACCGAACGTGTAGTCTATCAAACCTTGCTGCGCGTCTTGCCCGCTTGTGCCATTGTGCATGTGTCGCACCGCCCGTCGCTGGACGAATTCCACGACAGGGTACTGCAGGTGCAGCCGGCCGAGTCAGGGGAGCGCATGCAACTGGTTGCGTAGCCGGAGCCCGCCGCCTGCAGCGACATCGTCGTTGCAATGTTTTGGAGGTTTGATTTTTCTTGCAAACGGGGCGTTACATTAAACCGCAATCTTTATGTTCTGCCTCGGAGAGTTTCCCTTAGCCAAGGGGGGGGAAATTAAACTGGCTAGAGGTGAACTTCCTAACCCTTGCACCTATGAAAGTTTGCAACCACCGCGCCAGACGCAATGGTAATGAGAAGGCCTGTCGAGGCCACGCATTAAATTACCAAATGGCATCGAATCCTCAGCACGTCAGTGGGAGAGGCTGCGTCAAGCCGCTCTCACGACGGATTTCACAATAATTGGGGGGCAAGTTCCAATCCCCTTGGGGACGCCAAAATAAAAAAGGCTCTGAGAAATCAGAGTCTTTTTTGTATTTCCAGTAGATATTCAAATATCCAGCGCTGTTCAACGCGCAACTTCAATTCTTTCGAAAAATGCCTGCACTCATTCTCGCCGATCTTCCTCGGTAAAATTTTTGATCACTGCATGTTCCGGAAGTGCATATCTTCTGGATAGAATTCATTTGTCCTGGTGCGCCATCTCGCATGGCACCAGTGCCGTTATGCTCAAGTTTGTGCCCGCACGGAGGGCGTCCTCCTGCGCGCTCAAGGTGTCGTCGAAGGGAACGTCACCATTACTCGCAAGCCAGACCTTGAATGGTCGCTGGCAAAGCCAAGGCTGACTTTTGCGCCAACTCGGGCGGAAATGGTCTCGACAATAGACAGGCCGAGACCAGAACCAATCTCACCGCTACCCAAGACCCGATAGAACGGATCAAACACTCGCGCCCGTTCTGCCTCTGGAATGCCGGGGCCGTTATCTTCCACCACTAGCGTGGTCACCTCATCGGCGGCTAATACCGACAAATCGACACGCCCGCCTGCCGGTGTGTAGCGGATTGCGTTGTCCACCAGATTTTTGACCAGGATGATCAAATCAACCTCGTCGGCGAGGACTTGGGCATCCGCGCCGCTCACGACGCCGATATCGATGCCCTTGACCTCGGCCAAGGGCATCAAATCTTCCAGCACACGCCGAAAGACCTGTTGTGCCGACACCGTCGTGCTGGGCATGCTTGCCGACGCTTGGGCTCGCGCCAGCGCCAACAGCTGATCCAGTAATGTCCTGCCGCGCTCGATCCCCTGGCGCAGCGTGTTCAGTCTTTCATGTGCGTCAACCGACATTTCTGTATCTGCAAGCCGTTCTGCCTGTAGCGACAGTGCTGTCAGCGGCGAGCGCAGCTCGTGTGCAGCGTCGACGATGAAGCGCCGCTGCGCATCCACTGACTGCTCCACGCGTTCCAAAAGTCGATTGATGGCGCCAACGAACGGCCGGATTTCAGCTGGCAATGGCTTGGAAGCAATCGGGTGAAGTTCCTGCTCACCGCGCTGATCGATTTCAATCGAAAGGTCTGCAACCGGCTTGAATATCTTGCGGACCAGGTCGGCCACGACCAGCAGCAGAATCGGAACCAGTATCAGGAACGGCATCAGGGTGCGCAGCGCGCTGTCTCGCGCGATTTCGTCGCGGACGGACGTCCCCTGAGCGACGGCCAGACGTTGGCCGGTATTGAGGGTTCTCACCAGCACCCGATAGTCTTCATTGCCGGCACGAACGGTTTGCATGCCATCGACCAGGTTTGTGGACAGAGCCAGCGGCGGGCGGGCATCCCTGTCGGGGCTGTCCGATGGGGGCGCAGTGAGCAGTTGCACAAAGACACGGGATTCCGCATCGCCGTCTCCCGCTCTGTCTGCATCGCTTTCCTGAGACGCGTTCAAGTGATGCCGGTCGAACAAGGTGGCGATTTGGCGCAACACATCGTCCTGTAACTCATGCGCTTCGTCGAACGCCGAGAAGAAAGAAAATATCCCGGCAATCAACGCAACGCTCAGTATCGCCAGCGACAGCCAGAGCGAGAGCCTGATCTGGAGCGAGCCTGTCACTCTCCTTTTGAGACCATCCATCCCGCCCCCCTGACATTCTTGATCGCCTCGGCTCCCAATTTCTTGCGCAAAGCATGAATCAGAAACTCGACTGCATTGCTTTCCACTCCCTCTCCCCAGCCGTATATTCGTTCCTCCAGTTCGCCGCGGGACAAAATGGCTCCTGGGCGCATCATTAAGGCTTGCAACAGTGCGAATTCCCGATGGGACAGTTGCAGGGCTTCGCCATTGCTGGCGCGTGCTTCATGCGTCGCCGGATCGAGGGACAGGATGCCGTTGCTCAGCACCGGGGTTGCTGCTCCTCCTTTGCGACGCAGTACCGCGCGCATTCTCGCAAACAGTTCGCTCATCTCGAAGGGCTTGAGCACGTAGTCGTCCGCGCCGCCGTCCAGCCCGCGAATGCGGTCATCCAACCCGTCGCGGGCGGTGATGATGAGCAATGGTACCGGGTTGTCTTTGCCACGGATCGAACTCAGTACGTCAAGGCCATCTTTTCCCGGCAAGCCAAGATCGAGCAATATGATGTCGTAGTGTTGACACGACAGCGTATTGAGGGCGGTTTGCCCGTTTTTTACCCAGTCGGCGGCATAGGATGCATCTTTTAGTGCGCCTTGGATCGCCGCCCCAATCATCGGATCGTCTTCAATCAGCAGTACCCGCATTTATCCTCCGGTGGCGATTGCGCGAATAACAGTGAGTCGCCGGGCAAAAATGGGAATACGGCGAGGCCGGTTTCGCAAAAAGATGGTGCTGGCCACAATCGGCACTCCAAGGATCCAGTTGTTGGCCAGTAAGGCCATCAAGGCTTGATCGCCGGATAGCCAACTGAATAGTCCGCCTGAAAGCATGGATGTTTTCTCCAAAACACCGCTAGAATACAAATCAATTCAGCGGCGGGTGTGTAACGCAGCCTGGGGTGCCGTTCGCGCTCTCACTGCACCGCAAGGCGTTTTTGTGCAACCGAAAGGTAGGTCACCAAACCGATAATCGTCACCAGAAAGATGGCACTTGTCCCGATAGCGCCGAGCCCAAGGCCGCCATTGCTCAAGGGCTGAGACAAGAGATCGCCGCACGAGGCGCCAAACGGGCGGGTCAGCACGTAGGCAATCCAGAAGCAGGTAATTGCATCAGCCTTGAAAACGTAGTGGGCAAACGCTGTGGCGGCGATCAGCCCGCCAAACAGGAGTGCGGAATTGGCGTAGCCCAAGCCCAATCCCTCGGCCACCCAGTCGCCGGCGGCCGTGCCTAGCGCGAACGTAAAGAGAATAGCCGCCCAGTAAAATCGCTCCCGTTTGACGCTATCGATAGCATAGATGGACAGCGTTTTTTCCCTTGCATACCACACTGCAAACGTGGCGATCAAGGCCGCGCTGAACACGCCGGTCGAAACCGCCAGCGGTACGCCAAGATTATCGCTCAGATTGTCTGTAATTAATGTGCCGAACACGCTGATGAATACGACCGCGATCCAGTAGAGCGATGGGACGTAGCGCCTTGCGCGAATCTGGAAAAATAATGCGATGGCCAGTAGCACTCCCATGACCGCTGAGGTAAGCGCCAGGCCAAAATGTAGATCAGCGTTCAGAAAATCGGCTGCTGTCTCGCCCACCGTGGTGGACATCATTTTGATGATCCAAAAAAAAGCCGTGACCTCAGGTACTTTATTGAGCCAGGTAGATGTTGGCCGGGTGGGCAGTGTATTCATGACAATCTCCGAGGTGAGTGGATGCAGGTAAATTAATGCCGGTAGTTTTGCAGGCCAGACTTAGCACAGCCATAGCAAATCATTCCCGCGTCCAGCCACATTGAATCAATGGTCTAAAAAGGCGACGGTAAATGCGCGTGGCAATGTTGTACATAGGTTCAATGAACCGGCGTTCCTCTCGGAATGCGAACCAGGCGCAGCTCCCGGCGACGAGCGTTGCGCCGACCATGTCAAGCGGAAAGTGAACGCCAAGATAGATGCGTGCCCAGGCAACCGGCAGGCCTAGCAAGGTCAGCGTGAGGCCCGTCATGCGGGAACTCCGGTGCAGCAAGAAACTGAAACCGACCGCCCAAAGCAGGGTCAGGTGGTCGCTCGGAAAAGAGGAGTCGGCCACGTGCGGAATAAAGGTATGGCCCAGACCGATCATGAAAGGGCGGGGATGTTGCCAGATCAGTCCAATTACTTGATTGATCAGCAAGCCCGCCAGTCCTGAGGCTGCGGCCCCCAGCAAGATCCTTCGCGTGCGCTCCTCTCCACGTAGCCAACCGATGACCAACATGGCGGGGATGAGCCAGATCATGTAGTCGGCCAGCAGCTTTGCTATGGCCAGTATCAGGGCGTTGGGATTTTCCGGCGCGTTAATCATTAAAAATATCGCGCGATTAAGTTCTTCCATACAGACTCCATTGCCGAATCACCCGATGGTGGGTGATTCGGTCTTGCGGCGGGTTAATCAATCTTTTTTGTCGTGCTCGTCATCGTGGTCCGCCTTGTCCTCTGTCGCGGCGATGACTGTGCCGTTGTCGGCATCTACCGTGACGTCGAAGATCTTGTTGCCGCTGACAACTTCCACATCGTAGGCCCACCCTTTTTTGGTCTGCTCGTACTCGGCGCGTGACGCCTTGCCTTTGACGTGCTGTTCGGCAGCCGTGACGGCCTGCGCTAAAGAAATTTTGGCTTGAGTAATGGCCAAGGCATCGTTTTCCATGTCTTTGGCGGCATAGGCAACGGTGCCGACGGCGGCGAGCGCAACGACGAGGATGGAAAGTTTTCTATAGTGAGACATGGCGGTTCTCCAAAAGAACGCAAACATTTGCGTGACGGAGAGCCTACAGAGTCAAACTTAGCTGGCACTGAGCATCGCCGGCAGACCTTCCGCTCGCTGCCCGAACCAGCCGCTTGGCATCCCTGAAGTGCCGATAGCGGCATCGGAGGATCTAAGTGGTCAGAAGGGATGCCCGACATCCGATAATGGCATTAAATGGCTATTGAATAAGAAATCAGCTCACTTCCTTTGCGGATTTTGCTTAAAAATTCCAGTCAATGCCCTCCCATTCTCCAATACCGAAACTTAAAGCTTCCTTAATTTTCGTCAAATACAACATTAAATTTGATGCCGATGCCGTGTATTTTTCTCGTCACAAATGATCCATAAGATGCGCTGAGTTCAACAGAAGAGATGACGAAGTTGTGCGCATTCCTGTTGTTCCAGGGCTTTCGATCGATCCTGGAACAAGACGAACCGCTCGGTTTTTTGCCCCTGAAAACTCCCGCCAGGCTTTTGCTAAGAAGGTCAATCCTGGCAACGGAGGTCTTTAGAGGGCTTTTTACCATCAAATTTCAAGTCTCCGCTGGACGCTGTCAACAGAGATTCTTTACCTTATTCGGACAAATTATGCGCGCCCCCTTTATTCAAAAAACCATCATTTCCGTTTTAATTTCTCAACTTTTTACGCCTGCCGTTTTTGCGGCAGATGACAATGCGCCAAAATCTGCAATCGAGACCGTAGTGCTCGACGCGCAGCGGACCTCCAATGGAGTTGCCCGCAAGGCTCAGGAAGAAGCGCCAAATCTGATTAATCTCATGACTGTCGAAGAAATGAGGAAACTACCCGACGTCAATATCGCAGAGTCGGTGCGGCGCATGCCCGGCATCTCCCTTGAAACAGATACGGGCGAGGGAAGGTTCATCAATATACGCGGCTTGGATGCCGATCTGAACAGTACCACGTTCGGCGGCCTTCGCTTGCCCCCTTCGAATAATGCTTCGCCTTTCGGCGGCGGCCGCGCCGTGGCGCTGGATGCGATTCCTACCGGGCTCGTTGGGGCCATCACAGTCACCAAAACAAATTTGCCTGAGCAAGACGCCGAAGCGCTGGGCGGCACAATCGAAATTACGCCAAAGACGGCGCCCTCCAACGGCAAGCCGTTTTTTGACGGCAGGATAGGTACCGGGCGAGAGTCATTGCGGGGAACTGGTATTACCGACCTTTCCTTTTCTGCCGGGGGGCGTTTTGGCGGAGACGGTCCGACCCGATCCGGAATCAGCGCTTATTCAGACAATCCATTTTCTTTCGTCGTGACGGGCACCTATTATGAAGATAAGCGCGGCATTGACGATGTTGAGCCCGCTTTTCTGGACGACGGCATACATTCTCCGCTGGCTTATGCCGGCTGGGATCAACGC
>Ga0210384_10005075_pt1 | contig 14472 bp, 12 predicted proteins | sample IncBWH2MmetaG_FD_160574 | JGI IMG/M metagenome (GOLD analysis project Ga0210384, IMG submission 160574) | Forest soil microbial communities from Barre Woods Harvard Forest LTER site, Petersham, Massachusetts, United States - Inc-BW-H-2-M | ecosystem: Environmental > Terrestrial > Soil >...
AAGCCGCCGCGCGCCGCGGCCAGGCGAATGAGATTGTCCTCCGCCTGGAAGGCCCACACCGAAGCCGCCCAGGCGCGGAGCAGTCGCAGGCTGCTGTCGGCGATCACCTCGAAGACCGGCTGGACGTCGGCCTGGGCCCGGCTGATCGCGCGCAGGATCTCCGCGGTGGCGGTCTGGCGATCGAGGGCGTCGGTCAGGTCGCGGTTGCGCGACTCCAGCTCGGTGAACAGGCGCGCGTTCTCGATGGCGATGACCGCCTGGTCGGCGAAGGTCTCGAGCAGGGCGGCCTGCCGCTCGGTGAAGAGCTCGGGCTCGGTCCGGCGAAGGGAGATCACGCCGACCGCGGAGGACCCGCGCATCAGCGGCACGCAGAGGATGGCCCGGAAGCCCAGGAGCCGCGCCGATTCGGAGCTCTCGGGAAACTCGGCCTCCGCGGTCTGCAGGTCGTCGACATGGACCGTTTGCGCGTCCAGCACCGCGCGCCCCGCCGCGATGCCGCGCACGAGGGGCAGGGTGAACTCCCCCAGGGGGCCGGTGCGGATCGGACCATGGTGGGCGACCAGCACGAGCCGGTTCCCGTCGGGACGGTAGATGGCCGCGTCGACCGCCTCACACAGCCGGGCGGCGCTCGCCGCGACCGCCTCGAGGACCGGTTGCAGGTCGGCCGGCGATCGGCTGATCACGCGGAGAATCTCGCCCGCCGCCGCTTGCTGGTCCCGGGCTTCGGCGAGCGCCTGCTCGAGCCGTGCGCTCTTGGCCCTCGCCTCGACGAGCGAGGCCTGCAGGGCCTCGACCAGGGCGGCGAGATCCGCGTCGGGTGGTGGCGTCATCGTTTCGACCTCCGGGTGGAGATCGGGCGGCACACTCTAGCACATCGCGGCCGGCCCTCGACTTCCGCCTACGAGGTCTTGCCGCGCCTCACCTCGCGCGCGTAGAGACGCAGCACCGCCACGGATAGCGCCATGATCACCGGCCCCGCGATCAGCCCGGGCAGCCCGAGCACCTCGAGGCCGCCGAAGAGGGCGAGGAAGGTCAGGATCGCGGGCATGCCCTCGTCGCCCACCAGCCGCGGCCGGATCACGTAGTCGCTGAAGCCGACCACCACCAGCGCGCCCCACGCGAGCTCGACGATCGCGGCGCCGGGCGAGCCGATGGCCAAGAGGTAGAGCCCGGCGGGTACCCAGACCAGCAGGGTCCCGACCGCGGGCACCAGCGAGGCGAGGGCGGCCGCGATGCCCAGGAAGAGCGGGCGCGGCACCCCGGTCATCCAGAAGCCGAGCCCGGCGAGCGAGCCCTGCACGAGCCCGGTCAGCACGGTGCCGGAGAGGGTGATGCGCCCCACGGTGCGGAACTCCTCCAGGAGCCCGCGCGTGTCCTCGCGGCGGAGGGGCGAGACCTCGGCGAGGATCGTGATCATCCGCGCCCAGTGGCACAGGATCACGTGCATGGTGAGCAGGGCGAAGAAGAGGCCGAGCAGGCTCCCGAGCGTGACCGACGCGACCGTCCCCGCCAGCGCGGCGGACCCGGAGGCGATCTCGCCCGCCGCCCCGCGGATCCGCTCCACGATCGCGTCGGGCGAGATCCCGAGGCGCGCGAGCCAGCCGATCACCGTGGTCACCCAGATGGCGAGCGCGCCTCCCGGCTTCAGCTCTTCCCGCACCGCGGCGGCAAAGGCCACCGCCTGGGTGACGAAGACCGAGACGAAGCCCACCACCGAGCCCACGATGGCGAGCCCGGCGGCCAGGACGATGGCGACCGACGAGAGGGTGGGTCGGTGACTCCACCGGGCGAGCCGATCGTGCGCGGGCTGAAGCGTGAAGCCCATCAGCGCGCCCAGCAGCAATCCCGTCGCGAACGGGTGCGCGAGCCAGGCGATCACCACCACCGCCGCGCCGGCGAGCCACGCGAGAACCTGCCGGCCGGTCATGGCCATGATCGGCTCAGCGCATCACGCTCGGCAGCCAGACGATGGCCATCGAATGGTCCTCCTCGAAGGTGGGCGTGGGGTCGGGCGGCGGTAGTGTATCGCAGGTGAGCCCGCGCCGGGCCGGGATACGCTTGCGCAGGCTCCGGGGGCGCGGTAGAAGGGAGGGGCCGAGGAGGCCTCCCATGCCCACGATTCCGCGCTCCCGTCCGCAGTAGCCCGCTCCCATGATCGGCACGCGCGTCGAGGGCAAGGCCGCCATCGTCGTGGGAGGCGGCCAGACCCGGGGAGAGACGGTGGGCAACGGCCGCGCCACCGCCATCGTGCTGGGCCGCGAGGGCGCGCACGTATGCGTCGTCGACCGCGCGCTCGCCTCCGCGCAGGAGACGGTGGACCTCATCACCAAGGACGGCGGCCGGGCGTGGGCCTTCGCCGCCGACGTGACGCGCGAGGACGACGTCGCGCGCCTGATGGCGGCGGCGCGCGAGCGCTTCGGGCGCATCGACATCCTCCACAACAACGTGGGCGCGAGCCTGGCCCTCGGCGACGCGGGGGCCACCGAGCTCACCGAGGAGGCCTTCGACCGGAGCCTCGCGGTGAACCTCAAGGCGACGTGGCTCACCTGCAAGCACGCCCTGCCCGCTCTGCGGGAAGCGCGCGGCTCGATCGTGAACATCGCCTCGATGGCCGCGCTGAACGCGTACCCGCTGGTGGGCTACAAGACCACCAAGGCCGCGGTGGTCGCGTTCACCGAGAACCTCGCCGCCCACAACGCCAAGTACGGCGTCCGCGCCAACTCGATCCTCCCCGGCCTGATGAACACTCCGATGGCCATCGAGTCGCGCGTCGCGGCCGGGACGCCGCGGGAAGAGGTCATCGCCGCGCGCGACCGGCGCGTGCCGCTGGGACGGCGCATGGGCACCGGCTGGGACGTGGCCAACGCCGCCCTCTTCCTGCACTCGGAGGAAGCGGGCTTCATCACCGGGGTCTCGCTCATCGTCGACGGCGGCGAGAGCGTGGCCTGGGGCTCCTGACGTGGCCGCGCCCGGGCTCCCCGAGAACGCCTACCGCGCCCGCGCCGAGCGCGGGGAGATCCAGATCGGCACCTGGATCACCATGATCCGCACCCCGTCGGTGCTCGCCCTGCTGCAGGCCGCCGGCCTCGACTACGCCCGGCTCGACACCGAGCACTCCGCGTTCTCCATCGAGACGGTCGCGGACATGGCGGCCCTCGCCCGAGCGCTCGACTTTCCTCTGGTAGTCCGCCCGCCCGAGGGCAACCGGGAGTGGATCACCCGGCTGCTCGACGCGGGGGTGTGGAACCTGCACGTGCCGCAGGTGGAGACCGCCGAGCAGGCCGCCGCCATCGTGGCCGCCACCCGCTACGCCCCGCTCGGCTCGCGCGGCATGTACGGCTCGGGGCCGCACACCGCGTTCCGGGTACGCCCGCCCGCCGAGCACATGGCGACCGCGAACGCGCGGGTGCACGTGACCGCCATGCTCGAGAGCAAGGCCGCCTTCGACCGCCTCGACGAGATCGCGGCGGTGCCCGGCATCGACGCGCTCACCATCGGGCCCACCGACCTGGCCCAGGACCTGGGCGTCCTCGGCACCCCGGCCCAGAGGGACGTCCTGCGCGAGCACCGGGTGCGCCTCGGCGAGGCCGCCCGCAAGCACGGCAAGACGGTGGCGATGGCGGTCGATACCTTCGAGGCGGTGCGCGAGGTGATCGCGCTCGGCGCCACCATCGTGAACTACTCCTCCGACGTGGGCATCCTTCGATCCGGCTACGCGGCCGCCGTGGCGGAGATCCGCAATCCCAAGGAGACGACATGAAGATCAAGGCGGTCAACGGCTTCGCGCGCATCCTCAAGTCGGAAGGCACCCCGTGGGTGAGCTGCTACCCGACGAGCCCGGTCAACAACGCGCTCGGCGAGGAGGGCATGCCCATCCTCATGATGGGCGAGGAGCGCTTCGCGGTGGCGGTGGCCGACGGCTTCTCGCGCGTCACCAACGGCAAGCAGATCGGGGTGTGCACGGTCATGGCCGGTCTCAACGCGGCCGGCATCCAGATGGCGTTCGGCGCGGTCGCGCAGGCGTGGGAGGACTCCTCGCCGATGCTGGTGATCGCGGAGGGCCTGGGCGTCGGGGCGAGCCGGCACACCCACTTCGACATGGCGGAGGCGTTCAAGCCCATCACGAAGTGGGTCGGCAAGATCGACCGCGCCGATCTCGTCCCCGAGTACACGCGACGGGCCTACACCCACCTGCGCTCCGGCCGCCCGGGCCCGGTGCTGCTGCTGATCCCGCGTGATCTCGGCGAGTACGACGCGGACGAGCATCCCTACGCGCCGGTCAAGGGCTGGCGCACCGGCCCCGATCCGGACGACGTAAAAGCGGCGGTCCGTGCGCTGCTCGCGGCCAAGGATCCCTTGCTCCACGTGGGCGAGGGCGTCTGCTACGCGGACGCGGCGGCCGAGCTGCTGCAGTTCGCGGAGGCGGCCCAGATCCCGGTGATGACCACGCTCAAGGCCAAGGGCGTGTTCCCGGAGAACCACCCGCTGTCGGTCGGGGTGCGCGGGTCGATGACCGACCACTTCCTGCGCAAGTGCGATCTCCTGTTCTCGATCGGCTCGAGCCTCTTCCCCGGCCGGTTCAGCCACGCGGTGCCCGACGCCCACAAGAAGACGATCGTGCAGTGCACGATCGACACCCTCGACATCAATCGCAGCTACGAGACACGCCACGCGGTGATCGGCGACGCCAAGCTCACGCTCCAGGCCCTCGTGGCGGAGCTCCAGAGCAAGGGCCCGAAGAAGCGCCCGGAGGTCCTGGAGGAGATCAAGGGCCAGCGCCAGATCTTCAAGGACAAGTTCCGCCCCTGGCTCGAGTCGAACGAGACGCCGATCAACCCGTATCGCGTCTTCGGCGACCTCGCCAAGGTGCTCGATCCCAAGAGCTCGTTCCTCACCGCCGATTCGGGTAACACCCGCGACCAGACCAGCACCGTCTACGAGGCCCAGATCCCGCGCGGCTACCTCGGCTGGGGCAACGTCTCCACCCTCGGCTTCAGCCTGGCCGGGGCGGTGGCGGCCAAGCTCGCCTACCCGAACCGGCAATGCGTGCACGTGACCGGCGACGCGGGCGTCTGCTACATGATGGGCAACTTCGAGGCGGTGGCCCGCTACCAGATCGGCATCACCACCATCCACATCAACAACGGCGGCTACTCCGGCTACGGCCCCGGCTTCTGGGGCGAGGGGCACGACCCCTACACCTGGAAGGTCTCCGACCACGGCAGCGCGTGCATGGCCAACATGGCGCGCGCGGTCGGCTTCCACGCCGAGGACGTCACCCAGCCCGCCGAGATCATCCCCGCGCTCCGGCGCGCCTTCGACGAGAACGCCAAGGGCCGGCCCGCGTTCGTGGAATTCATCTGCTCGCATCACCCGGTCCACGGCGGCTGGGTGCGGTAACCGAGAGGAGATCCCATCATGGCGGACGTGGACGCATTCTCCAGCGCGACCGCGCTCTTGGGCGCGCTCCGCGGCGGCACCATCAGCGCGCCGGAGCTCACCGCGCTGTACATCCGGCGCATCGAGCGGCACGACCGCGCGCTCAACGCGGTGGTCGTCCGCGACTTCACGCGCGCGCGCGAGCAGGCCGCCGCGGCCGAGCACGCGCAGCGGCGCGGCGAATCGCGCGCCCTGCTGGGGCTGCCCATCACCCTCAAGGAGTCCATCAACGTCACCGGGCTCCACACCTCCTGCGGGGTGCCGGACTGGAAGGGCTTCATCTCCCAGCACGACGCCCCCGTCTCCGCGCGGACCCAGGCCGCCGGCGCGGTGCTGCTCGGCAAGACCAACGTCCCGCCGATGCTCGCGGACTGGCAGTCGACCAACCCGGTCTACGGGCGTACCAACAACCCGTGGGACCTCGGGCGGACGCCCGGCGGCAGCAGCGGCGGCAGCGCGGCGGCCATTGCGGCCGGCCTCAGCGCGCTCGAGGTCGGCTCGGACATCGGCGGCTCCATCCGCGTGCCCGCCGCCTTCTGCGGCATCTACGGGCACCGCCCGAGCGAGACCCTGCTCCCGCGCAGTGGCCAGTTCCCGTTCCCGCCCCTCCCGAACGCCGCGGTCGTGATGGGAGTGCAGGGCCCGCTCGCGCGCAGCGCGGAGGACCTGGAGCTGGCGCTCGGCGTGCTGGCCGGCCCCGAGGTCGGCGAGGACGTGGCGTGGAAGGTGACGCTGCCCCCGGCCCGGCGCGAGCACCTCCGCGACTTCCGGGTCGCGGTGCTGCCGCCGATCCCGTGGCTGCCGGTCGACGCGCAGATCAGCGCCGGACTGCAGGACGTGGCTGGTCGCCTCGCCAAGCTGGGCGCGGTGGTGAAGGAGATCCAGCCCGATGGCCTCGGCGATCACCGCGAGTATCACGGCTTCTACCGCACCCTGCTCTCCGCGGTGACCGGCGCGCGCGTGGATGCGGAGACGCGCCGCCAGCGCATCGCGGCCTTCCGCGCCGCGGGCGACGATCTCTCCCTCGCCGCCGCGCGGGGCCTCGAGGGCTCGGCGGGCGACTACCTCCTGTGGCACGGCCGCCGCGAGCAGCACCGCGCCGCGTGGCGCGCCTTCTTCCGCGAGTGGGACGTGCTGCTGTCCCCCGCCATCAACGTGCTCGCCTACCCGCACATCGATCGCGCGTTCCCGGCCGACGACAGCGACCTCACCCTGACCTTCACGGTCAACAGCCGGTCGGTGCCGTACCTGCACGGCCTCTGCTATCCCGCGCTCTCCAACGTGCCCGGGCAGCCCGCCACCGCGTTCCCGGTGGGCCTCTCGCGCGAGGGGCTGCCGATCGGGCTCCAGGCCATCGGACCCTATCTGGAGGACCTGACCCCGATCCGCTTCACCGCGCTGCTGGCCCGCGAGATCGGCGGCTACCGCAAGCCGTCCGGCTACGACGAATCCTAGATGCTGACGATCGACGGGCACTGCGACCCGCGCTTCACCGGAGTCCGCGAGGCGTTCTTCCGCAACTTCACCGAGCGCGGGGACGTGGGCGCCGCGGTGTGCGTCTACCTCGACGGGGCGCGGCTCGTCGACTGCTGGGGCGGCCACGCCGACGCCGCCCGCACGCGGGCCTGGACCGCCGACACCATCGTCAGCGTCGCCTCCACCACCAAGGGGATGGTCGCTCTCTGCGCCCACATGCTGGCCGAGCGCGGCAAGCTCGACCTGGACGCGCCGGTGGCCCGCTACTGGCCGGAGTTCGCCCAGGCCGACAAGCAGGACATCCCGGTGCGCTGGCTGCTGAGCCACCGGGCCGGGCTGCCCGCCATCCGCCCGACCCTGCCCGCGGAGGCGCTCTTCGACTGGTCGGCGATGACCGGCGCCCTCGCGGAGAGCCGGCCGTGGTGGACGCCGGGCAGCCAGCACGGCTACCACGCGATCACCTACGGCCACCTGGTGGGCGAGGTGATCCGCCGGGTCGACGGGCGCACCGTCGGCGCGTTCCTGCGCGACGAGGTGACCGGCCCGCTCCGCGCCGACTTCTTCATCGGCGTGCCCGAGGAGATCGACGGGCGCGCCGCCGTCGTCCTGCCGCCTCCGCCGCCGGCCGAGCCCACCATCTGGGACACGATCCTCGCCGATCCCGATTCGGTCTCCGGGCGCACGTTCCTCAATCCCCCGCGCACCGTGGACCTGGTCAACACGCGCGCCTGGCGCGCGGCCGAGATCCCGGCCGCCAACGGCCACACCAGCGCCCGCGGGGTCGCCCGCGTCTACGCCGCGCTCGCGCGGGGCGGCGAGCTCGATTCGGTGCGGCTGCTCGCGCCCGCCACCATCGACCGCGCCATCGTCGCCCAGTCGTCGGGCCGCGACGCGGTGCTGACCCTTCCCACCCGCTTCGCCACCGGCTTCATGCTCGCGCTGCCGGGTGGGCTCTTCGAGTGCGGGCCCGGCCGGCGCACCTTCGGCCACCCGGGCCGTGGCGGCTCGATCGGCTTCGCCGACCCGGATGCGCGCCTCGGCTTCGGCTACGTGACCAACCAGTACGTCACCGGCACCGCCCGGCATCCCGACCGCCGCGTGGCGAGCCTGGTCGCCGCGACCTACGCGGCGCTCCGATGAGCCCGGCCCCGCGGCTCACCGCCCGCGACTGCCTGCCGCGCGACGCGGCCGACGCGCTGCTGATCGGGCGCGCCTGGGTGCCGGCGGAGGACGGGCCGTCGGTGGTGGCGGTGCGGGGCGACGAGGTCGTCGACCTCACCCGCTCCTACGGCACCACCAGCCGGCTCTTGAACACCGCCGCGCCCGCCGAGATCCGCGCCGCGATCAAGACCGCCGCGTCCATCGGCTCCCTCGAGGCGCTCGCGGCCAACAGCGTCGAGGGCGCGCGCGACGCGGGGCGGCCGTGGCTCCTCGCGCCCGCCGATCTGCACGCGGTCAAGGCGAGCGGGGTCACCTTCGTGGCGAGCCTGCTCGAGCGGGTGATCGAGGAGCGGGCCAAGGGCAACCCCGCGCTCGCCGACGGGGCGCGCCGCGAGATCCAGGCGATCGTGGGGCCCGACCTGCGCGGCATCAAGCCCGGCTCGCCGGAGGCGGCGCGGGTTAAAGAGGTGCTGGTGGCCAAGGGGATGTGGTCGCAGTACCTCGAGGTCGGCATCGGGCCGGACGCGGAGCTCTTCAGCAAGTGCCCGCCGATGGCCGCGGTCGGCACCGGCGCGCGGGTGGGCGTGCACCCGGCCTCGGTGTGGAGCAACCCGGAGCCCGAGCTGGTGCTGGTGATCAACCGCGACGGGGCGATCGTGGCGATCACCCTCGGCAACGACGTGAACCTGCGCGACGTGGAGGGGCGCAGCGCGCTCCTGCTGGGCCGCGCCAAGGACAACAACGCCTCCTGCGCGATGGGCCCGTTCTTCCGGCTGCTCGACGAGCGCTTCACGCTCGACGCGGCCCGGCGCGTGACCTTCGAGACGGTGGTCGAGGGCGCCGACGGCTTCCGCATCGCGCACCAGACCCAGGTGAGCGAGATCAGCCGCGACCTGACCGAGCTGGCCGGCCAGGCCATCGGCAAGTACCACCGCTACCCGGACGGCCTCGTGCTCTTCATCGGGACGATGTTCGCCCCGGTGGCGGACCGGGGCGCGCCGGGCAGCGGATTCACCCACAAGTGGGGCGACACCGTGTCGATCGCCGCGCCCGAGATCGGGCGCCTCGTCAACGAGGTCGTGGCCTGCGACGTGGCCGAGCCGTGGTCTTTCGGGACGGGCGCCTTGATGGCGAGCCTCGCCCGGCGCGGGCTGCCGCGCGCGTGACCGGCTTCGCGCCCGGCTTGCCGGCCGGCTTCCCGCCGAGGCTCGTGGCGCTCACCAGGATGAAGGCGACCAGGCACGGCTGACCGCCCCGGTTGCTCCACGCGTGGTTGGTCCCGCGCTGCACCAGCGTGTCGCCCGCCCGCAGCAGGGTCTCGCCCTCGTCCATCAGGGCCCAGATCTCCCCCGAGAGCACGAGCGCGTAGTCCACCGTATCGGTGCGGTGCATGGCGAGATGCCGCGAGGCGTCCGGATCCATGGCGTGGCTGGCGCCCATCGCGCGGAAGGCGGCCGCGCGATCGAAGCCGCCCCCCGCCGCCGCGTCCGGCGGGAACTCGACGATGCGGAAGATCGTGCCATTGGCCGGCGGCTCGAGCGACATCCGGCGCTTCGCAGGGTCCGCGCTCCCCGCGTTGGAGGCGGGCGCCCGATCGGTCACCCACAGATCGGTGAGCGCGAAGTCGGGGCGTCCCGGCAGCGTGAGGACGTGGGGCGAGGGGCCGTCGCTCGTGATCACAGAGCGGCCCTGGGCGTTGTGTCCGGTCACGACGCGTCGAATCGGCTTGATCATGGCGGCCTCCCGGCCGGGACTATACACCGCCCATCGGGTAGGTGAAACTGTGGCCACGACATGCCCGATCTCGTGATTCGCGGCGGCACGGTGGTGGACGGCGGCGGCGCACCGGGGCGGCGGGCCGGAATTCCTTGACACGCGTAAGCCTCGCGGCCGTTCTCGCGGTGGCGCTCCTCGCCGCGCCGCCGGTGGGGTCGGCCCAGGACGCGGGGAGAGTTTACCGGCTCGGAATCCTCTCCCCTTCCCCGATGCCCGATCCGTCGGTGGCCACCACTCCGAACCTGGTGCCCAGCGCCTTGCGGGACCTCGGCTATATCGAGGGTCGGAATCTCGTCGTGGTGCGGCGGTTTGCCGAGGGGCAGGTCGACCGACTCCCCGACCTCGCGCGCGACCTCATTCAGCAGCGAGTGGACGTGATCGTCGCGGTCAGCGAGGCCATCAGGGCGGCGAGGGACGCGACGACGTCGATCCCCATCGTCATGGGCTTCGGCTTCAACCCGGTGGAACAAGGGTTCGTGGCCAGTCTGGCCCGGCCCGGCGGCAACATCACCGGTGTGCTCTACGCTCCGGAAGGCCAGCTCGTCGGCAAGCGGCTCGAGCTGATCCACGAAGCGATCCCGCGCGCGACCCGGATCGCGGTGCTCGCCACCCGCGACTCCGACTCGCGCGCTCAGCTGAGCGCGGCCCGGAAGGCCGCGCCGGCGCTGGGGGTCAAGCTGGTGGTGGTGGAGCTCCAGGGCGCCGACTACGACCGCGCCTTCGCCACGATGGTGGCCGAGCGCGCCGAGGCCCTCTTCACCCTCTCGAGCACCATTCTCAACCGCGACCGGCGGCAGATCATCGAGCGGGCGGCCCAGCATCGCCTGCCCGCCATGTACGAGTGGCGCGAGCAGGCCGAGGTGGGCGGCCTGATGTCGTACGGCGGCAGCTTGCTCGCGCTCTCCCGGCGGGTGGCCGCTTACGTGGACAAGATCTTCAAGGGTGCGAAGCCGGCTGATCTGCCGGTAGAGCGCCCCACCACCTACGATCTGGTGATCAACCTGAAGACCGCGAGGGCGCTCGGCCTGACCATTCCCCCGTCGCTACTGAGTCGGGCCGATCAGGTGATCGAGTGAGCCCGCAGTCGGCCCTACTCCTCGAAGCGGCTGAGGCGGCGTAGCTCGGGGAAGAGGAGCATCCAGAGTGCGGCCACCGCGATGGTGCCGATCCCGCCCAGCAGTACCGCGGGCACGGCGCCCAGCAGGGCCGCGGCCACCCCGGACTCGAAGGCTCCGAGCTGGTTCGAGGTGCCGGTGAAGAGCGAGTGCACCGCGCTCACCCGCCCGCGCATCGCGTCCGGGGTGCGGATCTGGGCGAGCGACAGGCGGATGACCATGCTGACCACGTCGGCGGCCCCGAGCACGCTGAGCGCGATCAGCGAGAGCGCGAAGCTGGTGGAGAGGCCGAAGACGACGGTGGCCGCCCCGAACACCATTACCGACCAGAACAGGGTCCGCCCGATGCGGCGCTCGAGTGGATAGCGGGCCAGGAATATCGAGATGACCAGCGCCCCCACCGCGGGCGCCGAGCGGAGCAGCCCGAGCCCGACCGGCCCGGTGCTCAGGATGTCTTTTGCGTAGACCGGCAGCAGCGCGGTGGCGCCGCCGAAGAGCACCGCGAAGAGATCGAGCGACATGCCGCCCAGCAGCACGCGCCGGCTCACGATGAACGCGACGCCCGAGAACACCGTCTCCACCGTGAGCGGCTCGCGCGGGCGCACCACGCGCGCGACGCGGATCGCCACCGCGAGCGCGCCGGCCAGGATGAAGAGGACGCCGGCGGTGGCGTAGGCGGCGCCGGGGCCGAAGGCGTAGAGCAGCCCGCCGAGCGCCGGGCCCACGATCTGCGCGGTCTGCCCGGCGGAGACGATCCAGGCCATCGCGGGAGCGATCAGCCTCCGGTCCACCACCTCCGGCACCAGCGCGCTCATGGCCGGGTTCTCGAACGCCTGGGCGGCGGCGAGCAGGGCGATCAGGCCGAAGATCGTGGTGCGGGTCTGCCAGCCGCCGAGGGCGCCGAGGGCGAGGGCGGCCGCGATCGCGGCCTTCACGACCTCGCACGCGATGACGATGAGGCGGCGGTCGTAGCGATCCGCGACCTGCCCGACCGCCAGGGTCAGGAGGACCATCGGCACGAACTGGGCCAGGCCGACCAGGCCGAGATCGAGCGCGCTGCCGGTCAGCTCGTAGAGCTGCCAGGCCACCGCGACGCCCAGCATCTGGAAGCCGACGCTGGCCAGGACCCGCGAGGAGGAGAGGAGCGCGAACGGCGGATGCCGGAGGAGCGAGCGCGAGCGGTCGGAGATCTCGCTCGCCTCTACCGGTTGGCCCGGGCCAGCACCGCGTGGAGCAGCACCGTCACCCCCGGCGAGGTGTAGTCGAGCTCGGCGTGCTCGGCCTCGTTGTGGGAGATGCCGTCGCGGCACGGGGTGAAGATCATCGCGGTGGGCGCGACGCGCGAGACGTAGTAGGCGTCGTGGCCGGCCTGGCTCAGAATGTCGCGATGGGGCACGTTGAGCGCCTGGGCCGCCTCCCGGATCAGCCGGATGCAGCTTGGATCGAACCGCTCGGCGCCGAACTGCCACTCCCCTGCGACGCGCATCTCCACGTTCGCCCGGCGCGCGCAGTCGGGCATCGCGGCCTTGACCTCGGCCCACATCCGGTCCGCCACCGCCCGGTCGGCGTGGCGCACGTCGCAGGTGAGCTGGGCGTACTCGGCGAGGATGCCCGCCTTGTTGGGCCAGGCCACCAGGCGCGCCACCGTGGCCTTGCCCTCGGTGGCGTGGTACTTCCACCCCACGTCGTTGACCGCCACCGCCAGCATCGCGGCGCCCACCAGCGCGTTGCGCCGCCGGTCCATCGGGGTCGGGCCGGAGTGCGCGGTCTCGCCGTGCACGTCGACGTGCATGCCGCGCGCCGCGTAGCCGCCCACCACGATGCCGACCGGCACCGCCTCGCGGTCGAGGATCGGTCCCTGCTCGATGTGGAGCTCGAAGTAGGCGTCGATGGACCGCCCGCCCACCGCCTCCTTGCCCTGGTAGCCGATGCGCTCGAGCTCGGTGCCGAAGCGCTTGCCATCGTCGTCGCGCAGATCGAGCACCCAGTCCACGTCGAACACGCCCGCGAACGCGCCGGAGGCGACCATCGGGGGCGTGAACCGGGCGCCCTCCTCGTTGGTCCAGCACACCAGCTCGAGCGGCCGCTTGGTGCGCACGCGGCGGTCGTCGAGGGTGCGCAGCACCTCGAGCCCAGCCAGCACTCCCACGATGCCGTCGTACTTGCCGCCCGCGAACTGGGTGTCGAGATGGCTGCCCATCAGCACCGGCGGCAGGTGGTCGTCGACGCCGGGCCGCCGCGCGAAGATGTTGCCGACGCGGTCGATCGTCACCGTGCAGCCCGCCTCGGTGCACCAGGTGATGAAGAGATCGCGCATCTCCTTGTCCGCGTCGGTGAGCGCGAGGCGGCGGAGACCGCCCGCCTTGCCGGGCCCGATCTCGCCGGAGCGCATCACGGTGGACCAGAAGCGCGGCGCGTCGATGCCGAACAGCTCGCTCGTGGACATGGCTCTCGCGCCCTCCCGGCGCGCTCCGGTCTTACCCTGCCGCGCGCGAAGCTGTCAAGCGTGTGGGCTTCCGGCTCACGGAGAGGGATCGGCCGGCAGGCCGCGCTGCCTCAGGTAAGCCTCCACGACGTGTCCCCACAGATCGGGATGGCTCGACACCTGATGGCCGCCGGCGAACTGATGGAACGCCCCTCTCCCACCGGCGGTCTGAAACGCGCCGAAATTGTCCCGGCTGTGCGACAGGGGATAGAAGGGGTCGCCGTCTCCGTAGATCCAGATCGAGTCGTAGGGATAGCGCCCGCCGCGCGAGAAGAGAGTGCGATTGACGGTCGGGGCCGAACTGCAACCCGTCCCGAGCCAGCCGCCGACGAAGTTGACCACTCCCTTGATCTGTTCCGGATGCTGTCCGGCGTATGCCACGCTCAGGATTCCGCCGCGCGAGACACCGCCGATCACCACGCGGGAGCCATCCACGAATGGCATCGCGAGGATCGCAGCCATCGCCGCCTCGACGTCACGGAGGGCGCGGTTCGCCCCCGCCAACGAGACCGCAGGGTCGCATGTATAGCCTCGCGGCCGATCAGCCGCGAATCCCTCGTCGTAGAGCCCGTCAGACCCGCCGCGCCCGCGTCGGGCGGGCATCACCACCGCCCATCCCCGCTGGACGAAAAAACGGGCCACCGCCGGCGCGTCGATCGGTCGCGAGAAAAGACCGGGATCCGTGCCCATGCCAGTCGAGCCGTGGTTGAAAACCAGAGTCGGGGCCGGGTTGCCGGCAATCGGCTTGTAGATACGCATTGCGAGCCGCACCGTTTCGCCGTCGACCAAGACCGGGACGAGGCGTGTCTCCTGGGCCTGAGTGGACAGAGGCAGGGTAACCAGGTAGCAGAGCGTGACGACCACGGCGTACCGCCAGCGTGTGGCCATCGATCACTCGATCACCTGATCCGCCCGCACCAGCAGCGATGGCGGGATCGTCAGGCCGAGCGCCTTGGCGGTCTTCAGGTTGATGACGAGGTCGAACTTGGTCGGCTGCTCGATGGGCAGCTCGGCGGGCTT
>Ga0210384_10005076_pt1 | contig 14472 bp, 11 predicted proteins | sample IncBWH2MmetaG_FD_160574 | JGI IMG/M metagenome (GOLD analysis project Ga0210384, IMG submission 160574) | Forest soil microbial communities from Barre Woods Harvard Forest LTER site, Petersham, Massachusetts, United States - Inc-BW-H-2-M | ecosystem: Environmental > Terrestrial > Soil >...
CAGAACCCGCCGCCGGGCCTGGTCATCGACTTCTGGCTCGCGGACCCGCCGGCGCCGGCCGCGGTGGTGGCGGTCGAGATCCTGGCCGGCGGCAAGGTGATCCGCAGCGTCTCGAACCAGGCCCCCGAGCGGCGGGCCGGCAGGTCCGAGGGGAGCCCGGAGGAGGACGACGAGGCAGGCGGCGGCGTCCTGGCGCCGAAGGCGGGCCTGAACCGTTTCGTCTGGGACCTGCGGATGGAGGAGCCGAAGCTGATCACGACCAGGCTCGTCTTCGACGACTGGCCGCCGGCCGGCGTCCGGGTGGCGCCGGGGGCCTACACCGTGCGCCTGCGGGTGGGGGAGGCGACCGTCGAGGCGAAGGCCCGCGTGCTGCCGAATCCGCGGGTCGCTGCCGCGGCGGCCGATCTCGAGCGGCAGTCGCAGCTGCTGGCCGAGATCCACGGCCGCCTGTCCGAGACCCACGACCTCGTGCGCCGCATCCGCGACCTCGAGAAGCGGGTCCGCGACCAGGTCGAGCGCGTGGCGCAGCTGGGCAAGGCGGGCGCCCTCCAGCAGGCCGCTCGCGAGCTCGCCGCGAAGCTCGACGGCGTCGCCGAGCAGCTCTGGAACCCCGAGCTGCAGGCTGACGAAGATTCCTTGGTCTACACGCCAAAGCTCGACTTCCAGTTCGCGGCGCTCGCCGGCGTGCTGGCGACCGCCGACGCGAAGCCGACGCCAGCCGAGGAGCGGCGCTTCGCCGACCTCGACGCGCAGCTCGCGGCGCTGCGCGGCGAGCTGCGGGCAATCTGGGAGCGCGACCTGGCAGCCTTCAACCGCGCCCTGGAGGCGGCGGGGGTGCCGCCGCTGATGACGGCGCCGTGGCAGTAGGAGGCGAGCGAGGGAGTTCACCTTGGCAGCGGCTCATCGGCAGCTTCGCGAGCACCTGCGGCGCTTCTACGACTTCACCGGCAAGGTCGTGCTCTTCGTCGGAGCGGGAGGCGGGCAACTGATCGACCCGGGCTTCGGGACGAAGAAGCTCATCGCCATCGATCGGGACGTCGAGGCGCTCCGGGACCTGGAGACGAAGCTCGACGCGGGCGGGATGCCCGGCGCCGTGGACGTCGTGCGCGCCGACTTCGAGGAGGTCTCGCTCCTGGGCGACGTGGTCTACTTCGAGTTCTGCCTGCACGAGATGGCCGATCCCGGGAAGGCGCTGATCCACGCCGGGACCCTGGCCCGCGACGTCGTCGTCTTCGACCATGCGCCCGGTTCGGACTGGTCCTTCCATGCCGCGGAAGAGGAGGGGGTCCGCCGCGCCAGCGAAGCCATGGAGGCTTTCGGCGTGCAGCGGCGCGAGAGGCTCCGGTTCGAGCAGCGCTTCAAGGATCACGCCGAGCTCCTCGCCAAGCTCGCGGCACAGGGGCCACTAGCCACCGAGCGAGCGCGGCGCTTCGCCGGCGCGACCGACATCGTCATTCCGATGAGCTGCGAGCTGGCTCTGCTGTAGCGCGGGCGCGGGACAGGGGCTCTCGTCCCGCTCTCTCAGCGCCTGCGAGCGAGGCCGAGTTCTCGGCGACGGCGCCGCCCAGGGTGCCTCGCACTGGGATGTCCAAGGCATCAGCGCACCGGCGGCCAGAGAGGTCATCGATGATGCCTCGGCACCAGGCCTCGCGGAACACCAGGCGAGAACGACGGACTCGCCGGGGCCGAGGTCCCAGGCCTGGATGGTTCCGCTGCCCGCGACCCGACATGAGCCTCTACGACGGCCCGCTGCCGGCCGCCTCGCGGGGTCAGTGCCGCTGGTCAGGTTCAGCTTTCACCAGCGTCTCGGTAACGTTCAGGTTCATTTCCCAGGTCTTGCCACCGTCATCCGAGAATGCCTGATCGAAACGACACGAATTCGGGGTGATGTCCGAGACGCTAAAGCGAACCAGAATGGTCCTGCCATTGAATGGTTCCTGATCGTAGAACTCGCCGCGCCCATTCCTGAACTCGCCGACCGCGGGTGGGCTCAGGGTACCGGTCGTACTGCTCGTGAGGTTGATACTCCACTGATGGGCTTGGGGATTGTAGAGGCGCAGGGTCAGGAGCTCGAGGTGGCCTGCTGGGCCATCGGCCTCCACTTCCCCCAGGTTGGCGCGGCCGTCCCACACTTTCCGAACGACGTCGGTGCCGTTGTATTCGACCCACGTGGTGGAGCTCGCCAGCGGATGCAGGAGGCGCCTCATGTGGACCTTCCAAGCACCAATGTCCCAGTCGAAGTCGTGCTGCCCATCGCGTATCGCGGCAGTGCGTCCAGGGCTCGTCGCCGCCGCGTCTGAAGCCTGCCTTGCAAGCCCCTGAAAGGGCTGCAACATGACCACCAGACTGCACAGCGGGAGATAGGTCCGAAGAAGCTTGCGCGCGCTAATGATTGTCTCCTGTGATCCGTCTGCCGGTCTCGCGGGGGTGCGTTGCTCCGCGCCTCCCGGTAGCCGCTGCAAGCTTGGCAGCCGATAGTGGTTATCCGCAATAGCCACTTGTGGTTGGTATGGTATAACCGTTATGCTCGCGCCACCGTGAAGCGCTCTCCCTCGGCGGTCCTTGCCGTCATCGCGGTCGAGCGGACCGGGGCGACGCCTCTCTACCGGCAGATCTACGACGGCTATCGCGACGCGATCGTCGAGCGCCGGCTGCGCGCCGGCGAGCGCCTGCCCTCGACGCGCCAGCTCGCTGCCGAGCTGCGGATCTCGCGGATGCCGGTGCTGATCGCCTTCGAGCAGCTGCTGGCCGAGGGCTACTTCGAGAGCCGCGTGGGCGCCGGAACGTTCGTCGCGGCGTCGCTGCCGGGCGAGCGGCTGGCGCGCGCCGCGCAGGCGGCTGCCGGGCGACCGGCGGTGCGGCCCCTGCGCTCCGCGCGTGCCCCCCGCCCCGGAGCACGGCCCGTCGCGGGCCGCTCCGAGGCGGTCGTGCCGCCGGAGAGCGAGCCTTGGCTGGGGGGCTGGGGAGCCTTCCGCGTCAGCCAGCCCGCGGTCGATCGCCTGCCGATGCGGGCCTGGTCGCGGCTGGTGTCCCGCCACGCCCGCGGCGCGAAGGCCAGCCTGCTGAGCTACGGCTCGCCCATGGGCCACGAGCCCTTCCGCAAGGCGGTGGCCGCCTACCTGCGGACCGCGCGGGCGGTCCGCTGCGAGAGCGAGCAGATCATGGCGGTCAGCGGCTCGCAGCAGGCTCTCGACCTCGCGGCCCGGGTCCTGCTCGACCCGGGCTGCGAGGTCTGGGTCGAGGAGCCCGGCTACGCCGGCGCGCGCGCGGCTCTGAGCATGGCCGGCGCGCGGCTCGTCCCCGTCCCCGTCGACGGCCAGGGCCTGGACGTGGCCGCCGGCATCGCGCGGGCGCCGCGGGCGCGGGCGGCCTACACGCCCTCACACCAGTACCCGCTCGGCATGACGATGAGCGCGGCGCGCCGGCTGCAGCTGCTGGAGTGGGCGCGGGAGAGCGGCGCCTGGATCCTCGAGGACGACTACGATAGCGAGTATCGCTACGAGAGCCTGCCGGTCGCGGCGTTGCAGGGCCTCGACCGGGACGCCCGCGTCATCTATATCGGCACCTTCAGCAAGGTCCTGTTCCCGGCGCTGCGCCTCGGCTACCTCGCCCTCCCCGCCGATCTCGTCGCGCGGTTCGCGGCGGTGCGCGAGACGACGGACAACTTCCCGGCGACCCTCTACCAGGCCGTCCTCGCGGACTTCATCGCGGAGGGACACTTCGCCCGCCATCTCCGCAAGATGCGCCAGCTCTACCGCGAACGCCGGGACGCCCTGGTCGAAGCCATCGCCGCCGAGCTCGGCGGCGAGCTCCGGGTCCGCGACGGCCAGGCCGGCATGCACCTGGCGGCGACCCTGCGTCGCGGGGTGGACGATCGGTGGCTCGCCGCCCAGGCCGCGCGGCGTGGCCTCTGGATCATGCCGCTCTCGTCCTGCTATCTCGGCCCCGCCGTCGAGCCAGGCCTGGTCCTCGGCTACGGCGGCACCGGCGCCGGCGAGCTCCGGGAGGGCGTCCGCCGCCTCCGCGAGGTGCTCGAGGCGTGAGGCCTTCCACGGCGACCGAGTGGGATCGAGTAGCATGGCGGCAGCGAATCAGGAGACCCTCTCCATGCGCAAGGTGATCCTCGGGGTCGGCATCAGCCTGGACGGTTACATCGCGCGGCCTGACGGTGCCGTCGATTTCCTCTTCATGCCGAAGGACTACTCGATGGCTGCCTTCTTCGCCTCTATCGATACCTTCATCATGGGCCGCAAGACCCTCGATGCTGCCCTGCGGATGGGCGGTGGCAGCGGTTCCTTCGGCGGCATGCCGGCGTACGTCCTCTCGCGTTCCCAGCTCGCCGGCGAACGCGACGGCCTCGTCTTCACTCGCGAGTCCCCGGCACGGCTCGTCACGCGAATTCGGCGGCGCCCGGGCAAGCACATCTGGATGATGGGCGGCGGCGAGCTGGCCCGCGCGTTCCTCGCGGCGGACCTGATCGACGAGCTTTACCTCGGGATCGTGCCGGTCCTGCTCGGCGAGGGCATCCCGCTGTTCCCCGGCGGCTTCCCCCAACGCGACTTCCGGCTGCGCGAGAACAAGACCTACTCGAAGGGCCTGATCGCGCTCGTGTACGAGCGGGTCCGCCCGCGGACCGGGCGCAAGGCCGGCAAGCCAGCCGCCAAGCCAGCCAAGAAGCCAACCAAGAAGCCAGCAAGATAAAGGATCTATGCCGGCGCCCTGTCGCCCAGCCCGTGGGGCGCCAGGGGCAGGCTGCGCAGCCGGATGCCGGTGGCGGCGAAGATGGCGTTGGCGACCGCCGGCGCGAGCGTCACGAGCGGCGTTTCCCCGGCGCCCGCGGACGGCAGGTCCTGGCGGTCGAGGATCACGACCTCGATCTCCGGGACGTCGGAGAAGCGCGGCACGCGGTACTTCGCGAAGCGCGCGCTCGTGATGCTGCCGTTCTCGAACTCGACGGCCTCGAACAGTGCGCCGCCGATCGCCTGCACGACGGCGCCCTCGACCTGGTTGCGCAGGCCGTTCGGGTTCACGACGGCGCCGCACTCGAAGGCTTCGACCACGCGCCGGAGCCGCACGCGGCGGTCCCCGGGCTCGACCTCGATCTCGGCGCAGGTGGCGACGAAGCCGCCCTTCTCGGTGCCGCCCGCGATCCCGAAGCCACGGCCGGGTCCGGGCTGGCGCGTCCCCCAGCCGAACTTCGCCGCCGCCGCCTCGAACACGGCGCGCAGCCGCGGCTCGGCGAGGTTCTTCAGGCGCAGCGCCAGCGGGTCCAGGCCGGCCGCGTTCGCCAGCTCGTCCATGTGGCTCTCGCGGGCGAAGTGGTTGGCCGTCGCCGCGAGGCCGCGGTAGGAGCCCTGCCGTAGCGGTGACCGCGCCGGGTGGAACTGGATGCGCTGGTTGGCGATCTCGTAGGGGGTGCCGATGGCCGCGGGGCCCGAGTTGTGGTTGTGGAGCTCCCAGGCGACGACGGTGCCGTCGCGGCGCGCCGCGCTCCGCACCTCGATCACGCCGGCCGGCCGGAAGTAGGCCCAGATGAATTCCTCCTCGCGCGTCCAGACGAGCTTGACCGGCCTGCCGGCGGCCTTGGCCAGGCGCGCCGCCTCGACGGCGGCGTCCCCCGTGTGCTTGCCGCCGTAGGCCGAGCCGGTGTCGGGGACGATCACGCGCACCTGCTCGGCGGGGATGCGGAACGCCTCGGCCAGTTCGTCGCGCACCGCGAACGGGCGCTGCGTGCCGGTCCAGACGGTCAGCCGGGGGCCTTCCCACTCGGCCACCGCGGCGCGCGGCTCGAGCGGGGCGTGCGCGATGTACTCGACCGTGTAGGTCCGCTCCAGCCGGATGTCGGCGGACGCCGCCGCCTGCTCGACCGAGCCGGCGACTTGGGCGCCGGCGTCGCCGCGCTCGCCCGCCCCGCCAGGCTGCCTGAGGAGGTCGAAGAGCTCCCGGTTCGACGGCTGCGGCGGCACCTTCCAGCGCGCGTCGAGCGCCGCGATCGCGCGCCGCGCCGTCCAGGCGTCGGGCGCCACGGCGCCGGCGAAGTCGCCGTCGCGCACGATCCTGACCCCCGGCAGCTGCTCGGCGCGCCCGGCGTCGAGCGACACCAACGTCGCCTGGAAGCCCGCCGGGCGCAGCATCATGCCGTGGAGCATCCCCGGCCGGAAGAGGTCCGAGGTGTACCGGTGCCTGCCGGTCACGAAGTCCCGCCCACCGACCTTGGCGGCAGGCGTGCCGCCGATCTTCCATGCCGTCGCGGCGGTCAGGGCCGTGGCGGCCGGGGGAGTGCCCGCCACACTGACCGTCTTGACGGCCGCGCGGGGGTCCAGCCCGCGCGTCAGCTCGCCGTAGCCGAGCGACCGCCGCGTCGCCGGGTTCACGACCCGGCCGGCGTCCGCCAGCAGCGTGCCGCGCGGCGCGTTCCAGCGCTGCGCCGCGAGGTCCACGAGCATCTCGCGCGCCGTCGCCGCCGCCGCCCGCAGCTGCGGCGCCATGGTCGGCGTGGTGCGGCTGCCGAACGTGCCCGCATCCCAAGGCGTCAGGGCGGTGTCGCCCATGACCATGCGCACGGCGTCCAGCGGCACGCGCAGCTCCTCGGCGACCTGTTGCGCCAGGGAGGTGCGGATGTTCTGCCCCACCTCCACCTTGCCGGTGAACACGGTGACGTGCCCGTCCGGGTCGATGTGCAGCCAGGCGGACAGCTCCCGCGGCAGCTCGTGGCCGCCGCCGCTGCGTCCGGACTCCAAGCTGCCGGGAGCGGCGGCGATCGCGGCGGCCGTGCTCTCGGCTTGCGCGGCGGGCGCCCAGAGGCAGACCAGCAGGCCGCCGCCCAGGGTCTTCAGGAAGTCGCGGCGATCGACCTCGAAGCGGTGCAGCCGTCCGGCCAGCTCGTGCTCGCGCAGCTCGCGGTCGAGCTCGGGGTCCGGCGCCGTCTGCGTCATGGGTGTCATGGGCGTCATGGGCGTCATGGGCCACGTCGTGCGGCCTCCTGCCGCATCGTCCGCGCGGCCAGCCTCACCGCCGCCACGATGCGCGGATAGGTCCCGCAACGGCAGACGTTGCCCACCAGCCGGCTGGCGACGTTCTCCTCGCTCGGCTCGGGCTGGCCCTCGAGCAGCGCGACCGCCGCCATGATCATCCCCGGCGTGCAGTAGCCGCACTGGAAGGCCTCGACCTCGAGGAACGCGGCCTGCACGGGATGCAGGCGGCCGTTGCGTTCGAGGCCCTCGACGGTGGTGATCTTCTTGCCCGCCGCCTCGGCCAGGGTCACGCGGCACGATCGCGCGGCGCGGCCGTCGAGCAGCACCGTGCACGCGCCGCACTGCCCTTCGCCGCAGCCGTACTTGGTGCCCGTGAGCTGCAGGCGGTCGCGCAGCACCTCGAGCAGGCTCTCCTCGGGCGCTGCCTCGACCTGCCGCTCCGTGCCGTTGACGATGATCCGTGCGCCGATGGTGGTTCGCTCCGTCGTGCCGCAGAGCCTATCATCGGGGCCGATGCGGTCCCTCTCGGCGCTGGCGTTGGCGCTGCTCATCTTCTCGGCCGGGGCCGGCGACCCCGGCGCGGCGCCGCGGATCGTCGCCGGCGAGCCGGTCTGCGTCAGCGGCGACCGGCCCGGCGTCCCGCACGTCGAGCCCTTCCTGGCGGCCCATCCGGCGGATCCGAACCTGCTCTTCGGCGCCGCCGTCACCTTGCCGGACGCCGGCCGTGGCCGCGGCAGCGGCATCGAAGAGACGACCGTGGCAGGATTCCGCTCGCTCGACGGCGGCCATGCCTGGGCGCGGATTCCCTTCGTGCGGTGCCTGGTCGATCCCTGGGTGAGCTTCGGCAGGGAACGCGACGTGTATCTCTCCTGCCTGGCGCGGGGCGGCTTCGTCGCCGTCCACCGCTCGACGGACGGCGGCCGGACCTGGCATCGCCCGGTGCGGGTGCCCGCCGCCGGCGGCGGCGCCGCGGACCATCCCATCCTGGCGGTCGACCGCTCGGAGGGACCGCGCGGCGGCACCGTCTACGTGACTTTCGCGCAGCTGCTGCCGGCGGCGGCGCCGCGCCGGAAGCCGCGCTTCGGCACCGCGGTGGCCTCGTCGCGCGACGGCGGCAGGAGCTTCTCCGCGCCGGCGTTCCTCCGGCATGACGGCCTGAATCAGCAGCCGTTCGACGCCGTGGTGCTGGCCGACGGCACCCTGGTGCTCCTCTTCATGGACTATGCATCCTTCGAGCGGCCGGTGGCCCGCCGGCAAGCCTGGGCGGCGCGGTCCGTGGACGGCGGCCGGTCGTTCTCGATCGCGGCCCTGCCCTTCGAGCCGCCCGGCGGGCTGGCGCCCGTGCCGCTGGCCGCCGACCCCGCGGCCGCACATCGCGGGCGCCTCTACCTGGCGGTGGCGGGCGGCGGAGACGGCCGCGGTGCCCTGGCCGTGCTTCGCTCGGACGACGGCGGGGCATCCTGGCAGAGGTCGGCGAGGTCGGCAAGCGCGGCGGCCGTCGCCCCCGCGCAGCTCGCGGCCGACGCCCGGACGCCGGCGATCGCGGTGAGCGCCGCAGGGATCGTCGGCCTCGCCTGGTACGACACCGGGCGCGATCCGCGGGGCGAGTGCTTCGACGTCGATTTCAGCGCCTCCCTGGACGGCGGCAGGACCTTCCTCGCCGCGGTCCGGCTGACCCCGGAGATGTCATGCCCGCCTGCCGGGAGCGACCGGGCGGTCGCGTCGCGCTGGCCTTTCGGCGGCGACTACAGCGGCCTCGCCACCACCGCGGACGGCCGGTTCCAGGTCTTCTGGTCCGGCAGCTCCGGCAGCCGCTCCGGCGTCGGCCAGGTGTGGACCGCCGCCGTCGAGGTCGTCGCGGCTCAATAGAACGGGGAGAAGAGGCCGGAGAAGAGCTCGAGGAACCGGTCGTCGAAGCCGCGCCGCTTCCAGCGCTCGTAGTTGAACTCGCGGCAGTGCTTCATGTCCTCGTCGAACATCGCCTCCACCTTCGCCGCGAAGCCGCGGTCATAGAAGGTAAGGCTCTCCTCGGCGTTCTTTTCCATCGAACGGGTGTCGAAGTTGATCGATCCGACGATGGCGAAGATGCCGTCGAAGACGGCGGACTTGTTATGCATCATGGTGTCGAGGTACTCGTAGATCTTGACTCCTCCCTGCAGCAGCTCGCCGTAGTGGTGGCGCGAGGCCATGCGCACGAGCGGCACGTCGATGTGCTTACCGGGGACCATGATCCGTACGTCGACGCCGCGCTGCACGGCCTTGACCAGCGCTTCACGGATCTGCTGGTCGGGGAGGAAGTAGGCGTTCTGGATGTGGATCGATTTGACCGCCGACGCGATCGCCACGTAGTAGAGCATCTTGGCCAGCGAGGACGCGTCGCCCCGCGAGACCTTGATCGCCTGGGCCTCGAGGTCTCCCGCCGGCTCGATCGGCGGGTAGAACTTGTTGCCGGCGAGGATCTCGCCAGTCGTGTAGGTCCAGTTCTCGCCGAAGATCGCCTGCATCTGCGCCGCGACCGGGCCCGTCGCCCTCACCTGGGTGTCGCGCCATTCGTTCGGATTGCGGGCATTCCCCAGCCACCGCTCCTCGATGCCGAGGCCGCCGGTGAAGCAGACGGTGCCGTCCACGACCAGGATCTTGCGGTGCGTCCGCTGGCCGATGCGGAGAATGCTCCACGGCCGCACCGGGTGGTAGACGCGGAGGTCGATGCCCGCCTGCTTCATCTGGCCGGCCAGCTTTCCGGGGTGGCCGCCGGTGCCGTCGACCAGCACCCGCACCTCGACGCCTCGCCGCGCGGCGTCGACGAGAGCGTTGGTGATCAGGGCGCCTGCCTTGTCGTCGCTATAGATGTAGGACTCGAGGTTGACGGTCCGCTTGGCGCCGTCGATCGCCTGCACCATGGCCGGGAAGATCCCGTCGCCGTTCTGCAGCAGCTCGGCGCGGTTGCCCTTGACCACCAGGTTGCCGAAGCTGTCCAGCGAACGGCGGAAGGCGACGTCCTCCGGCGGCACGGGGTGGTTGAAGTGATAGATGCGCCGCTTCGTCGCGGTGCTGGTGCAGCCCAGCTCCGGAGCGATCACGGCGATCGTCGCGATCGCCAGCAGCCACCGGGAGAGCCGCCCGCGCCTGGCGCCCGCGGCGCGCGCGAGCGCCGGCCCGCCGCGATGCGGCGCCGGGTCCCGCGGCCGGCTTACCCCTTCTCCCAAGGCGGCGCCTCCTTGCCGATGGCGAGAGATGGCTCCGACCGATGCCGCGCTGCACGCGGCATGCCAGTGCCGGCGCCACGGACAGGCCTCCGGCCGCAGAGACTCCCTTGGCGAGGGATCGGGAGACCCAGGCGGGAAGGAGGGACCGCCGCCTGCGATCGGCTTCAGTGGTTATACGGGTATTCGCTGATCCAGTGGAAGCCCCGGCTCACCAGGAGGAACCGCGACGTCTCGAGCCGCCGCAGCTTGACCCTGAGCGTCTCCGCCAGCAGCTTCCCCTGCAGCACCACGTGGTCCTTGTCGGGGAAGGAGTAGGTGAAGGCCCCCTTCCCGCCCTTCCCATCGAAGGGCGAGAGAGCGACGCTGTGCTTCGCCGGGAGATACTCGGATGTATATCGCTGCAGGGAATCGTCCATCAAGCGCACCGAGAGCACCTGGGGGTAGAACGACATCAACCGCAGCCAGCGGCTGGCGTCGGTGGGCAGCGTCGGCACGGTCTGGCCGTTGCGGACGAACTGCTCGACCTCGAAGGTGCCGTAGATCGGCGCCTTCGCCATCCTGCCCGGGCCGAACTGGTTCGGCATCTGGAGGCTGCCCTGGATGTCGGTGAAGAGAGTGTAGCCGAGATACAGGACGCACAGTGCCAGGCCGCCGATCCGGGCCCAGCGCCCCGACCAGGGCGGCGCGAGGCTTGCCGGCTCGGTGGGGCGGTGGAGCACCAGCACGTTGGCCAGCCGGCCCAGGTCGGGGACGAGCAGGAAGACGGCCATCAACAACAGGTGCAGCGAGTACTGCTTGACCGGCACGTCGTAGCACATGTTCAGCATGAAGATGTTGGTCATCACCGCGACCGTCACCAGCGCACCGAGCGTCGTGGTGCGCCGGAAGAACAGCAGCACGCCACCCAGCACCTCCATCGCGCCGGCGAAGACGGTGTAGGGAGTCGAGACGCCCATGAAGGTCCACAGCAGGCCCATGGGAGACGCCTGGCCGAAGGGCTCCAGCAGCCGGTCCTGCGACGGGAAGGGGAACTGGGTCTTGATGACCTTGGCCATGCCGTAGCCGAGCAGGGTCGTGCCGAGCGCATAGCGCACGTAGATCCGCAGCCACTCGTGAAGGCGCCGGTGCTCCCGGGCCTTCCCGCGCGGCGCCGCGAGCGTCCATAGCAGCGTGGCGAGGGCCGCGAAGGCCACGATGCAGAGGAGCTTGACCCAGTCGAACGTCGTGTCGCCACTGCCGGTCTTGCCGCGGAGGTCCTGGATGGGATGCGCAAGATGGAGGACGTGCGCGCCGGTCCAGAGCACGACGGCGTTCCAGAACTTGTGGTAGGCCATGAAGGCGGCCCCGAGGCCGGCCCCGAGGCCGGGGATGGGGAGGAAGTCGAGCAGGTCGAGGGGGAAGGGCAGGTTGTAGAGCAGCAGGTAGCAGAAGACGAAGCGGAAGGTGATCCGCTGCGCCAGGCGCCAGGGCCGAGCCGCGGCGGCGGCCGGGGCCGGCACGGCCGCGACGGCGGCGGCAGGGACCGGGACGACCGCGACGGGAGACGCGACGGCGGCAGGCGCCGGTGCGATCGGGACCGGTGCCGCGGCGGCAGGCGCCGGTCCGGCCGAGGCGGGCGCGGCGGCGACTGTGGTGCGCTCCGGCGTGTCCTCCGGCCGGCTCGCCGGCCCGCGCTCGGGCTGCTCCTCCGGCCCGGATTCCGGGACGTCGAAGTCGACCGACATCGTCTGGTGCCCTCCCTGGATCTGAGCGGGCGGCCGGCCTGGGTCGTGGCCGGGCTGGCGCCGCCTCACGGTTCGTATTCTCTACCCGTGATCTTACGATCCAGATGGCAGAACTGCAACAGGGATATCTAAGAAAGCGTCAGGGATGGCGCTCTGGCGACGACTCACGGTCCCTGGACGCGATTGCGGCCAGCGCGCTTGGCGGCGTAGAGGCGCTGGTCGGCGCACGCCAGCAGATCGGCCGGCGACTCGCCGTCCTGTGGGAAGACCGCCAGGCCGACGCTGAATGTGATCGGCACCTCGGCGCCGGACACCGGGATGGAATGCCGGGCGACGTCGGCCCGCAGCTGCTCGAGGCGCTCGGCCGCGGCGGCCGGCTCGGCTTCGGGGAAGAGGATCACGAACTCCTCGCCGCCGTAACGCGCGATGACGTCGCTGCGCCGGAAGGCCCGGCTCAGGGTCGAGGCGGCGTGGCACAGCACCTCGTCGCCGGCGGCGTGGCCGTGGCGGTCGTTGATCTGCTTGAAATGGTCGAGGTCGGCGAGCGCGAGCACCAGCGGCCGCCGGGTGCGGCGCGCGGCCGCCACGGCCTGATCGAGCCGGCTCTCGATGTAGCGCCGGTTCGGCAGGCCGGTGAGGCGGTCGAAGACCGAATCGCGCCAGTACCGGTCCGCCTGCGACACGATGATCCAGGCGAGCGCGGTGGCGAGGACCAGCAGAAGCAGGCGGCCGACCTGGTTGTCCCAGTTGAAGGCCCCGTAGCGGTTGTAGGCAAAGGCGGTCCCGGCGAGGTCCCAGTGCGCCGCCGCCCAGACCACCAGCCCGCCGTACTCGAGGATCGCCGCGACACCCGCGGCCAGGCAGACGCGGGTGTCGAGGCGCAGGCAAGTGGCCGTGATGGTGAGGAAGTAGATGCTGAAGGTGACCTGGCTGTTGGTGGCGGTGAGCGGATGCCCCGCGGCCAGGAAGCCGACGTTGACGGAGCTGACCAGGCTGACGTCGAGCAGGCTCGAGAACAGCCCCAGCCAGCGCGGCGGGGCCGGCCGGCGCGCCAGCCCCAGCACGACGGCGCCAATCATCAGGGCGACCGCGGCGACCGCGAGCCCCACCCAATTGTCGGGATTGCGGCGGTCCATCAGGACGCTGTTGAGCGGGATGAGAGCGATGACCGCGATGATCACCAGCCGTAGCCGCGCGAAGACGATCTCGCCCTCACGCCCGTAGTCGCGCGTCTGGGAGTCGGGAGCCTCCCACGCGGCGACCCACAGCTCCCGCAGCTGTCTCGGGATCACGTGGGGATTCTATCCCCCCGGCCCCTCCGGTAGGATTCGCGGCGAGGCTTCCGAATGGCCAAGCGAGCCGGCGACCCCTTGCCAGACCCGCCCGCCGGGGCGCTGTGGTCGTGCCCGCGCTGCGGCAGGGCGTTCGCCAACCGCAACCAGTCCCACTTCTGCGGCCGCCACGAGCTCGCGCCGCACTTCGCCGGCAAGAGCGAGCTGGCACGGCTGCTGTTCGAGGACTTCGTTCGCCTGGTGAACGCGATCGGGCCGGCGGTGATCGTGCCGGAGAAGTCGCGCATCGCCTTCCAGGTGCGCATGTCGTTCGCCGCGCTGATGGTGCGCAAGTCCTACCTCGTCGGCCACCTGGTGCTCGCCCGCCGCCTCGAGCACCCGCGCTTCTCGCGCATCGACACCATCTCGGCGCGCAATCACGTCCACCACTTCCGTCTCGAGCGCCGCGAGGACCTCGACCCGCTCTTCGCCTCCTGGCTACGCGAGGCCTATGCCGTGGGTGAGCAGCGGCATCTCCTCCCGGGGGCGCCGGCGCGCCGGGGGGCGCCGGGCCATCGGGGTTGAAAGGCGCGAGCTCGCGCTCAGGCCCCGCGCAGCGCCTCCGACAGGCGCCGCAGCCCTTCGGCCACGTCCTCGGTGCGGACGGCGAAGCCGAGCCGGAAGTGGCGCGGGTGGTCGAAGAACCGACCCGGCACGATCGAGGTCTCGCGGCGGCGCAGGCGGTCGTGCAGCGCCTGGCTGTCGTCCTCCCGCAGTAGGCGCGGGAAGACCATCATCGTGCGCTCCGGCACCACGGCGGCCAGCCAGTCCTGATGGGAGGCGAGGAAGTCCCGCACCAGCGCCTGGTTCGGCTCGACGATCGCGCGGGCGCGCGCCGCGAGCCGCGGCAGCTGCCGGAAGGCCGCGAGCGCCAGGGCGTCGCTCGGCATCGAGCCGGTGGCGGCCATGAAATCGTCGACCCGCCGCATCCGCTCCACGAGCTCCGGCGGGCCGAGCACCCAGCCGCAGCGCAAGCCGCTCAGCCCGTAGCACTTGGTCAGGCTGGCGGTGGCCAGGAGGTTGGGCCCGAGATGCAGGTGGCTGGCCGGCCCCTCCTCCCCCCAGACCTCCCGGTAGACCTCGTCGACCAGGACCGGCGCACCGGCGGCGGCGGCGAGGCGCCCCACCTCCGCCACCGCGGCGGCCGGCGCGAGCGCGCCGCTGGGGTTGTGCGGGTTGGTCAGCACGACCAGCCGTATGCCGCGGCCGCCTCCGGCGGCGGCGGCGGCGAGCTGGG
>Ga0210384_10005079_pt1 | contig 14466 bp, 10 predicted proteins | sample IncBWH2MmetaG_FD_160574 | JGI IMG/M metagenome (GOLD analysis project Ga0210384, IMG submission 160574) | Forest soil microbial communities from Barre Woods Harvard Forest LTER site, Petersham, Massachusetts, United States - Inc-BW-H-2-M | ecosystem: Environmental > Terrestrial > Soil >...
CTAATTGGACAAAAGATTTGGACAGCAGGAACAATCTCAACTTCCAAAAACAGTGCTATTGCGACATTTCAGGGGAACGAACTTAGACAGCATCGAGCAAAAGCCGCACAGAGAAATGGCCAACCTGTTCTCCGGACAGGGCGGCCAGAGGTGAATTAGCGTTTTTGCGATTACCGAACTGTGTTCTCAGCTAATTGGGACAGCAATGATCAACCCTGATGGAACGGGCTTTCGGGAACTGACCTCAGGCTCGGGGAACAGTGCGTTCCCGTCGTTTTCCCCGGATGGCCGTCGCTTCGTTTATCGTGCATTTGAGAAGGATGGGTATGGTCTGCGCATCATGGACCTTGAAACGAAAAATGTCACGGCCCTGACTGACGCATATGACAACTTCCCGCTGTGGTCGCCACGCGGCGACCTGATCATGTTCGCGCGGTTAGTCGATGACGCATACGAGATTCACACTATCAAGCCCGACGGAACAGCCCTGAAGCGCCTTACGTTCACGCACGGCAACGAAGCTCACATGGCTTGGTCACCGGATGGAGAGTTGATCGCATTCGCCAGTTCCAGAATGGGTTTCAAGGATGAAGGAGTTTACACGGATGCGCCGCAGCCCTACGGCGAACTGTTCGTGATGCGGAACGACGGAACCCATGTCGAGCAAATCACGGACAACCAATGGGAAGACGGGACTCCCGCCTGGCAACCTATGGGCGTGCGGCAGCTGGCCCCTCATCAATAACACGGTTGCCTTACTTGCTCGGACCGCTATCCCTTGAATGGCGCCACGAAAAGAGGTGATGCGCCATTCCGATGGCTTGGCCGGATGACTTTTTCGCTAGGGTGGGTCTGGACGAACCATGTCCGCAGAGTACCGCGCTTTGCGCTGCAAGCTGGTCACGCTGAAAAGCGGCGCCCCCAAGCTGTCCACATAATGGGAGACAGCGTCAAGAAGTCTGCTGCTTCCAATCGAGTGAGATCTTCCACGAACTCTTCCTCGTTAATGTAACCCGCATCGATCATGTCTGCGCGAAGCTGCAGGTAATTTGCCCGCATTAGAGACGTACCCGCAGTTCCGGCCTGCCACATAAGGACGCGCCCTTCTGCGCCGACTGCAACTAGCCCCTGGGCCCGCAGGCGTCCCAGTAACTGCCGTCCGTAGCGCCTTTCGACGCCACGATCTTCTACTAGGCGCATCATTGCAAGCTGAGTCTTGGGAAGGACCTCTCCGGCATTCGCAACCGGATCCGCGAGCAGAGAGGCAGAATCAAATTCTTCGTCCACCAGCCAACCACCGGGTTTGAGAGCAGCGATCATGTGCCGTAGCGCTTGGTCCCGCTCGGGCAAGTGCAAAAGGACCAGGCGGCTATGCACAAGATCAAAGACACCTTCAGGTAGTGCATCGGTGACAATGTTGTGGTGCCGAATTTCGACATTCGGCCGCTTTACAGTTTGGAGAAATCGCGTATCAATATCGGTAACTAGCACGCGCCCCGTGGAGCCTACGCGCCCGCTCAGCCAAGTGGCGATCGACCCATTGCCGCCTCCGACCTCCAAACAGCTCCAGCCTTGATCGACGCCACGCTCGCTAAGGTGACGGATCGTACTTGGATCAAACATTTCCGAGAGTGCTCTCAGTCGAGCACCAGCATGCTCCGCAGCGTTGTCGAAGACGTAGCGTTGCGAAATGGAATCTGCTGTCTGGCCTGTTCCCATGTTTGCTCTCCGTTGGAGCCAAATGTCTGATTTGGATCCCAGAAACGCCTTAATCAGGTAGTTGAGCGTGCTCTGGTTCAACCAGCCAGAAACTCCCGACTAATGAGGTACCGTAGGCCAGAACCGCAACGATGCCAGCTGAGTACGCCATTCGCGCGGGGGCCCCGGTGGCTGGGATGATGTTGGCGAGCTGAGTGGTCAGCAGCGCAGCGGATGCGCCAAAGACCCTGCCCCCAATGTTGGCCGCAAAGCTTTCGCCCGTGCCCCGTAAATGCGTCGGGTAAACCCACGGCAAGTAGTTCCACATGAAGCTAAACGCGCCATTCATGAAAACGGCCGCGAGGAAAATGCCGCACTTCAGCAGGAGCAGACTATGCGTGGCAGCGAAGAAGTAGACCCAAGCAAAGACCGCCAGGCCGGGAATGAGGCCGATGCGCAAGAGACGCCTCTGTGTTGCAATGCGTATGACCAGGACTGCGAACAGCAGTCGCCCGGCAAGGGTACCCAGTTCTGCCAACGCTTGCACACTTCCTACCGTCTGCTCCACCTGTCGAGCCGGGAGGCCGCGCATTTCAGGAATTCCCGGAACAACGTGCGGTGTTTGCTGCAATACCCCGTAGGGCACGGCATAGAAGCAGGCCGCCAGCAATGTGGCCACTAAGGTCGTCTTTTTCAAACGCGGGGTGAAAAGGGCCGCAATGCTCGGCCGCTTCAAGATGCCTTTGGCTTTTTTCTCTTGCCACATCGGAGATTCGGGTAGAAAGGGCCGAACCAGCATGAGGGGAATCGCTGGCAACAGTCCGGCAAGGAGCGCATACCGCCAGGCTTCATGGCCGGAATGGATCCCCGGCAATCGCTCCGCATATGTAACCGCGACCCAGTATGCCCCGGTAGCCAGGAGGCCTCCCAAGCCGACCGCGCTCTGTGTGTAGCCCAGCACCGATTCTCGTTGCTTCGGATTGGGGAAGAGCTCTGCCAACCAAGCAATCGCAGCGACGTATTCAACACACACACCAATCGACGTTGCGCACCGAAAAATCAAAAGCTGGACTAGCGTATTGGAATAACTCGCGGCACATGCTGAAAAGGCGTACAAAAGGATGCTCCAAACGAGCACTCTCCGGCGGCCGAAAAGGTCGGTGAGATAGCCGCCCAACAGGCCAAAAGTACCGCCCATCACCGCGGGGACAGAGAACAGCAACCCTACCCAAAGGTTGAACTCCGAAGTGCCCGGCCTAAGGTTTCCGACCGCTACGAGAGCCGGTCGCACCACCACCGCTAGCACCACCATTTCGTAAAGATCAAACGCAAAACCAAGAGCCGCGACTCCACAGATAAGCCATTGGACCGGTGTCAGGCGGTTGAGCTTCGATGAGAGTCCAGGAATCGGAATGCCGTCGACTGGCATGCGCGCGTTATTTACTAGCTCCGTCATGGAAGCCCCCATGAATCGCTCTTCGAAAATAAATTGCTGCCCAAACGTCGATAGTGGCTATTTAAGGCCAGGGAAAGTTATGATACAAGTTGAAATGATTCACGAATTGTTGAGATTCTCTTAATAATGGACCTTACGTCACGACAGCTTCGGGCCTTCTTGCTGGTGGCACAACATCGAAACTTTTCTCGTGCCGCGGAAGCCCTCTTCATTACCCCCTCGGGTCTGAGCATTCTCATACGAGAGTTGGAATCTCAACTCGGGTTCCGACTGTTTGATAGAACTACGCGCCATGTAGTGCTCACTGCCCACGGTCACGAATTGCTGCCAATTGCGCAGAGGAGTTTAGCGGAACTGGATGGCGCGGTGTCGCGCATCGGACGTTCCGCGACCGAAAGCAGTCGATCGTTGTCGGTTGGCGCGTCCCCCTTAGTCGCAGCCAATGTCCTGCCTCAAGCAATTCAAGAGTTCCGCAGTCATCGGCCCGACCTCCGGATTCAGTTGTTTGATTGCGAGCCTGCGTCCATTATCCCGATGGTCGAGTCCGGAAAGCTCGACATAGGCTTACGCGTGCTATACAAGCCAATTCCCGGCCTTCGGCGCACACCGCTGTTTCGTTTTTGCTTGATGGTGGTTCGCCCCGATAACGATCCCGCCTTTCGTCGCGCCTCGACTACCTGGTCCGCTCTGAAGGGAGAAAAACTGATTTCACTCGTGCCTACCAACGAGATTCAGCAGCTGGTGAACAGGCATCTGGCGCAAGCGGGCATTGTCGTTCAGCCAAATGGGGTTATCCATTACATCGACACCCTGCTTGCAATCGTAGAGGCTGGCGAAGGCAGCGGGATCGTTCCCTCCTGGGCGCTAGCTGCATGCCGAAACAGAAAAGTGGTGATGAGCAGACTGATTAACCCCATCGTGAATTTGGACTTTTATCAGATCTGTGATCGCGGCAAGCAACTTCCACCGGGCACAGAGGATTTTACGTCTTTCCTGCAGAGCTATATCGCCAGATGGGCCGGGCGCGCGGGGATTCTGTAGGTGGACAAGTTTTGTGACCTGGGTTGAAACAACAGGATCCGATCAGTCGTCGATTAGTTGGAGAATTCGCTGTCTAGTTGGATGATTCGCTAAGTCGTTCGGCCCGAGCGAGCAACGCAGGAAAAGATGTGCCACTTGAGAAGCGATAAGGGAAGCTTTGGCAGGTAAAGCCGCATCACGTTACCGCCGCTGCCGACGTAGCGAGATTAAATACCCGTCGAGCATTCTGAGACAGGAACTTGTGCTCGACTTCCGGAGGCAACCCAAGCGCAGCAACTTGCTGCAGGCATCGATCCAGCGGCAGTTGAGGGAAGTTGCTGCCAAACAGCACTTTGTCCTTGCCATAGGTTTTCAGGAACTGTAGCAGTGATTGAGGGTAGTAGGAGGGAAGGTAAGCAGAGGTGTCGATGAACACGTTGTCATGCTTCCATGCCAAGCCGATCATCTCCTCGGTCCACGGATGCCCAATATGTCCACCAACGATCCGGAGTTCGGGAAACGTGAGGGCGACTTCATCCAGGTACGGCACAGGTCGGCCGGTTTCAGACGGCATCAAAGGGCCGGTGTGGCCCACTTGCGTACAGAACGGGATATTCAGTTCGATGCATTCCACGTAAAGCGGATAATACAGGCGATCGTTTGGCGGGAGATTCCACAACCAGGGGACTACGCGAAGCGCTTTGAACCCGAGTTCGCGAACCGCCCTACGCAATTCGCGCACCGCGGCGAGGGGATTCGATAGGTCGACAGCAGCGATGCCGGCGAAGCGGTCAGGAAACTCCATGCAGTGACTGGCGACTTCGTCGTTTGTAATCAGCCACCGGCTCGGGCGGCACCAGGCCGATAACATCAGCGTTTGGATACCAGCTGCGTCCATAAGTGCAACGAGTTGCGCAGGCGCCAGTTTGTGGTCGAGGAGATGCGCTGTTCCAGATTTCTCGAGCAAACGAACCACCTCGGGAAGGTCCGTACGCGTGCGGCCAAGAACCGGTTGCGCCCAAGCATCGACAACATTTCTTTCAGGCATGGCTTGATTGTGCGTCAGTTCGAGGCGGAGTGGAACGGGCATCTTGCTACGATTCGAGATTACCAAGCCCCTTAGGATGGGACACCTTGAGCAAAGCGGTCGCCAGACACCCCACGAGGTCGCGTTATCCGAAAGGGTGATTCCGAGGGACTTGTCAGCAACCAAGAAGTGATCGGGTTCCTGTCGCGGTAGGGACGACCATCGCTGATCGCCCCCCGCACAGATCCGTACGAGCGCGTCTACGCATACGGCTCTTACGAAGGATGAGTGGCGTAGAAGCGTGCATCGGGATAAGGGTGCAGAACGCGGGGTGGAGGAATCCACCGGTTCAAGACCGGGGTAAGGCGTTCCCAACGCATCTGTGCGCGCTGACTGCGGCGGACCAGAACACTCTGCCATAGCCTGCACACGCGAAGTTTGAAGATGCGCAACTGTGTCGTGTTCCCGGGAACAGCGTGGTATTGGTAGTATCCCAGCACGACCTTCCGGAGCCACGCACCGACTTCGGCCATGCGATGATGCATCCGGCGTTGTAGCTCAGCCTTGATGGCTTTGAGCTTCGCGACCATTCGCTTCTTCGCAGTGATCCGCCATACGGTGAAGGTTCCGCTCTTGTGGCGTTGCCCACAGTAGTGGGTAAAGCCCAGGAAGGTGAAGGTCTCTGGTTTTCCCTCTCCCCGCTGCTTCCGGTCTCGAGCGGCGAACCGCCCGAATTCGATCACGTGCGGTTTGTGGCCTTCGCGGACCGGCCTTGATCGTCAGACCAAGGCGCGCTGGAGATCTCCCGGTTCTCGTGCATGTTGTTTCTCAGCGTGCGCGGGTTCTTAGACTACGCAGGACCGTCAGTCCACTCGCGATTAACGTGGCTGCCGTGTTGCCTTCCTCCTACTCGGAATGAAGTCGGAATCCTGATCTACGGGCTTTTCGCAGCTCAATAGCCCCGCCCACCGATGCCTCTGTCTACGCTTCAAGCGTCACCTCGCGATGATGCCTGCAAGACTCGAGGTCAGGATGGATTCGCTACTTCCTTTCCTGTAGGGCTTTTTCATCCCCTACAACATGCCGGTTTATCCCGGCGCACTCCTGTTTGCCCGTCGCTCGGGAGCAATGCGTTGGTCCCACGGCACCGGAGGGATGTTAGCTCTTTCCGTGCGCGCCAATCCTGTCGCACAACTACGTATGAACGGTTCGCGACGTTCTGTTTGGAGTTGTCCCAGCGAATGGAAAGACTCGTGGCGCGTGGAGTATATCTTCGCACTCTTCCAATAGATTTTGTCAGAAGTTTTCAATGATCCAGGCGTTGTTGGTAGTGGTGTACTCCAGGAAAGCCAGACGGTGGCCGTCAGGAGACGGGATCGCATACGTGTCGTAGCCGCCGACGGTTTGACGCAGCGGGTATGAGTGTCCCTGCGGATCAACAAAAAGAAGGGTGTTCGCTGCAGCTGATCGGCTAGCCACAAACCAACCCTTGCCGTCGGCAGCCCATTCAATTGACTGAAAGGCAGACCAGCCAGTCACGTGGATATCTTGTAGCGTACCGCTGGCCAAAGACAGGATTCGGATACGGGCCGGCGGGCCTTCGGGTATTGCCAGGGCAATGCGCGAGCCGTCGGGGGAAATGTCCCAGTTTGATTCCACAATTTCCGGCCCCGAGGCGATTTCCTGCCTTGCGAGTTCCTGCCCCTTGCCTAGTATAGGGTCAAGAGCATAAAACACGAGTTGTTGGTTCTCCCATTCGCTCAGCACGCACCTAGTCGCGGGGGCTTTCAGGCAGCGAAAATCAGAGTCAGGCCGCGCTTTGAACATGAATTGAGGAGGGCCGCCCGAGAGCGGAGCTCGCATCAAGAGAGGCGCTTTCGCAGCTGAGTAGCCACCCGGAAAAGCAAGATACATGAGCCACTGGCCGTCCGGACTGAGGTGAAGGGAGAGTTTGTCTTCCGGACCGGCAATGAGAGCTTCCGCGGTACGTTCACTTACTCCTTGCCTGAAAATATCCATGCGGCCATTGCGATTTGAGGCAAACAGCACGTAGTGGCTGTCGGGGGTCCAATCCGAAGCGAAATCGTCACGGTCATTGAATGTGAGGCGGCGCGGGTTTTCGAGGCGGTGCTCCACAATGTCTGCAACATATACGTCAGCCTGCGCAAGGCCCTTTAGAGCCACCAAGTGCTTCCCGTCGTTTGTCACGCCCAAAGCTGATATCGAGCAGCCAGGCCAACGAGCAAGTTGACGGGGCTTTCCTACCACCTTCCCTGAATTCGGATCGGTGTTGGCCAGTAGAAGACTGGCACCCAATTGTCCGGAAATGACCTCGTTTCGAGAGTAGACAAGCCGTCCGTCGGGCAGAGGTATTCCCGACGTAATGTCCGGATCAGAAAAGGAGACCGTGGTTTTTCCCGTCTTCAGGTCAAGCGTCTCAACTACTGTATCTACCTTATCTAAATCTGAAAAAACTCTTCCATAGGCGAGATGCTTGCTATCCCAGCCCCAAACCGGACTCGCAAGATACTCGTTTACGGCGACTAGTATCCGATGCGGCGACTCACCGTTGGCAGCCATGAGCCAAAGTTCCTTACCCTTTCCCCGCACGAAGACAATTTGTGAACCGTCAGGCGAGACGGCAGCTTGGTTGCCACCGTCCAGAAGCTTGACAGGGGGCTGACCTAAAATGGAAATCACCCAGATGCTGTCCACGTTGGGTTGAAGACCCGCGACCGTCGCCAGCAGTCTTGTGCCGTCAGGAAACCAGCTTAGCCCACCGACGACGGAGGCTGGGGGAACAGAGATAGGGTGCGTCTCTCCGGTTCTATTCACACGTACGTAGAGTCCGGCACTGTCGGCGTAGGCCAAGTACTTGCCGTCCGGCGATATCGCATCGGCGATCAGGGAAGCTTCTGAAGAGTTCGTAGTGAGTTGCGTCTCCTTTACTTGTAGCTGTCTTCCCCAACGGCTGGAGGAGCGCCATATCGCGGCCAATCCCACCAATACCACGAGCATGGTTCCCAGCACGATTGCTGGAGCGATTCGTCGTGAACGCTTTTGCGTACTCCCTCCGGCGGGGAGCCCGGTTCCTATGTGTTCTCTGCTGCTGAAATTCGTGACAGAGGGCCGCTCGCTTCCTAGTTCTTCCTCCGAGATCTCCTTGACCGGAGCGACAAAGCGATAGCCTCGCTTTGGGATGGTCTCGATGAATTTCGGGGCGTCGAGGTTGTCCCCCAGAATCTTCCGCAAAGCCGAAATGCTTTGGGTCAAGTTGTTCTCTTCGACCGCGACATCGTTCCAGACCTTCTGCATTAAGTCGTTCTTCTCCACAACGTGGCCACGGTTCTCCACCAGAGCCATGAGGGTGTCGAAGAGTCTCGGAGAAAGCGAAACAGCTTCGCCATCCAGGAAGAGGAAACGTTCAGCGCGATCCAGGCGAAACCGGCCGAACTCGAATAATTGTCGCGGCTGCTTGAACATGGCGGTTTCAGAGTTTTTTCAGGAGATTTTCAGCGTTTCCTAATGACTCCGAGTTGGTTAATGAGTTACGGTCAACCCGCATCTGACGACACTCCATGAATGCCGAACTTACCACGAGGGTCGTGGTGGCGCAAAATGGCGACGTCGCTGTCCCAGACACCAGCCTGCCGGTTTCCATCAACATTACGCAGGCAAAAGGGACCTCCGCCACTTTCCGCATACCCGCAGTGATCTGGTGCATGCTCGTCGCCATAACCTCGGACATGATTGGAGCGTACTGGGACGTCGCCTGGCACCAATCCATTGGAAGAGATACATTCTGGACCCCGGCCCATTTGGCTATCCAGCTCTGTGCAGTGCTTGGGGGCCTTACTTCAGGTTTCTTGATACTTTCGACGACATTTGGCCATAGCCCGGCAGCGTATCAACGAAGAGCGGCCAGCGTAAAGATATGGGGCTTTCGCGGACCGCTTGGAGCCTTCATTGCTGCTTGGGGTGGATTCGCCATGATCACATCCGCTCCCTTCGACAACTGGTGGCATAACGCATACGGTCTCGATGTCACCATCCTCAGTCCGCCTCACGTATTGCTGATGAGTGGGTCGATCGCCATCGATATTGGCACCTTGATTCTGATTGGCGGTGCCATGAACCGAGCCCAGGACGATTCACGAGCGAAGTTCCGTCGGCTGTTACTTTACGTCGGTGGGATCATCGTCATGCATGGCTGTTTCCTCATCACCGAATACACTGCGAGCGGAGCCCTGCACAGTGCGACTCCCTATCTTGTGGTCTCATTGGCGGTTCCTCTTGCATTGGTGGGCGTGGCACGTGCCTCGGAACACTGGTGGGGAAACACCATCATTGTCGCCGCTTATACTGCTGCTGTCTTGGCCCAACTGTGGATTCTTCCGCTCTTTGGAGCCCAACCGAAACTCGGGCCAGTCTATCAAAATGTGACTCACTTCATTCCAATGGCGTTTCCGCTGTTGCTGATAGTACCTGGACTGGCGCTGGATCTGCTGCGGAGAGCAACCATGACCTGGAAACCATGGTTACAGGCTGCGTCAACTGGCATCGTGTTCTTGGTGAGCTTTGTCTCCTTCCAGTGGCCCTTCGCGAACCTCCTGATGTCTCCGTTGTCGCGGAATCGCATTTTCGGGACGCATTACTTCTCATATGACGATACTGCTGGGTTTATGTACGATCCCTATAAATTTCAAGCCTCAGAGAATACACGTGTCCAGTTCTGGATCGTCATGACCGTTGCTTTGATAGCTGCGATTCTCACCGCGCGCCTGGGGTTCATCTGGGCCAATTGGATAAAACGGGTTCAAAGATAAAAGGTCCGGCGTCGTAACGGAGTCTTTATGAGAGATCGTCGCATGCGTATTCCTTCATTTCTAGTTGTCCTGTCATTCATGGTATGTGCACCGGCCAGCGCTCACATCGGAAGCGCGGACGTATTTTACGAAAACGATGCTGGCCCTTATCACGTCTTTGTGACGGTGCGCATGCCGAAGGTCATTCCCGGCTTGGCCCAAGTCGAGATTCGAAGCGAGTCCAACGACGTTCACGCGGTTCGACTGAATATCCTTCGCCTTTCCGGATTTGGTTACAAACTGCAGGCGATCCCGGACTTGGCCCAACGATCGCCACAGGACCCGAGATTCTTTGTCGGGAGCATTTGGGTCATGGAGACTTATGACTTGCAGGTGCGAATTCAGATCGATGGTGCGCGGGGTAAGGCGGAACTCGGCGTACCTATACCCGCATTTGCTCAGGGCACGCTGCGTATGCAGAAATCCCTCGGCGCCCTCCTGTTTGGCTGCATGATCTTCCTCTCTATCGGTATCGTCTCCGTTGTCGGTGCCGCGGTCCGAGAAGCTCAATTACAGCCTGGGGAGGCCCCCACCGTGAAGGGCCTGCGCAAAGCTCGGACGGCCATGTTTGGGGCTGCGGCCCTTCTGCTGATCGTCATCTGTCTCGGCAATGCCTGGTGGAAAGTAGACGCTAGCAACAGTCAAACCCAGACTTGGTCCTCTAATTCTCCGAATGCGCTGGCGACATTGCAGCCGGACGGCCGCCTTCTCCTTCGAGTCCAAGGTCAGGGTGAACTCTGGGCGACATACATCAAGCCGGAGAAGTTCATTCCTGACCACGGACACTTGATGCATCTTTTCCTGATCCGGCTCCCCTATATGGATCACATGTACCATCTTCATCCCGAGCGTATCGAAGGCGGGTCGTTTCTGGAAAACTTGCCAACAGTTTTCGCAGGCAAGTACCAGATATTCGCAGATATCGTTGATGACAGTGGCGTGCCATGGACTGCGGTTGGGCAAATCGATCTGCCCAAAGCCGCGGGCATGCCGCTTTCCGGAGACGATTCTCAAGCATCCGATGGGCCTCTTACGCCAACCAAAGACGATTCCACATTGGCGCAGTTGCCCGACGGCGGGCGCATGATCTGGGAACGCGACTCCTCGCCGTTGAAAGCAAATGTTCCCATGTCTTTTCGCTTCCGAATTGAAGATCGAAACGGTAGGGTTACCAACGATCTTGAACCGTACATGGGAATGGCAGGACACGCGGCTTTTGTGCGTTCGGATTGTTCTGTCTTCGCGCATATTCATCCCGCGGGTTCGGTCTCAATGGCCGCACTGCAAATGGCTCAGGCGAGTCTGCCGCTCAACGCCCCGCGAGCTAACCAACCGCAATCGGCGAATCAAGGTGAGTCGCATCCTGCGATGGAAATGACGATGAATGTATCGTCCCCAGAGGTTTCATTTCCCTACGGATTCCCCAAAGCTGGACTCTACCGGATCTTTGTGCAGATCAAGCGTTCTGGTCATGTGGAGACAGGCGTTTTCGATGCGCATGTCGAGTAACAGATCTGGAGTAAGAGGAGTCGCGATCATGCAAAATTCAACTCCCTCGCGATCCGATATGTACCAACGACTCTGCAATGGCGACCGGCGTGGCTTCCTCAAAGGGGCGGCTGGAGTCCTCGGAGGAACCGCGGTAACAACCCTGTTGAAGGCTCAGCCATCCGCAGGGGCATCTGCCGGCATGTTTCATGGATTCAAGATTTCGAGAGTCCAGGCCACGGGCGCAACTATCAACGTAATTTCGAGCGGCCAAGGTCCGCCGGTGCTGCTTTTGCACGGCAACCCGCAGACACGCGTCATGTGGCACAAAATCGCACCGCGGCTGGCCAAAGAATTCACAGTAGTGGCTGCCGACCTGCGCGGCTATGGCGACAGCAGCAAACCAGCGGATGGCGAGAATCATTCCAACTACTCGAAACGCAAAATGGCGCTCGACCAAATAGAAATAATGAGCCATTTCGGGTTCGGGAAGTTTGCCGTAGTAGGGCACGACCGCGGAGGGCGGGTTGGGCACCGCATGGCGCTCGACCACCCCGACAGAATCACAAAGCTGGCGGTGCTGGACATTGTGCCTACCTATACGTTGTTGCACAGCGTAAACAACGAAGTAGCTACGGCCTTCTACCACTGGTTCTTTCTGGTTCAGCCGTCTCCCTTTCCAGAGACCCTTATTGCAAACAATGTCGAGTCTTACCTCTGGTACATGATGTTCCGGGATATGTCGCACAGGGAGATACCAACCTGGATGGGCGAAAACGCTTTCGCCGAGTATCTGCGTTGCTTTCGTGACGCGGCTACAATTCATGCGAATTGTGAGGACTACCGCGCGGGCGCTTCCATCGACATGGAACACGACGAAGAAGATCTAAAGCGCAAAATCCTTTGCCCCGTGCTTGCTCTCTGGGGCGAGCGCGGAGCTGTGCACCGGATGTTTGACACCCTGGCTGTCTGGCGGGAACGCGCCGCCAATGTGAGCGGCAAGCCTTTGCCTGGAAGGCATTTCTTACCGGAAGAAATACCCGATGAAACACTGGCTGCACTGCGAGCATTCCTCAATTCGTAACGAACTCATAAACCGTGGCCGCATGTCTGTGGGACGCTCAGGCTGGCCGTGATCCGGCAGTTGGAGTTTTCGATACGCATATCGAGTAACAGATCTTAGGTAGACATCGAGCGGTGCGCTTTTTGCAGTTCGAGTTTTCAGCGGGAGCTAATTATGTTGAGAAGAGCTTTGCTGGCGACGTTGCTGGTGTCCACCCCGGTTCTGTTCGCGAAAGAGCGGATTCTTCTTTACCGTATTGGACCCTCTCAGTCGACGCTATTCATCGCAAATGCGGACGGCTCCGACGAACGTCCGCTGCTGCCAAATTCCGGCTTCGATTACAACGCCTCTTTCTCCGCTGATGGGAAGTGGATCATCTTTACGTCTGAGCGCGGCGGCTCGGCCGATATCTACCGTGCGCATCCAGATGGGTCCGGTCTCGAGCGGCTGACCGATGATCCGGCGTATGACGATCAAGGAGCGCTCTCGCCGGATGGAAAGCAGCTTGCCTTCGTGTCCTCACGCGGTACCGGGTCCGCTGACATCTGGGTGCTCGACTTACAGACAAAGAAGGTGCGAAACCTTACCCGCGCCCCAGCCAATTTTCGCCCGTCCTGGTCACCAGACGGGAAATGGATCGCGTTCTCATCGGACCGCAACACCCCTGTACGGCGGGACGGCGAACGATTTGAACAGTCACATGCTGCCAGCATTTACCTGATGCGGACAGACGGTACGGACGTGCGGACGATAACTTCGGTGGGCAAATTTGCAGGCTCGCCGAAGTGGTCGCCAGATGGCGAGAGAATCGTTTTTTATGAGTTGGATATTCAAGATACGTTTTACGCCCGGCTTTCCCCTGGGCGAGCGAAAGTTGGAAAGCTGGTCGATTCGCAAATCGTTTCGGTGGATGTCGCAACCGGAAATCGCCAGGTGCACACGTCAGGTCCGGGGCTGAAAGTTTCACCGCAGTTTCTTAGCGCGAATAGAATCGGGTATGTCATGAAGGCCGGCTCACGGACGGGTCTAGCCTTCACGACCGGTGATCAAGGGGCGAACGGACAGATGCGCAACCCTACTTGGTCACCTGATGGCAAACGGGTGATATATCAAAAATGGTCGTCTGAATCATGGCGCCAAGACCAACCCTTGTTCAGTATCGATCCAAAATTTGAGCTGGCGTTTTCGAATCCGTTTCCAGCGTTTTCGCACGACGGAAAGAAACTTGCCGCAACCAAGAGCGTGAGTAATATTTCAGTGTCTGTGATGGATGCGGATGGAACGAACGCTAAGCTAATCTTTCGCGCAGACGAGGGCGCTGTAGCTCTGGCGCCGGAATGGTCTCCTAAGGATGATTGGATCGCCTTTGGGACAGGGTCCTACTTTCTCCCTCGCGGCAGGTCAGCCCGCGTCATGACTATGCGCCCGGATGGCTCGGAACTCCACGAGCTAATCAAGATTGCGGGAAACAGCGGTTTTCCGAGTTGGTCCCCAGACGGCAAACGGATCGTATTTCGCTTTTGGGGCGGGTCGGAGTATGGTCTCCGAATCATCAATCTGGACGATGGGTCCGTGACAAAGCTGACTACCGAATTTGACAATTTCCCCGCCTGGTCTCCAGGAGGCGATCTCATTGCCTTTACGCGCTTTGACGAAGACAACTATGACATTTACACGATCCGGCCCGACGGGACCGATTTGAGGAGGCTAACCACCGCGCCAGGGAACAATGCACACGAAATATGGTCTCCAGATGGAAAGCATATTCTCTTCAGCAGCGCCCGTTTAGGATTCAAGGATGAGTCACCGCTATACGACGACATTCCTCAGCCCTATGGCGAGCTCTTTG
>Ga0210384_10005080_pt1 | contig 14465 bp, 23 predicted proteins | sample IncBWH2MmetaG_FD_160574 | JGI IMG/M metagenome (GOLD analysis project Ga0210384, IMG submission 160574) | Forest soil microbial communities from Barre Woods Harvard Forest LTER site, Petersham, Massachusetts, United States - Inc-BW-H-2-M | ecosystem: Environmental > Terrestrial > Soil >...
TGATCACCGCCGAGGCGCGGAAGCAGGGCAAGCCGCTGCTGCCGATCGACAGCGAACATAACGCCGTCCACCAGTGCCTGCGCGGCGGCCGCATGGAGGAGGTCGAGCGCATCTGGCTGACCGCTTCCGGCGGTCCGTTTCTGAAGACGCCCAAGTCGGAATTTGCCTCCATTACGGTGCAACAGGCGCTCAATCATCCTACCTGGAAAATGGGAAAAAGGATCACCATCGACTCGGCCACGTTGATGAATAAGGGCTTTGAGGTGATCGAGGCCTGCCGCTTGTTCCACGTTCCTCCTGAGCGCGTGCAAGTCATTGTGCATCCACAGTCTACGATCCATTCCATGGTTGAATTCATCGATGGCAGCATACTTGCTCAATTTTCCGTGACCGACATGCGGCTGCCCATTCTGTATGCCCTGACCTATCCGGATCGCATCCCATCGGAGTTGCGCTTCTCGATCAGTGACCTAAGGCATCTGGATTTCAGCCCCCCGGACATGGTTAAATTTCCTTGTCTTCGTTTAGCCTACGAGGCGGTGGCGGCCGGAGGCACAAAAACCATCGCCCTGAACGCGGCCGACGAAGTCGCCGTAGCTGCGTTTCTGGAGGAGCATATCCGGTTCGATGAGATCCCGCGCATCATCGAAGAAGTCATGGCTGCAACTCCGGCAGGACATTTGGAATCTATACAGAAAGTGCTCTCCCTTGATACCGAGGCCCGCCTTTTGGCAAGAGAAATCGTGCACCAGTGCCGCCGAAAGGGATCGCCCATCAGGGCCATTTCGTAATAGAAATTATGGAGTAGTCTAATTATTATGCCCCAGCTTTTGTCCCTTCTTCATACCGTTGTCGTCATGGGGATCGTCCTCGGATTCATGATCCTGATTCATGAGTTCGGCCACTACGCCGCCGCCAAATATTTCGGCGTCCGGGTGGAAGTGTTTTCCATCGGATTCGGCAAGCGCCTGCTGGGCTTCAAGAAAGGCGACACCGACTATCGCATCGCCGCCATTCCGCTCGGGGGCTATGTGAAGATGTCGGGCGAAAACCCGATGGACGACCGCACCGGCGATCCGGGGGAGTTTCTTTCGCATCCGCGCTGGCAGCGCTTCATCATCGCCATAGCCGGACCATTCATGAACGTTCTGCTTGCCTTTTGTTTGTGGACTGCCGTTTTCATGGTGCATTACGAATACCCCGCCGTCATCGACGGACCTGCCTTCGTGGGATGGGTCATGCCAGGCACTCCCGCGGCTAACGCTGGCATCCAACCCGGCGACCGGATCCTCCGTGTCGATGATGTTGAGAACCCCAACTGGGAGCAGGTGGGCTACAAAGAAGCGCTCAGTCCCAATCAACCTTTGAAATTTGAGATTTTGCGCAACGGCGTTATTTCCGACATCACTCTCGTCCCTCAGCCCAAGGGCCGCAATCAGGCGGGCGACGTGGGAATGGTGCCAAAAGAACCAGCCTTTATCGTTACCATGATCGAATCCGGCATGCCCGCGGAGAAGGCCGGCCTCAAAGTCGGGGACGAGATCCTGACCGTCAACGGGCAGGAGATTCCCGCCCTCGAAGCGCTGGTAGACATGCTGACCCGGACCAAGGATCAGCCTCTGGAAATCGTAGCTCTCCGCCAAGGGCAAAAGCTTACATTCAAGCTTCAACCCATGCTCTCGGCCGGTCATCCTGCTGGCGAGATGCGCTACCGGATTGGGCTGGCCAGTTTGCCGACGAAAGTCGTCAAATTGCCGTTCCCGCAAGCTGTCCGGAAATCCGTGGGCGAATGCGTGAAGAATTCGTCTCTTATCCTGGAGTTGTTGCGGAAAATGTTGCAGCTCAAAGTCTCCATCCGCCAAGTGGATGGCCCCATCGGCATTGGCAGCGCCGTCGGCAGCGCCGCGCGCGAGGAAGGATGGGCGCCACTGCTATTTGTGAGCGCCATCATCAGCCTCAACCTGGGGGTGATGAACCTGCTTCCCATCCCCATCCTGGATGGTGGTGTGATCCTCCTTCTACTCATCGAAAGCCTCATGCAAAGGGAAATCAGCCTGCCCATCAAGGAACGCATCTACCAGGCTGCGTTCGTCTTTCTCGTGCTCTTTGCCGTGACCGTAATCTATAACGACATCGTTAAGACCCTGCCGGGCCTAACAAGAATGCCGTAGAATCTGTTCCGTGGGGCGCGGGCGCCCTCGCCCGCGTGCATGCAGCGCCACAGCATACCTAGGGAAAACCGCCCTCGTCTGTCCAAGCCGGGCAAAAGCCCGGCCGCATCCCCGGAATCGGCTAGCCGGACGTACCCACCTCCTGCAATCATTGCGAGCGGCAGCTCGCTTGTGAATCCCTCTACCTTCGCCTGGAAGGGTTAATCTCAGAGGTCGGCATGGCAACAACGGAGAGGGTTCACGTTCGCATCGACAGGCGGACGAAGGCAAGGGCCGCCAAGGCGCTCGCAGCCATGGGTCTTTCCGTGTCCGACGCGGTCCGTGTCCTGCTGACGCGCGTGGCGGCGGAAAAAGCCCTCCCTTGCGAGGTGAAGGCTCCGAACGCACAACAGCTGCCGCGATGCAAGAAGCCCGCGACGGTGGATTGCCCTCCTTCCGCAATGTCTCCCGACTTGATGGCCGACTTGAATGCGGAGGATTGAACGGACCCATGCCTTCCTGCGCGACTTCAGGCGCGAAAAATGCGGGGCACCATCGCCGCGATCTCGAAGCGGTGCTGACAGTCGTCGCCTCCCTGCTAGCGGAGGACACGCCACTACCCGAAAGAAATCGCGACCATGCGCTGGGAGGAGACTGGCGCGACCATCGAGAGTGCCACCTTAAGCCCGATTTGCTGCTGATCGATCGCAAGCCGGGTACTGAGGTTCTGCAATTCGTCCATCTGGGTTTCGACAGCGAGCTTTTTGGTTAACCGCGATCACAACGGTCACAACCACACCTCGCGCTTTTCCCCCGCCTAGTTTAAAATAGGGTTTAAACATGGCCGAAATTCAGCGCAGAAAAACCTTCACCGCCACGATCGGCGTCGTCCGCGTAGGCAGCAATGCACCAGTTATGGTGCAATCCATGACCAACACCGACACTGCGGACATCCCCGGCACCATAAAGCAGGTGGCCGCCCTGGCGCGAGCCGGCAGCGAAGTAGTTCGCGTCACCGTCAACAATGACGACGCCGCCAAAGCCATCCCCCGCATAGTCGAAGGACTAGAGAAGCAAGGCCTGCGCGTCCCCATCGTAGGCGACTTCCATTACAACGGACACCTCCTGCTAACCAAATACCCCGGTTGCGCCGAGGGCCTGGCCAAATACCGCATCAACCCCGGCAACGCCAGCATCGGACGCAAGAACGACGACAACTTCCGCACCATGATCGAGGTTGCCGCAAAGAATCAGAAGCCCGTACGCATAGGCGTGAACTGGGGATCGCTGGATCAAGCGCTCCTCACCCGCATGATGGACGAGAACTCGCTTCTGCCCGAGCCGAAAGACGCCCGCGAGGTCACGATGGAAGCGATCGTCGTCAGCGCGCTAACCTCGGCGAAACTGGCCGAGCAGCACGGACTGCGTCCGGACCAGATCATCCTGAGCGCAAAAGTCAGCGGCGTGCAGGATCTGATCGACGTCTATCGCATCCTGGCCGCGCGCTGCCAATACCCGCTGCACCTCGGGCTGACCGAAGCCGGCATGGGAGCCAAAGGCATCGTCGCGTCAAGCGCGGCGATGGCCGTCCTTCTTCAAGAAGGCATAGGCGACACCATCCGCGTCTCGCTAACTCCCGCCCCCGGCGGTGACCGTACCGAAGAAGTCCGTGTAGCGCAGCAAATTCTGCAGTCGCTGGGCATTCGCAGCTTCACCCCTCAAGTCACGGCCTGCCCCGGCTGCGGCCGCACCACCAGCACCTTCTTTCAGGAAATGGCCGAGCAGATCCAAACCTACCTGCGCGAGCAGATGCCCGTCTGGAAAGAAAGCCACACGGGCGTCGAAGAAATGAAAGTAGCTGTGATGGGCTGCGTAGTAAACGGTCCCGGAGAATCCAAGCACGCAAGCCTCGGAATTTCTCTCCCTGGAACCGCCGAAGAACCGAAGGCCCCCGTCTACGTGGACGGGCGCTTGTTCACCACCCTCAAAGGCGATAGGATCGTAGCCGAGTTCATCAAAATTCTCGACGACTACGTCGAATCCCACTACGCCGCCAGAGAAAAGGCCAACGACAAAGAAGAAGTTGGCGCGCGGGGCTGAGCAGTTCCAAGAATCGCGTAGGGACTGCCGCCCGGCGTCATCGCCTGATTGGGTCAACCAATACGGCACACCGTTTTCGCTGGCTCTGTAACTGTGATTGCGCCATAATTTACTAACGTTGATGCAAATCGCGAGAGCATGAGGTGCGATATTGGGAAAACGCCGAGAGCCCCGCGTGCCGGCAAGACTGCAGGTCCGAATTGCCGGGATCGATGCCAGCGGACGTGCTCTCCTCCAGATCGTTCCGACCCGCAATATCAGTCGGCAAGGGGCCTTATTAGCAGGCATTCAAGGCGAGGTGAAGCTCGGGGAGACTATTGCCATTACCTACAAAAACAGCAAAGCTCAGTTCCTGGTGACCTGGGTGGGCGAACCCGGCACGGAGAGAGCGGGTCAAATTGGTGTCCAGAGTGTGGATCCCGAAAAGTGCATTTGGGATACATCGACTTTGCCACCAATGGCTGCCGACATGTACACCGCGCCGCCTCCCAAGGTGCAAATGGGGAGCTGAGCCTGCAATGAGGTGGTAGCGCCGACTCAGGCCCGGGTTCGTGCGCCCGAAAAGGGCTTGCCCCGGCGAAATTGTCAGAGATGCCTGTTTCCGACAAATGCATTTTGTGGCAGGGACAGGGTTCGTTGGCGCTCTTCGAGAGCGGCCAGGATCTCTTCCAAGATCGTTCCGAGCTTTTCGGGGTCGGTTTCCATTGAAGCTGCGGCGGTGAGTTCTTCCCAGGTTTTCCTGAGTCGCTTCGGACTATCGCTAAGCATAGCGACCTCCTTCCGAAGGGCAGCTGCTTTTTGATTGTGTAGTAGTTCTGCGGCCTGCAAGCACAGAAAGTGTTTTCAGCGTGGAAAATCGCGCGGCAGGATCAGTGACTGTTTGAGAGGCATGAAGCTCCGAATGATTGGGAAGGCCTGCTTGCACAAGATCACATCTCCGACGAGTCGGGCGGCTTCGGAGGATTCGCCAGCACCTTCAACTCTAATCCCCTTAGCGTACCGAGCGAGTACGCCGCAGATTCGCGTTCCTTGATACCGGTGTTGAAATCCAGTAACTCACGCAGACGTACTATGACGATACGCTTGACGTCGCCAATTTTTTCTGCAAATTCGTCGAGTCCTATTTCTACCAGGCCAGCTTCGGAGAGCGCCCTCCAAGCCTGCTGCTCTTCGGTTTCGTCATCGGATCCGCTCACAGCTCTACACCCTCGTTAGGCACGACCTGAGACTCGTGCTTCCGGTCAGTTCGTCAGCCCTCTGTTTCTTGCACGATGCAATCTAGCACTACGCAGCCTGCTTGTACCTGAGGTATGTATACGCCAGATACTGGTTCAGCTCCGCCCAGAAAGGCTGGTCCCTTTTCCGCGGATCCATCCCTGCCCCGGCCATCGAAAGGAGCCGCTCCTCACACTCCTCACGCTCGTTGTCACTGACCTCACTGATTTTGCGCCACACCTGCGGCTGGGGACAGCCCGAGATCCTGTGTTCTGGTATCACTCGCCCGTCCTCAAGAATGAAGTCTCGCCAGACCAAACCCCAACGCACCTCTTTGAGAACACTCGTTTCGGATCCGCTGGAAGATCTGAACGAAATGATCTCGCCTTCCGGCGGAGGCCAGTTCGCTTCGTTACGCAGTAGCTTTGCCGTGGACTTCATTCGTTCGCGCACCGGTGGGAATTAGGTCTAATTGCCCTCTTCCGGATTGGGTTTGCGGCTGACGATCCGAGATCCCTGTGCAGTTGGTCTCGGCCAATCGCTGCGAGATAAGACCCGGTCCACGGCCTGCTCTACCCTCAACATAAAGTTTGCATCAGGAACCGGCATAGCGCCTGACGCGGCCCATGCCATACCGATCGCATTCTCGTTCGTAGCCGCTTCAACCCTGGGCACGAGTTGCGGCTGCTGTTTCAGATAGCCGATCCAGACAAGAGTCACGGCGTTGTACGCCGTGCTCTTCAGGAGACTGATAATCGCGGGCTGACCGTTGCCATACCACATCACAAAACTAACCAGGATCAGCTCAACGCTGGCGAAGACGCCGAATCCGAGCGCTATGCCGAATACCTGTTGCCGCGAGTAATTCTTGAGAAAACGGCAAAGAAGCATCAAGACCAGGAAGAGCCCAACCTGCATCAGGCGCACGCTGCGATCAAAGGAAAACACCGCTGCAACTACCCTGTCTGCAGCCGCTTCGCTACTAGATAATGCACCCAAGATCGCGAGCAAAAAGAGCAGCCCGCACGACCACCGAAATATGGTGGTTCCTAAAATCTGAATACCTCCATACTCCTTAAAGAGACTGTGCAATATTTCATCCATCACCGTGACCGCAAAGATCACGCTGACGGCGTTTCCGGTCCAGTACGCGTCGAAGTAGTAGCTCTCCGGGAAATACCTGTACACGACAAACAAACATGCCGACTTGAGGGTCTGAAACAGAATGTAGGAAAAGAATCGCGGGAACAGCTTGTGGGACTTGCGCCGGACCATGAAGACCAGAAGAGTGATCTGCAACAGTGGACCGGCGAGCCAGTTTACATATGTTAACCAGTTCATCGCATTACGTACACGTAACGTTCGAAAGCATACCTATCCCTCGACCGCTCTGCAACATCTATTTTGGCGGTCCCGTGTCGGTTCTATGAATTCAGCCTCCTATCCCTATTGAGTTGGGCGGCAGCTTTTGGCGCGGCACAAGGGCATCGGGTCGCTACCATCAGCAATTACCACCGTCTGTTCTGCTCTATTGGCAGAATTGACGGGCGGCGAGTTGTTGGTTTGAATTGCGCTGTACAACCCAGCCAGTGCCACAACGGTTAGCACAACTTCCAGTACCTTGTTCATTGGGGGAGTCTCCTTCGCGCATACTTCTGCGCGTGCGAAGTATATGCCTAGTCGAGGCTTCGTGAGCGGCGAAAGCTGTGGATAATTATGATCGAAAGGTCGTGACAGGCAGCGGCGGATGGCCACTCTCGCGTATGTCAATGGGACACGAGAAAATGCGCACATTTATGAAAATAAGAATTTCGCTTCCTGTCATTGCCTTGCTGGCAGTCTGGGCTTCGGAATTTGTTGTCCGCAAGCCAAGCCGAGTACTGGATCGGCCATAATCCTTGGACTCGAGGCCAAATGGAACGCGGCTTATGACCGAGGGGATATCGCAACCATGAATACTCTGCTGGCTGATGATTTCATCATCACCGTTGAAGACGGAAGCACATTCAGTAAATCCGGATATATCGCCCACTACGGGGACTCGACCGTCCACGTAGAAATTTCAGATATGTCGGATCTACAAGTTCGAATGCATGGCAAGACCGCAGTTGTCACTGGTGCGTATCACGAAAAGGGTACCTCCAAGGGCAAACCCTACGAATACCGCGACCGCTTCACCGATGTCTGGATGAACGTGAACGGCCCGTGGCAGGTTATCGCTTCTCACTACAGTATTCCAGCCGGCCCATAGCGGCAGGCTCTGGAATGAAGGCCTGGCGCCGATCCTCGACGTTCTTTGCCCAGGGCGGGATTCCCGGCCACCGTATTTGCATCATGATGGCGTTCCTTGCATCTGAGCAAGAACGGCGACGTCGAACTTTGAATAGTACTTCTTCACGTCGTTGATCCCATACTTGGAGCGGAATTTCTCGACCACAGACGACACCTGTTTGGCATCAGTGATCGGAATGGCCTGAAATTCAGCCTCTGCGCCCCGCGCATCGATCCGAATCCTCGGGTTCTTGAGCACGTTCTTATGCCACTGCGTATCCGACCCCTGCACTGGCAGGAGGTAGAGCTTGTCGTCCTCCAAAACGAACCAAACCGGGATTGAGATTGCGCGTCCTGACTTTCTGCCGGTCACGGTGATGTTAATTTCGCGATATCGGGAAAGGCGGTCTTTTAGAGCATCGTTCCGCGTTCGCTTGTTGCCCATACAAAAGTCCCCCGGCACAGTATTATTCGTCGCTGATCTGTTCCCGAGAATCCCGATTCGCATCCTGCTCCTCCCGACACACGCCGACTCAGCGATTGACCAATTTCTGTAGGTTCTCCGGATACCGCGCTCCCTGCACCGGAATCTTCGAAGTGGCGCTGCCGATTTGGCGGAGATCGTCGGGTGTCAGTTCAATGGCAGCGGCGCCGATGTTTTCTTCCAGCCGGTGCAACTTCGTTGTGCCGGGGATGGGAACCATCCAGGGCTTCTGGGCGAGAATCCAGACGAGAGCGATCTGCGCAGGCGTCACTTTCTTCCGTTCGGCGATCTTGCTGACCAAGTCCACCAGGGCCTGATTCGCTCTGCGGTTTTCCGGCGTAAAACGCGGGACGACGTTGCGGAAATCGGTCTTATCGAACTTGGTTTCTTCGTTGATCTTGCCCGTGAGGAACCCTTTTCCTAAGGGGCTAAATGGAACGAATCCGATCCCAAGTTCCTCGAGGGCCGGTAAAATTTCCTGCTCAGGCTCTCTCCACCAGAGTGAATACTCACTCTGCAGTGCCGTGACCGGCTGGATTGCGTGCGCCCGACGGATGGTTTGCACGCCTGCTTCAGAAAGGCCGAAGTGCTTCACCTTACCTTGCTGAATCAGGTCCTTCACCGCTCCGGCGACGTCTTCGATGGGCACGTTCGGGTCAACTCGGTGCTGGTAGTAGAGATCAATGACGTCAGTCTTGAGCCGCTTGAGCGAGCCCTCGGCTGCTTCCTTGATGTGCTCTGGCCGGCTATTGAGGGCAGTCCACTTGCCGCCCTCCTCCGGATTTGGCGCCCAGCCGAACTTCGTTGCGTTCACCACCTGATCGCGGAATGGAGCAAGCGCTTCGCCCACCAGTTCTTCGTTTGTGAAAGGACCGTAGACTTCAGCGGTGTCGAAGAATGTCACGCCGCGTTCGACTGCCGCTCGAATCAGCGAGATCCCATCCTTCTTGTCCACGGCGGGCCCGAGGCCGAAGCTCAGTCCCATGCAGCCGAGTCCGATGGCTGATATTTCCAGATTGCTTTTTCCAAGTTTGCGTTTCTTCATGATTCCTCCTTGGCAAGGAAATAGTTTCCCACAGTTTCCAATGGAAAGCTCGGCTGCCCTTGGGGAGTCGGCCGCGCCCAGAGAATCAGCATCACGCGGACTTCTTTTGTGGCAAGGCGAACGGAATCACCTTCCCATATTCTTCCGGCGCTATCCACTTCGTTGCCTTCCTTGTGAAGCTGCTAGGTACGAAGAATTCAATGATCTTCGCCATAAATCACCCCACTTGTAAGAACAAGACTGAGGCGAAAAAGTTCCTCATTTGACAAATCTCTACAGATGCCTTCAGGCTGCCTGAGGATATTAGGATACTGAGAGCAATCGCCTTGATCACAGCCGAATCTACGGAGCTTCCCAGTCGAGGGCATGGATCTGCTGGTTCCCGGTATTGCGCAACAACAGAAGGGCGTGACCAGGATCCAATCCGAACCATGCGCCAAAGGCTCCCGTCGCCCGGCGGATGCCAGTAAGAGTGGTAACCTTCTCGATCCGGCCGTCGGCCACCCGGAGGCGCATGACAGTCCTCTGGTCACCGGAGGGGCCGTCATAGTAGACGTACTTGCTGTTGTGCGACCACGCCCAGTAGTTGTATTCCACCAGAGGTAATCTCTTCCCCATAGAATTTCTTCACTCCGCTCGCCGTATTGATCAACGCCGTCCGCGCTCGTACCAAACCCGCTCGCGCCCGAATCGCCATCAGATCCGCTTGCGCCTGCGCGCTGCGATGTTTCACCGGCGCCAACAACTGCGGCTCGATCCGCACCAGTCGGGCCAGCATTCGGGCATCCAGCCGATCATCTTTCTTTCGACTCTCTCCGATTAGGCGCACGTTAAGCGCATGCGTCACGATCACTTGGTGCCCCAGTTCACTCAGTACCCGGCTTACCCATGGCGAGTGCGTCCCCGTTTCCAACGCCATCCGGCTACGCGGCATCCCGCCGAAGACTTCCCTCATGGCCTTCGGCGCGGTCGCCACCTTCTGTTCCAGAACTACTTCTCCCGCTTCATTCAGAACGCAGTACCAACTGAATTCGATCTCCCAGATCCAGCCCGATCGTTAGCTTCTGACTTGCATTTTTTTCGACCTTATTTGCCGTTACAGTGCTAATCTTCTTCATTGCCGGTCTCCCTTATCTCCTTGCGCTTCGAGCGCGTGTGTCGATAACTTGGGAGCTTATCGCATCCCGCCGGAGACCGGTATTCTCATCCCGTCTGATTCCAACATCGATGAAGGCGTGGCAATATTTCGGTCAGCAGCCGGTTATCCTGAGTAGGGTAAGTTCATCGACTGCGGGAAGATCTGGGGTCGCGAGCCAGCAGCAATATCTGAAAGTGCGCTTGAAATTAGGCAGAGGGTAGGAGTTAGCATGTGAACAAGGGAACGCAACAAGGCAGTTGGTTTTTTAGAATCCACCGGAAAGCCGCAGGCGCTGCGTTAGGTTTAGGGATCGTGCTTGCCCCGGCAGTCGTCGCCTCCAGATCGGTGCAAGCGCAGACTTTCAGCCTACTCTATACATTCACGGGCGGCATGGATGGAAGCACTCCGGTCGGTGGGGCTTCCGGCTATGGAACAGTGTTCAAACTGGACACGACTGGAAAGGAGACTGTCCTCCACAGCTTCTCCGGTGCGGGTGGGGACGGTGCCTTCCCCTTAGGAGGGGTGGTGAGGGACGAGCAAGGCAATCTTTACGGCACGACTGAAGTTGGCGGCACTTCGAACTGCGGGACAGTGTTCAAATTGGATACGACCGGCAAGGAGACAGTCCTGTATAGCTTCGCTGGGATGGGTGGGGATGGGAGGTCTCCCTGGGCAGGAGTAGTGCGCGACGGTCAAGGCAACCTATATGGGACGACCGTGGGTGGCGGTGTCTCCGACCTCGGGACGGTGTTCAAGGTAGATACGACTGGCAAAGAGACGGTGCTCCACAGCTTTACCGGAACCGTGGTCGACGGCGCGCAACCCATGACCGGCTTGGTGCTAGATACGAAGGGCAACCTTTATGGCACCACCAATTCTGGTGGAAGGGGTATCGAAGGGGGCAATGGCGTGGTGTTCAAAGTGAGCAAGGCTGGTCTCGAGACGGTGCTGTATCGCTTCCCGGCAAACGGGGCTAAGGGCATAGATCCCCGCGGTGTAGTGCGAGACGCGCAAGGCAATCTCTATGGCTCTACACTCTTCCATGGCGCATTCGGCTGGGGAACGGTGTTCAAGAGGGCTCCGACCGGGAAGCTGACCGTGCTCTACAACTTCACCGGCGGCAACGCAGACGGCGGGGATCCGTATGCAGGCGTAGTGCAGGACAGTCAGGGCAACCTGTACGGCACTACCAGCGCTGGGGCTATCGGCTACGGAACGGTGTTCAAGATCACCCCTTGATTGGGAGACCAAACGTGACACCCCTCGGCGAGTGCTCTTTGCCGCGTTTCAGCATGCTTCACTGGCTTGGTTTTTTTAGGCCTACGGATGTTGTTCGCGAGCACCGTAGGGACAACCATTTCTGGTTGCCCCCCGTATAGGCACGGACGGGCGCTGATTAGCGCATCCGGTTCTTATCTCGGATGAGCCCAACAAACAGGGCCCGGTTCTGGCCGTCGTCGTCGGTCTTGTCCTGTTGCTCGGCTGCCTCTGGGTACTCGAAAAGTGCTTTCGTCTATTGACAGGACGCAAGCACAAGGGTGGTCTGATGACTCCGAGCACGCTGCGAGTGGCGTCCTTTTGCATTTTGGTCCTTCCGATCGCGGGCTTATTCACCGGCTATTATCCGGAGATGGGCGCTGTGGCAATACTTCAAGCAGTGATGTATTTCTTCGGCTTTCTGGGACTCCGTGCATTGGCGCGGAAGCGAGAGGCTAAGAGGTCTCGAACGAGCGAACCGTAGAGTGGCTGGCGTTAGATCCCGATATCACTCATGGGTCAGCCCATGCACTCGGGAAAACAATGAACTGGAAATCTTTTAGCAAAGCGCTCCGATGTCTCGGGCCGATCTCAGTGTTATTGGCTGGTCTGTGCGTGCCGACGCCGGTTCGTGCCCAGTCCGGTTCCGCAGCACCGTCGGCACAACGCAGAACCAGCACCCCTTACACCGGCGATCTCACTATTTTCGATGCTCCGGGGCGCGATGAGCGCCTGCAGATCAACCGCGTCATGGACATGCTGGGCATTGAGCCCGGCAAAAATGCTGCCGACATCGGTGCCGGATCGGGCTGGTTCACGGTGCGCGCCGCGCGCCGCGTCACCGGATCGGGCACGGTTTATGCTGTGGACATCAGCGCGGAGGCAATTCAATACATCGCCCAGCGCGCAAAAAAAGACCAACTCCAGAACATAAAGACGATCCTCAGCAAGCCCGACGATCCACAGCTCCCGGCCGACAGCATCGACGCCGTGCTGCTGCTCAAGACCTACCACGAGGTGGCGCATCCGCTTGTCCTGCTCAGGAACCTCCGCTCATCGCTTAAACCAGGAGCCAAAATTGGCATTATTGATCGCAACGGCAACGGGGCAAATCACGGCGTGAGCAAAGACGTGGTCGTTCGCGAAGCCGCCCAAGCCGGGTACGCACTGCGCGACTCACAGGATTTCGTGAAAGCCGACGGCATGGATTATTTTCTGATATTCACTCGGAAGCCGGACTAGGTTCGCCGTTGCCCGGCTGGTCGCAACCTGCAGAGACTCCTCGAACGAGGCTGAGGCCACAACCGGTGTTTTTCATCCAAGAGAGTCCTTCAGCAAGTCTGCTCCCGTCGCAGGGCCAATGATGGCCACGGTCAACAGAGTCAGCAGGGAGCGGATTCCACTTTCAAAGCTGAACAGCAAATTGGATTGAAGCGTGATCACATTCCCCTCTCGCACCACGGAAACTCCGGCAAGTTGCAGCAGCAAAGCCTCTGTTTTTGGGTTGGCACCTCAAGCGAAAACGTGACCTTTTGAAGGATCACCCTTGGGACTGGGATCATCAGAATCAAAAAGCCCACTGAAAACTCGCTGTGGCATTCGAATGGGAAGAAAGGTTCAATCCCGTCTCCCACCCCAGTTTTTCAATCAGTTAGGCAATCGTGTGATCCGTTGGTGATCCGTTAGATTGCGGCAGTGAGTTAAGTTCTTTAGAAATTGGGGTGGGAGACGGGAATTGAACCCGCAACCGTCGGAGCCACAGTCCGATGCTCTACCGATTGAGCTACTCCCACCGCAGAAACTGATTGTGACAATTGGATTATAGCAATTGCCGCAGGAGTCCCGCTCCTTCGCCTGGCTTCTAATCCTGATATCATCGCCAGTCTCGACGGTGCAACCATGCGCAAGCTGATGTTCGGTCTGATTCTCTCTCTATGTCTTCTAGCGTTCTCGACCACCAGAGTGGCCGCACAACAGTCCGCCGCGCAGCAATACGACCTCGTGCTCGAAGGCGGACGCGTCATGGATCCAGAAACCGGCCTCGATGCCGTGCGCAGCGTCGGCATCCGCGACGGCAGGATTGTGCGCGTCGCGTCCGAAGCCCTGAGCGGACGGCGCGTCGTTCACGCCAACGGCCTTGTTGTCGCTCCCGGTTTCATCGATCTGCACCAGCACGGTCAGGACCTCGAGAGCCAGCGCGTCAAGGCGATGGACGGCGTAACCACGGCACTGGAGATGGAAATCGGTGTGCCCGATGTCGCCCGGTTCCTGAAAGACAAAGAAGGACACTCACTGATCCACTATGGCACGTCGGCCAGTCATGTGGCGGCGCGTGCTCTGGTGTTCGGCATGCCGCTGTCGGGCGGACCCACCAAAACCCACGCCGGCATCCCTGAGATTCTGCCGAAGAGCGGACCCGCGACCGATCAGCCCGCTACACCGGAACAAATCGAGGTCATGCGGGAGCAGCTACGCGCCGAGCTGAACGCTGGCGGTTTGGCGGTTGGGATGGGTATCCAGTACACTCCCGGAGCGACTCGGCTGGAGGTGATCGACGTCTTCCGTCTCGCCGCCGAGCGCAGGCTGCCCGTCTACACCCACGTGCGCAGCACCGGCCGTGTCGAGCCCGGCTCCGCTATCGAGTCGATCAGCGAAGTGATTGGAGCAGCCGCCATCACAGGTGCTTCCTTGCACATTGTGCACATCAACAGTAGTTGCCTGCACGACTCGCTGGAGTGTCTCTCCATGGTCGAAGGAGCGCGCGCCCGCGGCCTGGATGTAACCACCGAGGCGTATCCCTACATC
>Ga0210384_10005081_pt1 | contig 14463 bp, 8 predicted proteins | sample IncBWH2MmetaG_FD_160574 | JGI IMG/M metagenome (GOLD analysis project Ga0210384, IMG submission 160574) | Forest soil microbial communities from Barre Woods Harvard Forest LTER site, Petersham, Massachusetts, United States - Inc-BW-H-2-M | ecosystem: Environmental > Terrestrial > Soil >...
CCGCTTCAAAGGATTGAACCGCCGATGAGGATTCTGCTGAGCCAGCGGATTCACGCCCCACCACCCTTCCCAGCCAATGCAAACGCTCCATCAGAGGGCGTACATACAAAGCAGTCTGCCTCAATCCCCGTCTTCGCCGCATACTCCCGCCGCAGCGTCGCAACAAATTTTTCCGCAGCCTCTGCGCGCACAACATTCACCGTACAACCACCAAACCCTCCCCCGGTAATCCGCGCCCCAAAACATTCCGGTTGCTGCGTCGCGATCACGACCAGTACATCGACCTCTTCGCAACTGGCCGCAAAATCATCCCGAAAGCTCACATGCGCCTCCACCATCAGCGCCCCAAACCGCTCCATATCGCCGTGCAAAAGCGCCTCCCGAGCCTCGAGAACCCGCGCATTCTCGGTGATGATGTGCCGGCACCGTTTGAAACTCGCGGCAGACATCAAGTCCCTGCAGGCCTCAAGATCATCGAGCGTCGCATCCCTCAGCAACTTCACTCCAGGCCGTGCTCGCTGCAACACCGCCTGCCCCGCCTCCACCTCGGCGCTTCGGTCGCCATATTCTCCGGTCGCCACTGCATGTCTCACCATCGAATTGCAGATCACTACCCGTACCTCATCCGGCAAAGGCAGCAGCTCATACTCAAGCGACCGGCAATCCAGCAGCATCGCCCGATTCGCCACACAACCCGCTACGGCAAACTGGTCCATGATGCCGCTCTTCGCGCCGACGTATTCGTTCTCAGCCCGCCGGCAGAGCGTCGCGACCTTCTCCAGCGGCAGTTCCACACCCGCATGTCCCAGCAGCGCCATCGCCGTCGCAACCTCTACCGAAGCAGACGAACTCAACCCTGCCCCCAGCGGCACATCTCCCGCCAGGCTCAGGTTGAAGCCGCCAACCACAACTCCCTCCTCACGCAGACTCCACAGCACGCCCGAAGGATAATCAGGCCAGCTCCCCACCGGATCTCGCATCAAAGAACCAATCTCGAAGCCAACCTCCTCGTCATAGTTCGCCGAATAGAAGACCGCACGCCCATCCTCTCGCGCGCTCACAACGGCAACCGTCTGAAAATCGATAGCCATCGGCATCACGAAGCCGCCTGTGTAGTCGGTATGCTCGCCTATCAAATTCACCCGCGCCGGAGCCGCAAAACTCATCCCCTCCCGGCCAAAGCGCTGCCGATGCACCCGCAACGCCTGTTCCTTCTCGACCCTCATCAACAGCACCCTTAGTTGGAATTGCAAGACAAATTCATCCTACAACCCCCCGCCATCTAAGTGGGCTTGTGACTCTTCTTCGCCGCGTCGGGCGCAGCCCCCATCCGTCGAATCTCGCTTCCCGCCATCAGAAACGCCCCAACCCCATACGTATAGCTCGCAGTCGCTTTGAACGGAGCCGGCTCCGCCCCCGTCTGCTGAATGCATCCCAGCCGACCGTCCGCATATACATGCTTCAGCATCCCCGCCCACGCCTTCGCCACCACGGGCCGATAGACCTTCCCATCCAGTACGCCCTGATTGATCCCCCAGGCCAGAGCATACGTAAACAGCGCCGACCCCGAAACCTCCGGCTCGGAGTAGTTCCCCTGATCCAGCATCCCTGCCCGCCAAAGCCCGTCGGCCCCTTGCAACGAAGCCACTCGCGCAGCCATCTCCTTCAGTTGAGTCACATACTTCACCCGCGCCGGATCTTCCTTCGGCAGATAGTCCAGCGTCCTCGCAATGCCGCCCATCACCCACCCATTACCCCTCGACCAGAACATCTTCTTCCCGTTTGCCTCAGTCTTAGTCAGATAATCCGCATCCCGCGCATAAAGGTGTTCTTGCTTGTCGTACAGCAGGTCCGAGGTCTTCGCCCACTCCTCATCCAGATAGCCAATGTACTTCCTATCGCCCGTAGCGGCATACATACTCGACCACACCGGCGGTGCCATGAACAACGCGTCACACCACCACCAGATCACCGGTTTCCCCGGCTTCTTGGAGACGTGAGGTTCAGGCAGCAAAGCATCCAGCTCAGCCCGTGTCGGCGCAATCATCGCCGGATCTTTCTTCAGGAGATAAAGCTCCAGATAAGTCTGCCCCACGCTCTGGTCATCCGCGTCCGGCAGATGCGACCGAAGCTGCCAGTCATACTTCTTTCCCATCGCCTCCATCGCGTCGCGATATTTCGCATCGCCCAACGAATCCGAAGCCGCCATAAAGCCGCTGTAAAGCACGCTCCACGTCCAGATCCGATCAAAGTATTCCTGCGACCGCGCCAGTTGCCAATCCCCAACCTTGCGCATCGCCTTACCCACCGAGGCCGGATCAAGCGACGCCGACAAGTCCGTCGCGATCGGTCCGCCGTCATCCGGATCATCCCCGAAGTGTCGCGAGTTATCCTTCGCAATGCCCGCCAACTGTTGAGGAGTAGCGTGCTCCATCGAAACCTGTTGCGCTCCTGCCTGCAGCTCAAAGCCCGCAAGCAACACCGCCCAAACGATACTCTGTCTCCACCCGTAACGAACCATTCTTGACATCTCCTGACAAACCAACCGTAAAAGGAAAAACGGACAGATGCGGATCATCGCCATCTGCCCGCTCGAAGAAAACAGCACCTGCCTTAGAACTGGAACCGGCCCGAAAGCTGGAACGCGCGGGCGTCGCCGCTTGCAAAGTTGAGGGTGCCTAACGTCGATGAATTCACGTTGACACCAATCTGATTGTTCGAAGCGTTCTCACCAAACGTAACTGTGTTCGTCACGTTCTGGCAGTCAACACCAAAGATAAACTTCGCCCGTTCCGTGATATCAACAGTACGGCGAAGCGAGGCTGCCAGGCGGTAAATCCCAGGGCCTCGAAGACCGTAAGGTGCGATGCGGCCCAGCGTGCCAATCATATAGTCCTTCGAGTTGCAGAAAGGCCCCGTAGTTGATGCGCACGGAATCGCCGTTGGTGTCGGACTGAACCCGGCACCGGAGGTTGTGTTTGGAATCGCTCCGCTGATATAGGACTTCGTTCCTAAAGTGGCGGCGGTGACGCCATTGCCCCAGCCCCCATTTTGACGGACTGATCCCGTGAAGTTTGGATTTGCGTCGGGCATACACGTGCCCTGCCCAACATTCTGCGTGGCATTGCAGGAGCCGACAAGCGCCAGAGGGATGCCCGACGAGTACTGGAAAATCTCCGAATTCTGCCACCCTCCAAGCAGCGCGCGGACGAGGAAGTGATCGCCCCCGATCTTGCCCTTGCCGAACGGAGAATCGTAGACACCAAAGATACTCAGGCTCTGCGGCTGACTGTTGATGCTGTTAGACCGGTCAATACGATCCTGCGGGAAAGCTACTCCGGCTGACGTGAATGCCGCCGGAATCGCGAAGCCGCTCCGTATCGTTCCCGCGTTGTCGATGTTGTGGGAGTACGTGTAATTGACATTCAATGTCAGACCATGAGAGGCACGCTGGCTGACAGAGAGTTGGAAGGCGTTATAGTTGGCGTTCGCCACGTTAGTGCCCCAGGTATCGGTAGTACCCGAATACTGAGGCTTCCACACCAGCATGTGCTGAATCGTCGCATTCGAGTTGACAGCTGCGGCCGCGGTATATCCCGGGTAAGGAATAGGAAGCGTGAGACCAGTTGCTGCCTGCGCCGCAGCTATATTCGCCGCAGTGGCCGGTTTGCTGAGATTCGACCCCAGTGCGAGCCACTTTGGATCAAGCTGGCCCGCATAGAACCCGCGAATGCCGCCTGCGCCGGCGATAAAGTGACTTTGGCTGCCAACGTAGTTCACCGCAACCACCAGGTCTTTCATCACCTCCCGCTGCATGCCGAAGTTGTAGAAAGAGAATTCGGGAGCGCGGCCCGAAAGATACGGATCTGCAAAGGCGATTCCCGTTCCAATCCCCCCAGAGGTACCGGTTGCTCCATTGCACTGAGCGATCGCCTGGCCGGAACACACAAAGAACCCAGTACCTTGAAGCTGGCTCGTGGCAGTGATAGGTGCAATGCCAGGCAGAACAAATCCCGGCCCGCCGAAGTTTGTATTTTGGGCAGAGAATCCAGGATTGTTATTGAGATAGAACGCTGGTCCAGCCGACGCTCCGGCAGCACCGTCTGCGAATGAGGTCGTACTGTTAAAGCCGGCCTGCCCGGTTCCCGTCGCTGCTCCACCTGCTCCCCCGGTGCCGCCGGCATGGGAGTAAAGGATGCCCCATCCTCCACGGAAGACCGTCTTCTCATCAGCGGCAAAGGCGAAGCCAAGACGAGGGCCATAGTTCTTCCAGTAGGAATTGACCGGTGTGGTGCACTCGCAGCTGACCCCCGCCCCCCGATGTCCCGCGAACTGGAGTAACCCAGGACTGCCGGTGATCGGATTCGTCAGATTCGGATTGAGGAACGACCAACGATCTTGCGCCTCGCGATAGGTGGGGAGATAGTCCCAGCGCAGCCCCAGGTTCAAAGTCAACTTGGACGTAACCTTGTAGTCATCCTGGAAATACACCGCCAGAGGATGAAAGCGTCCACCCACCAGGCTGAACGGTTGCAGGGTCGCGCTCGAACTGCTCACGGCACCGAGCATGTAACTGGCATAGGAGTAGCCAGTGTTCGCAGCATAGGTCGTTCCCGATATGGCCGAGGTCTCCTTCACGCTCCAGTTCAGCGGAGTCGGAGTCGAGGGCCCGTCGGCGGTGCTTGCATTGTTTTCCAGCCATTGGTACTGGCCGCCGAAGTTCATCGAATGCTTTCCCTTGAGTAGACTCACATTGTCCAGCGCAGTGTAGGTCTCGGAGACATTCGTGGTGGTAGGGGTATTGCCGACCCAACCGATTGAAGTAGTGGTTGAAATCCCGGCCGGAGGATTGGATCCGTCAAACGTAGTATTGGGAAAGTTTTCCGAGGCCTGGCCTGCAGGAAGCCCAGTAACCCCAGACGCAGAAAGAGCATACTGTGGGTTCCCCTGAGTAATATTCTGCACCGGAGGCCCGCCGAAGTTCATGAAGCCGTATTTGAACTGGTTGACCAGATGCGGAGTAATCGTAAACGTGTGCTCGAGCTCGACCCAGTGACCGGCCACCGTTGACTTGGTGGAAGCGTAGTAGGGCACAGGCAGAGGTGCTGCAGAACTGCTGGAGTATGGGACGGCATGCCGGTTGCCGCCAGTGATCGCAAACGAGAGCGTCTGACGAGTAGATATGTTGTAATCCACGCGACCCGAGTAGAGCCAGTTATCAAAGCCACTGGGAATGCCGCCGAGGTAATTGTTCTGAATCGCCCCTGTCGTCGCAATCGTCGGGTCAGGCAGAAACTTCTGCATGTACTGCGTAATTGGCGAAAGTTGGCTGGCCGGAATTACATTGATCGGTGCCCCCGTTTTGACCGGATTGCCGTTAGCTCCGTTCGTTCCGCCCGGACCGTAACCGTATTGATAACGGCAGGGGCCATTGGTGCTGTGCGCTGTGCAGCTCGACAGCGAAGTTGGATCGTAGATGGGATAGTTCACCCCCGCGCTGTTCCCCAATCCACCGTTGGCAACCGACAGCAACTCCTGAAAATTGCCCTGCCGCATCAGCAGCGTCGGAACTGTAGTGGAAGAGGGATTGGCGCCGAGACGCGAGCGAAACTTATCGTAGGTCGCGTAGAAGAAAAGCTTATCGTGCCCATTGAACAAGAAAGGGATCTTGACCGGGCCGCCGACAGCAAAGCCGAGTTCCGTCTGGTGCTCGGGGGGTTTTGGCCCAGGCACGGTTACGAGCACACCGTTCTGAAGCACCTTCTGCACGTTGCCACCACCCGGTTTGGAAGAGAACGACCAGGCGTCGAGGGCGGTGTTGCGGAAGTACGCGAAGACCGAGCCGTGATACTGATTAGTTCCCGACTTCAGGTTGTAGTTCTCCAGTCCCGCACCCTGATACTCAGCAGAGAACCCGCTCGTAACGACCTTGATCTGATCAATTGACTCCAGCGGCACGATGTTGAACACCGGCCTATTGTCGCCCTGCTGGCTAAGCGTCGTAAGCGGCAGACCATCCAGATAAAGTTCACCAAGGCGTTGCCCCGTGCCACCAATAATGGACGAACGCCCGCCTGGATTTACCTGCGCACCCGGCAGTAGGTTGGAGAATTGAGTGACGTCACGCTGCTGGCTTCCGGAAATTAGAAGCGGCAGTGCGGTGTACACATTATTCTCGATCACTCCCCCCAGGGTGGAATTCGTCGTATCCAGCTGTGGAGGAGCATCGGAGACAGTCACGGTTTCGTTAACGCTTCCCGTCTTAAGAGTCACATTCAGGCCCAGGGTGTTCATCGCGTCGATCGTGACGTTCTGTTGCTTGAACGTAGCAAATCCATTGGCGGTTACCGTGACCTCATAGTTGCCAGGGATAAGCGGACCAACGTTATAAATACCATCCGATGAGGAAGTTCGCGTCGTCTCTACTCCCGTCCCAACATTCCTCGCCATGACCGTCGCACCGGGAATAATGGCTCCGCTCGAATCCTTGACGGTTCCCTGAATCGCGCCATCCCCGCCTGTCTGTGCCATGGCAGGCGTCCATGTCAGGCCGGCGCACACCAATAGCGCAGCCGCAAAAGCCAATCGGAAGAACCACCGCGCCGTTCTCCCGCCGACCGTCACTTCCTTCAACCATCTCTGATTCGTTCGCATCACAGCTCTCCTGAAGTCCTTCAATCTCGTACTTGATCGCGGGCACAGTCCAATGGTTCGACCAAAACGGTCGAGTTATAGGCCCGCACCGGAATCTACGGGAGTGCAGAAACGAATGTCAATAGAAAAATTATTCCTATTTCTATTAAATGACGCGACCCTGCCTTTACAGTCGCAACTAAACGTTTATTCGCAGATTCGCCTTTATCCCTTCTGTAGCAAATCAACATAGTCAGCGAAGTCCGCACCGCCACCCAACCATCTGGACCTTGACTGACCTGTCCGAATATCGGGCCATTCACTCCATTTCGGAGGCTGCCGCATGCCGTTCTGCGAGAACAATGGCATGACCAAAACCGTTACTCCTCGCGCAGAACCTCCAGCGGCTTCCGGCCCAGAATCCGGTGACTCGCCAGCCATCCCGTCGCCACGGTCAAAGCAGCCGTCGCCAACAGCGCCGCCACCGTCCACACCCATTGAAAGTGATATGCCACCGTCAGCCGCGTTAGCAGTACTCGCGCGATGATATTGGCGAAGGTGATTCCCACCACCCCGGCAACCAACCCCAGCACCGCAAATTCGATAGAAAAAACCGTAGCGATCCGTCGCCGCGTCGCCCCCAGCGTCTTCAACACCACAACCTCTCGAATCCGCCGATACCGTGTCCCCGCAATCGAACTCGCCAGAATGATCACACCGGCAAAAATCGAAAACGCCGCCAAAAACTGAATCACATACGTAATCTGAATCACGACCGCCCGCACCGTCTCCAGCGCCTGCGCCACATTGATCACCGTCACCGTCGGAAAAGCCGCATACAGCGCCCGCTGCAACTCTCCCACATGCGCCGGATCAACGTGCACCCCTCCATACCAGACAACCGGCAGCCCAGCGAGCACAGCCTGCGGCAGAATAAACTCCGCCCGCGAGTAAGCATGCTGCCCATCCGCCTTCGTCAGCGCCACAACCGTAGCGACGATCTGCGTATCCTGTGCAGCGAATGAAATCTGCGACCCAACGTGAACCCCCAGCCGCTGCGCCTGCCGCTGCTCGATCGCGACCACAGGCGCCTTCTCGTCAGCCGCCCACCACTTCCCTTCCACAACCTTCGTGCCTGGCGGAGCAGTCGCCGACCACGTCAAACTGATCGACCGCAGCATCCGCCTCGGAAAATTCTTCAGCTTCGCCTCGCTCGCCGGCACCCCATCGATATCGATCACCCGCGACGAAACCACAGGCAGCAGCTCTGGCTCCGCTGTCACACTGTGCTGCGCTTTCAGCAGCGTCCGCACCCCCCCGATCTCGCTGTTCGTAATATCGATCAAAAACACATTTGGCAAATTCGGCGCAGCCGAAATGTGCAGCTCCGACACCACCGCCTTCTGCACCAGATAAACCGTCATGATCTGCATGACGCCCATCCCCAGCGCCGCCAGCAACGCAGCCGACGGATTTCCCGGCCGATAGAGATTCGCCAACCCATGACGTACGGACGAAGGCAGATGCAGCCGAGTCTTCGACAAAAAATACCGCAACGCCCCCAGCACCGCGGCAGATGCAGCCAGCAGCACCCCCAGCACCCCAACCAGCCCCAACGAAAACACCTGCCCCACCACCACCGAATCGCTCAGCGTTGTAGCAATCGCCGCCAACCCCGCAAGGATCAATACCGCCGCCCCAATCTGCGCGACGTTCTTCGTAATCTTCCTACGGATGCCTGTCACAAAGGGATCGTCGCTATCATCCACTGCACGACGCAGAATCAGAATCGGCCGCACGGCGCGAATATCCAGCAGCGGCGGCAGCGTAAACAGCAGCGTCGTCAGAATCCCCACCGCAAGCCCAGTGAAGACCGTGTTCGGCTGCACGTGCAGCTCCGTATCCACGTGGATCAGCTTCGCCAGCAGATAAGGAAAACTCAGCTGCACCCCAACCCCCAGCCCCACGCCGAGCAAACCTCCTGCCACCCCCAGCAGCAGCGTCTGCAACAGATAAATCTTAATCACCTGCCCCGACCGGGCTCCCAGCGATTTCATGATCGCAATCGTATCCAGCCGTTGCTGCAGATGCGCCCGCATCGCCATCGCGACGCCAATTGCGCCCAGCACCAGCGCCACCAGGCTCATCAACGACAACAAACTCGTCGCACGATCCAGCCCCTGCGTCAGCGCCGGATTCGTCTCGCGATAGTCAATGACTTGGGCCTCAGGCAGAAGCTTTTCCAGCCGCGCCTTCAAATCCGCAACCGCTTTATCGGAGATCGCCGCTCCACTGCGCGGCTTCGGCACCTTGAACAGATACCGCTGCCCCGCCCTGCTCCCAGGCGCCAGCAGGCCGCTGGCCTCCAGCCCCTCCCGCGAAATCAATACCCGTGGCCCGGCTGCAAAGGTGCTCGAAAGCCTGTCCGGCTCATTCACCACTACCGACGCAATCCGAAATACCTGCGTGCCGATCTTCAACTGATCGCCGACTTTGAGATTCAACCGAACCAGCAGATCGTCCGCGACCACTACCGTCTCAGGCGTCAACACCGTCTTCAACGGCGCCCCAGGAGCCAGCTCCACCTCGCCGTAAAACGGATACATCGCCGGATCGACCCCCTTCAACGAAACCAGCAACGGGTCCATCGTCTTTGCCGCAGAGGCCATCGACAGCAGCTCCGTCACCGGAGTAATCTCCACCCCGCTCGCCGCAATCTCGTCCAGACCCTTTTGCTGCTCCGGTGTCGGCTGCTGAAACATCCGCGCCGAAAGATCGGCAGCCATGATGCTCCGCGCACGGTTCAGCAGCGCAGTCCGGAACGAAGCAGAAAAACCTCGCACCCCAGTCAGCGCCGCCACGCCGATCGCTACCGAAAGAATGACAAAGAAAAACTTCCCCCGCGACGAATGCATCTCGCGCGCGGCAATCTTCGCAGCCGAACGATAGCTCAGCGATGCCATCAGCCCTCCGTCAACGCAGCTTCACGCGGAGCCGCAGCCGGATTCGGGTTGATCTCGTCCGCAATGATCAACCCATCGCGCAGAATAATGCGCCGGTTCGCATACGCCGCCAGCACCGGATCATGCGTCACCAGCACAAGTGTCGTGCCTTCGGTGCGATTCAGATTCAGCAGCAACTCCAGCACATGCGCCCCGTTGGTCGAATCCAGATTTCCCGTAGGCTCATCGGCAAGCACAATCGGCGGACGCAGAATAAATGCCCGCGCTAACGCCACCCGCTGCTGCTCGCCGCCGGAAAGCTGAACCGGATAGTGGTCCATGCGGTCGCCCAGCCCAACGCTCCCCAGCAGCTCGCGCGCGCGCGCCAACCCACTCTCTCTCGCATCGGCATTCAGCTCATGCGGCAGCAAAACATTTTCGAGAGCGGTCAGCGTCGGAATCAGTTGATACGACTGGAAGACAAACCCGATCGCCTTCCCCCGCACCTGCGCCAGCTTATCCTCCGGCAGATAGCTGATCTCCGCTCCGTTCAGCCGCACACTGCCTGCGCTCGGCGTGTCCAGTCCGGCCAGCAATCCCAACAGCGTCGACTTGCCGCTGCCGCTCGCCCCCATCACTGCGGCGAACTGTCCCCGCGGAATCGTGAAGTCCAGACCCTTGAGAATATCGACTGTGCGGGCGCCGTTGCGTATCGACTTGCGTAGACCTTTTACGATGATCATGGGCGTCGGTGTATTCAACCTCAGGCTTCTCCTTCTCGCAGCGGCTCCGTTTGATAACTTGTAAATATGCGGAGAACTGAATCAATAGCTATTCTAGCGGTCCTGGCGCTTTCCCTCCTCGGCTGCCGCTCCGACAACACGGCAAAGGAGGCAGAGCAGCCGGACTCCGCCAAATCCGTCCCCGCCACCGAAGCCCCTATTCCCACTCCAAATCCTCCGGCAGCAGCAATCAACGACAGGCGCCCCCTGATCGTCTGCTTCGGCGACAGCCTCACCGCCGGCTACGGCACCGAGCCCGGCAAAAGCTACCCCGACTATCTCCAGACTGATCTCGACGCAAAAGGGTATCAATACCACGTCGTTAACGAAGGCATTAGCGGCAATACCACCAAGGATGGCGTCCAGCGCGTCGACACCATCGTCGCCATGAAGCCCGCAATAGTGATCGTAGAGTTCGGCGGCAACGATGGCCTCCGCGGCTTCCGCATCGAAGATTCGCGCGCAAACCTCGACGAAATCGTCGGCAAACTCAAAGCCGGCGGAGCCAGAATCGTACTCGCCGGCATCACCCTTCCCCCCAACTACGGCCCCGACTACATCAGCCAGTTCAACGAGACCTACGTCCTGCTCGCAAAAAAATACAGCGCCCCCCTGCTTCCGTTCCTCCTCAAGGACGTCTACGGCGTAGACGGTATGATGCAGGCCGACAACACCCACGCAACCGCCGAAGGCAACAAGATCGTCGCAAAAAACGTCCTCCCCCTCATCCTCCCCCTGCTCAAAAAATAGCGCACCGTGAAACTCCGTTGCCTTTGAGCGCGATGCTCCCATACGATCTAGGCTTCCGCGCTGGCGACGTCGGGCAGTTGCCCTCTGGTTCTTCGCCGTCAATCCCCGATTCTTCTTGTCGATACTAACTCGATTGTCCCAACATATCTCCAAACGCTATGAAGCGGCCGAGACACCTTTTACGCTGGTTGTTCGATCCAGGAAACGGCGTTGAAGGCTGCCTCATTCCACGGTGGATTTTTCTGCGGGCGCTGGCCGCAATTTACTTCTCGGCCTTTTACTCACTTATCTTCCAGATCAAGGGCTTGATTGGTCCGGAAGGAATTCTGCCCGCTAACGAGTATCTGGCGGCAGCGGCGAAGTATTTCGGCGGTTGGCGGTACTGGGATGTACCTTCGCTCTTCTGGATTTCATCGACCGGCCCAATGCTAATGACGGTGACCTGGATCGGTCTGGGGGCATCCGTTCTCGCGTTCCTCAACTTCCTGCCCCGCCTCAATTTTTCGCTATGTTTTGTTTGTTTTCTGTCTTTCGTTGCGGCAGCGGGAGATTTTTCGGGCTATCAGTCGGACGGGATGTTGCTGGAAGCCGGATTTGTTGCCCTCTTCTTCGCACCGGCTGGAGTGCTGCCCGGGTGGGGAGCCGATCTGCCCTTACGCGCCAGTTGGCTGCTGCTGCAATGGGAGTGGTTCCGCATCTATTTTGAATCAGGGTTGGTGAAGATACTGAGCGGAGACCGGCAGTGGCGAGATCTCACCGCAATGGATGAGTACTATCAGAACAGCCCCCTCCCCACCTGGATCGGGTGGTATGTCGAACATCTTCCGCACTGGTTCCACGCCGGCACTGTAGTACTCACGTTGCTGCTGGAGTTCGCGATTGTCTTTATGCTCTTTTTCCCAAGGTGGGTGCGTCTGATCTGCTTCTGGATCGTTACGCCGTGGCAGATCGGCGTCATTTTGACCGGGAACTATGCTTTTCTAAACTATCTCGTGCTCGCTCTCGGTTTTCTTCTTCTTGACGACAAGTATTTGTATCGCCTGATTCCGGTTCGTCTCCGCCCTCAGGGACAGAATAAAAGCGAGGCGATTGAGACATCCACTGCGACACCACTTCGACCCCCTGCGCGAAGCATCCTTCTCAATGTACGCGCAGGTGTTGCAGCTATTCTTCTCGGCTGGGTTGGTTACGTCACGACGGCAGAGCTCGTCCTGATGGTGTTGCCGGGTATCCCACTACCCCAAGGGCCGATCAGAGCACTCGAACCCTTCCGCATCGCGAATCAGTATGGCCTGTTCGCTGTGATGACTCGTGGCCGATACGAGATTGAATTTCAAGGCTCGAGCGACGGACAGAACTGGCAGCCCTACATCTTCCGGTACAAACCGCAGATACTCAACGAGGCGCCGCGGATCTATGCGCCGTATCAGCCGCGATTCGACTGGAATCTTTGGTTCGCCTCGTTGGGAGACTGGCGACAGAACCAGATTGTTCCACTCACGGAACAGCATCTTCTCAAGAATGACAGCGACGTGTTGACGTTGTTTCGCAGCGGCCCGTTCGAACCAGCGCCACCGCGGTTTGTCCGAGCGGTGCTATGGCAATACTGGTTCACATCGATGGCGGAGAAACGTCACACGGGAGATTGGTGGACCCGAAGGCTACTCGGTCTATACGCGCCGGTCGTGACGCTGACTAAAGATGGACACATGGGAGCGATCGAAATGCCTGGAGTGCTTCCGCCACATGATTGAAAGACGAGATCGTTTCATAACGCGCGCCAATGTTATTGGAGCAGGACCGAACGGTCTTGCCGCCGCTATCGTCCTTGCGCGAGCCGGGCTTGAGGTGGATGTCTTCGAAGCGGAGGAGAAGCCTGGTGGCGCTGTCCGCAGCATGGCATTGACGCTGCCGGGCTTCCTGCATGATGCAGGCTCGGCGGTATATCCCCTGGGAGCAGGTTCCCCCTTTTTCAACGAACTGCCGTTGCGCGAGCTGGGGCTGGAGTGGATTCACGGCGACGCGGCGCTGGCGCATCCGCTCCATGACGGCACAGCCGTGATGTTGGAGCGCGATCTTCGTGATGCGGAGCGCGAGTTCGGTCAGGATGGTCGAGCATGGAGAAAGCTGGTACAGCCAATCGCGGAACATTGGAAGGAGTTCGCCGAAGATGGACTCAGCCCTCCGCTGCACATTCCACGACACCCTCTGCTCATGGCACAGTTTGGTCTCCATGCGATCCAGTCTGCGGCAGGGACGGCTCGCAGCTTCAAGAGTTCCAGAACACAAGCGCTCTTCGGAGGCCTTGCCGGTCATTCGCAGCTAAGTTTCGACCGGCTGATCAGTTCCGCCGCAGCCCTGGTTCTGGGTGGTGCCGCGCACGCAGTAGGCTGGCCGATTTCGCGCGGAGGAGCGCAAAGCATTACTGATGCCCTGGTCAAACATCTTCACAACTTGGGCGGTACGCTCCACACCTTGCGTCGCATTGAGTCAGTGGACGAGGTTGCCTCCGACGGCACTCTCACGCTATGCGATCTCACTCCCAAACAAATGATCTCGATTGCGGGCCAACACCTTTCACCCGAATACCGGCGCTCCCTGCAACGATTCAAATATGGACCCGGAGTGTTCAAGTTAGACTATGCGCTCTCCGACCCCGTTCCGTGGCGAGCAGCAGAATGCCGCAGAGCCATTACGGTCCATCTCGGTGGGACCTTCGCAGAGATCGCTCGCTCGGAGCATCACGTCGCGCAAGGGAGAACCCCGGAGTGGCCATTCGTCCTGCTCGCGCAGCCAACACTCTACGATCGGAGCCGCGCCCCGGAGGGCAGGCACATTTTGTGGGCATATTGCCACGTGCCAAACGGCTCAACTGAGGACATGACCTCTCGTATCGAAGCTCAGATCGAGCGATTCGCTCCAGGCTTTCAGGATTGCATTCTTAGCCGGTTCGTACTGACACCGGCTCGTCTCGAACAGATGGATGCGAATCTGGTCGGCGGCGACATTAACGCTGGGGCCTTCAGCATACGGCAGATCCTTTTTAGACCCGGGATACGCAGTTATGGAACCGGAAACCCGAACCTCTATCTCTGCTCGGCCTCCACCTCACCTGGCGGCGGCGTGCATGGCATGTGTGGCTACCATGCCGCGAACATGGCCCTGCGGCAATGTCGCCTACGCGAACGCTGAGGCAATTGTAGTGTTCTTGCCTGGCGGCGCCAGATCAACAACCTCCATGTCGTCGATTCGCCTTTCCGGCTTGGCCAACGATATCGACCCACACCGCGATGTTCTCAAACTCGCACCTTGCTCCGTGTCTGGCCTCAAAGTGATGGGGCCTAGTCTCACCAGAT